>Ga0126383_10002980_pt1 | contig 11105 bp, 9 predicted proteins | sample PanSoiMetPlot_35_FD_96882 | JGI IMG/M metagenome (GOLD analysis project Ga0126383, IMG submission 96882) | Tropical forest soil microbial communities from Panama - MetaG Plot_35 | ecosystem: Environmental > Terrestrial > Soil > Tropical forest > Bulk soil | place: Panama | collected 2016-02-17
CAAGCGACGTCATGCGGCTCGAAGTTCCTTATTCTCCGGAACTGGTAGAAGCCGTCTGGCTGGCGGCGGGTGGGACCACGCTCGCGGCGCGATCGGCGCTGCGAGACGGGTTCGGGTCCAATCTGAGCGGCGGCTTTCATCATGCCTATTCCGACCACGGAGAAGGATTCTGCGCGATTCACGACGTGGCCGTGGCCATTCGAAAGCTGCAGGCGGACGGCGTAATCAAAAAGGCTATGGTCGTGGACACAGACGTGCATCACGGCAACGGAACGGCAGCAATCTTTCGCGGCGATCGGACGGTGTTCACCCTGTCCATCCATCAGCTGAACAATTATCCGGGACACAAGCCGCCTTCGAACATTGATTTGGACATGGATGACCGCGTGGAAGATGAGCAGTATTTGGGCACGTTAATTCCGGCGGTCGAGCGGGCGCTCGATGAATTCCAGCCTGAAATTCTCTTTTATGTGGGCGGTGCTGATCCCTATTGCGAAGATCAGCTTGGTGGACTGTCACTGACGAAGGCCGGTCTCAAAAGGCGCGACCGCCGTGTCTTTGAGGAAGCGCGGCGGCGGAGCATTCCGGTGGCGACGACGCTGGCGGGCGGATATGCTCGCCGTGTGGAAGACACGGTTCGAATTCACGTGAATACCATTCTCGCAGCAAACGAAGTTGTCGTTGCATTTCCCTCAGCTTCCGCGGCGCGGAATTGATAGACTCCCCTTCGCAGACGTTTAATCCGTTGGTTCCGTGAGGTGTATTTATGAAGTGCCTGCGTTCGACTGGAGGTGCGCTCGTTTTGCTGATTCTGGCATTTTCACAACCGAGTCCTTGGGCGAAGTCACAAGGCATCTCGCCGGCAGCGGCAAAGAAACTCAAGATCTACATTTCGGTGGACATGGAAGGCGTTGCCGGCGTGGTGACCGCAGACCAATTGGGTCCGGGTGGTTTTGAGTACGAGCGCTTTCGACACTTCATGACCAATGAAACGCTGGCTGCCGTGCGCGCCGCAAAACAATCAGGGGCGACGGAGATTGTGGTGAGTGATTCGCATGGGAACGGCGAGAGTTTACTGATCGAGGAGTTTCCCAAGGACGTTGGCATCGTGCGTTCGTGGCCTCGCCACGGCAGTATGATGGCGGGCCTCGATTCGAGTTTCGACGCGGCACTTTTTGTCGGCTACCACGCCTCCACAACGAACATGCATGGTGTGCGCGCACATACTTTTTCGAGCGCGCATTTTACGCGGGTTGCGCTGAACGGCAATGCCGTTACCGAAGGAGTGTTCAATGCGGCATATGCCGGTGCGCTCGGCGTTCCCGCAATTTTCGCCTCGGGAGACGACGCGGCCATTGCGGAGTTGAAGTCGCGGCTCGGAAACATCGAAACGACGGAGACGAAAAAGAGCCTGAGCTTTCACTCTGCTGAGACGCTGACCCCGGAGGCGTCTTGCGAAAGAATCGGCGCTGGAGTCAAGGCGGCGTTGGCCCGTTTGCACGATTTCAAGCCCTACGCCATCAATACGCCGGTGACTCTGGAAATTAGTTTCAAAAACTATACGCCCGCCGAAATGCTCAGCTATCTGCGGTCGGTCGAACGCGTGGATTCGCACACGATTCGGTTTGTCGGAAAAGACATGGCGGAAGTGTCCGACTTCGTGGACGTGGTGGACGGCTACAGCCCGGACCTGGCACCGTGATCGCAGTCAGTCAGTGCGTGACACGCTTCGCAGTATCCGTTTTGTCCAGGGCGCGACGCACCGCGAGAGACAGATCCCGCTCAAACGTGTCCGGCTGGAATCCGTTCGAACGAAAAGCAATTTTGCCCTCACGATCAATCACGATGACCGTGGGAAAGGAATCCACCGAGTAGAGCCGATCGAGGCCGTCGGCAAAGACGACCTCGGTCGTCAGCTTGTCCTTCTGCAAGTAAGGCTCGACCAAGGTTTCATCTTCATCACAATTCGCGGAAACAAAAAGCGCGTCCGCGATATCGTGAAAATTGGCAGCCACGCGCGCGAACACCGGTTCCAGGGCATGACAAGGACCACACCAGGTAGCCCAGAAATTCAGGACGACGACCCTTCCCTTTGTGCTCTTCAGCGGATAAGGGCTTCCACTCGAAGCCTTGCGAACGATGAAATCGGATAGTTCCTTGGCGCTTTGATTGGGCGCGGGCTTTTTCAACGAAGGCCGAGTGACCGAGTCATACGTGCTCAGCAGATATTGGCCCAGGCCATCCTCGGAGCCATGCGCGAGGCGCCAGACGTTGCCGATTTTCTTGCGAATTTCCTCGCGACTGACGTTTCCGCTCTTTCCTTCGGCAAGAGCAAAGGCGCGCGCGTACTCCTGGATGGCGGCATTCAGGTCCTTTTGGAGCTCCGCGGTTTCTCCCAGCCGCTGGGCCGCCCCGGCGGTGGGAAGAATCTCATAGCTGGTTTGGAGATCCTTCCGCGCAGAATCGAAGTCTCTTAGTTTGAAGTACAGGTCGCCTCGCAGGAAGTGAGTGTTGGCGAGATCGGTCTTCTTTTGCAGTTCCCATTGTTCGACGGAGACGCGCGCGGAGCGTTCGGAAGAAGAAACATGCTCCAGGAGGTCGAGGATGCGTGTGGAGTAGCCGACGGCGCGGCGCAATCCAGGTTCGTCCTCGCGGCGTTCCAGGAGTTCAATGGCTAGCAACAACATGGAAGTATCGTTAGGGTTCAGCGCGACCATGCGTTCCGAGTAGTCCGCGGCGCGAGCGTCGTCTCGGAGCTGCAGGCTGGCTTCAACAAGGGCCCGATAGATTCCGGTGCGGTTCGGGTAATCAGGGTACCTCTTCAGGAAGCCTTCCAGATTCCGGAGAAGAGCGGCGCGATCGCTGCCAGCCTCGTTGAGGGCACGCTGCAGTTCCTCCTGGGGATTCGGCTGGGTAGGCGAAGCCTTGTCCTTGGCACGAACCGGGTTGGAGGCTTGAGCTGCGGCTTGCCGGTTGTCCTCGGACGGTGTGCGAGTGTGTGCCGACGCGGAGGAGCCGGGAATCGAGAGGAGCAGCACCGTCAGGGCTGGGGCGAGGGGCGGAGAGGGCATGTCGCGATTGTAAACGCAGAAAAGGAAATTGTCGCTACCACTGCGATCCCCACGTGCGATGAGCCGTGATCCGCGGGCGCGAGAAGCGCAGCCTACTAGGTCCCGCTGACGCGAATTTCGCCGGAAACGGTACGGACTTCGACGCGTCCGCCGTCGCTGCCCATGCGAGCCCGCAGCGAGTGTTTCCCCTGCTCTTCGACGACAATGGGGACATCGGTGCGAATTTCGCCTGAAACTGCCTCTGCGGACAGGTGAAAGCTCGCAGAGGGAGGAACGCTGATTTGCACCCCACCGGAAGCGGTTCTCAAATTCCAATATCCTTGCGCGCCGGGATTGCCCTGTACATACACGCGGCCGGATACCGAATGAGCGGTCACGTCATTTGCCGCACCTTGGATTTCGACCCCACCGCTTGTGGTGCTTCCGTCAACTCGCCCACCCGGCTGCGATATGCGAATTACGCCTGAGACGACATGCACGCGGGCGTCACCCTTGATGTTGGCAATGGTGACGTTGCCCGAAGCGCTCGAGACTTGCACGTCGCCGCCAATATTCTCTGCCGAAATCGTGCCGCTGGCGGTGGAGAGTTGCGTGTCACGATCGATCTTTTCGACGTTAATGCTTCCGGAAGCAGAGCGGACTTTTACTGGGCCACGCAGTTCGCGGATGTTTACCGCGCCGGAGGCGACGTTGGCGTCCACCTCGGTGTCGTGGGGGACTTCGATCTTGTAAGTGATGGAGACATTGCGCATACGGGAAAAATCTTTGCCAATGCGAATCGTGTCGCCTCTTTGCTCTACGGGGGGATCCGAGACAACGTCGTCCAAACGCTTTTGCGGATTCTCAAATCCGAAACCGGAGGCGCGTACTTCGGCGTGAATCGATACTGTTCCGGCTGCTCCCGCGGTGACATCCACGTCGCCCGAGGCATTGCTGAGCTCCAAACGGGTTGGGCCCGATACCGTGTAGCTGCGAGAGAAACGTCCGTTGACGGATGGGCCGGTGTAACAGCCCGCAAGCACAAAAGTAGTGGCGAAGAGTAGCAGGGAACTGCCGAGATTCGGTTGGCGCGCCATTCCTCCTCCAAAGAAACCCGTAACACCCCTGGGTGTTCCACCGTAGCTACGCAAAAACAGTCCGTTATGTTCCCGAAGTTGTTTTGGGCAATGACCGCTCAGTGCGGGCCAACGCTTCATTGAGAGAACCCTGTCGATAGCCCTCGAGATCCAGGGCAACGTAGGCAAAACCGGCGGATTTGAGGCGTTCAGCAATGGTCGCGGCCATTTCCTGAGACAGCGCCCGGGGCAACTCGTCGGAACCGATTTCGACGCGCGCGAGGTTGTCGTGGAGGCGCACGCGAAACTGGCGGAACCCGAGTTCGCGGAGGGCAGCTTCCCCGCGTTCGACGAGCGAGAGCCGCTCGCGAGTCACTTCGGTTCCGTAGGGAACGCGAGAGGCCAAGCAGGCGGAGGCGGGACGGTCCCACGTGGGGAGGTTGGCGCGGCGCGAGAGCAGGCGAATCTCCGATTTGGCGAGGCCCACTGCAAGTAGGGGCGCAAGGACCTGATGCTCGGTGGCAGCGCGATGGCCGGGGCGAAAATCGAGCGTGTCGTCAGCGTTCAGGCCGTAGGCCACCGCGGCAAAGCCGCGGGAACCAGCCAGGTTATCCAGTACAGAGAAAAGCTCGTCCTTGCAGAAATAGCAGCGGTCGGGCTGGTTCGCGCGATAGGCGGGATTCTCCATCTCGTGCGTCTCGATAAACTTGTGGCGCAATGCCAGCTGTCTGACAAAGTGCTCGACCATGGCCTTGTCGTACGCGGAAAAACTAGGAGAAAGGGCAGTGACCGACAAGGCGCGGTCGCCCAGGGCACGGTTCGCGGCCCATGCCAGGTAGGCCGAATCCGCGCCTCCGGAAAGCGCCACGATGAGCGAAGGAAGCCCCGCGAGTCGAGAGACGAGAAGATCTTCTTTCTCTTCTGGGGATCGAGCCGATTGCTCTCCACTACGAATTTGAACGAGAGCTTTCATATCAAAGGTGAGTATATCGCAGAGTCCGTTTTGCGATGCACAATGATCCGGTGGCAAGTGAAATCACTTGAAATCCAAAAGCACGTCGACCGTGCCGGTGCTCGCATCGGGTTGCAGCCAATGGCCGACGGTTTCGTAGTGGAGCGGTAGCTCGCCAAAGATCTGTTCCTGATGCAATTGCAATTTGCTCAAAACCTCTTCGTATTTCGTCTTGTCGAAGATCTCCCCCTGCGGGATGGGCCACGCGGCAAGCAGCTTTTTTTCCGCGGCCGGTGAGATGCCGGTCAGCACCATTTTGCCGAATCGATACTGCGGACCTTCGTGAACGGCCACCGAATAAGAAACCGTGTGCGCCGACTCATCAAAGGAGGGAACCGCGTCGAGTTTCGCGTCGAGGTAGCCGTGATGGCCAAATTCTTCGCGCACGCGGTCCCACCCCGCTTCGATATGCATGCCATCGGCAACATCTCCAGGCTTCAACCCTACAGCGGTGTTAAGGGTGAACTCCGAAACCGTGACATTTCCGTTCCAATGGGCTCCCTTCCAGTGATAAACCGGGCCGGGGTCGCTCGGAACAAATACCGGGATTTGTTCCGGCAGTTTCTGATTGGGATTGCCGGTCAAGCGTATTTCCGGTGGCCCCAGCTTCGGATGCAAGCAGCCTTTGCGCAAATAAACCGGGCGGATGGCTTCGGTGAGAAACAAATCGATCGCGATTCTCGAATATGGCTTACCGACAATTTCAGCGAGATGCTGCTGAACCGCTTTGGAGGCCAAAAGGGAAGTGTCGCTGAACTCCAGCTTTTCGATGCGTAGCGCCGCGCCTTCCACCTTAAATAGCTGGACGGTACCGTCTCCGGTCGGATTGCCGGTGACCTGATGTTCCAGGGTCACCTGCAAGCCGTGCGAAGCGATCAGTTCCTTAATCGCCTCCGCCGCTTGCTCGACGGCGCCCCCGGCCTGCGGTAGGGTACCGTCGAAGTAGGGAAGTTTCTTGCGAATAGCGTCAGAAAGCTCGGAGTCCGCAAACCAGGGAATGTTGTCGAAATAAGCGGGGATTCGCGGAGATTCCTCAACGTGGTAGGTGACAATTACCCCCGTGCGCGTCTCGAAGTTGTAGCTGACCTTGTCGAAAAGACCGGTCTTTGCGAGATTGTCGGCGGCAGCCTGCAAATCCGTGCGCCCCACCTGGGATCCAGCGATGAGGCCAGTCAGCGCTACGATCTGTGCTTCGGAAAGATGTTTTTGGCCATTCACGCGAACTTCGCGTAGCGCGGCCGTTGCCGTGTCGGGTGTTTGTGCCGGCATCGCGTAGGCCGCCGCAAAAAACAGCAGCAGAGACGCAGCACTCGCTCCAAGAAGACGGCGCATGGACTTTATTTTAGCCGAAACGAAGGTCAATTACTCGACGGTCACAGACTTTGCCAGATTGCGCGGCTGATCGACATCGCAGCCGCGGCGCACGGCAATGTGATATGCGAGCAGCTGCAGAGGAATGATTTCGAGCAGGGGCGCCAGTAATTCCGGAGCCGGCGGGAGCTCGATGATGTGGTCGGAAGCTTCGCGTGCAAGTTGGTCGTTGGCAGTAACGACGGAGATGACGATGCCGTCGCGCGCCTTGACTTCCTTGATGTTGGATACGCTCTTTTCGTAGCGGGTCATGGCCTGCAGGTCGGATTCATCGCGAGTGGCCAACACAACGACGGGAAGGTTTTCGTCAATAAGCGCATTCGGACCGTGCTTCATTTCGCCTGCAGGATAACCTTCGGCGTGAATGTAAGAGATTTCCTTCAGCTTCAGTGCGCCTTCGAGAGCGATGGGATAATGAATGCCCCGTCCCAGATAGAGAAAGTCAGTATAGCGGAAAAACAACCGCGCCAAATTTTCGTAGAAGCCGGAGGCATCGGCTTGCAGGACCGTTTCGATCTTGTGTGGAATGCGCATGAATTCCTGCATCAGGTTCCTGGCGGCGGCATCACTAATTTGTCTGCGGAGCTGCCCGAGGTAGGAAGCTAGAAGCAGTAGCGCGGCAAGTTGCGACGTGAATGCTTTTGTGGAAGCGACACCGATTTCCGGCCCGGCGTGCGTGGGAATCGTGCCGCCGGCTTCGCGCGTGATCATTGAACCGATAACATTGCAAATCGCCAAAGTCGGCGAACCTTTGAGTTTTGCTTCGCGTTGAGCGGCCAGCGTGTCCGCGGTTTCACCTGACTGGCTAATGCAAACGGTCAAGGTATGGGAATCGATGATGGGATCGCGATAGCGGAATTCGCTTCCGTAGTCCACTTCCACGGGAAGCCGCGCGAGGCGCTCGATCATGAATTTTCCGGCCAGCCCAGCGTGCCAACTGGTTCCACAAGCCACGATGCGCACTTGCTCAAATTCGCAAAACTGTTTTTCCGTGAGCTGCATTTCATCGAGAAAGACTCTGCCCGTGTCTCGAGAGATGCGGCCGAGCATCGTGTCCCTCACGGCGCGGGGCTGCTCAAAGATCTCCTTTTGCATGAAATGCTTGTAGCCGCCCTTTTCCGCCATGATGGGATCCCAGGCCACATGCTGTGCGGGACGCTCGACCGGACGTCCGTCGTGATCCATGACGCGCACGCCTTGCTTGGTCAGCACCGCGATGTCGCCATCGGCGAGGAAAAACATCTCGCGCGTATGTTCTAGGAGCGCTGGGATGTCGCTGGCAACGAAATACTCGCCGTCACCCAGGCCGACGACCGAGGGGGGGCCAAGCCGTGCGGCGACGATTTTCTGAGGGTCTTTCGCGGAGAGAAAAACCAGGGCATAAATGCCGCGTAGTTCTTTCAGAGAAAGGCGAACCGCTTCCTCGAGTGGCACGCCACCTTGCGAATTCTTCTCTACGAGGTGCGCCGCAATCTCCGTGTCCGTTTCCGTGGCGAACTTGTGGCCTTCCCTTTGCAGCTTTTCCTTCAGTTCAAGATAGTTTTCGATGATTCCGTTGTGCACTACCACGATTTGCCCGCTGCAATCGCGATGGGGGTGAGCATTTTCTTCCGTGGGACGGCCATGGGTGGCCCAGCGTGTGTGGCCGATGCCGTACGTCCCTTCGAGGGGCGACTTGGCGATCGCTTCTTCGAGATTGCGAAGCTTTCCCGGCGCGCGGCGGATCTCCAGTTTGCCCGTGCCGTTTACCACCGCGATACCCGCGGAGTCGTAGCCGCGGTACTCGAGTTTGCGAAGACCCTCGATGACCACGGGCACGACCTTTTTGGGGCCAATATATCCGAGAATTCCGCACATAAGCGGGACTCACCTCAAAGAAATTCCGGCAAGGCGGCAAACCTTGCGGCACGGCATGTGTGAGCGATTGCACGATGCGGCCATGAAATCGGCTCAGTCTATGATCTCAAAGCGGTATTCCTCGATAACTGGATTGGTCAGCACTTCCTTGGAAATTTGCTCCAACTGCTTTTGCGCTTCGTCACGGTTCCAGCCATCGAGATTCAACACAAAGAATTTTCCCTGGCGCACATCTTTCACGCCCGTGTACCCCAGCCCCGAAAGGGCATGGTGGATTGTTTGTCCTTGGGGGTCGAGAACCGTGCGTTTTGGCATTACCCAAACGTGGGCTTTCATGCCGTCAGTATAACATTGCCGCCCGCGGCGTCATGTCGTTCGACGTCGGGAAGCGGCCGGGTCAAATGCGTACCGGAAGCCCATTTCGCAGATTTGCTCCAGCTCACTTTCTTCGAGGCCCATTTGTTTGGCGGCGTCGTATTCGCCAGGCAAAGTGGTGTGAAATAACGCCGGATCATCGGTAGACAGGACCACCGGTATTCCATGACGGAGCAAACCTGGCAGCGGATGGTCCTCGATTCGCACACCTTCCCGCGCCAGTAGATGAGCGAGTGCGCCCGTCCGCAAGTTGCTCTGGGGGCAAATTTCCAAGGGGAACTTGCGTTCCGCGAGGAGATCCATTAGCACCGGATCCTTGATGGCCGCGATGCCGTGGCCGATGCGTTCGACTTCCAGCAACTCGATCGCCTCGCGGATTTTCTCTGGGCCGCCAACTTCACCGGCATGAATCAGCCGATGCAAGCCCTGCTCTGCAGCCCGTTGATATACGGGACGGAACGCCGCGGTCGGCACTTGCAGCTCGTCTCCGCCAATGCCGAAAGCGACGATTCTCTCGGATTTGCAGGTCTTGGCGGCTTCCAGCACCTGCATCGCGGTCTCCGCGCCGAATTGGCGAACCGCGTCAAACACCCACCGAAAGCTAAGACCGCGGCGCTCGAACGGTTCGGTCGAACGAAGCAAAGCCTCAAAGTTTGCTTCCGCTTGCTGCTTCCTCAAAAGCATGACGCCAACCGAAAGCGTGGCTTCCACATAAACCACGTTCTGCTCGAGCAAGCGCTCGGCGAGATCTGTGGCAACCAAGGCATAGTCCTGTGGCTCACGCAAAAACGAAGTCACCCATTTGAAGGTTTTGAGAAAACCGGGAAAATCGTTAAAGCGATACCGCTCGAGGACCTCTTGCTCGGAAGCTTTGACGCCGTGACGAGCCATCAGCGAGCGCGCGGTGGTTGGCTGGATCGAACCTTCGAGGTGCAAATGAAGTTCAGCTTTTGGCAGCGAGTGGATTCGCGGAGAGAGCCCTGGTAGTTTCATCCTCAAAAATCAATGGGGCAAAGCCGGTCGGCCCGCGTTAGTCCAAGCGGTGAGCCAAAAGGAACCGATGTCGGTGGCCGCGTCCGAGATCTGGCGGATCAGAATGGCTCCTGCCTCATTATAAAAACGATCGTAGTATTCGTCCGTATAGGAATTTTCTCCCCGAAGCGCGTTACGGTCGGCCAAGAGAATCGATTCGAGCCAGCGATGCGCGCTGAGGCAGGCGTCAAACGCATGGTCGGTAGGATCGCCGATGAAGGACGCATCGTTGGGACGCATGGGGAAAAACGACGAGTAGCGGTCTATCAACGAGCTCCCGAAACGGTCGTTGATGCCGGTTTGGCCGCTCGAGTGACCATCGAAATTGTCGGTGGTGCTGAAGGGATCATGCGCCTGCGCGACGTAGTGCGCGAGGAAGGCCGCATGGAGTTTGGCCTCCTCCCATTTTCCCGACCTAAATGCTTCTGTAAGTTTCTCGCTGTAAACGCCGATTTGCCACGGCAGTAGGCCATCCGCGTCCAGCTTTATTTTGCCATACTTGGCCACGGCCGCTTTATAGCTGCGGGGCAGAGCCTGAAAAGGAAAGCGTCCATATTTGTCCAGGGCGATGAAGTTGTTGCGCCGCTCGGCAGGGTTTTTCGCGAGAGCATCCAAGGGATCGGTTACGTGCTGCATCAGAAAGCCGCGATTCGCTTCGAAAAAAGGGCGGATGTCTGCAGGCAGCGTATCCACGGCTTTGTTGATGATCAGTCGGTGAGCATTCCTGCCCCAAGCCATGGCCGAGAGGGGAAGCACTAGAAATGCCGTCACCGCGGCGAACAGCGCGACCGGATGCATCCTCAAACCTCTAGCTAGTTTCCAATCCATCTCGTGGTGTCCCTATTGCGGCGTGGGCAACGCCAGCGTGCTCCGTCTGCGGCTATAAAGGAAGTAGATGACCAGTCCGATTGCCAGCCACACAAAAAAGCGGATCCAATTCTCTAGCGTCAGGCTGGCCATGAGCAAGAGGCAGCTGAGGATCGAGAGGATCGGGATGAACGGCACCAAGGGCACGCGAAACCCGCGGGGGCGATCCGGCTGAGATTTTCTGAGAATCAACACGGCCATGGCCACGAGCAAGAAAGCGAACAAAGTGCCGATGTTGGATAGGTCCGCGAGTGTGCCGATATCAAAGATGCCGGCAGGGATTCCGACAAAAACTCCCGCAACCCAGGTAGCAACGTGCGGCGTACGAAAGCGCTTGTGCACTTTGGAGAAAGCGCCTGGGAGGAGGCCGTCGCGCGACATCGCAAACCACACACGCGCCTGGCCGAGTTGATAAACCAGCAGAGAAGAGATCATTCCCATCAGCGCCCCGATGGTTACCCATTG
>Ga0126383_10002982_pt1 | contig 11103 bp, 10 predicted proteins | sample PanSoiMetPlot_35_FD_96882 | JGI IMG/M metagenome (GOLD analysis project Ga0126383, IMG submission 96882) | Tropical forest soil microbial communities from Panama - MetaG Plot_35 | ecosystem: Environmental > Terrestrial > Soil > Tropical forest > Bulk soil | place: Panama | collected 2016-02-17
GAAAAAGTGCGGGATTCTCCGCCTCGTAGGCTCGACTGTAGATGAATGCATCACGACCCGGCATCCAGCTCGGACTTGACTGAGATAACGACTCCACCGGGAAGGGTTCCGGATTGCCGCCCTCCACGGGAATCACGAAATTCTTAGCCAATTGCCCGTGTTGGATGCCAAGAAAAGCAATCCGCCCACCGTCTGCGGACCAGATCGGCACCAAGACTCTGATGGGAGGGAATGTAAGCTGAACTGGCTCCGAACCGTCGCTGCGGGCCCGCCATAATGTGCCTTCCGGGTAGGCAACATACGCCAGCCACCGACGATCGCGGCTAAATGAAAGATGGGCGATAGACCGGCCACCGAGAAAGGGCACAAAATCTTTCCCTCCGGCATCGTAGCGAACAAGTTCACCGCCTGGTTGGACTCCGATGGCAAAGATGCTCTTGCCGCCGCGACCGGGAACCGGTTGGTCATAGTTCACGGGCCCGAAAGTTAGTTGCACCGGATCGCGATTGGCGGGCCGCCACCATTCAGACTTGTCTTGCAATGCCCAAAGGTTGGAGATGCCGTCACGATCCGACTCAAACACGAAGTAACGCCCGTCCAGGGTCCAGTCACCGCAGCATGCCATCGCATTTGCGGGCCACTTAAAGCGCAGCTCATGGAGGTCGTGGCCATCCACGCCAACCTCCCAAAGCGATTGCTTTGTCTGGAAAACCAGAGAGCCTCCAGTCCCCGCGCTAACAAGGGTAAAACGGAGTTTGCGGTCGTCCGGCGACCACCGTATGTGGTCAAGCTGTGCCGAAACTTGCGGCGCGCTAGTGGGCCAGCGCACGTGGTCGGCCTGCGCGGAAACCTCAGGCGCGGTGGCCAACAGACGCGATGATGTTCCGTCCGTCTTTGCCAGGAAAAGCTGTTTGCCTCGGACATAAGCGAAGGAGCTGCCGTCGTGGGACCAGGCGATATCGTCGGCCAAAAGGTCGCCGACGCGGCGCGGTGAGCCACCTGCCACAGGTATTCTCCAGACCGTGGGTTGTCCTGCCATGAAAGAGATCGCCACGAACTCCGTGCCATCGGGCGAGAGGCCACGAACGCGAAATTGTCCTGCGGGAATGCCGACGGGCGTATCCTGATCGCCGTTCAGCAGCACCTGCCTGAGCTGCCAGTCTGTGGCCAGCGGGCCATTCCACTGGTAATAAACGCGTGGACCATCGGTATAGAGGGGCTCTCCAGGCCGGGCGCCACCATTCTTAGTGAGTTGCACGATGCTGCTGACATGCGGCAATGGCATCGCCGGTCGAAAGCGATATGCGACCAGCAAAACGACGCACGCAGCGATTCCCATGATCGCGCCGAGCGGGGCTGGGCTCCGCCAACGCCCCTTCCCCGTCTCGACCAGGGGTGCGAGCATCGCCGAGTCTGAGAGTGATTCGAGCGCAAAAGCCAAGTCCGATGCTGATTGAAATCGTTGCTCACGGTTCTTTTCAAGACAGCGGTTCACCACCCGCTGCAATGCCGGCGGCATGGTCGGAACAAGCTGCGAAATGGCAGGCGGGTCTTCGCTGAGGATCGCGCTCATGGTGTCAGCTGCGGTCGCCTTTTTGAACGCACGCTGGCCACACAGCATTTCGTAGAGGATCGCACCGAAAGCGAAGAAATCGGTGCGATAGTCCGCATCCTGGCCACGCACCTGCTCCGGCGACATATAGCCCACGGTGCCCATCACTAATCCCATTTCTGTTGCGGGACCGGCATCGCCGGAGTGGAGAGAATCGGAGAGTTTCGCTAATCCGAAGTCAAGAATTTTGACGTGCCCGTCTTTTGTCACAAACAAATTCTCAGGCTTCAGATCGCGATGCGTGATGCCTTTGCCGTGCGCGGCAGCCAGACCGCGTGCGATCTGTACTCCATAGTCGATCGCATTGCGCCACGGCAACGGTCCGCCTTTTATCAGCTCGCGCACCGTATGGCCTTCGAGCAACTCCGAAACCACATAGGGCGTGCCGTTGTAAAAGCCCATCTGGTGCACCGCGAGAATGTGGGGATGATTCAGCGCGGCCGCGGCCCGCGCCTCTTGTCCAAAGCGCCGAAGGCGATCGGGATCATTGGTCAGGAAAGAAGGCAATACTTTGATGGCAACGTTTCTCGCCAAGCGCAAGTCTCGCGCCTGATAAACCTCGCCCATCCCGCCGGAGCCGATGAGCTTATGGATTTCGTAGTCGCCAATTCTTGTCCCCGCCTTCAGCGTTACCGCATCAACCAGCGATTTCGCCGCGCCTGCAAGCGCTTCCGAGATGCGCCGCTCTGAAGCCCCGTCGTGCGTGAGCAGCGACTCGACCTCCCGGCGTACTTCCGCGTCGTCGGCGCAGGCGCTGTCAAGGAAACGCACCCGCTCCTCAGGGCTCAGATCCACCGCTTCCAGGAAGAGACTCTGTACTCGCTGCCACTTTTCACTCATGGTATCTACCCGGTTAGAGGGGTTAGTAGGTCAGCTTTCTTTCTCTAGAGCTCCGCCGGACTCTTGGTTCAACTCGCGAAGGAGCCACGCTTGAGCCACGCGGAGGTGCCGGCGCACTTCAGTCACCGGAATGTTCAGAACCTCAGCTGACTCCTCCGCCGTCAGGCCGCCGAAAAACCGCATCTCTATCAATTGCCCTTTCAAAGCGTCGGTCCGCGCCAATTCGGTCAGCGCTTCGTCTACAGCGAGAATCAAGGGCGGACGATCGGCCGATGCTATGTCCATCCGCTCCAATGACAATTTTGCGGCTTTCCCGCCGCGTTTCTCGGCATCGCGGACGCGAGCATGATCAATCAGGATTTGGCGCATGATGTGCGCGGCCACGCCCAGGAAATGAGCGCGGCTGCGAAAGTCACCTTGATCCTGTTTGACGAGCTTCATGTACGCTTGGTGCACAAGCGCCGTCGGTTGTAGCGTGTGTCCCACCTTTTCGTTGTGCATGTAACTTCGCGCCAGCTTTCTTAGCTCGGGATAAAGGAGAGGCACCAAGCGGTCGATCGCGCTCTTGTCCCCAGCTGCGAATCTGTGCAGGAGCATCGTGATGGGTTCGTCGTCCGGCAAGTGGCTTGCCCCTCACTTAACCCGAAAGTGGGTTCCCAGAGAGTACCCCAACGACTAGCACCGGGAAAAGAGGTCGCATCGCCCCGCGAGATCCTTGCTCCAGCGCAGCCTCCGCTGAAATAGCTCGACGCCATGACCGACGGCGGTCTCGGCGTCGCCTTCATCTCTCCTTTCAACAACGACCGCTACTTTTTCCCGCGGCGCCCCATACGGGTTTCACCCATTGGCGTCAGTTGCTTCTTTACCGAGCGCGGCCTCGAAGTTCTCGCAAGCGAACTACTCTGGATGTGGCTCCCCTCCGTGCTCTTGGCAGCTTTGGCGTGGTTGTGGCACTGCCGTCGCTCCGCCTGAACCCCCTTGTCTAACTCATGGATTTTCGCTCGACGGCGCGGCATCGGTAGTGTTCCGTCACCGATACTCAAGAGCATTCACCCCAGCGTTCGTGCCTACGCTTTGGATACGTGGACACTGCACGCGAAGCGCAGAATGGTATCCTCGCATCACCCGGTCCGAAGGAGTTACAGCATGAAGCCAAAACACCTCCTTGCTGTGGGTGTCCTCCTCGTCGGCCTCACAGCTGGCGCCCCACTCACCGCAGCGCAGGAACCGGCGTCTCTGCGAAGCATCGAACAACAGAGGCCCAAGGACCGCATCGACGCACTCGAATCGCGCCAGAAAGCTGATGAGGAGAAGGCCGACCGCGCCACCTTTGAGAAAGACCGCATCGACAAAATCCAGCAACACTACGAGGACTACTACCAGAAGGTCCACACCACAGAAATGCGGGTTCTAGAAGCGGTCACGGCCATCTTCGCACTGTTCATTGCTTTCGCCGGCCTCTTCGGATTCAGGGTATTCGACCAGCGCATCCGGCATGAGTTCAGCCAGGCGACCAACCGACTAGAAAGGAAGTTTGAGGCGGAGGTCAAGACCCTCAAAGACTCCAACGCCGCCCAGCTGAACCAACTCGAGGACGACCTCAATTCGCGCACTTACTACAACCTTTACTTCGCCCAAGGCGAAGCGGCAGGTGCCGACGGGCGACACGGCGACGCTCTAGATTCGTTCCGCAGGGCCCTGAAGACTTACAAGTCCTGCAAAACCCGCGGCCTCCTAGCACCAGCCCACGGAGGACGAGTTCTCCGAAATATCTTTGCGGCCATCCAGAAGCTACACAAAGACAAGTTCACAGATGAAGCCCAGAAAGAACTGGCCGACAGACTCTACGACGACCTCAAGAACGAGCTGGCCCTCGCAGCCCTTGAAGTCAGCGGGCTCCCGCCTCTCGTCCGCGAAAGAATAGCTGCTCAGCTCGCTCCCGAAGAAACGTACCCGACCACCGCAGCCGACACCACAGCCCACTCTCATGGCCCGCTCAAAGTATTCCGCAACAACGAGCAAATCGGTCAGATCCCGCCGAGCCAGGCATTTCGATGCGGGGGCCAAATCCCCAGCACACCACCCCTAGAGCTGCTTTGCGAGCTCCATGCGAAAAAGCGGGGCTTCACCTGGTAGGAAACCCCTTTCGGAGTGAAAGGATTACTTCACGTCCCAGAAGGTGGTGGGCCAACGACCTAGGTACAACTTGAAACAACTTAGAACTAACCGCTCGGAGGAAACGCTTCACTTCTTGGCAGGGGGCTTGTCGTCGTTGTCCACGCCGAAGTCCCAGACAAAGAGATTCATGCCGTCGGGGAGGATTTCGGCCAGAGCGTACTCGCCGGGAGGGAGCGGCTCGCCGAGGGTGAAGCGGTACACGGTGGGAGCAATCTCCCAGCGCTGCAGGGACATGGTGCTGCGCTTCTCCTGGACCTGGTCGCCCATGTAAGTCGTGATGGACTCCAACTGACGCTTGCCGCCTTTAACCGTGGCGCGCACCAACTCAACTTCAGGGCCGGACTCGCCCGGGCGGCTACTTTTCACGATGGGGCTGTCGCGCTCGGGGTCGGGAGGCGCTTCGCGCAGGTAAAACTCGACGTTCGTGCTGGACACGCGAACTTTGGCGCGGGTGCCGGGAATGTCCACGTTGCGCTTGCCCGGAACGATCGGGATCGGCACCAGCACTTGTTTCAGAAAATTCTTCTTGTCGGCCCGGACCTCGGCTCCGGCCTGCTCGAGTTGCGACACGTGCTTGCCGTCGATGACGAACATGCCCTCGCCCGGCGGCAGGAAGACGCCCGGAGCGACTTGCAGGCTGGCGTCCACGTCCATGACGGTGTCCATGCGGTTCGCTTCTTCCTGCGTGTGGACCTTTTTGGCGAACGCTTCGTCCTCGGACTTTTCGGAGGCTTCGGCTTTGGCGGTGGCGTCCCAGTCGACTAGGGCAGCGGGAATCTCTTCCATTGGCTGCGCTCGACGCTGTAGTAGCGGACGCGGTCACCATTGCGCTCGTAGCTGCGGGCCATCTGGAAGGTGCCATCTTTCAGCATGAGCTTCTTGCCCCGCGGCAAGGCGTATTTGCCTTTTTGGGACGCCTTGTCCCGGTTTTGGGACGAAGTGGGAGTTTCAGATTCTTGGGAGGGGGGAGTGCTCGCGCCCGATTGCGCTTGCGCCGTAACGGCGGCGCGTGCCGACGCGGGCCCTGTGGCGGTCGCCAGCAACAAGAAAAGGCACAGGCTTGCCAGGGAGGTCATGGCTTTCTGGGAAATGGGATGCATAGGAATCAGCCGCGGTTTGCCCTCAAAAGGCCAGCATACGCTCCGTGTTCTATGGTCGCAAGCCATCGGTCAAGGTTCATCCAGGGTGTTTGCAGCGCAGAGGAGTTAGCGAAGGCAGAAGGAAAGATAAGGCGGAAAGAGAAGGCGGAAGAGGTGGTCTGAAAACACGAAAGGCTCTCCAGAAATGCTAGAGAGCCGCAAAAAATACGGTAATTGCGCTGTCCCCGCCTAACGCCCGGGCGCTAGTGGGTGCACTTAGGAAACAGAGTCACCAAAACCATCAGGTCGGAAAGCGTAAAGAGCCACTGATCCGCCTTGATGCCGGCCGCCTCGGCGGCGCGTGCAATGAATCCGAGGTGACGGGTCTTGGCGAAATTGTGGACATGCTCCACGCAGATGCCCGTCAGGCTGGAAACCTCTGAATCTGTGAAGATCTTTTGACTCGACTTGACCGTGACCATGACCTTACTCCTCGGATCTGGACCCAATTTTACGTTCTCACCTCAAATTAGATGCCGTGAGCATCGTATTTGTTCCTGCACATTAAGAGCAATAGTAGTTCCGTTCCGAAAATTAAAAACCTTCCGGCTAGTACTTTTCCTCTAAAGCCGCGACAAATAGGCGTTTTTGCACCTCTTTTGCCGACCTATCAGCTAGTACGAAAGGGAAGCGGGAAGAGTTCGAAATATGGGAAAGGAAAGAAATTTCTACTTTTGCGGAGTTGTTATGGTTTTCAGTAGAGCGGTCGAGATCTCTCGCATCTGTTTCGTGTGCCGAATCTGATGCGCAGCTATCACTTGGAACCACTCGCGGAGATTGAAAGTGCCAAGAAAAGGATGAGGCATGTGATATTTTCTCAGGTCTATTCCCGCGGCTTCCGCGATGAAAACCCTGGTTTGCCGGCGAACTTCACGGAGTTGCGCGAGCATTTTGTCTTTTTCGCACACCAAGCCGGGGTCGAGAGGGATCGGCGTCTTGCGGGGAATGAGCCGAGACTCGACGAGCGCCATTGGAACGTGGAAGCGCTTCAAAAGTGGCCGGGGTTTTGGAGGGTGCCGCAGCACTCTTCCAGCGTTTTTAATGATGGCGCTCTCGACTTGGATAACGTGGCAGACGAGTTCGCCGGCGGACCAGCAGCCGTCGCCGGGGCAGGTTTTCCATTGGTCGGCCGGAATGGCGTCGGCGGCGGCCAGAAATTGCTTCTCAGCGCGAGCGAGATTTTCGTAGATGGATTGAAGCGAGGACATGACTTTCATTCTATAGCACGGGGGGCTACTGGCTTCCGCAATGAGGCGAATAAAAGCGAAGCGGCCCACGGCTACAAGAACGAACAATCACGAGTGATTTCTCGCCTCGCTCGAAATGACGGAACGTAGCCTTGAACTAAACTCCAGCCCCGCCGGCTTGTTCGAAAGCGTGGGCGAGTTGGAGGACGCGAGCTTCGCCAAAGGGTGGGCCAAAAATTTGCAGGCCGACGGGCAATTTGCCTGCCCCCGCAGACTTGCCATCGATATTGCCGCAGGGGACGGAGATGCCGGGGACACCGGCGAGAGAGCCGGTCACGGTGTAAATATCGGCGAGATACATTTGGAGCGGGTCGCTCGTGCGTTCGCCCAGCTTGAAGGGCGGAACGGGCGAAGTGGGTGTCAGGATGGCGTCCACTTTGGTGAAGGCATCGCGGAAGTCTTGCGCGATAAGCGCGCGGACCTTTTGGCCCTTCAAATAGTAAGCGTCGTAGTAGCCGGCGGAGAGGACATACGTGCCGAGGACGATGCGGCGCTTGACTTCGGGGCCGAACCCGGCGCCACGGGTTTTGCGATACATGGCGAGAAGGGAATCGTCGGGAACGCGGAGCCCGTAGCGCACGCCGTCGTAGCGCGCGAGGTTGGAGCCGGCTTCAGCCGTGGCGATGATGTAGTAAGTCGCGATAGCGTAATCCATGTGGGGCATGCGGATTTCGACCAGTTCGCAGCCGAGTTTGCGAAAAAGCGCGCTGCCTGCTTCGATTTTTTGGCGGACGCCGGAGTCCATGCCTTCGCCGAAGTACTCTTTGGGGATACCGAGGCGCGGGCGCTTGAGAGGTTTGGCGAGTTCGGCGAGGTAGTCGGGAACGGGCGCGGTCGTCGATGTGGAATCGTGGGGATCGCGGCCAGCGATGGTTTGCAGGATTGCGGCGACGTCGCGCACTTTGCTGGCGAGGGGGCCGATGCGGTCGAGAGAAGAAGCGAAGGCAATCAGACCGTAGCGCGAGACGCGGCCGTAGCTGCCCATCATCGCGGGAATACCGCAGAAGGAGCCTGGCTGGCGGATGGACCCGCCGGTATCCGTGCCCAGGGAAGCAACAGCGAGACCTGCGGCCACAACGGCGGCTGAGCCTCCACTCGAGCCACCTGGCACGCGATCGGCCGCGACGGGATTCTTGACGCGCTTGTAGGCGGAGTTTTCGTTGGAGCTGCCCATGGCGAATTCGTCGCAGTTCGTTTTGCCGAGGATGACCGCGCCCGCGGCTTCGAGGTGTTCAACGGCGGTGGCGTCGTAGGGTGGGAGATAGTTTTCGAGAATCTTTGAGCCACAGGTGGTTCTTGTGCCGCGCGTACTGATGACGTCTTTGATGGCGACGGGAACGCCAGCAAGAGGAGGGAGTGGTTTGTTTGCGGCGATGAGAGAGTCGATGCGGTCGGCTTGGCGGCGGGCGCGCTCGGGAGTGAGCGCGAGGTAGGCGTTCAGGTCGGGATTCTTCACTTCGATGCGCTTGTAGAAGTCGGCAAGGAGTTCGCGGGCGGAGATTTTCTTTGCCCCGAGGGCTGCTTTGACGGCGTCGATGGTCCAGGTTGTGGTCATGGCTAAGTTCGCTTTTTTCAGAACGACACGATATGCCGGCTGCCGCCAGCGAACTTCGATATCGCGCCCGTACACCTTCAATTGATTAAATCGTGCCAAGCTGGGGCGCAGCATGCTGCGCCCCTACAAATGCCAGAAAATGCGCCGGCCGGCGATACAAAATCAACGCTCGATGACCTTGGGCACGCGGAAATAGGGCGGTTCGGGGTCGGGCGCGTGAGCCAGAACGTCCTCTGCCACAGCACAGGGCACCGTCAAATCTTCGCGCAGCGTGGCGTCTGCCGACTGATCTTCGGCCAAAACCTGGGCCATTGGCTCAACCTTGGTAGTGTCCAGCTCGTTGAGCTTGCCGATGTATTCCAGAATTTCGTCAATCTGCGCGCGGTAGGTCTCCAGCTCGGCTTCCGTCAAATCCAGGTAGGCCAGCTCCGCTACTCGCATCACATCTTCTCTGGTGATTTTCATTTGACGTTCCCATCCGTCAGCGAAAGGTCGTCCTGCATTTGTAGTCTACCTATGAAGACGCAAGCGATAAAGACGCCCACGATGGGTATCACGCGGAGCCTTGCGACACCCTTCCCAACACAGGAATGTCCGAGGGAATCCTTTATCCACTCCATGGGACTGACTCCTCGGCCAACGGCGGTTCGTATCTTGTCCCCCCTCGAAACGGGGCGAGATAACCGCCGAATCCAGTCAGCGAACCTATCCCTACCGCGATAATTAGCGACCTCACGAGCAGTTCTCATCTTGGTGAGCGTTCCTTTATCGTGAGGAAATGATTTCGGCGGTTTTGCGGGGGTATTTTTTGGCGATGTAGTTGTCCACGAGGGACTGGAAGGCGGCGGCGAGTTCGTCGTAGGTGCCTTCGAGTGTGACGTCTTTTTGGCCGTCGATGTAGACGGGGCAGCGCGGGGCTTCGCCCGTGCCGGGGAGGCTGATGCCGATGTTAGCGGCTTTGGATTCGCCGGGGCCGTTGACGATGCAGCCCATCACGGCGAGCGTCATGCTTTCGACGCCTTCATATTGCGTTTTCCAGGCGGGCATGTTGTCGCGAATGTAGCCCTGGATGCGCTCGGCTAGTTCCTGGAAGGTGGTGCTGGTGGTGCGGCCGCAGCCGGGGCAGGCGGTGACGCTTGGTGCGAAGGAACGCAGGCCCAGCGCCTGGAGCAATTCGCACGCGGCATAGACTTCTTCGCGGCGGTCGCCGCCGGGGCGGGGCGTGAGCGATATGCGAATCGTGTCGCCGATTCCTTCGTAAAGCAGGACACCGAGAGAGGCCGCCGACCAGATCTGGCCTTTCATGCCCATGCCTGCTTCGGTGAGGCCGAGATGCAGAGGCTGCTCGGTTTTCGCGGAGAGGTTGCGATAAACGGTGATGAGATCGCGCGGGCGTGAAGTTTTGCAGGAAATGATGATTTGGTCGTGGCGCAGCCCGGATTCAAGCGCGAGTTCGGTGGATTCCAGCGCGGAAATCACCATACACTCGTTAATGATTTCCTCGGAGTCTTTGCCGAGATTCTTTTCGGTGTTTTCCTGCATCTTGCGCATGACCAGCTCTTGATTGAGTGAGCCTCCGTTGACGCCGATGCGGACGGGTTTGCCATTATCGCGCGCGACCTTGCAGATGGTTGAAAACTGTTCGTCGCGGCGCTGGCCTGCGCCGACGTTGCCGGGGTTGATGCGGTATTTGTCGAGCTGCTTGGCGCACTCGGGATATTTCGTCAGCAGGACGTGGCCGTTGTAATGAAAATCGCCGATGATGGGCGTCCGGCAACCCACATCGAGCATCCGCTTCTTAATTTCAGGCACGGCGGCGGCAGCTTCGGGGACGTTGACGGTCCAGCGGACGATTTCGGAGCCGGCTTCGGCTAGTTCGACAGTTTGCTTAAGAGTGGACTCGATGTCGGCGGTGTCCGTGTTGGTCATGGACTGCACGACGATGGGGGCGTTGCCGCCCACCTGGACCTGTCCGACGTTCACGCCGTTGGTCTTGCGGCGTGGATGGCGGGGGGCCGTGGCGTCAAAGCCTTCAATTTGGGTGAGCATTCATTCCTATTTTAGCCTGAATTACTTCCCAGAAGCAGCTTAACCGGGGAAGTTGCCGCGTAGGCCGAGGGCCTCAGCTTGTTCGCGCATGGCGGTGATGCAAAACTTGATGTGCCCTTCGAGCGGGATGCCGAGTTCTTCGGCGCCCTTGCGGACGTCTTCGCGGGAGACGCCTTTGGCGAAAAGTTTGTCTTTCATGCGGCGCTTCACGGAATCGACTTCAAGGTCGAGGATGCTTTTCGACGGGCGCACGTACGCGCAAGCGGTGAGAAATCCGGCCAGTTCATCGCAGGCGAAAAGCGTGTGCTCTAGCGCAGATTGGCGGGGCACGTTGCAGTAATCCGCGTGCGAGAGGATGGCGCGAACGATCTCTTCGGAGTAGCCCTGCTGACGGAGGATTTTCGCACCTTCGGAGGGATGGCCCTGGTCGGGGGAATGCTCATGGTTGGGCCATCGTTCGTAGTCGAAGTCGTGAAGCAGGGC
>Ga0126383_10002983_pt1 | contig 11101 bp, 6 predicted proteins | sample PanSoiMetPlot_35_FD_96882 | JGI IMG/M metagenome (GOLD analysis project Ga0126383, IMG submission 96882) | Tropical forest soil microbial communities from Panama - MetaG Plot_35 | ecosystem: Environmental > Terrestrial > Soil > Tropical forest > Bulk soil | place: Panama | collected 2016-02-17
CAGTTGTTTGAAGACATCGCCACCTACCAATACCGCGAATTCAATTTTTCCTCCGAAGGCAGGGTCGACGTGGCGTGGGGCTGCCGCGTATCCGCAAACTTCTTCTCTGTCCTTGGCGCCGTTCCCGCGCAAGGTCACCTCTTTTCGGCGAACGAAGAAGAGCCTGGCTCTGATCAGTCTGTCATTGTTAGCAACCGCTTCTGGCAATCGAGACTCGCGGGCGATCCACAAGTTTTGAGCAAGACCATTCGCCTCAACGGGCGCAACTACACGGTGGCGGGAATCATGCCCCCGGACTTTGACTATCCCGTTTCGATAGAAGTGTGGGCGCCCTTGGCGCTTACCGCGGCGGAAAAATCAGATCGAGGACGGTTGTCTCTTTTCGCTCTCGGGCGCCTAAAACCAGGACTCAGCACTGCGCAAGCCAACGTGGCACTGAACAATTTTTCTCGCAGGCTCTCCGAGCTTTACCCGAAAACCAATGATGGCCGCGCGCTGAATCTGCTACAGCTTCGCAAAGAACTCTACATTTACAGTTTGCCGCTTTTTCTGTTGCTCCAGGCCGCCGCGGTGTTTGTGCTGTTATTGGCTTGCGCCAATCTTGCGAATCTCCTTTTCGCGCGGATGATTGCGCGCCAGAAAGAGCTGGCTGTGCGATCAGCGCTGGGCGCAAACCGCAGCAGACTGGCTCGCCTCCTCGTTTCCGAGATGTCGTTGCTCACGCTTCTCGCCGGAACCGTAGCCATGGCCGTGTCCTTCTCAAGCGTGCGCATCCTTCGCAACAGCATTTCGCCCGACTGGACCAAGTGGGTTCCCGGCTGGAATGGCATTCAAGTCGACTCCACGGTTCTTTCTGCGACGATTCTTCTCTCGCTGCTTCTGGGCCTAGTCTTTGGCCTTGCCACCGCTCTCCACTTGCGGCACATCAATCTGAATACGGTGCTTAAAGAAACCGGTCGGAGTTCCGCTGGGCCCGCGCGCGGGCGTTTGCGAAACGGGCTCGTTTCCGCGCAAGTAGCATTCGCTCTGATTCTTCTTGTCTGTGCCGGCTTGACGATGCAGGGATTTAACCGTCTCGCTCAGGCCTACCAAGGGTTTCAGCCCGATCAAGTTTTGAAATTCGAGGTTGGCTTGCCTGAAACCAGCTATCCCGACAGTGCTAAACGCGCGAACTTCTTCCGGGCCGGTTTACGTGGAGTTGCCTCCCTTCCTGGAGTCTCTGGTGCGGCTTTGACCTCTAACCTTCCCGCCAGCAACGTCGACAACGACAAAACTCTGTTCACCATCCAAGACCGCCCGGCTTTGCAAGCTAGCGAGGCGCCCGCAGCTGATTTGCAGACCATTAGCGGAGACTATTTTTCCGTTCTCAAAATCCCTCTGATTGCGGGACGATTTTTCGACGAGGCCGATAACGCCAGCGGCGCGCGCGTCGCAATCATCAGCCGGACCATGGCGAATCGTTTTTGGCCCGGCAATGATCCGCTCGGTCAAAGATTCAAACTAGGGGCGACAGATTCCGCCGAGCCCTGGATGACTGTTGTTGGCATAGTGGGAGATGCCCGGCAAAACTGGTGGAACCCGGCAACTTTCCCGGTCATCTATCAGCCTTATCTTCAATCTTCGCGGCTGTACTTCCGGTTTGTCTTGCGCACTGTATCGGATCCGACTAGCTACGCCTCCGCAGCGCGCGCAGCGATTTCTCAAGTCGATTCAGAGATTTCCATTACCGAGTTGAAAGCCCTTGAAACCGAGGTTCAGGACTCGATCGCTATCGTACATATCATGGGGCTTCTAATGGCGATCTTCGGGATTGTGGCCTTGCTTCTTTCCTCTATCGGCGTTTATGGCATTTTGGCTGAAAACGTTGCGCAGCGAACCCATGAGTTCGGCATCCGCTTCGCCTTGGGAGCTAATCCGCGCGACGTGCTTCGTCTTGTCTTTCGCCACGCAGTCACGGTTTCGGGCATCGGCCTGGCGATTGGCTTGCCGCTTTCCTTCGCCATCAGCCGCGCCATGGCCGCATTTGTCTTTGGAATTGTCTCCGTAAGCCTGGCGGTTTTGGTACTACTCGCAGGGTTGCTCCTGCTCGTTGCGCTCGTCGCGGCCTACTTCCCCGCGCGCCGCGCGCTTCGCGTCGATCCTATGATTGCCCTGCGTTACGAGTGATCGTGGTGTTGGACATGAAGATTTCGTCGAATCCGGAAGGGAGCACCAACAAATGACCGATCGCCTTCGACAATTGCTCCGCCGCCTGGGTTCCTTCTTCCGCCGAAATCAATTGGATCGCGACCTGGACGCCGAAATATCCGCTCACCTCGAACTGGCCGTCGAAGAAAATCTCCAGCGCGGCCTCTCCCCGACCGAAGCTCACCGCCAGGCCCTTCTCCGCTTCGGCGGGCAGCAGCAAGCCAGAGAACAGCATCGCGATGCCCGCGGCCTTCCCTTCCTCGACACGTTGCTCCTGGATCTTCGCTTCGCCGCTCGGATGTTGCGCAAGTCTCCCGGCTTCACCGCTGTCGCCGCGCTGACTCTCGCGCTGGGCATGGGTGCAACGACCACTATATTCTCCGTCATGAACAGCGTTCTGCTGCGGCCACTTCCCTACCAAAACAGCCAACGTTTGTTGCGCGTCCGGGAATCCCACCCAGGCTCCGGCAGCATGGGCCTTAGCTATGCGACGTTTCTCGATCTCCAGCGGGAAACAACAACCATCGAAAACGCTTCCGCCTATCGCGAATGGATCTTCAATGTCACCGGCAGCGGTGAGCCCGCGCAGATTCCGGGCGCGCTCGTTTCCGGCAATTTCTTCGCCGCCCTCGGTAGTGCACCAATGCTGGGGAGGCCCATCCTTCCAGAAGACGATCAGCCCGGCGGAAACAATGGAGTGGTGGTTCTGAGTTATACCCTTTGGCAAAGCCGTTTTGGCGCCGACCGCAACATCCTGGGCCGGACTCTCATGGTTAACGCCGAGGCCTTTTCCGTAATCGGTGTAATGCCTCCTGGCTTTGATTTCCCAAATCCGTCGGAAATGTGGTGTCCGCTGGTTGCTGGAGGCGAGTTTCACGCCAATCGCCGCGCCCACTTGCTTACAGTGCTGGTTGACTCGGCACGGGGCAAATTGAGTGGCGATGTAAACGGTGAATTGACCGCATTGGCGAAGCGCGTGGAGGAGAGGAATCCTAGCGTGGACGACCCCTCCTTGTCCCTGACCGCGGTTCCGTTGCAGAGAAGCCTTACTGCTCCCGTACGTCCCGCGCTTGTGATCCTTCTTTTCGCCGTCGGGTTGCTGCTTGTCATCGCCTGTGCCAATGTTGCCAACCTCTCGCTCGCGCGTACAGCCGCTCGAAGCAAGGAGATCGCCGTACGCCTTGCCCTTGGTGCCAGCCGCGTTCGCCTCGCCGGGCTGCTGCTGACCGAGAGCGTTCTCATGTCACTGCTCGGAGGAGCATTGGGATTTTTCATCGCGGAGGCGGGACTGGGTTTCATTCGCACGCAAAACACGCAGAACTTGCCGCGCTTTGCGGAGATTCATGTGGACTGGCGCGTCTTTGCGTTTGCTTCCGGTGTTTCCATCCTTTCTGGTCTGTTTTTTGGTCTCGCCCCTGCTTTTGCTGGTTCAAAGCAAAATCTGAACGCTCCGCTCAAGGAAGGGCGCGGGGACTCTGCCGGGAAGGGCCGCCAGCTTTCCGGCGGCATGTTGACAGCAATGCAGTTTGCTCTGGCCACGATCTTGCTCGTTGGCGCCGGCCTGCTGTGCGGCAGCCTGCTGAATGTTCTCCGCGTGAATCCGGGATTCAATCCGGAGCATCTCCTGACGCTTGAGGTCTTTTTATCGCCGGTAAAATATCCCGAGGGCGATCCGAAAGTGGGCATCGCCCTCCACGAGATGCTCGAAAGCATTCGTACTCTCCCGGGCGTGCGGTCTGCGGGAGTGGTGAACTGCTTGCCTATCACCGGAGGCCCGGGAACGGACTTCGTAATCGAGGGCCGTCCCGCTCCGCGTTTGGGCGACGAACCAGGTGCAGACATCCGCGTCGCCGACTACAAATACTTCTCAACGATGGACATTCCGCTGCTCGCGGGCCGCGTTTTCACCGAGCACGACAACACCGCCGCTGCCCGCGTCGTTGTGATTAACGAAACCTTGGCTCGCACTTTCTGGCCCAATCAAAACCCCCTCGGCCAGCGCATCACCATGAAAGATTGGGGCCCGCCGTTGACCGCAGAGATTGTCGGCGTCGTCGGCGATGTCAAAACCAACGGCCTCGATGAGAGCGTAGGGCCGATGATTTATTGGTCCTACCATCAGTTTGGAACGATTTTCAATTACATTGTCGTGCGGGCGGAAGACGACCCGCTTCGTCTAGTTTCCGCGGTGAAGAGCCGAATCTGGTCCGTGGATAAAGATCAGCCCGTCTCTCAGATTCAAACCATGGACCAGATTCTTTCTCAATCGCTGGCGCGCCGCCGTCTTTACGTAGTTCTGCTTGGCGTTTTTGCCGGCGTTGCATTGTCGCTTGCTGCTGCTGGAATCTATGCCGTCGTCTCGTACTCTGTGGCACAGCGCACGCGCGAAATGGGTATTCGCATGGCCCTCGGCGCGGAACGCCTGGACGTTCTGGGTCTTATCCTGGTGCAAGGAGCAAAGGTGGCGCTTGTCGGAGAGCTCCTCGGAATTCTGGTGGCCCTGGCTGCGGCGCGTCTAATGGCCAGCTTGCTGTTCGGGGTTGGCGCAGCGGACCCCGCAACATTCGCTGGTGCAGCTTTGTTGCTTGCTGGCGTTGCATGCACCGCGTGCTACATTCCCGCGCGCCGTGCCATGCGCGTCGACCCCATGGTTGCCCTTCGTTACGAATGAACTCCAGGGCATCCTAATTCGCCAACTCCCCGCGAAATTCGCTAGGTCTCGCTGAATTTCGTTTCTTGCAACGCCGCCAAGTTATAGGACAATGCCGCCCATGTCTTTCCTCGATCTGCTCTTGGGCAAGCCTCTTGCTTCCGACGAAGCGCGCGCCGAGTGCATCGGCACAGCGGCCGGCATCCCCATTTTCGGACTGGATGCCCTGAGCTCCGCCGCTTACGGTCCCGAAGCCGCTCTCACGTTACTCATTCCTCTCGGGGCTGCGGGAATCGCTTACATGGTTCCCATCAGCACGAGCATCATCATTTTGCTCGCGATCGTATATTTTTCTTATCGTCAAACCATCCATGCCTATCCGGGTGGTGGAGGCTCTTACACCTTGGCTCGCCAGAATCTCGGCGCTTCGGCGGGCCTTTTGGCCGCCGCGGCTCTCATGATTGATTACGTGCTGACCGTCGCTGTGGGCATCTCTGCGGGCGTCGGAGCGCTGGTTTCGGCGGCGCCGACCTTGCAATCCCACACCTTGACGATCTGCCTGGGAATCCTGGTCCTTATCACGCTGATCAATCTGCGCGGCATGCGCGATACGGGGCTGGTCTTTATGGCTCCGACCTATTTGTTTGTTGGGAGCCTGCTCGCCGCCATCGCTGTCGGCTTATTTAAGACGCTTGCTTCCGGCGGTCATCCCGTGCCCGTCGAGCCCCTTCCCCAAATTGCACGGGCTTCTGCTCTTCCCGGCGCCTGGCTTATCCTTCAGGCTTTTGCCAGCGGGTGCACGGCAATGACCGGCGTCGAAGCCGTCAGCAATGGCGTGAAAGCGTTTCGTCCGCCGGTCGTCGCCACTGCCCGCCGCACCCTCACGGTAATCATTGCTCTCTTGATGGTGCTTCTCGCCGGAATCGCTTATCTTGTCCGGGTTTATGGCATTCAAGCCACAGACCCGGGCCAGCCCGGCTACCAGAGTGTTCTTTCTCTGCTGCTGGCCGCCGTCTCGGGCAGAGGCGCGTTCTACTACGTTTCGATGGCCTCCATTCTGTTGGTTTTGGCCCTCTCCGCCAACACTGCCTTCGCGGACTTTCCCCGCCTTTGCCGCGCTATCGCGCAAAACAACTATCTCCCCCATTCTTTTGCCACGCGCGGCCGCCGGCTCGTCTACACGCAGGGCATCGTGGTTCTCGCGGTCGTTGCCGGTTTGCTGCTCATCATTTTTGGCGGCATAACGGATCGTCTGATTCCCCTGTACGCCGTGGGCGCGTTTCTCGCCTTCACGCTCTCGCAAGCCGGCATGGTAGGCCACTGGCGCCGCGTGGGCGGCAAAGGCGCGACGCGCAGCATGCTGATCAACGGTCTGGGAGCCCTCGCTACCGGAATCACGGTAATTGTCGTTCTCGTTGCGAAGTTTGTAGAAGGTGCCTGGATTACCGTGCTGCTAATCCCGGTATTACTCGTAGCTATGGGCCTGGTGCGCCGGCACTATCACGCCGTTTTTCTGGAAGTTCACTGCCCGACCCCGATCGAGCTTGACGACACGACTCCGCCCTTGGTGATTTTGCCGGTCCAGGGCTGGAACCGCATCGTAAAAAAAGCCCTGTGCTTCGCCTTCAAGATTTCTTCCAACATCCGCGCCGTTCATGTAGATACTGGAGAGGGCTCGGAGATTTTTCGCGACGAATGGTGCCGCTTTGTAGAGCGGCCGGCGATGGAGGCCGGCGTCGCTGGCCCCGAGTTGGTCGTGTTGCCTTCGCCCTACCGGTTAATCCTCGCCCCCATCGTGAACTACGTTCTCGAAGCCGAGCGCGCCAATCCAAATCAGCAGATTGCTGTTTTGATTCCCGAACTTGTGGAACGCCACTGGTATCACCATCTGTTCCACAATAAGCGCGCCTCCGTCCTGAAGGCGCTGCTTCTGCTTCGCGGCAATCAGCGCATTATCGTCATCAACGTCCCCTGGTACCTCGACGTATAGCGCAAACTGCGAGCCGAACCTTCAAAAGCCGCGTAGGCAACGCTGCAAAGACGCTTTCATTCTGAGGGCATCGGACGTGGATGCCCGAAGATTCTCAACCGATGGTCAACTCTCTAGTCAGCAAAATTTCTAATGCGAATCATTCAATTTTTCGACTTGACCTCGGACACACCCCGCTTAACATCACACTTCATAAGCTTTGGTCCGCACGAAGGAGGGTCCTCGATGAAGAAAATCGTCCTTTGCCTTCTTGCTGTTACGTTATTCCTGCCTCTATCCGCCGGTGGTCAGAACCAATCTGCCATCGGCAAGCCTTTCACCGTTTCCGGCAAGGTTAGTCCTGATGGCAAGAATTTGATCCCGGCAAACGGCGAGTCCTGGTCAGTGGTGAACCCCGCCGCGCTGGCAGGCCACGAAGGCCGGCAGGTTAAGGTCAAGTGCCGGCTTTCTTCGACCGCTCACGATATTCGCGTGATTTCGGTAAAACTCGTTACCACGCAAATTAGCTACCATGCAAATCCGGGCGATTCCGCCTTTCGCCGTTAGGCGCTTGGATTTCTGATCTCTATTCTGCGATCTCTCCTCACACGCCGCAGCAATGCTCTTTAGGCACTCTCAAGCTAAAACTTGACGAGGATTGCCAGGTTGACGCGGTTCTCGATTTTCCTCAGGTCGGGCGTCCACAATCCGATCGCGCCGCAACCGCCTGCGGGAGCTACGCTCCCATCCATGCACACTAATTGCGTCGGAAACCCGTTGTTTCCTCCCGGCGGCGTGATTCCGCCCGGCCCCGACCAATACGGCACGTTCGCCGCGCGATGATCGAACTCCCACCTGAATGTGATGTACTGGCTCGGCATCCAGTCGAATGTGCCGGAAGCGTCCCACGCCTTGAATGGATCGCCCGGATTTTCTGTGAAGTACGGCGAATTAATTGCGGCAGACGGCGCGGTTGCTCCATTGATGGGCGGAATCAGAACGAGATAACGCCCCGGGTTGTTGATTCTCCCGCCGCCGAGCGTCAAGCCATACTTGTCATTGTTGAACCAGAAGCGGTTGTAGAACATGTAGCCCAAAAAGCTCTGTTTGGGACCTTTTGCAGAACCGCCCGCGCAGTTTACGCCGCCACCGTGCTCGCAACCGATGTCGCCAGTGAGAGAGAACGCCATCTTGTCGAGAAAATTCTCCGGCCTATCGTAATACTTGATCTCGATGCTGTCGTCCGTGTGATAACGCACACGCCCCGGCACTCCCAGCGTCTCTTCGCCAAACGCGTATTGATTCCCAAGTACGGAAAGCCATCCCGTCGGGCGGTACAGGATTTGCATCCCGAAGCCCGGGCGGTGATTGAAACGTCCGTAGGATTGCCAGCCGTTCGTAAACCAAGGTTCAATCTTCAAATGTTCCGTAGGGAAAATCTGCACGCGCACGCCGTTGAAAAACCACGGCGTGTTGGAAGAAACAAACGACGGCTGATACGCCCAGTTGTCAAAGTTGTAGTAGCTGAACAGCCCGATGTAGGACATGAAAATCCCCGCGTCCACATTGATCCCATGCAGCACATTGAAGTGATAACCGCCATACGCTTCGGAAACGTAGCGATACGCCGTGTCCAGGCCCCACTGCCCTCGCGCGGGACTCGCATCATTCCGCGGCGTCGTGAACGAATACATCCCGAATTGCGTCATCAGGCGCGCGCGAACATTGTCATAGTGGAAGTCGCCGCCGACACCAAGCTGCGTGACCTGAACCTCCTTGGAGCGGAACACTTCGCTCGATCCGCCAATAGTGTCGTCCTTGGGATGGTTGAAATCGTAGATGTACGAAATGTCCGCGCGAATTTCCGGCGTGAAAAACTTCGTATCCATGGGTATTTCTTTCGTACGCGCGTTCCCGTTAAGCCAGGTGAAATCCGCGAATGCAAACGGCTCCGCCTTCGCCGGGTTGCCGGCCGTTTCCTGTTTGGTTGATAGATTCACCGGCAAATTCGCAGCAGCCACGTTGACCACCGTTGTAGCACTTCCGTGGGCTGCCGATGTTGCCGAAGCAGCGTTTGTGCTTGCCGCACTCAAGACGGCAGGCGCTGGGGAAGCAGCTACCTCCGACGAAACAGGTTGCGCGGAAACCGTCTGCGTAGCCGAGCTCTCCGCTTGCGCTAACGTTTTCGGATTGCTCTTAGACTCCAACTCCGCAACGCGTTTCTCCAGTTGCTCGACGCGATCGAGCAGCCAGCGCTCCCGCTCCGTCAGAGGTAACGGCGCTTCTGGTTTGCTGACCGCCGGCCTTGCCGGTTCTGCTTTTTTCTCTGTGCCGCCGTCATCGGCGGCGAGCAACGCACCCGGCGTGATGCCGATACCCAGCAAAGCAGCCCACAGCACACACAAAATCCTTTTCCCGTCTAATAGCGCGCGCATCTCATGCTCCTCAAAAGCCTTAGATAAACGGCCGGCAACGAAAGATGCGAATTCTGACGACTCCGCGAAAACTTCTTCGTTGCCTTGAGAGGCTACGTTGCGCGGCGTAAGGAATCTATAAGTGCCTCATAAGGTTGTGGTTAGCAACTTCCTTTCCCTGACGACGAGATTCTCCATTTGGAAAGCTATTAGCGCGGTGTTGCCCTGCGTGAGATTTCCTGCGCGATTTGGCGCGTCTCTTCGTGGATGAGGCCGTTGGTGGCGAGAATGACCGGCCCGCCAAGCTGGTACGGCTTTCCCTCAAAATCGCTGACTCTGCCTCCGGCTTCTTCGATGAGCAGCACGCCCGCCGCAACGTCCCACTTGTTAAGGTTGAATTCCCAGAAACCATCGAAACGCCCTGAAGCTACACAGGCCAGATCGAGCGCCGCCGAGCCATCGCGCCGCACGCCGTGCGACCGCTGCGTAAATTCGCCGTAATACTGAAGATTCGGGCTGAGCTTGCGATTGCGCACGGGAAAACCAGTGCAAAGCAGGCTCGTGGAAAGTGTGGCGACTTTGGAGACGGCAATTTTCTTGCCGTTGAAGGCGGCGCCTTCGCCACGCGCCGCGGTGTACAACTCCTTGTAGTAAGGATTGAAAACCGCGGCCGCCAGCAACGTGTCGTGCTGTGCCACTGCGATGGAAACGCAGAAGCACGGGTAGCCATGCGCAAAGTTCGTGGTGCCGTCGAGTGGGTCAACGTGCCAACGAAATTCGGAAGCGGTGTCCTGCCCGGTTCCCTCTTCCGCGGTGATGGCGTGGCCAGGAAAATAGTGATTAATGCGCGAGACAATGAATTGCTCGGAGCGCTTGTCGGCTTGCGTGACGATGTCCACCTCGTCGCCTTTGTAGCGAATGTCAAGAGGACGGGTGAACTCCTCCATGAGGATTTTTCCGGCTTCCTGGGCAATCTCGACGGCAGCTTGGAGATAGTTTTTGGACATGAGAAGGATTTTAAGGGACTTGGCGGCGAGTGGCGAGAAAGGAGGTAAAGGAAGTAGAGGAGGTACAGGAAGTAAAGGATCGGAGACGGGCCACAGGACACTGTTCGGTCAACGGAGAGGCGGGGATGTGGCTGAAGGTTTTTCTTAACGCAGAGTTCACAGAGTGAGCAGAGGAGAGGGCGGCGACCAATGATGAGAAAGGACGTAAAGGAAGCACGGACCCTCCCCCCACCTTTTTTCGTAACTGCGCATTCTAAAGGAGTTACGGCAGAGCGTTTTTGTAACTGCGCATTCTAAAGCACTTAGCGTGGCATTTTGCGTAACTGCGCATTTTAATAGACTTAGGTCAACATTGAGATCCTTCGGTCGCGATACTCCCTCAGGACTCGCATCCTTCATCGGATGCTCGACTGCGCATTCTAAAGGAGTTAGCACGGGAAATCGCGGAACTGCGCATTCTACAGGACTTAGTGACTGGTGATTCGTGACTAGTGACTGGTGGAAGAGGGAAAGGGGCAACCGTTGACTGCTCACAGGTGGCACACTCCGGAAACCGTGAGAAGGGGTACACACCCGGGGGGCATTTTGTATCGTTATCAAAACAAAGTGATTACTAAATTTGACTGTCGGCAGTTGTTGAAAACAAAGAGCGAGCAAAGGGCACTGGCAGGCCACGGGTTTTGCGGATGTTAGCGGATAGGAAGGCAAGAGGCGGGGGGCGCGGGACTTAGGAGCACGGTCGGGCGGCCCTTCGAGGTTCAGGGTAATGCGGTGAAGAACCATAGAACATACTAACATGGAATTACGATTCTGTCAATAACCGAATAAGTGACTGAGGGGAAAGGGGTTAGAAAGGAAGAAATCTTCCCTTGGG
>Ga0126383_10002984_pt1 | contig 11100 bp, 8 predicted proteins | sample PanSoiMetPlot_35_FD_96882 | JGI IMG/M metagenome (GOLD analysis project Ga0126383, IMG submission 96882) | Tropical forest soil microbial communities from Panama - MetaG Plot_35 | ecosystem: Environmental > Terrestrial > Soil > Tropical forest > Bulk soil | place: Panama | collected 2016-02-17
AACCCGCCCCAACCCTTTCATGGGGCTGCTGGCTCCCACGATGAACGGCGATTCGAGGTCGTCTGCCGCGGCAGCTCCTTCGGGCTGGGGTATTTCGGGGAAAATTGTTTCCATGCTTAGCCTTCCGGCATCGAGGTGGAGCGAATCTTGGTCCGGGTTCGTCCGTTTTGACTGCAGCACGGGATGGGCCAACTTCTCTGCCTTTGGTGGGACTCCTGATAGTGCCGCTTTCGTCAACAATACCCTGCACTTACCGAGGATCGGTATCTGCGAGGTGTCGAGACGGAATGCACTGGTGCGCAAAAAAGAGAAAGTTTTTACCCATATTTGCGTACCTTAGGAACCGTCTTCGTTCCCGCAGGCATTAACTGTGCCTATAAGGCCATAAATCAAGTACATAGATTCATTTACCTAGATAATCGCCACTGATCGTTCTCGCCGGTCTCGATTACTGGCGAGATTATGGAAAGCGTGCGCGCGCTTATTTCGGGTGTTGGCACGCTTATTGCAGCTTGATGGTGCCGAATGATGTGTGTAACCTGTTGGCTACGGCCTTGAGACTTCCCAGATGAGCCAAACTGCTGAACTTGGCCAGCTACCTAAAATTCCGAGTTCATGGACTTTTGACTTCCGGTCGCTGTGGAAAACCGTCTTGGTGCTGGCGCTCTTGGGATTGCTCTACTTTCGCATAGTTGACAGGCTTACTATTCAGTGGTGGCACGACCCCAACTTCTCTCATGGTTTCTTTGTTCCTGCGTTTTCGATTTATGTTTTATGGCTAAAGCGAGAGACCTTGCGCAAACTCCCATTATCCCCATCCTGGTGGGGTGTTCTCGTCCTGGTCGTGGGGTTGGGGCTTTTAATCGTAGGTAATCTTGGCGCCGAGCTCTTCCTATCGCGTTTTTCCCTGCTCATTGTTACCGCTGGGCTAGTGATCTGCTTCCTGGGATGGCGCCATCAGCGACAATTATTATTCCCATGGCTGTTTCTGATCCTCATGATTCCTATACCCGCCATCTTTTTCAACCAAATCACCTTCCCGCTCCAGTTGCTTGCCTCAAAATTGGCTAGTGGCGTGCTGCCGTTAGTGGGAGTCCCTGTTCTGCGGGAAGGAAACATCATTCAGTTGCCGGCGATGCCGCTCGAAGTTGCCGAAGCCTGCAGTGGAATACGTTCGCTGCTCACCTTGGCCACACTTGCGATCATCTATGGCTATCTCATGGAGTCGAAAATCGCTATTCGAGTCGTTCTTGCCCTCGGTTCGATTCCCATCGCCGTAGCGGCAAATAGTTTCAGGATTGTGGGTACCGGCTTGATGGTGCAATATTGGAATCCAGACAGTGCCGAGGGCTTCTTTCACTTGTTTTCTGGCTGGTTGATCTTTGTTGTGTCCCTGGTTTTTTTATTTTTCCTGCATAAAGGCCTGCGAGCTTTCTGCCGGGAGAGAGTCGTTTGCTGATGCGGTCAACCTGGCTTCATCTTCGTTTCCTCACGGTCGTCGCTCTGTTGCTTTCGGCGGAGTTAGTCCTTCAGGCTCGCTCTACAAGGGAGATCATTGCGCCCCGGGTGCCACTCGCCGAATTCCCGCACAATTTGGGCTCCTGGACGAGCAAAGATGAGAGTATCGACAAGGAGACTCTGGATGTCCTCGGCCCTGGCGATTTTCTGTTTCGCAACTATCGAAACACGGCGGAGGCCGAGGCCCCGGTAGATCTCTTTATTGCGTACTTCCCGAGCCAACGCAGTGGCGATACCATTCATTCTCCCAAACACTGCCTTCCGGGGGCCGGATGGCAGCCGATAGAGTCCGGTCAGGTGACCGTGGCCTTAGCAGGCCAGCCATCCTTCACCGCTACGCGATACTTAATTGCTCGTGGAGATGAGCGCGAACTGGTATGGTACTGGTACCAGGCGCATGATCGCGCACTGGCTAGTGAGTATTGGGCGAAGTTCTACCTGCTAGCTGATGCGATCCGGATGAATCGGAGCGATGGTTCCCTCGTCCGTCTGATAACACCTTTCGGAACCGGAGAGCGTTCCGGCGATGCCGAGGCCAGACTCTACACGCTGGCCGGGCAAGTGGTGCCACTTTTGCACAGCTATGTTCCCCGTTGAGATTCGCCGTACCCTTTCTATTCCGTTTTATGACACTGGTTACCCTTCGGTGGTAACTGAATTGCACTAGTTCCTTACCTTGACCTTCGTTCGCACCGCTCGATTGCAGCGGGGGCCGGACTTATTGATTTTGAAGTCTGCGCGGTTGGGAGGTTCTGGAATGTCTCGTTCATCCTCGATTCGTGCCTTTTTTCTATTAATCTTCTTCTCCGCTTGTCTTGTTGGCTGCTCGCGTGACCCGAATGTGCGCAAGCAAAAGTACTTCGAGAGCGGAGAGCGTTATTTTCAAAAAGGTAAGTACCGCGAAGCGGCTATTCAGTTTGGCAACGCGCTGCAGGTCGACCCGCGCTTTACTGAGGCGCACTACCAGCTTGCACAGTCGTACTTAAAGCTACAGGACTGGAACTTGGCCTACGAGGAACTGGATCGAACGATTCGACTGGCGCCCGATCATGTCGACGCGCACCTGGATCTGGCGAATCTTCTCTTGCTTTCCAACGATTACAAATCCGCCCAGGAAAATATCGACGCCGTCTTATCGAAAAACCCCAAAAGCGGTCAGGCACACGTTATCGAAGCCAATCTCAAGGCTCGCCAAAATGATCTAACGACTGCCCTTGGGGAGATGGGGACAGCAATTCAGCTCGCTCCCGATCGCGGGGATATTTATCAGAATCTTGCCATCTTGCAATTGCAGGCCAATCAGCCCGATGCAGCCGAAGCCAGTTTCAAGAAGGCGGTCAGTTTGAATCCGCACGACACCACCGCCCAGCTGGCGCTCGGGTCCTTTTATCAGCAGCGTTCCCGCTTCGTCGAAGCGGAGCAAACCTTCCGAAAGGCAATGGAAAGCGATCGCACCAATCCCGACCCCCGCGCCTCATTGGCGAGGTTGTACTTGGCCGAGGGCAAGAAAGTGGAAACCGAGCAATTACTGAAGCAAGCCAAGGCGGACATACCGGATAATCCCACCGCCTACCGCATGCTTGGAGACTACTACTTTGCCATCGGCGACCTGGGCAAAGCTGTCGCAGAGTACTCTTCAATTCTCCAACAGCATCACGGCGACCTGGTGACCAAGAAGAATTACATCCAACTGCTGATTTTGCAGAATCACATCAGCGAAGCGAAGAAATTGAACGAGGAGATCCTCAAGTCAAACCCGAACGATGGCGAAGCCCTGGTGTATCGCGGGCAAATCCAGCTTCGCGATGGGCAGCCTCACGATGCCGCCGAAACTTTGCAACAGGTTCTGCACAACGACCCGGACAACGGAATAGCTCATTATCATCTGGGCATCGCATTCAACCTGATGGGCAATGTTTCCCGCTCCGAAAGCGAATGGCGTGACGCGGTGCGGCTCAAGCCCGACTTGACCGACGCGCAGAAGGCTCTGGCTGCGGCCGAAATGCGCAATGGCGAGTGGGACGCTTTGGGCAACACCGCTAACCAAATCATCAATCTCGGGCCCAACTTGCCCGACGGTTATGCCTTGCGAGCCGTAGCGGATATCAATCGCAAGCGAATAAGCAACGGGGAAAATGATCTCGAGAAAGCGATTGAGGTGGCTCCGCAGAATCCCATCGGATACATCCAGATGGGGAACTTGCGTGCCATGCAGAATCGACCTGCTGACGCACTCAAGCTGTATGAGCAAGCTCTGGAACGAGATGGCAACGCGGCCGAGGCGATGCTGGGGATCTCTAATGTGTATTTGGCTCAGATGCAGCCAGACAAGGCGATTGCTCGTGTCGAAGCTCAACTCGGCAAGCAACCGAACAATAGCAATTACCACTACATCCTTGGCTCCTTGCTTGTTGGGAAGAAAGACTTTGCCGGCTCGGAAGCTGAACTCAAGCGTGCCATCGATCTCGATAAGGACAACGTGGATGCCCTTCTGAAACTTGGGCAGGTGGAGGTCGCTCGCGGTTCTGTGGACCAAGCCATCGCGACTTACCAGGCATCGGCGCAAGCTAACCCCACCGATGTTCGCTTCGACATTCTCACTGGAGAGTTGTACGAATCGAAGAAAGACTGGGATAAGGCCAAGGAGATGTATCAGAAGGCCTTGCAAGTTCAGGCCGATAATCCTCTGGCGTCCAACAATCTCGCTTACGTCATGCTGGAACAGGGCGGCAATCTGGACGTGGCGCTATCCATGGCGCAAATCGCCCGACGCGGTATGCCCGACTCGCCCAACGCGGCCGATACCCTCGGCTACGCCTATATGCAGAAAGGGGCCTATAGTTCCGCGATCGATCTCTTTAAGGAGGCGATCAAGCTGGACAAAAACCCAGCCCCCGACCCCACCTTCTATTACCACCTTGGGCTGGCGTATGAGAAGACAAAGCAGGCGGGATTAGCCAAACAACAGTTTGAGCGCGCGCTGAAGATCAGTCCGACATTCGGCGATGCCAACGCCGCACGCCAACATCTCGCCGACTAAATTTTCTGTTCGTGCAAGAAAGTCCGCGTGGCGCGCTGAACACAGAGTTGGAGGAATCCTATGCTTCTGCGGCGGGATGCGTGCTGGCGCTTGCTTGAGACCGGCTGTGCACACTGCGGTTCGAAGGCAAGCCGGCATCACGGATTTTATAAAGCAGCGCCCGATAACTGATGCTCAAGGCCCGGGCTGCTTGTTTGCGGTTCCAGTGATGGGCTTGCAAGACTTTGAGAATGACCTTGTGCTCCAGTTCGCGCACTGCCTGACGCGTAATTTTCTTAAGCGACACCTGCCCTTCGATCGGTATGTCCGGAGTGAAGTATTCGTGCTCCCGACTCACAACCTCACTGCTGATAACCTCCTCATTTCCTAGAATCACATAACGCTTGATAAGGTTCTCGAGCTCACGAATATTGCCTGGCCAGTGATATTTCTGCAGCACTGAGAAAAGCTCAACCGACAATGCACGAGCTCGGCAATTGTACTTGCGGTTGTAATATTCAAGGAAAAAGTTGGCCAGGCCTTCAACATCGCTCCGGCGTTCTCGCAACGGGGGCAGGTGCAGATTGACCACATTTATGCGATAGAAGAGGTCCTGGCGGAAGGTGCCGTTTTCGATCTCTTCCTCCAGCTTCCGGTTCGTGGCGCATACCACTCGCACCTCGACCTTTTTATCTTCCTGTGCCCCGATTCGACAAAACTGACCGTCCTGTAATAACTGCAATAGCTTCGATTGCAGACCGAGGTCGAGTTCCGAAATCTCGTCGAGAAACAGGGTTCCGCGATGGGCCATTTCTACCCGGCCAGGTTTAGTGCCATACGCACCGGTAAAGGCACCTTTCTCATAACCAAACAGTTCACTCTCTAAAAGAGTTCCGGGAATGGCTGGACAATTAACCTTCACAAAAGGCCCTACACGCCAGGGTGACTGTGCATGAACCATGCGCGCGATGATGTCCTTGCCAGTTCCGCTTTCGCCTTCAATGAGCACTGGAACGTTCGCCCCGGCGACTTTTTCGAGCCGTTTCTGCACGGCAAGCATGGCCTCGGACTTGCCAAAAACCACGGCAGTGGGGGGAAACTCGCCCAATGATTGCACCAGGGAACTGACCGGACCCAATGTTGTCATGAGTAATCTCGTTTCAAACTGCATTATCAGGGATGCACTCGAAGCGCCAAGTTTGGAATCAGGTCAGTAGGAAGGACCCACCTGCGCCCTATCCATAACGGATTCATAAACTTAGGAAAATCCAAGGTGTGGAAAGCCGGAAACCAATCAATTTCGTCCCTACGCTGGAGAGGCCACTTCGTCGATGGAAAATCTTTTCACATGGGTAGAACCGTTCTTCCTCTGCCGGGACCTCGCCTCCCCCGGATCCGGCAGCAGTGGACGGGAGAACCTCAAACCTAGCAAGTAGTAACCGTCGGCATGGGTTACCCTGACGCATTTAGCGCGTAGGGTGCGAGATGCCTTGGGTAACTTGGCAGCAGCTGCCAGGGGAGCACTGGGAATCTCCAAAAGAAGCTGCGCCGACACCGGCAGCAGACGCCGGACGGCCACCAGCACCCCGCTAGCGCTAATGTTTAATGCCGTAGCAAACTCTAGGAACTCCTTACCTTTATCGTCGCGACTCCTCACAAATACAGGTATAGCCAGTGGCAGACGCGCCCACTTTCGACGTTCACTCTTCATTGGCTTTCGGATGACGCACACTCCAGCCCCGCGAGGTGGCAATTCTCTTGATGCCGCACCTAATGGGCCAAAGCTCTTGCATGTCTTCGACCCCGCACAGACCCACCCCAATCTGTGTCTTCCCACAGCACTCAACCCGCATTTGCGTAAGCGGTCTGGCTTTTTCCAAAAAAGGAACAAGGTTAATTACTGTGGTTACCTGATGCGTCTAGTTGAACAGAGAAAGTGCAAGTTTCTTCTTACTAAGGCGAAATCGTTGCATTTTCCGTTTGACAGCTACTGGCCAGTGTCATAGTATCAGTTGGAACTCAGCCGTTTTCTTTACGTTGACGCGTTTTCCTCCCCTGCAATTGTCCCGCGATGGCCAACCCAGACAATTCGTGTCTACCTAGTAGGAACTCTGGATGTGACGCCGGTTCTGGGGCCGAGTTGTGTCCCGAGGCAGCTTCCAGTCAGCCGTGTCCTGACCACTCCTATCGGGAGGACTTGGCTGAAGAATACGATCGCCTGCGGGACCGGCTGCAGCGCTACACAAATGCGCTGGCCTCAGCCGCGCACGACCTGAAAACACCGCTTTCGATTCTGTCCGGCTATATTGAACTTTTACAGAGTGAGAAGCTTGGTTCGCTGAATGACCGTCAGCGTGACGTACTGCGCGACATGCAGAGCAATGGACACCGCCTTCAGAACTTCATCCAGGATTTTCTGACCTACAGTGTCCTTGAGACGGGCGAACTTGGCATGCAGTTTGACACCGGAAACATTAATGACTGCATCTCAGAAGTGTGCACTCTGTGGTCGAATCGTTTTCAGGAAAGGGGACTTGCTCTCTATTTCCTCGCCAACGACAAAGTACAGTTATTCCCCTTCGACGCTCCCAAAGTGCAACGCGTGCTATCGAATTTGGTGGACAACGCATCCAAGTTCACGCCTGCTGGGGGAACCGTGTGGTTGCATGTTGAACCTTGCATGTGGGAGCGCCGCAGCGTACCGAAGCCAACTGTAGTCGAAGAGCGCAGACGACAGAACGTGGCCCATCCGAACTCCGTAAAGGTTAGCGTCTCGGACACTGGCCCGGGCATTGCGCCCGAGTTCCACCTGGAAGTGTTCGATGACTTCTTTCGGATACCCCAAACCGGAAAGCCACACGACGGGATGGGCCTTGGACTCGCCATCGCGCGCCGCCTGGTACACACCTTGGGCGGAAAGATTTGGGTCGAGAGTGAAATCGGAGCCGGAAGCAAGTTCTCCTTCCTTATGCCACTGAAACCCGGGCCTGGGACACCGAGTAAGGGAAAAGGAAAATGAGCGACGACACCAATATTCTTCTGGTTGATGATGAGCCCGGTATGTTGCGATACATACGGACCCTACTCGAAGTTGATGAGTACAAGGTCCAAACTGCAACTACCGGGGAAGACGCCCTCAAGCAAGTCGAGAAAGGCCTCAACCCAGACCTCGTCCTGCTGGACCTGTTGATGCCCGGCATTGATGGCCTACAGACCTTGGAGCAGTTACGCCAGATAAAGCCCGGCGTCAAAGTGGTCATGCTTTCTTGCGTAAGCGATACCCGTAAAGTCGTGCAAGCCATGCGTCTTGGCGCGCACGACTACTTGACCAAGCCATTCCAGAAGGCGGAACTCGACGCGGTTATCGATCAGTGTCTGGGAGCGAACCAACAAACCTACTCGGGTGACATCGAAGAACTGTGCGACGATGTTTTTTTTGTCGCCGCCAGCCCCGCGATGCGCAAGATCCGCTCGCAGGCCGGCCTTGTCGCTAATGTGGACATCCCCGTGCTATTGCTCGGCGAGAGCGGCACCGGGAAAGAAGTTCTGGCCCGTCTGATTCATAAGCGATCGCCCCGCGCTCATCGCACTTTCCTGAAGGTAAACTGCGCCGCCGTTCCTGCGGACTTGCTGGAAAGCGAGTTGTTCGGGTATGAGACCGGCGCATTCACTGGCGCTACTCATCCCAAGCCAGGCAAGTTCGAGCTCTGTAATAAAGGAACGATTCTGCTCGATGAAATCGGCGAGATGCCGCCATTGCTGCAAGCCAAGTTGCTTCACGTCTTACAAGACCAGCAGTTCTCGCGCCTCGGCAGCCGCTCTGTCGTCAAAGTCGACGTGCGCATATTGGCTGCCACGAATGTCAATATTCCCGAAGCGCTGGCTACCAAGCGCCTTCGTGAAGATCTCTATTACCGCTTGAACGCTTTCACGTTGCAACTTCCTCCCTTGCGCGAACGCAAGGAGGAGGTCCCGATTCTTCTCAAGCACTTCATGTCCCGCTTATCGGAACGCTATGCTCGCGCTTCATTGCCGCTTTCGCCCATGTTGCTCGAAGCCTGCCAAGACTACACGTGGCCGGGGAACGTGCGCGAATTGAACAATTTCATCAAACGTTATCTGATTTTGGGCGATGAAAAGCTGGCCATAGCCGAACTACAACCAAAGCTGGACGGCAACGGCGCCCGCTTCGACCTGCCTGGGGCAAAAGCGAACGAACCCGCGGGAGGATTAAAGTCACTTGCCCGCAGCGCTAAGGATGAAGCCGAAGCGGAAGCGATCGCGAAAGCGTTGGATGAGACTAATTGGAACCGCAAGCAGGCGGCTGCGTTGCTGAAGATCAGCTACAAGGCTCTGCTTTACAAGATTCGCCAGTACGGAATCGCACAAGTCAAGAGCCATCACACATTATCAGCCGGAGCGTGAGATTGCTTCCAGGTTTCGGAGAAGCCGCCAAGACCGGCGAGAGTTTCGAGTGGTCCGCACCTACGCTCTCGATTAGTTGACAATAAACCAGCGATCGGACCCGACGGAACCGTTTAGGCCATTCCCGACGAGCCAAACAAGCAAATGGTCGGTGGGATTCGGTCTCACAGCGCTGCCCCACACGATTAGGCAGGCAATCGAACTCCAAATTCACACCGGCAACTCTTCCTGCTGCCAACCGCTAATTTCCGGCTTGGGCTCGGAGGTAAGGTCAATCACCAGCTTTTCCAATACCAAGCGCTTGCTGGGAGGATTGGAACGAAGCGCCAGGTCGGTCTTTGCAATCAGGCGAAGCGAGCGGGTTAATTCCCGCTTGGACTTGTATCGTCGCGCCTGTTTGATGATGTCCTCGGCCGCAAAAGGTGGCACTCGGAAACCTTGCCAGAGCGCGGCCCAAAGCATGCGCGTGTCGCGCACATTGCGCTCCGCGATCACCAGCATCTGCCGAAAGGTTTTGGCTAGCATATAAAGGTGCCCGATGGCCGCCTCATCGCCACCTCCGGCCGACAGAATTGCGTCCAACGTTTCGAGCGCGCGCACGCGATCTTTGGCCGAGATCGCATCGGTCAACTCGTATAAGCTGCGTTGTTTGGCGGCAAGCACCATAGACTCGACGTCGCCCAGCCTGATCCGTTTCTCTTCGCCAACATAGAGAATCAATTTCTCCAACTCACTGGAGATCATCATCATGTCGCCGCCCAAAGCATCCACCAGTTCGCGAGCGGCCTCCGCATCGATCTTGACATCGCGCGCGCGCGCGTAATCGGTGAGCCACCGCACTGCTTCCCCCTCTTCGACCTGCGACAGCTCGACAATTCCGCAATACTGACCCAAGGTTTCCCGGATCCGCTGATAGCGTTCTTTGTCGGTGATTTCCATCTTGCGGACGTCCGCGGGAATAGTGATGTGATCGGCGACAAGGATCAAGAGCGCGTCGGGATTCGGATCCTTGCAGTATTCTTCGATGGCAGCAAGCTTGCCTTCATTCGAGCCGCGTCCGAACAGCGTCTTCACTCCGCGAACAAAGAAAACTTGAAAAGGAGCCATTAACGAAGGCGTGCGGGCGCGGTCCAGGATTTCGGCAACGTCGGTGTCACCCAGATCGAATTCGAAAACGCTGAAGTCGCGTAGTTCCGCAGAAACCAGATGCTCTAGGATCGCTTCCCGGCAGCGCCGGCGGAAGAAGCTTTCATCTCCTACAAAAACATAGGCCGGACGCAGCTTGCCCGCCTCGACATCGGACAGAAAGCGATCGGTTTGCGCGAACGCCCTCATCAATAGCCCTCCAAAACATCGCTCACCAGGGTGCGGGCAAAATCGCGCGAGAGTCGCTGTAAAGCGGGTGTATCTTCCTGAAAAAAACTGTTCAGCTCTTGCGAAACTTGGTAGTTATCGCGAAAGGAGTAACTCGGGTTCTGGTACAAAATTTTACCGCTGTGATCCGTCAGGGTTACGCTCATGCTGATGGCAATCTGCACGGTGGAAGCGCGGCCCGTCTGTGAATCATAGGTGGTGGGAACCACGCTGGTACCGGTGATGGTTCCGCTCAGCGTTGCATCCGTATCTTCACCCGGCTCGTGGGCGATGCGGTAGCGCGTACGCGTCGTGAATTCGCGAATCACGGCGGCAGTCATCATCTGCTCCACACGATAAGTTTGGGAGGTATTGACAAACGCAGGAATCGCGATGGTGTGCACACTATCGGGTATCGTGACCACGTGGCCGGCCGTGTGATAGCCACATCCAAAGCCGGCCCAGCAGGAGACCAGCAATAGTGTCCCGACTGCCATTCTCATTGAATTTTGCCTCGCGGCCGAGAACCGAACATGGTTTCTGCGGTCTCGACTGCGGTCAAAGCAGCGATGCGCAAATTATCGGCAGCAGCCCAAAGCCAATAGCCGTTCTGGTTATTGGTGTCCCGGCCCACCGAGACGAGAATTTCGCCCTGCCCAGCGGCATTCACGTTACTCGGCGAATCCGATGCCAAGCGGGTCACCGTCACATGCTCGCCCGTCAAGGCCTGCGCCAGATCGCCGACGGCGACAGGGGCTTCCGTCTCCAGGTATATGGAAAAAGCA
>Ga0126383_10002985_pt1 | contig 11099 bp, 10 predicted proteins | sample PanSoiMetPlot_35_FD_96882 | JGI IMG/M metagenome (GOLD analysis project Ga0126383, IMG submission 96882) | Tropical forest soil microbial communities from Panama - MetaG Plot_35 | ecosystem: Environmental > Terrestrial > Soil > Tropical forest > Bulk soil | place: Panama | collected 2016-02-17
CACGCCGGATGATGCAGCGTCACATCGGCGTTCCGGACGAACCGGCACTGCCGCCGCCGGCCGATCAGCGCACGATCGAGGGGTGAGCACCGATGGCAGAATCGAAGCCCGTGACCACGACGCAGACCCTGGAGCAGCCGCGCACGTCCGACGCCGACACCGGCGACGAGTTGTTCCACTACGTGCGCAAGGCCAAGATCACTGAGAGTGCCGTAACGGGGACGATGGTGCAGGCGCTATGTGGCGAGGTGTTTCCGGTGACCCGGGCGCCGAAGCCGGGTTCGCCGGTGTGCCCACGGTGCAAGGAGCTCTACGAGTTGCTTCCGCCTGGCGGCGGCTCGTCGGAGTGATTGTCGAACTCGTCGAGGCTCTGCCAGTTGCGCGGATCGAGCGACCGCGGCGGGCGCACCGGCGTCGGCGAGAGCAGCTCTATCGCAGCGTTGAATTCTGCGCCTAGGAGCACGCCCAGCCCCAGCAGGTAGAAGTACAGCAAGGCTGCGATCGGCGCCGCGAGCGTTCCATATGCGTGGTTATGTTGGAGCAGGAACGTGATGTAGCTGCGCAGCCCGGCGGACCCGGCGAGGAACACGAACATGGCCAGCAGTGCCCCGGGAACGCCGCGGCGCCAGGGCAGCCGGCGCGGCGGAGCGACGTGGTACAAGCTGATCAGCCCGAGCAGGAGCAGCACTATCACGACCGGGTAGTACGCGGTGTGGATGACGCTGCCCGCGGTCGATCGGACCCCCTCCGGGAACATCCTGGGCAGCAAGCCCGGCCCGAGCACCAGCAGCGGCAGCAGCACGACGCCCAGCAGCATCGTGCCGAGAAACAACGAGAGCGCCAGCAACCGGCTGTGCACGGCTCCGCGCAGGTCACGCATGCCGTACGCGATGGTGATCGTGTTGACGAATGTCGCGGTGGCCGACGACCCGGCCCACAGGGCCAGGATGAACCCGATGCTGATCACGTCGATGCGATGGCCGTGCAGCACCTCGTGCAGGATGGGCGCGACGACCTGGTTCACCACCTCCGGACTGAACGCGCGGCTGAACGTCGAGTCGAGCTTCGTCTCGGTCCGGTTGACCGTGCTCGGGCCGAACCACCTGGAGACGTAGCCGAGGATTGCTACGCCCGCGAGCGCCAGCGACGGCAAGCTGAGCAACTGCCAGAACGCTGCCTCGGCGGACAGGCCCAGCACGCGGTCCTGCCAGGCCTTCGCGAGGGTGCGGCGGACCAGCCAGCGCACCCGGGTGCCGAGTTCCACGAGTGAAGAGTGTGCCGACACCCCGAGTCCGGCTTGCAGTCTGGCCGGGTGTTCGGTCGCGTGTCGCCATCGCCGGGGTCGTGCGGCGTCTCGTGGGTTACGTTGTCCGCGTGCCTGTCGTGAGCCTGATCCTGGCCGCGCTGGCCGCCACCGGTAACGCGGCGGCGGCGGTGTTGCAGCGCAAGGCCGCACTTGAGGAGCAGGACCACGAGTTCGGGCGCGGCGTGTTGCGGCGGCTGGCGCAGAAGCCCGTGTGGATCGCCGGGATCCTGGCGATGGTCGCCGCGTTCCTGCTGCACGCCACTGCGCTCAACCTCGGCGAGCTGTCCGCCGTCGAGCCGATCATCGCCCTCGAGCTCCCGCTATCACTGCTGTTCGCGTCCTGGGTGTTCGGCTCCGGGCTGGGCCGGCTCGAATGGGCAAGCACCATCACCATGACCGGCGGCGTGATCGTGGTGCTCACGGCGCTCTCCCCCACACCGGGCAAGCCGACCAGCGTCAGTCACATTGACTATGTGCTGGCCGGCGGCGGCACCGCAGGCACGATTGGCGTGCTGTGCCTGGCCGGCCGGATCTTTCGCGGCCCGCTGCGCAGCGCCTGCCTCGGCGCCGCCGCCGGCACCAGCTTCGGGCTCACCGCCAGCCTGGTGAAGGAGTCGGTCGCGCAGCTGTCCAGCCGCGGGCTGTTCGGGCTGGTCTCCACGTGGCAGACGTACGCGGCTATCAGTTTCGGCGTTTTGGGCGTCATTCTCGTCCAGGCCGCACTGCACGCCGGCCGACTCGTGGCGGCACAGCCGGGCATCACGCTCATGGACCCGCTGGTATCGACGCTATGGGGTGTGCTCGTCTTCGACGAGCAGGTCCGGGGTGGCGTGTACCTGATGATCGCCGCCTTGGGCGCGGTGGCAATGCTTGCAAGCGTGCTGGTGCTCGCGCACTCGCCGCTGCTCGAGTCGCGCGAAGATGCCCCCCGCCTCGCGGCGGCGCGCTCCGACGACCCGGCCGCCTACCCACATCCGGCTTGAGGTGGCGGCGTGGTCTACCTGGTCGGGCTCGCCGCGGCGATGTGCCTGGGGCTGGGCTACGTCCTGCAGCAACGTGCCGCGGCGCTGACGCCGCTCGAGGAAGTACTGCACTGGCGGCTGCTACTGGATCTGCTGCACAAGCCGATGTGGCTCTGGGGTGTGGGCGCCATGGTGCTGGGCCAGCTGCTCGGCGGATTGGCCCTGCAACTGGCGTCGGTCGCGCTGGTCGAGCCGCTGCTGTCGGCCAGCCTGCTGTTCGCCTTCGTGATCGCCGCGGCGCTGTCCGACCGTCGGGTGCGCTGGCACGAGGTCGGCGGTGCCGTGTTGCTCAGCGCGGCGCTTGCGGCGTTTCTCGTCGTGGGTAACCCCCGTAGCTCGGATGACCCGGACCCGAGCCGTGGCTGGTCACTCACGGCGCTGGTGCTGGTGGCGTCGGCCGTCGTGACCCTTGTCGTCGTCGCGACCAGGCAGCGGTTCTTGGTGAAGGCTGTGCTGCTGTCGACGGGAGCCGGGCTGTTATACGGCCTGCAGGACGCTGCCACCCGGCAGTCGTTGCTGCGCATCGACCACAACGGCATCGGCCGCATTCTGGTCAGTCCATGGCTATACCTCGTCGTCGGTGCGGCGGTCACCGGCCTGTTGCTGGCGCAGAGCGCGTTCAAGCTCGGTTCGCTCGCACACTCGTTGCCTCCGCTCACCGCAGCGGAGCCACTGGTCGGCATCGCGTTGGGTGTCGGGCTGCTGGCGGACAGAGTCGATGTCGCGCCGGGGCGTCTCGCGGTCGAGGCTGCGTGCGGGGCGGGGGTGATCCTCGGTGTGTACCTGATCGGCACATCGCGGACGCTGAACCGTCCGCACCGGGGGCGCCGGCCACAGCCCGGCGCGGCGCCTGAGGGCCCCTAGGGCTGGAAGCGGTACCCCATGCCGGGCTCAGTGATCAAGTACCGCGGCCGGTCCGGCTCCGGTTCGAGCTTGCGGCGTAACTGAGCCATGTAGATGCGCAGATAGCTCGGATCCGTGTGCTCGGGCGCCCCACGCAGCTCGGTGAGCAGCGCCCGGCGGGTCACCAGCTTGCCCGGCCTGCGCACCAGCTGCTCGAGCAGGTGCCATTCCGTGGGCGTCAGGTGCACCCGGTTGCCGTTCGGGCCGGTCGCCGTCTTGGCGGCGAGGTCGATCGTCACGTCGCCGATCGTGACGGCCGCGGCAGCCTCGGCGCCCGACGCCCGGCGCGTGGCCGCCCGGATGCGGGCGAGCAGCTCCTCCATGCTGAACGGTTTGGTGACGTAGTCGTCGGCGCCCAGGTCGAGGGCCTGCACCTTGTCGCCGCTGCCGGTGCGCGCGGACAACACGATGATCGGGGTCGTGCTGTATCCGCGGATCGCGCGGATGACGTCCAGCCCGCTGATGTCGGGCAGGCCCAGGTCCAGGACGACGACGTCCGCGTCCCCGGCCGCAGCGGCGGTGAGCGCCTTGGTGCCGCTGTCCGCCTCCGTGACCGCGTAGCCCCGAGCGACCAGGTTCATGGCCAGCGCACGCAGCAGCGCTCGTTCGTCGTCGACGATCAGAACGTGCGTCACTGCGCGGCCCGCAGCGTGACGACCAGTGTCGCGCCGCCGCCGGGCGTCTCCTCGGCGGCGATGGTGCCGCCCATCGCGTTCGTGAACCCCCGGGCGATGGCCAGCCCCAGGCCGACGCCTGCTCCGTCCACAGACGTGTCGCCGGAGCGCTGGAACGGCTCGAAGATTCCGGGTACCGACTCGGCCGGGATGCCCGGCCCCCGGTCTATCACGCGCAGCTCGACGCGATCACCGTGCGCGCTGCCGGCAATGCGCACGGGCTGGCCGTCGGGGGAGTAGCGCAGCGCGTTCTGGAGGAGGTTCGCTACGACGCGTTCGAGCAGGCCGGCGTCCGCCTGCACCTCGGGCAAGTCAGCCGGCACGTCCACCTTGACCTTGCCGTCCACGTGGCGGACGGCGTGCGCTACGACATCGTCGAGCCCCACCGGTTCGTTCAGCACCGGCAGCGCGCCGGCCTCCAGCCGGGACAGGTCGAGCAGGTTGGTGACCAGTTCGGTGAGCCGGTCCAGGGCCGTGTCGGCGGTGTCCAGCAGCTCGCGCCGAGCCTCCGGGTCCCAGTCGACGTCCGGGGCGTGCAGGCTCGTCACCGCTGCCTTGGCGGCCGCAATCGGGGAGCGCAGATCGTGGCTGACCGCGTTCAGCAGGGCGGTGCGCTGCCGCTCGGACTCAGCGAGTGGCTCCACGGCGGCGGCCGCCTGCGCCAGCTGCCCCTGCCGGTAGGCGACGCCGACCTGGGCGGCGAAGGCACTCAACACGCGCTGATCCTCGGCCGGCAGGGTGCGCCCGCACAGCACCAGGCTGTGGTCGTCGTCAATCGGAGCCGACGCGTCACCGTCAGGCGGGCAGCGCGGCGGATCGGCGCCGACTGTGGCTACGATCTCCCACTGCCCGGCCGGTCCGCTGCTCGCCGGAGCGTCCGTGCGGCGCTGCACGAGGCTCACGCTTCGCATCGCGAACGTCTCGCGTACCCGCTCCAGGAGCGCGGGCAACCCCTGCTCGCCGCGAAGCAGGCTGCCCGCGAATGTCGAGAGCGTCTCGGCCTCGGCGGTGGAGCGCGCCGCCTGCACGGAGCGCCTCGCGGCGAGGTCGACGACTTGCGAGACGAGCACGGCCGTGAGCAGGAAGATCGCGACGGCGACGATGTTCGCGGGCTGGGCGATGGTAAACGTGTGCAGCGGGGGCACGAAGTAGTAGTTGAGCAGCAGACTGCCGGCCACAGCGGCCGCCAACGCCGGGTAGAAGCCACCGACCAGGCTCGTGATGATCACCGCGAGCAGGAACAACGAGCCTTCCGTCGCCAGCGTCAGATGGCTGCGCAGCGCCGCGCACACGACGGTGAGCACGGCCAGCATTAGCGCCCCGACTACCAGTCCGGCGATCCTGCGCCGGGCGGTGAGACCACCCGCGAGGGACGGCAGGGCGCGTCCTCGCCCGACGTACTCGTGCGTGACCAGGTGCACGTCGATCGACCCGGACATGCTGGTCACCGTCGCTCCGGTGCCGGGACCGGTGAAAGCCGCGACCCACGGCCGACGACGGGAAGCGCCGAGGACGATCTGGGTGGCGTCGACGCTGCGCGCGAAGTCCAGGATCGCCCTGGCTACGTCGTCGCCGACGACCGAGTGGTAGCTGCCGCCCAGAGACTCGACGAGCAGCCGCTGGGTCCCGAGCGCAGCCACGCCCGGCTCGGCGAGCCCGTCACTGCGGCTGACGTGGACGGCGAGCAGCTCGCCGCCGACGGCCCGGGCCGCTATGCGGGACGCTCGCCGGATCAGCGTCTCGCCCTCGGGGCCGCCCGTCAGCGCGACGACGACCCGTTCGCGGGTCTCCCACGTGCCGGTGATGCCGTGCTCCTCGCGGTAACGCTGCATGCCCTCCTCGACGCGGTCCGCCAGCCAGAGCAGGGCGAGCTCACGCAGCGCGGTGAGATTGCCGGGACGGAAGTAGTTGCCGAGTGCGGCGTCGACCTTCTCCGGCGGGTAGATGTTGCCGTGCGCCATCCGCCGGCGCAGCTCCTCCGGGGTGCTGTCGACGAGCTGAATCTGCTCTGCGGCGCGGACCACCGAGTCCGGCACGGTCTCCCGCTGCGGCACGCCCGTGATCTGCTCGACGACGTCGTTGAGTGATTCGAGGTGCTGGATGTTCACTGTGCTCAGCACAGTGATGCCTGATTCGAGCAGTGTCTCGACGTCCTGCCAGCGCTTCTCGTGCGGCCCCGACCCGGGCACGTTGGTGTGCGCGAGTTCGTCGACCACCGCCACCTGGGGATGACGGGCCAGCACCGCGTCGAGGTCCATCTCCTCAAAGACGGCACCCCGATAGGTGACCTTCTTGCGCGGGACGATCGGCAGCGCGCCGAGGCGCTCGGCGGTCTTCGCGCGGCCGTGCGTCTCCACCAAGCCGACGACCACGTCGGTGCCCCGGCCCAGGCGCCGATTCGCCTCGTCGAGCATCGCAAACGTCTTGCCGACGCCGGGCGCAGCGCCCAGGTACACCCGCAGCGTGCCGCGTGTCATCGCGGGTATTCACCTCCGTTCACCCGGCATTGTGCTCCGCCCGGGCCGTTCGTCGGGGTGGCCGCAGTCAGCGCGCGTGGGCCATGTCACTGCGTTGGCAAGGACACCTGTCCGGTCGGCCGGCGCCCGCCATTGCGGGACGGACGCGTGCACGCTCGTTCGCCGACCGCGAAACACCCTGAGGACGGATCCGAATTTCGGGCATGCACGCGACGCCGAGCTGGTTAGCTGTAGTAGCAGCGTGAAAGAAGCCCCGAGCGGGTACGCCGATATGGGAGAGAAGGTGCCGCACATGACCACCCCGACCGTGAGTCCACTGACTGCCAGCGATCGGTGCGACCGCTGCGGCGCCCAGGCCTACGTCCGCGTCACCCTGTTGTCCGGGTCAGACTTACTGTTCTGCGCACACCACGCGCGCGAGCACGAGTCCAGGCTTCGTGAGGTCGCGGTGACGATCTACGACGAGAGCCGGAGGCTTGACGCCACGCCCGCGACCGCATCACTCGACGAGCGCTGAGCCACACACGAAGTCAGCCGACTTCTGCCGGGAAAGTACTGGCCGCGCGGGCAAGCAGCACCCGTTGCACGAACAGCAGCGCCGCGATCTGGATGAGCGGCAGGCGCAGCAAGAGGATGCCCACAGGGCCCGCAAACGGCGCGAGCAGCCACAGCGCGACGGCGAAGGCCACCAGGCCGCGCCGCCGGGAGGCCAGGTCAGCCTGTCTGCGTCGGGACAACGCAGCGGCCATGACGAAGAACGCCAGCACGACACCCCAGACGATGCGCGCGTCCCGGTTGCTGCCCAGCCAGTGAGCCGGCAGCATCCCGAGGACGACGGCCCCCACGATCGCTAGCCATCGCCCGAACCGCCGCCATGCCGCCTCGGCGCGCGCCGGCTCCTCGTAGCAGTCCAGCTCGGTCGGCTGGTGCTGGGCGAGCATCGCCGCCTTGTCCGAATAGACGGACACCGACGGGTAGCGTTCGCGCACCATGGCTATGAGCTCGGGCGGGACGGTCGCCGACATCCAGATCGCCTCGACACGCGCGTGTTCGGCGCGTACGCCGCGGGTACCCGCGATGACCCGTCCCCAGCACGCAATCACTGCGAGAACGTGCCGTGCGTTCGGGTACTCGCCGGCAGCCGAGTCGGAGGCATAAGCATAGAAGCCGCAGGTGCACTCCGGGTCCGGCGCCGGGTGTGCCGGCCCGCTGGCCGCGGTGAGCCGGACCGCGCGGCACCGCGCGGTGTTGGCGCCGTCGCCCCACTGGGCGTTGCTGAACAGCGGGTACAGGGCGCCGCCCGGGCCCACGCGGAACGTGCGCACGGCCCGGATCTCGCCGACCTGCGGCTCGAAGCCGGCGTAAGCGTCCACGGGTTACTTCGCCGGTGCGGGTTCCCTGGCTGGCTCGGCCGGCCGGGCCGGCGGCTGGGGTTCTGGGCGCTCCTGCGGCTCCGGCAGTGGCAGCACCTCGATGCGGCGACGTTCCTTGCCGATGTTTCCCATACCCCCAGGCTAGGTGCTCCGGCGACAGTGTGGGTGTCGATCCGGTACGAATTCTGAGTACGCCCTCAGGGCTTGCGGTACATGCGGTAGTGCAGGACCAGAAACGGCCGGCCGAAGATCGAGAAGGCGTGCTCGGCGCGTAGCTGCGCGTCCTCGACGTAGACGTCGAGCTGCTCGGCGAAACCGTGCACGGCGAGCGCGGTGAGCTCGCGGGTCGCAGCGTCGACGTAGGTCAGGTAGTGGCCCGGATGCTCGAGATGGCTGCGGCTGGTGAGCACCAGCCCGCCGCCGGGCCGTGCGCGTGGCAGCAGCGTCGCGGTAAAGCTGCCCTGTGGAACGGGAAACCCGACGCTGACATACCCGCGTTCGCCGTGCCGGTAGGTCGTGTAGATGCCGACGTAGATCGGTTCGTCGGTGTCGGCGTAGGACCGGATCCAGCCGCGCACGCTGATGACGTCGTCGCCGGGGAGGCTGATGGTGTCGATGCGGCTGCGAACGCCGCGCGCCGTGTCGCGCTGGTTCATCGGCACATTGGCCTGGCCGAGCGGGCGCGCCACGAGGTTGCGGTAGAGCAGGTAGCCGGGGCGGACCCAGAGCCGCCACTCGGGCACGATGTCGAGCCGGAACCGGGTCGTGTGTTCGTAAAACTCGCGCACCAGCGTGTCGACCGTGCCCGGGTCGAACTCGGGGCCGGCCAGTTCGGACAGTGACGCGACTATGCCGACGTCTGGCGCATCGGCCTGGTAGCTGCCGCCGAGCGTCAGGGCCAGATCCCGGACGTAGCCGGTGCCGACATAACGGGAACGGGCCTCCGTGGGCACCACGAACGGCAGCTCTTCGGCGGCGACCCGCTCGGCGAGCAGCGTCACCTGCGGGTCGCGGAACACGAGCGCCGACGCGAGGCGGTAGGCCACCATCGTCGTGCTCGCCACGATCGGGGCCGCCACCGGCCGTCCGCGAGCGCCGAAGGCCAAGCCGGCCGCCGCGCCGAATAGCGGCCCGAATGCGACCTTCTGCGGCCTGATCCCCAGCAGGCCCGCGAGCCCACCTGTTGCCGTGCCGACCGCCACAGGACCGGCGCGATGTGATCGTCCGGCTGCCCAACCCAACGGCGCGACAAGGGCCCCGCTCATGAGAATGCGCTGCCACAGCGCGGGAATCTCCCCGGGTCGCTGCCGCGCCCGTGCGACCGCCTCGGACGTCGCCAGTCCCGCCGCCCCGAGGGCCGCGCCGGTCAGTGCGGCGCGACGGCCACGATGTGCCGAAAGGCAAGCGCCGGCGACAGCACCGATCGCCGCAGCAAATGCGGGCGCCCCGGAGTGGGCCTGTGTCACCCTGCGGGTTGGCGTCAGTCGAGGTAGTCGCGCAGAACCTGCGACCGGGACGGGTGGCGCAGCTTGGACATGGTCTTCGACTCGATCTGCCTGATGCGCTCGCGCGTCACGCCGTAGACCTGACCGATCTCGTCGAGGGTGCGCGGCTGGCCGTCGGTCAGCCCGAAGCGAAGCTTGACCACCCCGGCCTCCCGCTCGGACAGCGTCTGCAGCACCGACTGCAACTGATCTTGCAGCAGCGTGAAGGAGACGGCGTCCACCGCGACGACCGCTTCGGAATCCTCGATGAAGTCGCCGAGCTGGCTGTCGCCCTCGTCGCCGATCGTCTGGTCGAGCGATATCGGCTCGCGGGCGTACTGCTGGATCTCGAGAACCTTGTCCGGGGTGATGTCCATTTCCTTGGCAAGCTCTTCAGGCGTGGGCTCGCGGCCCAGATCCTGCAGCAGCTCGCGCTGGATACGGCCCAGCTTGTTGATCACCTCGACCATATGCACCGGAATGCGGATGGTGCGGGCCTGGTCGGCCATAGCGCGCGTGATCGCCTGCCGGATCCACCAAGTGGCGTAGGTGGAGAACTTGTAGCCCTTGGTGTAGTCGAACTTCTCGACGGCGCGGATGAGGCCCAGGTTGCCCTCCTGGATCAGGTCCAGGAACGCCATGCCGCGGCCGGTGTAGCGCTTGGCCAGCGACACAACCAGGCGCAAATTCGCCTCGAGCAGGTGGTTCTTGGCCCGCTCGCCGTCGCGAACAATCCACCGCAGATCGCGCCGCATCTGGGTTATGAGCTTTTCGGCGAGCTCTTCGGCCTGGCGCAGCCGCTCCGCTGCGTAGAGGCCGGCCTCGATTCGCTTGGCGAGATCGACCTCCTCCTCGGCGTTGAGCAGCGCGACCTTGCCGATTTGCTTCAGGTATGCCCGTACGGAGTCCGCCGATGCCGTCATCTCGGCGTCCTTGCGCGCCTGGCGCAGCGCCTCGGACTCCTCCTCGTCGTCCCAGGCGAACTCGGCGGACTCCTCGTCGACCTCGGCCGGATCGATCGGCCCCTCCGGCTCCAGTTCCTCGACCGCGACGGCGGCCGCCTCAAGGGCGCTCGCGTCGGGGGCCGGCTCGTCCGCGGGCGTTTCCGTGGGCGGGGGCTTCTCTGCGGCCTTGGTGGCCTTCGCCGCGGATTTCGCGGGCGTGCGGCCGGAGGCCTTGCCTGGCTTGCTACTTGCCCGCGACGGCTTCCCCGCAACCGGCGCGGAAACCCGTTTGGTGGCCGTTGCTGCGGCGACCGCGCGGGGCCGCTCGTTACGGACTGCTGTGTCGGAATCTGGGGTAGTACTGCGTGCGCCCACAAACGCCCTTTCACCTGATGCGCGGACGGATCGAACCCGGCGCGCGGAGTCATTCCGCTGACGCGGCGGGAAGAGGCGGGCCAGCTCGCCGTCTGTTGGTCGCCTCAAGCTTCGAGTCCAGTACGTGCGCAGTGACCTGTCGAGCATTGTAACCGCGCCACCCAAGCGCAGGTGGCAACGTTAGTCGTCGCGTCGCTCCACGGCGGCCATCGCGGCACCGACGATCCCGGCGTTGTTGAGCAGCTGCGCCGGTTTGATGGGCGTATGCAGCTCGAGGTACGGGACCCACTTGTCGGCTTCCTTGCTGACACCGCCACCCACAACGAATAAGTCGGGCGTGAACAACTTCTCGACGTGAGACATGTACCTCGATACCCGCTTGGCCCATCGCCGGTACGGCATCTTCTCCCGGTCGCGGACGGATGCCGCGGCTCGCGTCTCAGCATCGTGCCCGTCGAGTTCAAGGTGGCCGAGCTCGGTGTTTGGTACCAACTTGCCGTCAACGAGCAGCGCGCTGCCGATACCGGTGCCGAAGGTCAAC
>Ga0126383_10002986_pt1 | contig 11098 bp, 9 predicted proteins | sample PanSoiMetPlot_35_FD_96882 | JGI IMG/M metagenome (GOLD analysis project Ga0126383, IMG submission 96882) | Tropical forest soil microbial communities from Panama - MetaG Plot_35 | ecosystem: Environmental > Terrestrial > Soil > Tropical forest > Bulk soil | place: Panama | collected 2016-02-17
AACGACGTCTCTCCTCCGACAGGATAAATGGCCGCATAAAGCACTTGTTCTTCCCAAGCAGTGGCATCCGACGCATCCATTTGATCAAGAAATTTTTCGCTGAGTCGAAAGGCTTTCAATATAGAGGCGTTGTCCTTCGCCATAAAGAGTGTCGAACGCTACCGAGGACTTCCCCGGACCACTCAGGCCGGGTATGACCGCCAGCTTTTCCTGTGGAATCTCCACATGGAGCTTCTTGAGATTGTGCTGGCATGCACGACTAAATTTGATAACTTGCGCAGGCATTCTGACGAGGAATGTCGAATTTATTAGTCAAGCACAGCTGTTCCCTTTCTCCAGCGAAATTGCGTACCAGAAGCCGTTCCAGGCATCGAATACGTCCTGAGTTTATTCTCAGGATCGCCATCTTGCGATGTATAGATTGAATCGTTGATATGAAAGCATACGTGGGCGGCGCCGATCGATCCTCACCAATCAAACTAGCAATAGAAGACCAGCAATGAGCGAACTCGCGCGTATAGCAGTGCTCATTCCCTGCTACAACGAAGAAGCGGCGATTGCCAAGGTCGTGAGCGAATTCAAAGCGACGCTACCGTGTGCCAACGTTTACGTGTACGACAACAATTCAAAAGACAGGACAGCTGAGGTGGCTCGCGCCGCTGGCGCCATTGTCCGCAGCGAAATGCGGCGTGGCAAGGGAAATGTTGTTCGGCGCATGTTCGCCGATATTGAAGCGGACATCTACATCCTGGTAGACGGGGACGACACTTATGACGCGACAGCTGCACCTGCGCTCATCCGAAAGCTCGTTGACGATGGACTCGATGTAGTTTCCGGCCGCCGAATTCCGGTTGGCAGCAGGGCATATCGAGCCGGCCACGTGATCGGGAATCGGCTTTTGACGGGCCTCACTGTAATCATGTTTAGACTGAAAATATTGGATCTGCTGACTGGCTATAGGGTGATGTCCCGGCGATTCGTCAAATCCTTTCCTGTCACCGCTGAAGGCTTCAGTATCGAAGTAGAATTGAGCATACACGCAGGGCGCCTTCTCATGCCCGTCGCGGAGGTGAACACGCGTTACAAGGAACGGGCCCAGGGGTCTGTCAGCAAGCTTCATACATGGCGCGATGGGGTTCGTATTCTCTTTGCAATCGCGGGGCTCGTGCGAGAAGAACGGCCCCTGGTGTTTTTCACGGGGATCTGCGCAATACTGATGCTGCTCTCGCTCGGGCTTGGAGCTCCCGTGGTCCTTGAATATCTAAAGACTGGGCTTGTCCCGCGTTTGCCGACTGCTGTTCTTTCGACTGGTTTGATGCTTCTGGCCTTTCTTTCGCTGGCAAGCGGACTGATTCTTGACACAGTAACGCGCGGACGATGGGAGTTGAAACGCCTGGCCTATCTCGCCGTGAAGAATCCCCACGATCTAAAACTACCGTGAGGCAAAGGCAGTTAAGTGAGTTGGAATCTTTTAGGCCGGCGAGATTTAACGAAGAAGATGCAGACACACCATTTGGCGAGATGGTGGTAGTATGCCTGGATGTCCCCGCCGATATTCCGAGTGTTCGTAAGCATGCGCAGGTATGCAGCAAGAGTTGTGATAGCACGGTTCTCGCAACAAGGAGAACGATAGATTGTTTCCAGCCCAGTTTGTATTAATTTCCGACTCGCCAAACGTGAGAACTATTGCCGAAAAGGGTCGGGATGCACACCAACTTTTGGATTCAAAGGGCGCCCCCGTAGCCCGTCCTATCGCCTCCAAAAAGAGCGAATCAATACTGCGGCGTTATTTCTACGATACTCTGGCTTCATATCTTTCGCTCTATATTCGCCCCGAGGATCAAGTCGTTGAGATCGAACCGCGCAGCAAAGGCTTGGGCGAGCGATTCGCAAATTATCAGGCGGTCCCCAGCGTCGCAGCGCTCAAGATAGAGCGCAGGCCAGCAGATTACATTCTGTTGAACGGGACAATCCATTATGAACGCGACATTCAGGAGATGCTAAATCAATTGCGAAACTGCTTGGAAGGATCGGAGCGGATACTGTTCGTTTATTACAGCATGTTATGGAAACCGCTTACGCGTTTGGCTTCCAAGGTTGGAATGCGTAGTCGCACCCCGGAACAGAACTGGATCGCTCATGAGGACCTTGAGAATTTCTGTTATCTAACGGGACTGGAAATCATCCGTCGGGACGTAAAATTACTTTGTCCAATACCAGTGCCGTTTCTTGCCAACCTTCTAAATCGCTATCTGGCTCCGCTGCCTTTTTTCCGGCTTTTCACTATGCTCAACGTCGTGATCGCACGTCCAATGAAATCGATCGGCCAACAGCGTCCCTCCGTGTCTGTTATTGTTCCGGCGCGCAACGAATCGGGAAACATCAACAATATTCTTGTCCGTTGCCCGATGATGGGACCGCAGGACGAGATCATCTTCGTCGAAGGTAATTCTACTGATGACACATGGGAAAGAATCCAACAGGTCGCCAGAGGCTACAAAGGCTCTCACCGACTGGTTCTCGCGCAACAGAAAGGTCGCGGAAAGGGTGATGCGGTGCGGCTAGGATTCGAGCTGGCAACAAGAGACATTCTTATGATTCTCGATGCTGACCTGACCACGCCCCCTGAAGAACTGCCGAAGTTCTACAACGCGATTGCTAGGAACAGGGCGGAGTTCGTTAACGGCAGCCGGTTGGTATATCCCATGGAGAAGGAAGCGATGCGTTTTTTTAATATTGTAGCAAACAAATTTTTCGCTGCCGCCTTCTCCTTCGTCCTTGGGCAGCGCTTTAAAGACACCTTGTGCGGTACCAAAGTGCTCTGGCGGGCGCATTATAAACGGCTGGCGGCCGCGCGCGAATTCTTTGGAGATTTTGATCCTTTTGGAGATTTTGACCTTCTTTTTGGCGCAGCTCGGATGGGGCTAAAGATTGTTGAGGTGCCGGTGCATTATCACGAGAGAAGATATGGAACAACCAACATTCAGCGCTGGCGCCATGGGTTGATCCTTCTCCGCATGCTCCTTTTCGCTGCCAGGCGCTTAAAGTTTCTCGGCCATGAAACTCTTCATGCGCAATAATGGGCTGCTGCGTTTCTTACTCATGCTTTGACCCGATTTCCAGCTTAAGAGGGGAAGTAAGGGGGAGCTAGCCGATGCAGGACCGCATTACTAAGGAGATTCTACATGGGCGTTTTCTAGCCAAATATGGGGCGGGAGAGATTTGGAATTGGGAAAGCCCGGCAGGCAAATTGCGCTGGGCGCGCCGGGTGAAGATGCTCAGTAAACATCTCGGGGCAGGGATGAGGGTGCTTGAGCTGGGATGCGGCACTGGCTATTTTACCCGGGAATTGGTTCGCTCCGGAGCGGACGTTGTCGCGATTGACGTCTCACCTGAGCTTCTGGAAATTGCGAGGGCGAATTGTTCTGGGAGCAACGTTCGTTATGAAATCCAGAACGCTTCTGCCCTGAGCTATCCCGACGCCGTGTTTGATTCCGTTGTGGGCAGTTCCGTTTTACACCACCTTGAAATCGAAGAGGCACTACGCGAAATCTACCGGGTCTTGAAGCCCGCTGGCACGATTTACTTTACAGAACCAAACATGCTGAACCCTCAGATTGCGATACAAAAAAATGTGCCGTGGGTTAAGCGGAAACTCGGCGATTCGCCGGATGAGACCGCATTCTTCCGGTGGTCGCTCCGACGTCTGCTCGAACAAATAGGCTATCGTGCCGTTCGAATCGATCCGTTTGATTTCTTGCACCCCAAAACATCAGTTCTTCTGGTCGGTCGAGTGGACGCCCTGGGCCGCTTTCTCGAAAACGTCCCGGTGATCTCGGAGTTTGCTGGCTCGCTGTATATCCGTGCAGTCAAATGAGGAACGCAACAACGGTTTTGGAGAGCGAAGAGGCGAAAGATTGTTCCAGGACTTTGCGTAACCGCGCGCGGCTCTGCGCTAATAAGAATCTTCTTTTCTGCTATCGCGAACTTGACTATTATCGGTTCAACGACTTTTCCAAGCCGGAGGCGCTCTGAATGCTGGAGATAGGAGCGGCACGTCGCCGCTGAAATAATTTCTCCCAAACCTCGTCACGATTGATGTGGTCGTTACAGCGATCCACGGCAAAAGATTTGCCAGGGCGGCGCGATATTGGCCGATGCCAACGGAGCCTGCACGTGGCCCAACTCTCGCTCGGCAATCCGGAAATCGAGCGGTTCGTGATGCAAATGCTTGCCCTAAACTATCTTGATCTCATGTTTGACTGCCAAGAAACCGATGGGTTGGACGCGATCAAAGATAATAGCCTTGATGAACGAGAACTTCAATGTTGCGACTCTTTCCCACTCGGCCCTTTAGCGCCCTATCGTACATGGTCACCGGAGGAATCGCACAGGCTGCCGGTCCTGCATTTTCTTTATTGCGCGTTATTTTCAACAGACCTCGCCATCAGTCGCCGCTTTCGCCCTAACCCTCACTCGACGTTGATGTTGACAGATTAGTTTGTGCCGTACTGCCCATGATTTCTCAATACTTCCAATCATGTCGCGTCTTTACAACGTTACTCCCTTTTTCTAAGCAACACGAAGCGACCGCGACGATCAATTAGTGCGTAGTCTTCGATATGAATTCCAGATCTCGGGTTTATTGTGTCCGAGCTGATCCTGAGCGAGGGGTAGTGGTCGGTGCTATCCCCAAGAAGCCATATTGGCGCAGGCCGGCCATGCAGTCGATCTAACCAGAAGAGGTTTCGATCATGCGCGTAGCGAAACAACCAAGTTGAGGCAACGACAGGTTCCTCTGGCTTGCCTTCACGGCGGTAGCGCGTGAACAGCTCGTCTGCTTGTTGTCGCTCCTGCGTCGAGTAAACGCTTGTTGGACTAGGGACGTATGCCCAATAAACATGCGGCACAAGCGCGAGTTGCGCGAGAGCCGACAATGCTGCGATTGCAATTGCGCTCGTAAGCACCGCCCTCTGCGTCCATTTGCTGCAGTACCGTGCGGCGCACGCAATCGAAGCAAAACCTACCAACGTAATACACCAAAGCAGCGCCTCGGTGGAAAAAAATCGTGGTGCCCACAATAGGTCGTTCCGGCCCATGAGCCATGCAACTACGGTTGTGAGCACACCAACAACCAAATAGTACGGACGCAACAAGATTGTCCCAAAGCTGCCTACGATCATGATCCACAGCCATTGACGGACAACGCTGCTACCGAGCCAGTGAACAATATTGGAGACGACAAAAACAAAAAGCGCTCCGGGACCGGATAAGGTTCCTGGCGCCACGATGCGAAGGCGATCAGCCGAGTGATGGGCGTACATCGTCGGCGCCTGTGACCAAGAAATCGCGAGCAAGACCGGGATCGCGGACACAGACAGGAGAAGTATCAGCGCCGCGGGCCAGTTAAAGCGGCAGCCCGGGCGTTTGTCTGCTGACGAGATCCATGTCTCAACACCTGCTACCATCGCCACCACAGCCGCGGCAATTGGCGCATCCTCCTTCACGCTGATAACGGCTAGTGCTGTCACGATTGACGGGATCATCCGCCGCTGAAGTAAGGAATAGAACAGGAATAAACATAACGCCGGGGCAAGAGTCTCGACATGGAATCCGAACCCCAGCTCTTGATAGAACGCGACCGAAAGCGGCGAGATGAGAACTACCCCTGCTGCGATTACTGCAAGGCGCCCGTCAACACCGAGAAGACGCAGGATACGCGTTGCCCAGAGGTAAGCCGCTCCCACCGAAGCGGCCAGCACGAATAGCAAGCCGGGAGCGCCGAACGGCTTTGCTATGACTCCAAGCGGCAGAAGCAGAAAATAGGTATGAATAACTAGCACGTTTCCAAAACAGTTGTCCTGCAACAAGCCCCGTCCCTCTAGCCAACTCCGCGCAGCCTGCACACTCGTGAACAAGTCCGATGAGTACCCGAGATCGTAGAATGTCTTCAGTTTAAGTGCGAAGACCCAAACAGCGATGAACATAGCGAGGGCAAGAGCAACAAAATCCCATCGATCCCAGCGCACCGCCGCGTCCACCTTCGATGTGAACATCTCTCGCCAGCGACATCGCATTGGACGAACCTATGGCTTCTCAATGTGTTTTCCAGCGTTGTATTTGCGCCGAGCGCCCCTTTGATGAAGCCCCCAATTTCATTTCTTGATTTTGCGGCGGCAAAGTTGAAATCCGGCGGCGAAATGATCGCGAGTAAGCCAGTCGTCACGAAGCCCTTGTCCGTGCTAGCAGGCTTGATTTTCATGTACGCGCACCCACGACGCGCCTTATTGCGGTGTTCCCGAGGGGCGGCCCAAAGAAAGTGGATGTGCTGAGTCCTTACTTCTTGCGCCGGTGCCCATCGTTTTTACGGTAATGCTGGCGCGATGCTGATGAAGGTAGTTTCGCTTCTTCGTGGAATTGGAAACAGGATTTACGAGCACGCCTTTCCAATCTACCGGCCGCTTTATGCAGCTTACAAGGCCTGTATTGATCGCGTGGAGCGGCAACTGCTGAGGGAGACTTTGATCGCAGGTGCTGTCGTAGTGGACGCAGGTGCGAATATCGGTATCTATTCGCAGTTTTTCTCGCGCCGTGTTGGTGCGACTGGGGTTGTTCATTCCTTTGAGCCTTCGCCGGAAAATTTTGCGCGCCTTCAATCCGCCACGCGTAAGCTCGCAAACGTGCGTTTGTCCCAGGCCGCGGTTGGCGAATGCAGCAGGAGATCCAGGCTCTATCTTTCAGATAAACTAAACGTCGATCACCGGACGTATGCGACGGAGGGTGATCCGCGCCGCGACGTGCCAATCGATATCATAGCGTTGGACGATTACTTCAAACGCGGCGAACGCGTTGATCTGATCAAAATGGATATTCAAGGATATGAGCTTCATGCCTTGCGCGGGGCCACTCGTGTTTTGGCGGATAACCCCCATGCCAAGCTACTCCTTGAATTTTGGCCATACGGCCTAAAACAGGCGGGGACGAACTGGATTGAACTTATCGACGCTCTGGAGAATAATAACATGGCGATCTGCCAGGTAACAAAGCGTGGGCTCGCACCCTTCCGTGCTGAGTTAATCAGCGAGCGGCCGGATTGGTATGTGAACCTGTTCGCATCATCGCCGTGACATCTCAGGATTTACTGGCGCACGCCATTGTATTCACTTTCGATTCTAGTCTCTGACTGAGCGTTACTTGGCAGCATCAAGACTAACCCGCCCGCTTCCAAAACCCGATGCCAACTGGGGTCTATCGATTTAAGGGTCGCCAATACTCTCACACTTTCAGATTCCGGAGCGGCGACGGCATTTGCCCGATCGGTTTCTATCACCTGTCGAAATTTCGCTTCGAACAATTGAAGCCGCTTGGGATTTCCGGAGTCGTCTCGCTCGACGAAAACCTGCGCTTGGTGACGGAGAATGCCCTCCTCCGGATTGCGAGCATTAGCAAAATAATGGGTGGCGTACCGGGGCGCTACAACTTTCATTTGCGGAAAGAGAAGCGGCAACTCACAACCAGCTGTCCAAGTCGGCATGAGCAGCTTGGCATGCGCGATATATTTGCCGGCAGCCTTAGCAAAATCAACGTTAGCGGGAAGCAGTTGGTACTCGCTTGGAGATTTCCAGCCGATGCCGAGCTTGCTATCTCTCGGCATGATTGACAGCCCACGGTAACTGTAGAAGAAACTCACAATGACCGCTGAAAGCGCTAGTACAGTTGCTAATCGATCTTTCAAAAAGTCGCCTGGCTGTGCTAACCGAGGCCCTACAGCCCCAAGCAACGCGCAGAGCAGCGGAAACTGCAAGAGATAAACAAGCCGAAAATAAGTCGGCGCAAGAATATTTTCCATCCACACGCGTGCCAGTAATGGGTTCAAACAAAACATCCACACAGCACAGAGATAAACGAAGATAAAGAAGCCATTCCTCCCTCTGACAATTAGCAAGGGCACAGCAACCATCAGTACGATGTCGCGCAGGTACTCAGCTTTCCCTCCGACCGCATAATCCAAAGCTTCACGCCACGGCATGTATCTCGGCCCAAGCTGGTGGATATCAATTGGCTTTGGAATTATATCCATTTTCAGCGAGGCCAATATGGCGATTGGGTAGACCAGCGGAATTGCGAGCAAAAGGCCACGACGAATGTGCTTGCATAAATCCTCGCTCGCCTTGTGTTCGAATAACTGAAGCGTGAAGAACGCTATCCAGGAGCACCAAATCACCGCGGGTATCGCGTAAAGCGCAATGTTGCTTAGACCCACGCCGGCGATGCCTAAGAAGGTGAGCCACGTTAGATCAGTTGCGTTACCTTGGCTGAAGAATCGGTAACTGAGCGCGATACCGATCGGCAAAAACAAAATCAAGACGATTGGCTTACCCTGCCAGATGTAGCCGGAAACGGTCGCAAAGCCGACCCATCCGGCAGGGTCGGCTGACTGTAGTGACTTAGCAGCTCCAAGCAACGCGCCGAACGACGACTTATCGGCGAGGAGCAGAAATCCCACGCCAAGCGGGGCACCGAGCGCTGCGGACCAGCGATTGAAGCCAAATCTTCGGGTGCACCAATAGAAAACAAACGGAAGCGAAAATGCGACAAATACGTGGGCAACTACTTGGTAAAAGTACAGTGGATCTATTCCAAGATAATGTCCGAGAAAGGCCATGAGCATCTCATAGCTGGTTGCCAAATGAACTGGTGAAAACGCCGCGGCGTCCATATCGACACTCGTTTGACGGAGGAGGATGGGCTCGTTAAGAGCCGAGAGCTGGGTGAGAGCTCGATGAAAATAGACCACATCATCTTGGTTCGGCCGGCGCACGAAAAGAATCGTAATTGCGTACGCGAAACCAAGAACTAGCAGAAAAATCTGCGACAGATGAAATTGATACGCTTTGCCAGGCGTTGAATTCGTTTTCTTCCAGAGCCGAGCCAAGAAAAAGAATCCGGCAATCGCGATAGCTAGGAAACACCACGTAATCGTTTTCGCCGGCCATCGCAGGACAAGTACAAGGTCGTAGGCGAGGGTCCAAAATGCGAGTCCTGCTATGGGCAGTAGTAGAACGTCTCCGGCATGGGAATTGTTGGATCTCTCTGAGATCAGCGCCGACTTCATCCTGGACTTGTTGAGACTCCTGATTCCTTTCGCAGCCGCTTCTGGGAAGCCGGCGCGGTAAAGACGTTTCAAATCACCTGGTGATCAGCCCCACGTTGGCGCTCGAGCACGAAAAAGCAAGATCGTTGGAAAAGGATAGGTCATATCTAGAGGAAAGCGCGCAAGGCCAAACTCGCGTCCAAAAATCTTTACTGGAACGTGGTAACTTTTTGCATATTTAAATTTTCCCTGTGCTTCAACCTCCTCAACAGTTGCCTTGATTTGAGCCGGGCCAAATTCAATTGGGAATCCTACCAGAAGGAAATCAGCGTTCTGACCGGGGTCCCGTAACTGAACTGCCACCTTTTCGCTGTTCAATGGCTTTTCAGCGGGCATGACGGTGTAAAAATAAGGTCCGAGACGCCAAACGCCAATCGTAGCCGGTCCGTCGGCAATCATCTTTTGAAGATCTTCCCGAAGAATCTCGCGAGCATCCTTCTGCTGCATAGCGCGACCGTATGCCACATCGAAAACTATCGATGGTCCAAGGATGACTAGGAGCGCCCCGGTTAAAACAACGGCCATTGCCGACTTCTTTCGCAGTGCCAACCATAGGTCACTGAAAGCGATGCCAACAAGTACACAAAAGCCAGGAAACAAGAGCATAGTTACCCGAGCGACATATCCTCCAAAATAGGCTTTCCCCATGAAGTACAGATACAAAAGCGAAAAGATCAGTATCGGAACAGACAAGCTGTAAAGGTTGCGTCTAAAAAGAAGATATAAAATTGCGCAATAAGGAACCAACCAGAGCAAGGGATACATCGCGAACGGAATGGCATACGTAACACAGCGCCAAAGAACAGTTAGGTTTACCAATCGACTCCTGCTGAACTCATGTAACGAGGCGTATTTTAGCGTTTCTCCGGTGATTGCTTTTGTAACGCTGGACGAATTAAAAAATAGCATCGGATGACCCAGGAATAGCCCAATCACGAATCCCAAGCCAATAAGCCACACGGGACCTGCGATGAAGTCCTTGGCGTGCTCCCAGACTCGACTTTTCCAGTCGCGCGAATCCCCATGGCCCTTAAATAACAGATAGAAACACGGAATTACCACTATAATCCCAACCGGGTAACGAGTCGCTGCTCCCAAACCAGAAACAAAACCCACGGCAAGAAGCAGCTGCCATCTCTGGGATTTCCGAAGCTTTAGAGATAGCCAGATGACTAGCGCGCATAATAAATTGCTCAAGATGTGGGTCCTCATAAAGTGACCGTAAATCACTTGGATAGGCAGAATAGCGTAACAAAGTGCCCCGAGAAGGCATGCGTAGAAGTGCTGAGTCGCTTCTTTAATCGCGAGAAATACGATAATAATTGTACAGAGATCAAACAGAACTGACATCCATCGGCAGATATACAAGAGGATGGCAAGTTTTTTTGAGTTTGTTGAGTCGCTGAGATTTGCATCTTTAGCACTAGTGATTTTGAGGAATGCTTGTGGTACCGCCCAGAGGTAATAATTAAACGTACCTTCAAAGTACGCTCCAGGGGCCGCGATATGGCCGGCTGGTAAATCCAGCTGAAGGACGCCCCTAAGGCTTACAAATTCATCCGGCTGAAAGTTCCGCTCATGGCCGTATCCGCTGCCGAGGCCCCAGGTCAATCCAGTTATTCGAAGCCAAGCTGCCAGCAAAAGCAGGCCTGAGAATAAAGCTAGTTGGAGAGATTTTTGCACTAGTCAAGCTTCGGGTGCCAAGGTGTCCGGAAAGAGCTGTCAAGCGCATCAGCCCGATGGGGGCGTCCCATCGGGTCCGACCGGAGCGAGCCTTAGAATTTTGCCGCTGGAGTTATTTAGGATACACCACTCGTATCCGGGAACGGCAGGCAAACGCGACTCCTTAGTAGTCGCCTCGTCTCGGGAAACGAACAGCGCGTAAACAGGAAGCGACTGTTGCAAGGCACGTTTAACGAGAGCCAGAGCCTCCGGCCGGTCGTA
>Ga0126383_10002988_pt1 | contig 11094 bp, 6 predicted proteins | sample PanSoiMetPlot_35_FD_96882 | JGI IMG/M metagenome (GOLD analysis project Ga0126383, IMG submission 96882) | Tropical forest soil microbial communities from Panama - MetaG Plot_35 | ecosystem: Environmental > Terrestrial > Soil > Tropical forest > Bulk soil | place: Panama | collected 2016-02-17
AAAGTTGCGATTATCAACGAAGCGATGCTGAAGGCATTTTTCCCGAACAGAAACCCAATTGGAGTGCACTTCGCAATGGGTGGGGGTGATGTAAAGCCCGACATCGAGATTGTCGGTGTGGTCAAAGATGCCAAAGAATCGCATGTGCGCGACAACGCGAGGCCATACTTTTACCGGCCCTATGCGCAGTTCGGCAAGCTCTTTGGCATGACTTTTTACGTGCGAACTAATCGCGACCCGCTTCTAATCGCCAACGACCTGCGGCAGACCGTGAGGCAACAGGACGCGAATTTGCCCGTTTATGAGCTAAAAACGGTGAGCCGTGTTGTGGATGAGGATCTGTTTGCCGAGCGCGTGATCGCGGGACTGTCGTCGAGTTTTGGCGCGCTAGCGGCCATACTTGCTGCGCTAGGGATTTACGGCGTCCTGGCGTATTTGGTGGTGCAGCGAACTCGGGAGATCGGTATTCGCCTGGCGCTTGGCGCGGCTAGCGCGCATGTTCGTGCATTGGTGTTCAAAGAGGTGGGCTGGATGGTGCTTGCCGGCGCGGTGGTAGGATTGCCCTCGGCCTATGGGCTTGCGCGCGTCAGCGAGTCGCTTTTCTTTGGAGTCCGCGCTGGCGATATTACGGTGTATCTCGTATCGCTGAGCGTCATCGTGGTGATCGCAACGATCGCTTGCTATGTGCCGTCGCGGCGCGCGACGAGGATCGATCCGATCGTAGCTCTGCGCTACGAGTAGTCTGGATTTGGTTTGGGCCGAGAATCTGCGGATAAAACGGATTTCTGGAATCAAAGGAGATAAGGAGAAATCATGGTAGAGACAAATGGAACTCTGATTAAGATGGAAGGCGTCAAGAAAGTCTTCCTCACCGATGAAGTGGAGACCCATGCCCTCGAGGAGATCCATCTGGAGATCAACAAAGGGCAGTACATCTCCATCGCGGGCCCTTCGGGCTGCGGCAAGTCCACACTGCTCTCGATACTGGGCTTGCTCGACTCGCCCACCGACGGTAACTACATGCTGAATGGCCAGCCGGTGGCGAAGCTCACGATCAGCGAACGCACGCGGATTCGCAACCGCGAAATCGGCTTCATCTTCCAGGCGTTTAACCTGATCGGCGACCTCACGGTCTATGAAAACGTTGAGCTGCCGCTGACCTACCGCGGCACCAGCGCCGCCGAGCGCAAGCAAAAAGTTCAGCAGGCACTCGAGCGCGTGGGCATGGCCCATCGCTTGCGCCATTACCCATCGCAACTCTCGGGCGGTCAACAGCAGCGTGTCGCTGTGGCTCGCGCGTTGGTCGGTGATCCTCTGATTCTGATGGCGGACGAGCCAACCGGGAACCTCGACTCGAAGAACGGCGAAGCGGTGATGGAACTCTTGCGCGACTTACATCGAAACGGCGCGACCATCTGCATGGTTACGCATGACCAGCGCTACGCCAATTTTGCCGAGCGCACCATTCACCTTTTCGACGGCCGCATTGTCGAGGAGACTCGAGAAGCCGAAGTCGGCGCCTGACGCCGCAAGGTGATATGAGCGCGCTTTGGTAAGAAATTCGGTTCGGTTGCCGAAGAAAACCTTGCTTTCAGATGGGCTGCGGCACGTCGCGTCGGCCTTGACGTTGGAGGAAATGCGTCGGCCACTGATTCATTTCCGCTTTTTTTGACTAGAACGCTGCTACCCGCGTAGGCTGCGTTTGGAACTCGCTCATCGCGTTGTGTTATGAATGAGGAGTTGTCTTAAGGAGATCTCTTGGAACCACTGATCCAGTTGCGAAATCTTGAAAAATCTGTGGAAGCGGGTCCGAACAAATTCTTCCTGCTTCGCCGCGTTAATCTCGATATTCAGCCCGGTGAGTTTGTCACCATCATGGGACCTTCCGGTGCCGGAAAGTCCACGCTCCTTAGCATTATTGGAATGCTCGATGGCGCGTGGATTGGCGAGTTTTACTTTAACAGCGAGCCCGTCCACAAACTCAATGTCAAGAAGCGCAACGAATTGCACAAGGCCAACATTGGATTCGTTTTTCAAAGCTACCACTTGATCGACAACCTCACTGTTTTCGAAAATTTAGAGGTTCCTCTCTCCTACAAAAATGTGCCGCACAAAGAGCGCGTCAGCCGTGTTTGCGACGCTCTGGACCGTTTCAACATCGTGGGCAAGAAGGATCTTTTCCCGAGCCAGCTTTCCGGCGGACAGCAGCAGCTTGTGGGAGTCGCGCGAGCCGTGATCATGAACCCGAAACTGATTCTCGCCGATGAGCCCACCGGAAACCTTCATTCCGCGCAAGGTGACGAGATCATGCAGCTTTTCAAGAGGCTGAATGACGCAGGCACAACGATTATTCAGGTCACGCATTCGGAGAGAAATGCGTCTTACGGGCACCGCATCATTCAACTCAAGGATGGATGGGTCGTGGGGGAGACTGCAACGGCAGGCGCAAGTGCAACGGCAGCGCAACCTGGCTGAGAACTCTATGCTCTTCTAGCTGGAGGCCATCAAAATGAGCGCACTGCTTCAGGACGTCCGCTACGCGTTGCGCATGCTTCTCAAGACTCCCGGATTCACAATCGTCGCGGTCCTGACGTTAGCCCTCGGCATCGGCGCGAATACTGCTATCTTCAGTGTCCTCGAATCCGTGCTCCTTCGCTCACTGCCGGTTTCACATCCTGAAGAACTTTCCTTGCTGACCGACCCCGACTCCCAAGGTTCCCGTTTTGGCGGAGAAAGCGGCGAGCGGTCAGTGCTTGCGTACTCTGAATTTCAGTATCTGCACGACCACAACGATGTCTTTTCTCGAATGTTTGCTGCGGACTGCAGTCTTCCCAACGTCGACCTCACCATCGGCAACGCCTCATCGACGGCAGGTGTCCGGAGGGAAACGGCAAACGTCCGTCTGGTCACTGGCGATTATTTCGACACCTTGGGAGTGAATCCCGCTGCGGGGCGCCTGTTCACTCCTGAGGTCGACCGCGTACGAGGTGGGGCGCCGATTGCGGTGATGAGTTACGCATTCTGGAAGTCGCGCTTCGCGCTCGATCCGTCCGCACTTGGCAACACCATTCAAATTCGCAGCAACTCCTTTGAGATCGTGGGGGTGACTCCCCCGGGCTTCTTTGGCGAAACCGTTGGCGAAGCTCCCGACCTCTGGATCCCCATCACCATGCAAGAAGCTGTTTATCCAGGTCCCGACCTGCTTAGCCCTTCACCGGAAGGCATTCTGAACCAGCATATGTGGCTTCAAGTTATCGGTCGGCGCAAGCCTGGAGTTTCCAACGCTCAGGCAAATGCCGCCATGAACGTTGTCTTCAAGCGCCTGATCGAATCCCTGGTGGGCGCGGGCATTCCAGCCGAGCAACGGCACCATTTTCTCGACCAGCGCCTGAAGGTTCAATCTGCTGCTCGCGGGGCTTCCACACTTCAGGGTCACTTCGGTGAGCCGTTGAAATTCCTGATGGCTCTTGTCGGCCTCGTCTTGCTGATTGCCTGCGCAAACGTTGCCAACTTGCTCCTGGCTCGCGGAGAGGCGCGGCAAAAAGAACTTGTCCTGCGCCTCGCTATTGGCGCGGACCGTTATCGGTTGGTGCGCCAGCTTCTGACCGAGAGCCTGCTCCTGGCCATTTCCGGCGCTGTCGTTGGAGTTGTGCTGGCATTTTGGGCAGACTCGCTGCTTCTGCGCATGGTGGGCGGGGTTTCGGATGGCTCCGCTGCCATTCAGCTCAATCTGCATCCAGACATGCGAGTCCTCGGCTTTACTTTGCTCGTAACGATATTGACCTCCGTCCTTTTCGGTTTGTTTCCCTCCCTGCATTCCACGCGTCTCGACCTTTCGTCGAGAATGAAATCAACAAGCTCAAGTCCAGTGAGCCAATCGTCCCGGCGCCGCCTGCCTTTGAAGTCCCTGGTCGTGGGACAGGTGAGCTTCTCTCTCGTTCTTCTTATAGCGGCGGGCCTCTTTGTTCACAGCCTTTCGAAGCTGAGCCACGTGGCTCTCGGCTACAATAGCGAGAATTTGCTGCTCTTCCGCGTGAATGCCGCCGCGGGTGGGTACAAAGGGCCGGCGACGACTCGCCTCTACGAAGACTTACTCGCGCGAATCTCGGCCATCCCTGGTTTGCGCGGCGTTACCGTCTCTCATAACGGCTTATTCAGCCATTCGGAATCCGGCGACCCTATTGCGGTCGAAGGGTACACTCCGAAGTCGGGCGAGCAGATGGATTCGCGAATCGACATGGTCGGTCCTGGCTATTTTTCGACCATGGGCATCCCCATTCTCATTGGCCGAGAAATTGGCCCGCTAGACGCAGCACCGGGTCTTCGCCCTGCGGTCGTGAACGAAACCTTTGTTCACCGCTTCTTCCCAAACACCAACCCCATCGGCAAACGCGTCCGAGACGTGTATCCCGGCAACCCGGCGGATTGCATTGTGGTGGGCGTCGCCGCGGATGCCAAGTACAACAGTCTCCGGGAGAAGGCTATGCCCCGCTTTTACGTCCCGCTATTCAATCCCATGTGGGAACAGACCAGCGCCGTATTTGAAGTGCGTACCTTTGCGAATGCAGCAAGCGTCGGTACTGCTCTTCGCTCCGCCGTGCAGGATGTCGCTCCGTCTCTTCCTCCGATCTCGATTCGCACGATGGCCGGCCTGGTTGACGACACGTTACAAACCGACAGATTCATCGAGCAACTCTCAGGCTTCTTCGGTCTGCTCGCGGTTTTGCTCGCCAGCGTCGGCCTTTACGGAGTGATGGCCTACACCGTCGCCCAGCGCACCCGCGACATCGGCATCCGCATGGCCCTTGGTGCCGAGCCGGGAAGTGTCCTGTGGCAGGTTCTTCGCGAAAGCTTTGTGCTTGCGCTCATCGGCATCGCCATCGGGGTTCCCGCCGCCTTAGAGGGGACTCACTATGTTCGCAGCATGCTATTTGGCCTGGGCCTTGCAGACCCTGTCGTCATCGTCTCGGCTGCTGTTTTGCTTGCCATTGTTGCGGTGTTGGCGGCTTTTCTCCCCGCTCATCGCGCTTCACGAGTTGACCCCATGGTCGCGCTGCGGTATGAGTGAGGCGAAATGAGAACACTGCTGCAAGACTTTCGCTACGCCGTACGCATGCTTCGGAAGAACGCCGGTTTCACCGTCGTAGCCGTTTTGACGCTGGCCCTCGGAATAGGCGCAAACACCGCCATCTTCAGTGTGGTCAATGGGCTATTGCTCCACCCCTTCGGGATACCGCATCCCGACCGATTGCTGGCTATTCGTGCGCTCTACGAAAAATTGAATCTGAAGAACATCGTGATTTCCGCGCCCGACTACACGTTTGTCCGAGACAACAAGCAGACATTTGCTGCAGCAGCGATTCAAACCCAGGGTAATTTCAATTACGCCACCGGCTCTTGGCCCTTGCTTCTCCGCGGTGCCAGGGTCTCTTGGCAGTGGTTCGATGTTTTTGAAGCTAGGCCGTTGTTGGGCCGGGTCTTTGCTCCGGAAGAGGATCAGCCCAACGCCGATCACGAAGTTATTCTGGCCTATGGCATATGGAAATCTGTTTTTGGCGGCGATCCCGAAATTGTTGGCCGTTCCGTCCAACTCAATCAGCAGCCTTACAAAATCATTGGCGTGATGGGACCGGAGTTTCAGTGGCCGAGCCAAACCGATCTTTGGGCACCGCTTGGCCTTGCGCCTGATGCCTTCGCCATCAACAACATTTTTAATGAGAATTACCTTGGCGTCGCGAGGCTACAAGCTGGGGCAAGATTTTCGAACGCTTCCGCGTTCCTCGCTTTGACCTCGCAGCGGATCAGCGATGATCCACGCGCACAGGGGTATCCGAAAGCGTCGGGTTGGGGCCTGTTTGCCGTTCCCTTCACGGAGTTTGTCTATGGCGACGTGCGCACACCTCTGCTGATTCTTCTGGGCGCCGTAAGCCTGGTTCTTCTGATTGCATGTTCGAATGTTGCGGGGCTTTTGCTGGCCCGCGCTTCAGGCCGAGCGAAGGAGTTTGCCGTACGCACGGCGCTCGGCGGTTCCCCATGGCGCCTTGCCCGGCAGATGCTCACGGAAAGTCTGGCACTGGCGTTCGTTGGGATGGCGCTTGGGCTGGTGCTTGCATCACAAGGTGTCCGCGCCCTGTTGTGGCTCGCCCCGGAAAATCTTTCCACGGGCCTCGATATTCATTTGGATTTGTACGTTTTGCTGTTCACCGCCTTGATTGCCGGCGCATCCGCGATCATTTTCGGTGCGGCGCCAGCGTTGCAGATCGCGTTTATCGATCCTCACCAAAACCTAAAACAGGGCCGCGGTACGGGAGAAGGAAGCTCTGGACGGCATCAATTCCGCACCTCGCTGGTAGTTGCGGAGCTCTCAGTGGCACTGGTGTTGCTAGCGGGAGCTGGTGTTTTCCTGAAAAGCCTGGCAAAACTCAAGGAGGTCGACGTTGGTTTTCGCCCACAAGGTTTGATAAGCGCGGCTCTGGCGCTGCCGCAGCGCCAATACGACACGCCAGACAAACAGATTGCGTTTCTAAGCAGCACCTTGGATCGGCTTTCGAATTCTGCCGGCGTTGTCTCCGCTGCTGCCGGTGTGCCGTTGCCATTCACCGGATTCGGCGGATCGGCATCGTTCAACATCGAAGGGCGCGTTGCACCTCCGGGCGATCCTGGACCTCACGGAGATATTCGCGGCGTCAGCCCTCGCTATTTTGAAACGATGGGCATTCGGCTGATCCGAGGCCGCTTCTTCACGGATCAAGACCGCCTCGGCGGTCAGCCCGTGGCCATCATCGACGAAAACCTTGCACAAGAGTATTGGCTCAATCAGGAGGCTCTGGGGCAGCGCATCCGCAATGGAAATAATCAACCGTGGGCGACCATCGTAGGCATCGTAGCGCACGTACGTCATTACCAGGTTGTCGGCGAGGAAACATCAAATATCGGCACTGAAGGTTCCGCGAAGGGTGTGTATTACTTTCCGTTGTATCAAGTGAATTCTCCCGCCATTTTTCTGGTTGCCCGCACGAGCGGCGATCCTACGGCTTTGGCAGGTGCGATTCGCGCCGCGGTCCATGATGTGGATCCCAGCCAGCCTGTTTCCGACCTGCGGACCATGGATCAACGCATCACTTTGTCTATGGGGCCGCGGCGCTCCGCGGTCACGCTGCTTAGCGTGTTCGCGGCGATGGCTCTCACTTTGGCGGCTGTGGGGTTGTTCGGTTTGATTCGATTCAATGTTGCACAGCGCACGCAGGAAATCGGAGTGCGCATGGCCCTTGGCGCCTCGCGTAGTGACGTGCTCCGGATGGTGCTCGGTGAGAGCTTGCGCCTCGCGCTTTGGGGAGTCCTTGGCGGTCTCATCGCTGCATTTGCACTTACCCGGGTGCTAGCGAGCCTGCTCTACGGAGTTAGCGCCACTGATCCGCTGACGTTTGCAGGCACATCGCTTGCATTAACCTTCGTGGCGCTCTTGGCGTCATGGGTACCGGCGTGGCGGGCAACGCGCGTAGATCCCCTCGTGGCTTTGCGTTACGAGTAAAACGCTTTGAGTTCAACGGTTTTTCGGCCCGCGCTTCCTGTTCCCGAAGCAGGGCATTAAGATAAACTCTATAAATACAATCGAGATGAAGACTTCCACCGCGCCATCTTATCGAGTGCTTTTGGCAGACGACCAGCAAGACATCCGCGATTCGCTTCGTTTGCTCCTCAAGGGTGAGGGCTACGAGACGCAAGGAGTAGCCTCTCCTACCGAGGCCATCAACGCCATTGAAGCCCGCGAATTCGACGCCGTCCTCATGGACCTTAACTACGCGCGGGACACCACCTCGGGGCAGGAAGGACTCGACTTGCTCACGCGCATCCAGGTAATCGACAGCACCGTGCCTGTCGTCGTTATGACCGCCTGGAGCAGCATCGAACTGGCCGTCGAGGCGATGCGCCGGGGAGCGCGAGATTTCATCCCCAAGCCCTGGGAAAATCAGCGATTGCTCGCCATCATTCGCACGCAAATTGAATTACGCCAGGCATTGCGTCAGGCTTCGCGCCTCGAGGCCGAAAATCGCCTCTTGCGTGCGGAATCACGGCCAACCTTTCTAGCCAATTCCGCCGCCATGGCTCCTGTCATGCAGCTCATTGGCCAGATTGGACCGTCCGACGCCAACGTTCTAATCACCGGCGAACACGGCACAGGCAAGGAAGTCGTGGCGCGCACTCTTCATGCTCTTTCGGAGCGCGCAAGCAAGCCAATGGTCACTGTAAATGCCGGAGGGCTATCCGAAGGCGTCTTCGAGAGCGAACTCTTCGGTCACGTGAAGGGCGCTTTCACCGATGCTCGTTCCGATCGTGTCGGGCGATTCGAGCTCGCCGATAGCAGCACGTTGTTCCTGGATGAAATTGCCAATGTCCCGCTCAACTTGCAAGCCAAGCTTCTGCGCGTCCTGGAAACCGGCGACCTGGAGCGGGTTGGCTCCTCGACCACGCGTCGCGTAAACGTGAGAGTCCTCGCAGCAACCAACGCGGACATCAACGCCGAAGCAGCCGCCGGGCGGTTTCGTCAGGACCTTCTTTTCCGTCTCAATACAATCGAGATTCACTTGCCTCCGTTGCGGGAACGCCGTGAAGACATTGATCTCCTGGCGCATCATTTCCTTCGCGTGTACGCGCAACGCTATCGCAAGAATATTTCTTCGTTCGATCCGGCCGCTCTCGTGGCCCTCCATGAGCATTCCTGGCCGGGGAACGTTCGGGAACTGGATCATGCGGTGGAAAGGGGCGTACTCCTCTCGCCCGGCCCCGCGATTCGCGCGGCGGATCTCGGCTTGCGCGCCCAGGGTGCGGGCGCAACCGCCAAACTCGAGGAGATGAGTCTCGACGATGTCGAACGGTATTTGATCCAGCGCACTCTTTCCCGTCACGAAGGAAACGTCAGTCAGGCCGCCAAAGCTCTCGGGCTTAGCCGCAGTGCCATGTACCGCCGTCTGCAAAAGCATCAACTGGAATGATGCGACTGGCTTATGAGCGCCGCATCCAGCTCCTAGCGCTCGGCGCGGGCCTTCCTGGTTCGCTGCTCGCTTTGATTCTGGTATGGACTGGGAATTTTTCTTCCGGGTCTGCTTGGACCCTCACGTTCTTCATGGTGGTTTTCTGGCTGGGTTTTGCCTATTCCGTGAAAAACCGCGTGGTCTACTCCCTGCAGACGCTATCGAATCTTCTGGCCGCTCTGCGTGAAGAAGATTATTCCCTGCGTGCTCGTGGAGCCCGCAACGAAGATGCCATGGGCGAGGTCATGATTGAAGTGAACGCGCTCGGCGAAACGTTGCGATCGCAGCGCCTTGGCGCGTTGGAAGCCTCCGCTCTCCTGCATACGGTGATGGAAGAAATCGACCTCGCTATTTTCACCTTTGATCACGACAAAAAATTGCGGCTCGTCAATCGCGCGGGCGCTCGCCTGTTGGGCCACCCTATCGAACGTCTCCTCGGGTTTACTGCTGAAGAACTCGGGCTCGGCGCCTGCCTCGAGGGTGAGCCGGCCCGCACGATGGAACTGGCCTTTCCCGGGGGCTCCGGGCGCTGGGGACTTCGCCGCGGCTCGTTTCGCGAAGGAGGCTTGCCCCACCAACTGATTGTCTTGAGCGACTTGAGCCGCACGCTCCGTGATGAAGAGCGCAAAGCGTGGCAACGGCTCATCCGCGTTCTCGGCCACGAACTCAACAACTCGCTCGCCCCCATTCAATCTGTCGCGCAAAGTCTCGAGAGTGGCATCCACGCCGCCACGAAGTCCTCGGAGGTTCATGGCAACTCCATGGGCGCGATTCTCGATGATCTAAGGCAGGGACTGGGAATCATTCGTTCTCGCACCGAGGCACTGGGCCGTTTCATGACGGCCTACGCGCAACTGGCGCGATTGCCTCAGCCGAAATTGCTTCCTGTAAGCGTCTCCGAGTGGGTGGGTAGAACAGTGAAGTTGGAGACGCGAGTCAAAGTCACTCTGGGGAAAGGGCCCGACGCCGTCATTTCTGCCGATCGCGATCAACTCGAGCAATTATTAATCAACCTTATTCGCAATGCTGCGGATGCTGCGCTTGAAACGAATGGCGGCGTTCAAGTCGGATGGAAGCGAAAGCGCGGGCAAGTGGAACTCTGGGTTGTCGATGACGGACCGGGTCTACCAAACACGGCAAACCTATTCGTGCCTTTTTTCACCACCAAGCCGGGAGGCTCCGGCATTGGATTGGTTCTCAGCCGCCAGATTGCGGAAGCTCATGGTGGCGAATTGACTTTGCAAAACCGTTCCGATGCGAGAGGGTGTGAGGCAAGGCTTCGCCTGCCCATCTAGGAGGTCCCAGTTGGAAATTCGCCCGACTCAACTGCCCTTTATGGCACTGCGCTTGTGCTAGCCCGGCAAATCAACTCCGGTTGCACCACAATTTCCCTTGGGTAGTCTGCCTCGGGAGGCGCAGCAATTCGTCGCAGTAGCGTCTCGGCCGCCAGCATTCCCATCTCGCGCAGCGGCTGCCTCACGGTCGTCAGCGCAGGGTTCTGGAAAGCCGCGCTCTGAATGTCGTCGAAGCCCACGACGGAAACGTCGTGCGGGATGCGGCGGCCGACTTCGCGCAATGCCTGAATCGCCCCAATCGCCGAGATGTCATTGAAAGCAAAAAGGGCTGTAAACGGTTCTCCGGACGCGAGCAGCTTCTTCGTAACCTGATATCCCAGTTCGGGCGACGAAGATTCTCCCTCCAATTGGCCCACAAGGCGGTCATTGACATCAACGCCCAGCGCCAGAGCCGCGGCACGGACAGACTCCCACCGTATGGCTGTGTCCGAACTGAACGCCTGTCCCTTGATGAACGCGATTTGCCGGTGTCCGAGCTTTGTAAGATGTTCCATCGCCAGCGCCGCTGCGCGCGCATGATCGAGGACGATGTTAGTCACTCCGGCTACATCGCGGTGTCCGGAAACCGCGACAAGAGGAACCTGGGCAGCGCCGGTGATCGCCGTATCGACGGCGATCAACCCTTCCACAGCTCTCTGTTGCAAGAGCAGGGGATATTCTTCGATGAGTTCATCGCGGTGACGGTGGCTCACCACAAAGTAAAAATA
>Ga0126383_10002989_pt1 | contig 11094 bp, 10 predicted proteins | sample PanSoiMetPlot_35_FD_96882 | JGI IMG/M metagenome (GOLD analysis project Ga0126383, IMG submission 96882) | Tropical forest soil microbial communities from Panama - MetaG Plot_35 | ecosystem: Environmental > Terrestrial > Soil > Tropical forest > Bulk soil | place: Panama | collected 2016-02-17
GCTCGGTGCCGTTGAGCACGTTCTTTACGAGCGGCAGCAGCAGCGAGAGCACCACGGCGCCGACCACCCAGAACCAGCTCGTGACCATGCCGGCCCACCACAGCCGGGAATCTGCCCACAAATGTTTCAGCAGGTCTGCCGTCGAGCTCGCCATGTTCCACTGCACGACGAGGTTGCGGTCACCCTCGCCGGTGCGCGGGATCATCAGGCTCGAGACCCAGCACAGCACCGCGAATGTCATAATCAGGGCGCTGAACGCTGCCGGGCTGCCACCGTCGCGCGCGACGAAGCTCGCAACAATCGTCCCGAGTAGGATTGCCGTGAACGTCGCGGCCTCGACCAGCGCATTACCGGCCGGGAGCTCGGAGCGGGCCAAGTGATCCGGCAGGATGCCGTATTTGATTGGGCCGAACAGGGCGGCGATAATGCCAAACAGCGCCAGTGCGACGAACAGTAGGGGCACCGAGTGCGTCGCAAAGCCGGCAATCGCGACACCAACGACGAAAATCTCGGCGAGCTTGAGATAACGCGCGACGAGCGCCTTATCGAAGCGGTCGGCGAGCTGCCCGCCCAGCCCCGAGATAACGAAGTAGGGCGCAATGAAGATTGCAAGCGCGAGCGTATTCAGCGAGGCGGCGCCGGCATTGCCGATATGGAACACGATGAGGAATCCCAGTGCATTCTTGAGGAAATTGTCGTTGAACGCCGAGAAGAACTGGCACCAGAACAGTGGCGCAAAGCGCCGAGATGTCATGAGATTCGTTGACATGGTGCGTGCTTTCAGTTGGTCCGAGGGGGCCGAGCGTTCGTCGCAGGGAGAAAATGAGCGGCGCTATCAACCCGATGGCTGCTCAAGGGTTCGGGCGATGGCATTTATTTGGGACGCCGAACCGATTGTAGGCGGACGCCCCGGCTTCGCGCAGTCTCATTTGGCGCGGTCAATCTCCATGAGGAGACGCTCCGTCTTGGCATCTTCGATGCGGTTTACCAGCCTGGCGCTTTCCTGCACATCGCGGATCGTCTTGGTCAGCGTGATGCACGACTGGATCAGCATGACGACTCCCATTGCTAGGTAGCCCTTGATCGGGATGTCGGCTGGAAGAAAGACGATCGCGACTGCGACCATTGCGATCGAGACGATGAACGACGCGTATGTGAAGATGACCCAGGCCGAGGAATGCTGGGTGACTTGGGGATTCATAGCAGTCTCCTGTTCTGTGAAAGATCGGCGCCGTCAAATGGCCGTCGGGGTGCCGGTCGCCGCCCGTTTGCGCAGGCGGTCGAGGACGTCGACGGCGGTCGGACGGGTGCGTTTTCCGAAGCCCGCCGCTTCGAGGCGGGTTGCGACGGTGTCTGCCGCGGCGCTGGCATCGAGCGCTTCCAGCGACGCGTCGATTGCGGCGTCCTCGGCCTGGCGCTCGCGCAGGCGGCGCAGTGTCGCTTCGGCCTCGTACAGGGCGGCAGCTCCGCCGACGGGAGTCGGCCCGCAAGCTTTCAGCCGGCGCACAGCTTCAGCTGCCTGGGCGATCCGCCGCCCGCGCTCCAGCTCGGCGAGGCGGCGACTGGCGTCGGCCGCCGCCCTTTTCAGATGCGCGATCTCTCGCGCGAAAGTGCCGCGTGCCTCGCGGACCGCATCGCGATCGACTTCCATGATTGCAATGCTCTCCGCGGCCTCCGCGGCCAAGTCCTCGCGCCCTCCAGCAAGCGCGGCGATGGCGCGTTCCTCGAGGTCGGTGATGCGTGCAATCGTCGCTTCAAGCCGCCTGCCTTCGTCTTCGTCATGGGCGATGGCGACCGCCAGCGCGCGCTTGCCGCGCTCGACCGCCGCCGCTGCATCCCGGATCTGCTGGTCCAGGATCAGAAGAGCACGGCGGTCGATTATCTCTTCCTCGGCTGCCGCGGCAGCCCCGCGGGCTAACGTAAACAAAGTCTTGAACATTCCGCTCTCCACGCTATGAACAATGTTCACGTACATGCCATAAGCGTGAACGATGTTCAAGATAAATTTGAACGTTGTTCACACATTTCCGTGAGCGAGCCATGACGAAAGCTGCCGAACGCCGGCAACGGCTGAAAGACGCACTGATTTCCGCCGCCGAGCGGACCATCGAGAGCCACGGCCTGAGCGGCCTGAAGGCGCGGGCGCTCGCTTTCCAGGTCGGCTGTGCCGTCGGCGCGATTTACAATGTGGTGACCGACCTTGATGACCTTATCTTCGCGGTGAATTCCCGCACACTTGCTGCGCTTGAGCGTGACCTCGCCGCCGCCGAGCAGGTCTCAGAGGCAGCCGAGAAAGCGGCCCCGGTGGACAGACTTGTCCGGCTCGGGACGGCCTATCTCGCATTTGCGACAGCCCACAGGGTGCGTTGGCGCGCCTTGTTCGAGCACCGTCTGCCAGCAGGAAAACATTTGCCCGGGCAGTTCCTTGAGGACCAGCGGCGGCTGTTTCGCTATGTCGAGGAGCCGTTGGGCGAGCTGCAGCCGCATTTGTCCGACGAACGGCGGGCGCTCGTGGCGAGATCCTTGTTTTCGGCGGTGCACGGGGTGGTCATGTTGGGGCTCGAAGAGAAGCTCCAGACGGTTCCCTTCGAAATATTGCGTGAGCAGGTCGGGTTCATTGTCTCAACGCTGGGCCGCGGCATGCTGGCCCAAGCTGGTGATTCTAAAGAGAGTTCACAGTCATCCAGTGTGCGCAAACGCGCGCCTTAGGACCTCGCCAGCAGGATGGAGCGGAAGATGATTTGGCGCTCAACGTGAGCATCGCTTGTCCAATCTGGACCAGACATTTCGGCGACAGCATGAACATCAGCGACGCTATTCCCACTTCAAGCAGCAGAAACACCTTGATCGTCATCGCTCTCGCCGACAACGACGGCGATCCGTTGTCCGCTGGACTAGCAGGTGGCGCTGCCGAGCATCGTGGCAATCGACCGAGGGCTTGCCATCAAAGTGGCGATGAAGTCATCGACGGTGCCGCCACCTCGGGCTCCCCAGCCGGCAACGACGAGGTTTGCGTCCAGGCCTGCCTCGATGAGGCAAAAGACTTGCTAAGGTAAGCTCCTCCGGGCACGTGGTAGCCACCTGGGTACGCAGATCACAACAGATCTGCTATTTCATGGAGCGGTCGCCGTGCGCAGTCATAAGATCGCTGTCGTCGGCAACCTTGCCGCAAAAGGATCATGATGCCTGCGATTTTCCCTGCGCCCGATCACGACCATGCCCGCTGCAGCGCCGATGCGATTACCTACGCGGAAGCTCTCTGCGCCGAGCGCGGGGAGCGGCTCACAGGCCCCCGCCGTGACGTACTCCAGGCGTTGGCATCGAGCCATAAGCCGATCGGCGCGTATGAGATTATTGACATGCTCGCCCGCGACAAGGGGCGCCCGGCCCCCGTCACCATCTACCGCGCACTTGAATTTCTGATGAAGCACGGACTTGTCCACCGGATCGAGAGTCGCAATGCCTATGTCGCCTGCGTCCACAATCATGATAGCGGGGCGATTGTCGCTTTTCTGATGTGCGACACCTGCGGGGCGGTGGGCGAAGCGTCGACGGCCGCCATCGGGCAACTTCTCGCCGGCATCGCCAAAAAGGCGGGATTTCGCCACTCCATGTCAGTCATCGAGATTACGGGCACCTGCTCCTACTGCCGCCGCGGCTGATCGCAGTCCCGTACTATCATCTGGCGTGCTTGGAAATGAGCTGCGAAGACACGCTACGGACCTCAAACGACGTGTCTGAGTCCGCCTGAAATCGCCTTATGAGGCACTGGCACGCTTCACGGTCGCATGGCTGAATTTCGACGACATTCATCTCGACGAACTTTGCAATGCTTGGTCCAACTCGTCGAGCTCACTGAGCATCCACTCCACGAAGCGTGCATCCGCCGGTGCGGTCTCGGTTACGCCGACCACTGGAATGTTGGCGCCGTGGGCGATCTCGATAAGCCGCCTGGCGAGATTGCTCGTCACCTGCTTGTTGTGGAGAAGAGCCCTGACATTGCCCTTTTTGAGATCGTTCTCGAACGCGGCCAAGTCACGGACAGCGGGTTCGGTGTCGTTCATCACCGCCATTTGAAAGCGCTCGTTGCGCATGGCCAACCCAATGGCTTTGGCCATATAGCCGAACACCGGCTCAGTGGCGGCGATGGGAAAGCCCGCATATTTCTCTCGCATCTCGATGATCTTTTGCTCCAGCGGTTGCAGCGACGCAAGGAAGGCCTGGAGCCGCACTTCGTACTCAGGCTTATGTTCGGGGTCTATCTTTCCCAGCGTTGCGGCGAGCGCCTTGGCAACGGCCGGCATGGTCGGCGGGTCGTACCATAGGTGAGGATTATCTCCCGGCTTCTTGCCGACAATGGCGGCAACGGTAATCACCGCCCGTCCGGGCCGCGGCGCAGCACCAAGTAGCTTTTGCATCCAAGGATCGTAATTGGCACCATTGAAGATCACGATTCGGGCATCGGCGATTTGTCGTACGACCCCCGGCGTCGTTTCGAACAGGTGCGGGTCCTGATTGGGATTACTAAGGATGCTCAAGACCGCAATGCGGCCTCCGCCGATCTGGCGCGCAACGTCGCCGTAGAAATTCTCGGCGGCGACGACGCCGATGGCGTCATCGGCGACTGCACCCAGCGCAGCGGAAACAATCAATCCTATGGCCGCCGCGATCCTCGTGATGGCTCTCATTGGGAGCTTCCTGAAGTGGAATCACGCGCATAAAGGTACGCTTTACTTGTCGGCTTGCGCGACGCACGCGGAGCCACGCTGTCATATTATAACATAACAGCAGCGTTCAGGTCAGATCGGGCGGCGCGCGAACGTCGATTGCGAGGGCATTTCTGCTCGAGCGCCGAGTCGAACGTCTCATGACCGGTGTTTGCGCCCAAGGAGATTCGACTCGGTGGCACGCCCGGTGCTGGATGTTGTCTCCAAGGCAGCCGCCCGCGCCGGCGGCGGTATGCGCCCTTCAACTCGCATTCGACTGCGGCGAGTTCGATGTCGCCGCCCCTGCTGGCAACGGGGTCGGCGATCCGCGATAGCGCGCCAAGCCTCGGAGCGGCGCGCCTAATCCGAGGCATGAAAAGTACGCAACCGCGCTCAGCGCGGCGATACAGAAGCTCGCCGGCCAATCCGTGTAGTAGGCCATCGCGATGCCGCACCAAGCTTCGGCGACCGCCAGCAAGGCGGAGGAGACAAGCCCGCTCCACAGCCTTGTTGTCACGGACTGTGCGGCTGCCGGCGGGCCGACCATCAAAGTAAATACGAGGAGCACGCCGACGATCTGAGCGCATTCGGATACCGCAAGCGCGACAATTCCGAGGAATGCCATCGACACGGCGCGGAGAGATATACCCCTCGCTTCCGCCAGCTCGGGCTGAAGGCTCGCGAACACCAGCGGGCGCATGAGAACCGCAAGCGCAATCAGCGTGATTGTGCTGAGGCCAGCCAAGACCGCAATCGTCGCACGATCGACAGCAAAAACATTGCCGAACAGGATTGCAGTGGTCTGACTGGCAAAGGCCGTGTGGTAATGAAGGAACAGCAGTCCAATGCCGAGCGCCAGCGCCAGAACCATGCCGATGGCGACATCGCGGCCGCTGATGCGCTCGCCGAGGAATCCCATGCCAAGAGCAGCCGCCAAGGTGAACCCGACAAGTCCCGCAAGCGGAGCAATTCCGAGCAGGCTGGCACCGGTCGCGCCGGCAAAGCCCACGTGTGATAAGGCGTGACCAGCGAACGTCTGCCCGCGCATCACGAGGAAGAAGCCCACGAATCCGGAAACGACCGCGACGATTCCCGCGGCCATGAACGCGTTGGTCATGAAGTCATATGCGAGCATGGCTGTGGGGGCCGTCGTCATCATGAAGATGGTCGGTTCGCTCGATGTTGCGTCGGCGCGATACGACGAAAATATGTCCGTCTGCGCGAATAACATCGATGTCGGTGCCGTAGAGGCGCGACAGAACCGGGGCGGTGATCACGTCTTCGACGGTCCCGAGCGCGGCTTGACCGCCGCCGAGATAAAGAACGCGATCAAGCACCCCGAGAAGTTGATTCAGCTCATGCGCGGTGAACATCACCGCAACGCCTCGCTCGCGACTGAAGCGTCGGACGAGGTCGATCATGTTCTCCTGATGGTGCGTGTCGAGATTGATCAGGGGCTCGTCGAGCAGGAGCAGTTGCGGCGATCCAAGCAACGCCTGTGCCAGCAAAAGGAGCTGCCGCTCGCCGCCGGACATCTCGCCCATCGGCCTGTCAGCAAGATTGCGCGCGCCGGCCCAGGACAGGGCCTTGTCGATCGAACGCCGGTCAGCGCTCGACACAACCGGCAGTCCCCAACGCTCCGCGTGCAACGAACACGCAACGAAATCGCGGCCGCGCATCCGCAAGTCGGTGTGAACCGTGCGCTGTTGGGGCAAATAGCCAATAGCCGGATTGCCTCGCAGCGGCGGCTTGCCGAAGATCCGCACATGTCCGGCGCTCGGCCTGAGGAGGCCGAGAACCGTCCGCATCAATGTGGTCTTGCCTGCGCCATTGGGGCCGAGGACGCCGACAAATTCGCCGGCTTCGATTGCAATGCTGATGTCGGACAGGACAATCCGGCCTGCTGTCTCAACGGTCGCGCGGTGGAACTCAACAACGGTCATGGCGAAGCACTCACAACGCCCTCTCGACGGCATCGAGGATACGAAAGACCGTGACCCGCTCTCCCCCAACCGGCCGCGCGCCACCGTCGAAGTTGTCTGCGGCAGTGAGTCCGATCTTGACGAGATTGGCAGCTGTTGACAGCCCTGAAGCGACAATCATTGCGGTTGGCGTGACAATTGGTGTGACCGTTCTCATCTGGCACTTTCCTCACATGCGCCGACGGGACAGCGCAGTGCCACGGTGCCTGCTGCTGGATTGACCGGGCGCAATCACTCCGTAATGTTATAACATCATCTCGAGCAATGACCATGGCTGTGGATTTTGGGCTGCGCCGATCAGAGGCCGAGGCGCATCCGGATTTGCGGGCACAGACGGACTCGCCGGAGCGTCTACGCTGGTCCGCATCTGGGCGCTGCGTTCAAGCCACGCAACAGCGGTTCTGTGGGGAGTCGCGCTGGCAGATACGTCGGCGTGCCTGCTGTTCGATGACATCTGCAAGAGCTTCGGCGTGGGCGGAGTTGAACTTTCCGATACCTCTCGATTAGCAGGTCAGCAGGTGCAGGTACACGCGCCGCCGCTGAAGCCGGCCAGCCACTTTTTTGTTATCGCACGTCAGCCCAATTGAGAAAGTCGCTGTCCTGATAGCGCAGGCTTGGGATTCGCACAGACGGCGATGGTTGTCGGCTCCTTCACAGCGAAATCCGCTTTGGGTTCCAGCGACAGAAACCGTCGCTGCGTCCGCCAATCTTTTACCAATTTTTCGGTGTTCATTTCCACCAGAGCAGGGACCAGGCGATGACGCGGAGTACGTGTCTCCGGCCTGCTGCGGGAATGACCCGCCCTTGATTCTAGCAGAAGCAAAAAATCCAACTCTGGTCGCGCGGATATGCTGTCGCCGATGCGAAATGTGTTTATGCCCAGTTATCACGAGAAAAGTGGCCCCGTTTACACAACGGGGCCAAGTCGGGGAGGAAGTCGACGTTCGTCGATGCTTCTCAACGGACGAAGCATTGAAATGTTCCCCTATACTCGATCGAGGTGGAGAGAAATTAGCCGTTCCGTTCAATTAATTGCCGAACACGCCCGCCATACGAGTCTCGCCCGGTCTCGTGGTCCGCCGCTTACGTGAGAGTGGCATTACTCGGATGCGTGCCGAATTTGTCTGGCCCGCCCTAGCTTTTTCTTTCCGGCCCGCTGGATCAATCGGCTCTAAATCGAATTGTTGCACTGCCTGGAACGTGACAAACCAACGGAGGTCATGAACATGCACATTGCCCAAGTTGCGCCGTTGACGGAGGCCGTACCCCCCAGGTTTTATGGCGGTACAGAGCGTGTGATTCATTGGCTCACCGAAGAGCTGGTCGCACTCGGACACAACGTCACATTGTACGCCAGTGGCGACTCGGTCACGTCCGCGAGACTTGAGGCGGTATGGCCGCGAGCGCTTCGCATCGACGGCTCGGTCCGGGATCCGAACGCACTGCATATGACGATGCTGGAGCGGGTGCGACAGCGTTCAGATGAGTATGACTTTGTCCATTTCCATTTGGACTACTATCCCTTCTCTCTATTTTCCCGACAGTCGGTTCCCTTTGTCACCACCCTGCACGGTCGGCTCGATCTGCCGGAGCACCAGCCCGTTTTCAAGACGTTCTCTTCGTTACCGGTGATTTCGATCTCGGACGCACAGCGCAGGCCGGTTCCGCAAGCGAACTGGGTGCGGACCATCTATCATGGTTTGCCACAACAACTACTGACGCCCGTTGCCGCCAGGCAACGCTATTTCGCCTTTCTTGGCCGCATTGCGCCCGAGAAGGGCGTTGATCGAGCGATTTCAATCGCTCGCAAATGCGGAGTGCCCCTGAGAATCGCGGCAAAAGTCGACAAAGTGGACAGCGAGTATTTCCATGCAAAGATCCGTCCGCTGCTGGATGGTTCCAGCGCCGAGTATATTGGAGAAATTACGGACTCGCAGAAGTCGGAATTTCTCAGCGGTGCCCTCGCGTTGCTCGATCCGATTGACTGGCCGGAGCCGTTCGGCCTCGTCATGATAGAAGCGATGGCGTGCGGGACGCCGGTCATCGCGTTCAATCGCGGGTCTGTTCGAGAAGTCGTCGATGACGGATTGACCGGCTTCATCGTCGAGGATGAAGAAGGCGCGATCGGAGCTTTTGACCGGATTTCGCAGTTGTCACGCGAGAGAATCCGCTTGCGTTTTGAGCAGCGTTTCACAGCGCGCCGCATGGCGCTCGAGTATCTCGCAGCCTATCGGAGCCTGATCGACCGCGACGCGCATCGCCTCAAGTTGGTCGTCGACGGAGTGCCAGCTATGTAACTAATTCCAGGGGAACACCTGCACCTGGTTTGTCGCCTCTGTTTATCCCAGCCGCCATGGCGACGTGGCGAGGCTGCGCTTGACGCGATGGAACAGCAACGTTAGCCGCGTTGCTTCAGCAAATTCGCTCCATCGGCAGGCCGAACGTTCGGAACCAAGGTCCGTTGACGAACTCGCGCGAAGGTTGCAAGTCGCCACCGAGGTCGCGGGACAAAGTGAGGCGATCGTGCTCAGGGCGCGACCGTCGCAGTAGCCTGGAACTTAACTCGCGAACCGGCATTACCATCGGCATGAGATTACCGGGGCTACTCAGCTCTCGCCGGTTCAGGAGCTTGCTGTGACCGTGCGCCCCTTCGAACAGCAAATTCCCAGGCGGCTGCACGCAAAGCACGGCGTTTTTTGTTCGCGAGTATTTAGCATCATACTTGCTGTCATCGCCGATGCACGCCTCGTGTTTCTGCTGTCCCAGCACAAATGGACGTCGGCCACCGACGACATCGAGCTCTTTTGGGTCAGGCAATTCATCGCATTTGCGATCTACAGTGCGCTGCAGATTTGGACCTTGGCGTTTCAGACGGGCCGGGGAGACGAATTCGCCGCAACCATCGATAAGGTATTCGCCGCAAGTCCCGCGATCGCGACGGCGCTTATTCAGATGTACTGGATAGGGCATCACTCCGGCGCCACTGTCCTGAAGGCAACACGTGGTTTCCGGGCTTTGGAGCGTTTTCGCGATCGCAGATTATTTCGCCACCGATATCACTAATCAGCGTTTGCGGATGAGACAATTGGATTTGGCGCCGCCAGTGGACTGAGGTCGCCGGACCCAACCAGGGCCGATTTTGAGCATGATCAAGGCTGACGAAATTTGGCCATTGGGGAGAGGCCGCCTGAAAGCTGAACGACATGGAGCAACGTCGTATGATCGTGCGACACATAAGAGCACGTTCCGCTCACGTCGAACCGCCGCTCTGCAGTCATGGCAGGGCTGACAGATCTACGTCTACCCCTCCACGTCTATCTTGGTGAAAGTTCGGACGAAAGGCGCGACGCGCTTAACCACCGGATCAAATTCTGGGCATGACGCCAGAGAGATGACTTGATCTCATTGGAACGGGTTCTAACTTCGATAACCATCCGCACAAACGCGACGACGGGTCCGTCATGTCGATTGAAAGACCGCTTAAGGAGGAAATCAGGGCTGAGGCCGCGGCTGGCGTCTCTTTCTATATCGCCGCAACCGGGCCTGAGAACCGGCCTCGACGCACACTCAAGCACAACGATACGTTTCTCGTCATCGATGCCCATGGCGACATTGGCGCCTCGGCGGGAACGAGCGACGGTATCTTTCACCGCGATACGCGGTTCTTGTCCCATCTCGAGTTGCGCGTCAACGGGATGCAGCCACTGCTCCTTGGCAGCAATATGCGAGAGGACAACGCGGTTTTCACCGCCGATTTGACCAATCCCGATGTGTTTTCCGGCGACCGCGTCGTCGCGATCGAGAAGGACACCTTGCACATCAATCGGTCGGTCTTCGTGTGGCACGATGCGGTTTTCCAGCGGCTTTCGCTTCGTAACCATGGCGCCGAACCGCTGAGCCTGTCGCTGGCAATCACTTTCGCCGCCGACTTTGCCGACGTGTTCGAGGTGCGCGGAATGCGCCGCGCACGCCGCGGTACCTTTAAAACCCGGTTGAATGCGCCTCATGAAGCGGTGCTGAGCTATCTCGGGCTGGATGATTTGGTGCGCGCCACGTCGATTTATTTTGACCCGGTGCCGACCGGGCTTTCGGAGCGGGAGGCGACGTACCGGGTTGCCCTTTCCTCACATGAGACGATATCGCTATGCGTTGCAGTTCGCTGCAATCCGACGGCCGCGCAGCCGGCACCATTCCGCAGAGGCCTGCTTCATGCGCACCGTGAACTGCGGCAGACAGCTCAGGGCGCCGCGGTCGTTGAGACATCCAACCCGCTGTTCGACGATGTCCTCCGGCGTTCCATGGCTGATCTGGCAATGCTCAAGACACAGACGCCGCAGGGACCCTACCCCTATGCGGGCACGCCCTGGTACTCGACCACTTTTGGACGCGACGGGCTCATCACCGCC
>Ga0126383_10002992_pt1 | contig 11092 bp, 8 predicted proteins | sample PanSoiMetPlot_35_FD_96882 | JGI IMG/M metagenome (GOLD analysis project Ga0126383, IMG submission 96882) | Tropical forest soil microbial communities from Panama - MetaG Plot_35 | ecosystem: Environmental > Terrestrial > Soil > Tropical forest > Bulk soil | place: Panama | collected 2016-02-17
AGATTGCCATAGGATGCTTTCAGCAAAGCCTTGAGTTCGTTGAACGTGAGCGCGCGATTCACCGCAAGCGCGCTAACGATGCCGAGGCGGACGTGCTCGTGAATCAGGCGGTCGAGATCCGCTGGGGCCGCTTCGCGCGCGGGATTGCGCACGGACTCGAGAATGGCTTCGCGGTCGCGCGAGCGTTGCACACGTTCCTGACGCGCAGCGGATGTCTTGGCCATATGGTCTCCTTAGCCTCCGTAATGCCGGGCTATCCACCAACCGAACCCGACGTGCACGACCCCGAAGCCGGCGGCCATGAAGGCGTCGCCCCAGGCTGAGGGCGTAAAGAGCGCCGCGGCACCGAGTACCATTAAGCACAAACCCATGAGGGGGACAACCCTCGCGGAAAACGCTCCGCCAGTCACAATGGCGGTTCCGTAGAGCAGCAGCCAAGTTCCGGGGAGGGCGGCAGAGGCGCCGGCTTCAAAAAGAGTGTGGGTCAGTAGTGCGCCAACAACGATCGGCGGAGCAAAACTCAGGAGGAATTTGCGACCCGGCCCGGAAAAGAGGCGGGAATTGGCGCGATGCGCCTTGGTTGCTGCGGCGGGCGCAGCAATAGCTACAGCGATGAACGCTTCGGCGAGCCAAACGACAAGCCACGCGCGAGGAGTGGCTTGGCGCGAAGCGACAAAGGCCGCCACAATTGCGGTTATGCCCATGGCCACGCCGCCCCAGCCCGGGACAGCGGTAAATTCCGCTGCGCGGGCCATGGTTTCGCGGATGTAGCGAAGATGGTCGGCGGCGCGAGCATCAATTGGAATAGGCTCGCGGCGAGAAGAGCGCAGAGGACCTGGGGTTGTGCCCATGCCAAAAGTGTAGTGCCGGGCCCCACGTTTGTCAAGTACTTTGTATTGCAAAGCAGATATGCCGTTCAGGACTTGCGTGGGTAGCGCCCGAGAAGGGAGTTCCAGCGGATTTTAAAGACATCGAGGAACATCTGCAGGCTGTCGAGGAGCATGCTGATTTTAGTGGCTGGGGAATGGCCCCAGCGCACAGGAATCTCAACGGCACGCAATCCGTGATGCCGCGCAAGATAGAGCAACTCAGGGTCGAAGCCAAAACGCTCGATGGTTTGCTGCTCGAAAATAATTGCGCACCGCTCGCGGCGGAAGGCTTTGAAGCCACATTGCGTGTCCACAAACGGCAGCCACAGGATGAGGCGAACTATCTTGTTGAAAATGATTCCGGCGAATTCACGGAAAGGCGATTCGTGGACCATGATAAGGCTGCGGTCGACGGCGCGGGAGCCAATGGCGATGTCGTAGTTCTGCGCGTTCAGTACCTCGATGAGCTTTTCGGCCTCTTCAATAGGAGAGGAGAGATCCGCGTCGGTGAACAAGACGATTTGGCCGCGTGCTTCCTGGACGCCATGACGCACGCTATAGCCCTTGCCTCGGTTGATGCCGTTGGGAACCACACGCAATCTGTGGATTTTGCCGCGAAGGGATTCGGCCACAGCGGCGGTGCGATCCCTCGAGCCGTCGTCGACGACTAGCACTTCGGCTTCGCGGCCACACGTTTTCAAGTAGGTGCCGATGCGATCCAGCGTTGCAGGGAGTCGCAATTCTTCGTTGAACGCGGGGATGACAATGGAGAATTCGGGGCTGGCTGTGCTCATCGCTGCGGAGGCTTCTGCCAGGCATGATGGCCAACAAGAGGCACAAAACGGCAGCCTTCCATAGTTCTGGTCGAAAACTTGCCGCCGTGCTTCTCGATAAGTTGCAATTCCTGGTTATCACCGTCTCCGACAGGAATGATCATGCGGCCACCTTCGGCCAATTGCACCAGGAGCGGCTGAGGGGCCGCACGAGCGGCAGCAGCGACGAGGATCGCGTCGAAAGGCGCGAATTCGGGGAGGCCGAGTGTGCCGTCTCCACAATGAACGTGCACGTTCAGGTAGCCGAGGCTTGCGAGTTTTTCTGAAGCGCTGGAAGCGAGCTCGGGCTGCCGCTCGATGGTAAAGACTTCTTTGGCCAATTGCGAAAGAATGGCCGCTTGATAGCCGAGACCAGTTCCGATTTCGAGCGTGCGATCCGCTTGCTGCAGACGCAGAGCCAAAGTCATGGCAGCAACGATGTAGGGCTGTGAAATTGTTTGGCCGCCGCCGATGGGCAAGGGGAGGTCTTCGTAGGCGCGCGAGCGAAGTTCTGTCGGCACAAATTCATGTCGGGGAACCGCCAGCATGGCCGCAAGGACGGACGAATCTGCGATGCCGCGGCGCCGCAACTGCTTTTCCACCATTTCCGCACGTTGCGGCGCGTATTCGTTGCTCTCATGCATGCGTAAACGCCGCGGCGTGCCTTTCCCAAGCCCCGGTTTTCAGGATTTCTTCCATCTGTTCCAATGCGAAGTCGCATTCGTCCTCGCGATTGTAAAAATGCGGAGAGAGGCGCACGCCGGCTTTGGGACGGTAATCCACGAGGATTTCGCGCGCTAGGAGTTCGCGGCAAACTTCGTAGGCGTGCGGACAATCGACGGAGACGGTTCCGGCGCGCTCCGCAGGATTCTCGGGCGTGTTGACCTTCCAGCCGCGGGACTTCGAACCCTCGATGAGACGCGTAGTCATCCGAATAGATTTTCTGCGAATCGCCTGGATTCCCACTTGGTTGAGAATCTCGAGGCCCGGGCGGCAGGCGAAAAGCGCTGGGATGTGCGGCGTGCCGTTCAAATAGCGGTAAGAATCCTCGCGAGGATCAATGGCGCCGGTTTCAAACGCAAACGGGCGGCGATGCGCGATCCAGCCGGTAAGTGACGGCTCCAGCTTGGGGCGTAGGTCTTCGCGAACGTAGAGGTAAGCCACTCCCGGCCCGCCGCAGAGCCATTTGAGCACACCGCCGACGGCGAAATCGGCGCCTAGGGAACGAACATCCACTGGAATGGTTCCGGCGGCCTGGAAGGCGTCGAGAATGACGTGAGCGCCGACGCGGTGCGCTCGTTCGATGATGGCGCGCATGTCAACGATGAAAGCGCTGCGAAAGAGGACCAGCGAAATTGGAACAAGCAAAGTAGTTTCGTCAATGGCGGCAAGGAATTTTTCTAGGTTGAACCGAATGGAGTCTTCGGCAGGGATGACTTCGACGCGGGCGCCGTGCCGGCGCTGCTCGTGGTAAAAGTATTGGATTGAAGGAAACTCAAGGTCAACCATCACGACTTTGTTGCGTGGGCCGCGAAAGTCAAAACAGGAGGAGATCACTGCTTGGGTGAGCGTTACGTTCTGGTGGAGAGAGATCTCGCCGGGGCGAGCGCCAACTAGCGGGGCGATTTGGTCGCCGACGCTCACGGCCATCTCCCACCAGCCTTCTTCCCAGGCGCGCACACCTCGCTCGGCCCAGGAATCGGCGTAGGCGCGCATTTCGTCGTAGACGCCACGGGGCATGGCACCCAGCGAATTGCTGATCATGTAGGTGGTGCGGTCTAGAATCGGAAATTCACCGCGCCATTTGAGAAGTTCATCCATGGGCTATTCTCCACGATCAGATGTGCGGGGATAATTCCTTCTCCAAACAAAGTAACACACCGTGAGGAGGGCGAGCCAGGGGACGCCGGCGAGAAGGGTGACACGGAAACCGGGAACCCACCAGGTGGAAAGCATGACGACCAAGACCGCAACGAAACCGCCAAGCGAGGCCCAAGGGCCCGCGGGGCCAAGTTGCAAATAGGGCATCCCGTGACGCTGGCGATGGCGGCGAAACGCGAGGTGGGTTAAGAGCGTCATCAGCCAGGCAAAAAGGGCGCCGAAACTGCTTAGCCCAATCATGAAGACGAATAGGGAATCCTGAAAGTACCTCGACAGGATCATCGCCGCGACCATCCCACCTCCGGAGGCGAGCACGGCAATCATGGGCATTTCCCTCTTGTTTAAGTGGCCTAGAGTTGCGGGAAGGTACCCGCCGCGTGCAAGAGAGAAAGCCAGCCGCGCAGCGAAATAGAGATTTGCGACAGCGCTGGAAAGCGCGGCCGTTAAGACGACGAAATTCATGATGTGGCCCGCGGAAGGAATCCCAACGGTTTGGAACACACGGACGAAGGGGCTCGCGCCCATATCAATCTGCTTCCAAGGGACGATTCCAACAACCAGAGCGAGTCCTGCGACGTAGAAAAGCACGAGTGCGGTCACCGTGTTGCGCAGAGCTTTGGGGACGGCTTCTCTTGGATTGGCCGCCTCGCCTGCGCTGCTGCCTACGACTTCAATTCCGAAAAAGCTAAAGAGCCCCAAGATAACGCCGAGACCAACGCCCTTCCATCCGTTCGGGACAAATCCACCGTGCACGGTGAAATTCGCGAGACCGATCTTCGGGAATCCAACGCCAAAGAGCAAAGCAGAACCCAACAAGAGAAATGCCAAGATGGTCACCACTTTAACCATGGAGAGCCAGTATTCGATGGTGCCGAGATTGCCGATATTGATGGTGTTGACGTAGAGAATCACAAGCGACAGCAAGCCAATCCAGACCCAGGAGGGAACCGCCGGAAACCAAAATTTGCAGTAGATTGACGCGGCGACAACTTCGCTGCCCACGACGACCATCATGCACAACCAGTAGGTGAGCCGAATGGCGAATCCTGCCCAGGGATGCAAGTACATTTCAGCGTAGAGACCAAAGGAACCGGCCGTGGGATGGGCGCCGGCCATTTCCGCCAGAGCCCACATCATCGGCAGAGCAATGAGGGCGCCCGCGACAAAACTCAGGATGACCGCCGGGCCTGCGAGCTTTACCGCGATGGCGCTTCCCAAAAACAGGCCGGTACCAATGGTGCTTCCCAAACCGAGCATGGCGAGTTGCCCAGGCGTCAGATTACGTTGCAGACCTGACTCGCGCGCAACGATGGTCGTGGGCCTGCTGCTTTCGGCCTCCGTGGGCGTGGTGGGAGAGGGTTCACTCATGGCGAGGCATCGTAACAGAAACGCAACCGTTGTTCTTCTTTGACCTGAACTTTGGGACAGTGAACGATTGGAACACGGACTGTCCTTCGATTCGCTCGCGCGGCTCCTCACGCATTTCTAGAATCAGAGGCGTCGCGCGGAACCCCAAGTTGTGCCCCGGAGGCGGTCATGAAAGCCCTGTTTGCTCTGATTGTCATTTACATCGGCACCTTTTTCCTTGTCATTCAAGGCTCTTCGCAAAACTCCGCGCAAGGGGCTCCGCAAGGCTCGGCCTCCCTACAGAACAGTGCGGGTTCCCCATCCAACTCGAAGATAGATCCGGTCAAAGAAGCAGATATTCGCTCGCTTATGGAACTCGTCGGTGCCCGCGATATGGTGGAGGACGGCGCCAACACTGCCATCGAGCAGTCCCGCGAAAAGCTTCTGGCAACGGTGCCGAACAATGTCAAGGGCCAGGCTTTCTTGAACACTTTTTCGCTGAGCTACCAGAAGAAATTTGATGCTGACCAAGTTACCGAGCAGTTGATAGAAGTTTACGACAAGCACTTCACGGACGATGAGATCAAAGGGCTCTTGCAATTTTATGGCTCGCCCCTAGGACAGAAAGTCGCGGCGGAGATGCCGAAGATTAGCCGGGAAACCCAGGCGGCGGTGCGCCAAGTAAGTGGCAAAGCGGTCAGAGAGGCCCTGGCGGAGGCTAAGCAGCAGAATCCTGAAGTGGGGCAGTCAGCACGCCTTGGCAACGGCCAAGGCCGATTCCAGCAGCGACGCGGCCAACGGCAGCTCCAGGCCGCTCAGCAGGAAACGGATCCTCAGTAGCAAAAACAAGCTTCGGAGTTGTTCAGAGAGCGCTTCCATTGACCTAGAAGCGCTTTTTGATTTTTATGTCTATGCCGAAGGTACCGTTCTGGTCGCGCAAGCCAACGATGGAGACGTTCCGGTCCACGTTGTACTCTACCTGAATGACTTGCTGTTGCGTCGAACTGACATTCGAAACGTAGGTGATAGTGAGATTGCGCGCGATTTGCTGCTCGACGGTGACGCGCGCACCTGCGTTTTGTCCGGAACCAGTCGAACCGAGTTCCGTCAATCCCGGGTCCACACGAAAACGAGTGATACCGAACAGCCGCTCGAGCCGGCCACCCAGCTGGCTGGAAACGGCTTCCGAAAGAATCGCCGAAGCGCTGGCGGCACCGCCGGGCGAAGTGCCGCCACTCCGGTTTGCTGCTGACTCCGCCGTAGTTTGCCCCAACGCCAGCAAAGTAATGATGTCGTCGCTAGGCAAGGGAGGATCCGAGCGATAAGCGAGGGTGAGCTTGCTAGCCGGGCCGTTAAAGTTAAGGGTGATCTCATATTGTTGGATCGTGGTTGTGGCTTCAACATTCAACACAGGATCCAGGCGGAAGGGGTTTGCGAAGTTCAAGTCTCCCCGTGAGACGCGATAGCGATTGCCAGCAAAATTCAAGTTGCCGGACAGAATATGGATGTGCCCAAGCAAGATAGGATGCTCCCAGGTTCCGCGCACACGGAGACTCGCGTCTGCCTGGAGCGTTGCGCCGGGCCATTCCATCCGCGCGTCAGGAGCAGAAAGGGCCTCGACATCGAACTGCAAGTTGCGCAAATAGGGCGAGGCGGTCGATGGGCCGGTGATTCCTTCTTTTGCCGAGACGAGCATGCCCGCAACCTGGAGGCCTTGCGCAAGAGTGACGCGCTCGATCATCACACGGCCCGAAAGTGCTGCGGAGCTGGGCGAGCCGGTCAGGCGCAGCGTGCCACCGGCAAGCCAGCTCATACCTTCAGGATAGCGGATGCGCACGCGGTCAGATCGAACGTTGATGTCATAGCGGAGCGGGGTCTCTGCGTAATTCACGCTGCCAGCGAAATGCAGCGTTCCACCGCCCGATTCAGCGCTTACATTCTCAAAATACAAGCGCGTTGCGTCGAAAACCAGGTCGCCTTGCATTGCGCTGAGCCCGGCTGGGAAATCCGCGGCGCGGGCGGAACCATTTTCGATATGGACGCGGCCGGTGATGCGGGGGCGGTCCAGCGTTCCTTCGAAAGAGGCGTTGACCCGGGCCATGCCCCGCGCGTCGAGTTCCGGCATGTAGCCGCTGAGGAGCCGCAGGTCCAGTCCGCCGTTCAAGCGCAATCCCAACGTGCGGCGCCCCGCAAACTGGACGGTACCAGCAACCTGAAGATTCGTGTCCTTGCCCTGAAAAGTGACGGGCTCGATCTCAAGGGAGTCTCGCGAGGAACGAAAATGAACCACGCCTGTGTTTTGCAGCTGGACGTTGGCGTAATCCATCGCCATGCGCGAGAAGTTCGCATCCACCACGATGCTTTCCGGATTCCGAAGCGCGCCGTTCACGCTGATATCCCCATCGGCGTTGGCGTGACCGCTGAATTCCTTCAAGTGCAAAGCCGTGAGCAGGAAGGGATCCAGGTCAATATTCTTGATGGAAACCTTTCCGCTCACGTTATATGGCTCGGCAAGCGTCAGCGTGTAACCTCCGGATATTTCTCCGGTGGCCATTGCGGAGGACAACTCGAGATGTGCCGCCTTTCCATCGGACTTCAGGTTGCCTTCAAAACTCCCAATAATTGACTGGCCGACGCGTAGATCTACGACGCGAAAGCTTCCTTCGCTCGTAGGTGCCAGAAGAGAACCGTCTGCCCTCAGGCGGAAGCTCATCTGTCCGCCCACCGGCAAACGGCGAGACTGTAGTCTTTCAAAATTCTCTAACGGCAAGCCGGCGCCAACAAGGTCCGCGGAGAATGTCTGCGCTCCAAAGCGATACCTTGCCGAGCCGGTAATGATTCCGGCTCCGCGACCGTTTTCCTTTCCCGGTGGAAAGAATCTCAATTCCGCGTTGGTGATGCGGGCTTCCTCTTCTTCAAGATTGAGTTGTCCGCGAAGGCGGTTGAAGGAAAGGCCGTATACTTCGGCGTCCGCAAGATCGAACAACCCCGTTACGTTCGGTTCCGCGCGCGTGCCTCGTCCGTGAAATTGACCGGTCAACAATCCTTTGACCGGATACGACATCCCGAGTACTTGCTGAAGGTTTTCCGTGGGTACTTTCTCGAAACTCACGTCGGCGGTCCACGCGTTTTGAGGCCGGAAATTCCATTTCGTCAGAGACAGGCTTGCTTCAATAGTGGCCTGCATATCACCGTGGCGCGCGGTTCCGTGTTCAAAAATCAGCTGCGTGGGAGAGTAGGTCAATTCGCCCTCGAGAAAATCCACGAAGACACCGTCATAGCGAGCCTTTTCTCCGCGCACATGGCCTTGAAACGTGGAGCCGGAGGACGGGCCCGTAATCTTGCCATCCCACTTCACGCTGCCGGAAATGGGTTGAGCGGCTTCCGAAGGCGAAGCGTCTCGCACACCATTGATGAAATCTTTGTAGGGTTCGAGATTCTGCGCCTCAAATCTCACGTTGAGCGCCGAATTATGGGGAGCGAGAAGGCCATCAATGGTTCCGTGAGAAGACGGGGTTTCGAATTCTCCGCCGGGGGCAATCGACAGCGTGCGAGGATCATAGCGGTAGTGAAGCTGCCAGGACGCGCGGACAGGCTGGTGATGTTCGGCAAGCTGGTCAGGGTAGTCCCAGGAGGTTTTTGCAAAGATTTCGAAGTGGTAGAAAGCGCCTGTCCAGGTTTCGACAGAGTCTGCCGAAATGCGCGAGTCCCAATGCAACTCATCCGCTGGAAAATTATTGTGTTCGATGCAAGGCAGGATGGGAGCTAACTTCATCGCCTCGACGTGAGTCTGGGCGCGGAACTTTAGCCCATCCCATGCCATGTCCACGCGGCCGGTGACGCTGCCGCCAAACGCGCCGGCAAAGAAATCGGGAATTTCGAGACCGGTTTTGTTCATGTCATAGGTGCCGCGACTTACCAGACCTTTGGCGTGAAAAATCTCGTAAGGCAAAGCGATATCTTGCGATGAATAATTGCCGGTACCCTTGAGCTGATCTTTCGACCATTGCCCTTCGCCGCGGAGGTCGACGCGTCCGGCAGGCACTTTGGGATCGCGCAGGGTGTCGCGGATGTCGGCGAGCTCCACCCATCCGCGGTAGCGATAATTCCATTTCGGATTTGTAAAACTATCCATCTCCGCTTGGGCATCGATACGGGAATGGCCAGCGTTGATTACGCCTTGTTCAAGCGCAAAGCCGTCATTCCAGAGCGTGAATTTTGCGGTTAAGCCAACGGGCAACGGCAGATAGCGCTTCGAATTGAATTCGACCGTCTTCCATTCAAGGTTCCCGAGGTACAAGGGATGGTCTTGCTTGCCCGCTGAGTCCAGAGAGAATTGCAAGTCACCCCCATGGACGGTGATAGGCGTTTTCACGTCGTTGAAAAGAACCCATCCATCCGCCAGCAGAAGCCGGTGAATCCGCAGTTGAAAGAGCCGGTCATTCCATCGGCCCTTTGCCGAAGCAGCCCTCGCCGGAGTAGGCACATTGGTGGCGCCGTTCTTGCTGACAAGGATATGAACATGCGGCTGCTGTACCAGAAGCTCATTCAACGATACTCTCCTGCCCAAAAAGGAGTCGATTCGCAGTGCGGCCTGAACTTCGTCTGCCGTAAACAAGGGCTCCGCGCCGGAGGGCTCGTTTCCGTGGATCACCAAGCCGTGGATGGTTACGCGCATGCCCAGCCAGCGAATGGACATGGCTCGCAATTCCACCTTTCCCCCAGTCGAACTTTCCAGGCGGCTTATCATTAGCCGTTGGAGCATGGGGTTGCCAGCTCCGCTGCCGAAAAAGATCATTACCCCCAAAACTGCGAGAACCGCCAGCACCCAGGGGGTGTGAATGATCCAGTTCCAAATCGGGTGGCGGCGCCTCTGCTTCACTTAGCCACCTCTTCCAAAGATTTCTCGATGTGCAGCCGCAGGCGGCTCTCTTTCAGCCATTGCTCAGCCTGTTGGTTGATACCGTTCTGGATTAGGGCTTCCTGAATGGATTCTCGCGCCGCGTCAAGAGAGGGAGGCTCCTGGCCACGTGCCTTTGCGCGCGGCACGACAGCGCTCTGGTAGAAATCCTCGATTCCTCTTGAATCAATCTGGACTGCAGGCCGAAAGCGAGAATCCAGATAATTGCTCAAGTAGAGCTGGGAGGACACCATGGCACGAACGTCCTGCTGGGTGAGCCCGGCCTGCTTAAGTCGCCCTTCATATTCCTGTTCCGACCCGAACGAGTCGCGGACACGGCTGAGACTCCGGTCGATGTCCGCCCCTGAGGGCTGCTGCGAACGGGAAACGTCCGCCTCGGTTCGAACAATCCATTGATCAATCAAGCGATCCAGAATCTGAGCGTTGCTTTCGGATTTACCATCAAGGAATTGCTGGTAGCGGCTTAGCGCGCGCATGTCGCTCAACAGGATGACGTCATTCTCGACACGCGCCACGATGCGATCAACGACTTCTTGCGCCGCGACCTGTATGGACATAGCACCAAGGAGGGTTACGAGCAAGACTCCGCGAATGGTAATGCCGCGCATCAGAACGAGGACCCCAGGTTGAAAAAGATCTGAAAGCCAGGAAGCCGCGTGCTTTTCACCACACAAGTCGTCGTCGTCGTAGGGCAGGGAACGACAAATAATGGCCGGTTGAGCTGATAGCCGAGATCGATGCGGATTGGTCCGACGGGTGTTTTGTAACGGAAGCCAAGTCCTGCGGTATGCGAAAAGTAGTTCAATTCGTTGGTGAAGTCTGTCTTGCAAAGCGGCTGAGTCGTCGGGCACGGCATTTCGTTTGGATTGGGCGCTCTGAACTGCGGGGCGGGCAGTGATGTTCGGAACGAGATCCGGCTCAATCGACTGTAAACGTTCCCGCCGTCGTAGAAGAAAGCCCCGCCCAGAGACGTGCCTATGAACGGCAGGCGCATCGGGAAGCGAAACTCCTGGTTTAGCACTAGCATGGCCTGGCCGCCGACCGGGAATCCCGTAATCGAGTCGCGTGGCCCTGCCTGGTTCAACGCGAAACCGCGCAACGACGTGCCGCCGCCCGCAAAGAAGCGCTCGGGCAGTGGAATGACCGTTGGAAGCGTGCAAGTCGTTGGCGCCGGCGGGCAAGTCGGTGCGGGAAAAGTCAGCGAGACAGTATCCCGGTAAGGCGCAAGAATTCCAAAGCGGATGGAGCGCGCAAAGCTGAAC
>Ga0126383_10002994_pt1 | contig 11090 bp, 9 predicted proteins | sample PanSoiMetPlot_35_FD_96882 | JGI IMG/M metagenome (GOLD analysis project Ga0126383, IMG submission 96882) | Tropical forest soil microbial communities from Panama - MetaG Plot_35 | ecosystem: Environmental > Terrestrial > Soil > Tropical forest > Bulk soil | place: Panama | collected 2016-02-17
CGTGCAGCAGCTTGGCTTTGAGGGCATGCCACGGCGGCTGTATGCGTGCACGCCGACCAGGCTGAGCACCTGGCTGGACTGCCCGCGCCGGTACCGGATGAGCTACCTGGACCGGCCGTCGCCGGGCAAGGGCCCCCCGTGGGCGCACAACAGCCTGGGCGCGAGCGTGCACAACGCGCTGGCCGGGTGGTGGCGGCTGGCGCGCGAGGCGCGGACCGTCCCGGCCGCCGGCGATCTGCTGGAGAACGGGTGGATCGAGGAGGGTTTTGCCGACCCGGCGCAGTCCGCCCGGTACCGCCACTGGGCCAGGGGGCTGGTGGAGGCCTACGTGGCTGGCCTGGATCCAGCCCGCGAGCCGCTCGGCGTGGAGCGCACGGTGGCGACGCGCACCGACCTGATCGCGGTGTCCGGCCGCATCGACCGGCTGGACGAGCGGCGCGCCCCTGACGGCTCCGGCGAGCTCGTGGTGGTCGATTACAAGACCGGCAGGCACGTGCTCACCGTGGACGACGCGCGGACGTCGCTGCCGCTCGCGCTCTACGCGCTCGCAGCCGAGCGGGTGATGCGCCGGCCCTGCCGGCGCGTCGAGTTGCATCACCTGCCGACCGGCCGGGTGCTGGCCTGGGAGCACACGACCGAGTCACTGGCCCGGCAGCTGCGCCGGGCCGAGGACATCGCCGCCGAGTGCGCCGCGGCCGACGAGCGGTTCCGCGCCGAGCCGTCTGAGCCCGCGGCGCGGCCGGATGATGACCAGGATGCCGAGGCGTTCCCGCCGCGCCCGGGCTCGTGGTGCAGCTGGTGCGACTACCGGGCGCGCTGCCCGGAAGGCAGCGCGGCCTCCGAGCCGCGCCAGCCGTGGGACGGGCTCTCGGCGGAAACCGCGGATCACCGCGCGACCGGTTCCCCGCCGGTCGCCGTGTGACCGGCTCCCTGCCGCCGTTCACTCTCCTCCGCGGTTCTCCAGAACGCCGTGAGCGTGCTGGCCGTGGTCTCGGGGGCCTCAACCGGCGGGGAGTGGCCCGCGCCCGGTATGCATACCCGGTGTGCCCCGAGCCGCCTGGCCATGCGCTCCTGAACGGCGGGGCGCCACGCGTCGTCGTTCTCCCCGTAGAGGATCAGGATGGGCGGACCGCTCAGGCTTGCGAGCTCCGCCGTGCGATCGGGGCAGGCCAGCAGGTAGCGGCCCATGGCCACGAGCCCGGTGGGGCTGTTGCCCATCATCCGCCGGTGCAGGAACGCGATCATGTCCTCGGGAACCCCGTCGGCCCTGGCCTGAGGGGCCAGGTGCTCGTCCCAGATCCTGGCGACCGTGGCCCGCAACCGGTGATCCGGCGGAAGGCGGCCGCCGGGGCCGTCCTCGCCGGCCGCGGCCGCCATGATCGCCAGCATGCCGCGCAGCATGTCGGCGCGCTGGCCGGTGAGGCGGCCGGGCCCGGATCCGAGCAGCGTGAGCGAGGTGATCCGGGCTGCCCGCGCTAGCGCCGTCTCCCGCGCGATGAGCCCCCCCAGGGAGTGCCCGACCAGGTGCACGCCCTGGCCGTCGCCGGCGAGAGCGCCGATGATCGCGGTGATGTCGGCGGCCAGCTCATCGGGCGCGTAGCCGGCCGCGCTCGTGGCACCTTGGCTCTGGTACTGCCCGCGCATGTCGATGGCGACCACTCGGCGGCCGGCCGATGCGAGGGGCTGCAGCACCGGGATGAAGTCTTCCTTGCTGCCGGTGAAGCCGGGAATGAGCAGTGCGGGCCGGCGTTCGCACACCCCCGTGGCCGGCTGCGCGTCAAGAGCCGCGAACGCTCCCCGGTGACTCTGGATCGTCACCTGCCGGACCTGGTCGGGCAGATCAAGAGATCTCGGTGTGCTCACGAGCTGGCCGCCTACTTAGCGTTGTTGGTGTCCATCTGCAGATATAGCGCTCGCGTATCCGCAGATATAACGCTCGCGTATCGGCCGGGTTATCCGCCGGGCCGCGGTGCAGGTCAGCCCTCGCCGCTGGGCGAGGCCGTCGTGCTGGCTCCCGTGGCCTGGCCTGTCGCGCCGCCTCGGCGACCGCGGCGGCGGGACGGTCTGCGCCGGCGGCCGGCGGGCTGGTACCGGCCGCCCTGAGCGGCCTCGTCGGTCACGGCGCCGGCGGTCTCGGCCGTCGCGGCTAGCTCGCCCCGCGGCTCACCGCGGCCGTCGCCGACGGCCGCCCCGGCCCGGGTCCGGCGGCGGGTGCGCTCCCTGCGCTGCCCAGCCTCGCGCCCCCTGGCCGAGTCGCCGTGGCCCGTCCGGGCGCGGGCGCCGCGGCTCGCGCCGCGAGCGGTGTATGAGCGGTTGCGGCCGGTCTCCCCGATGTCCTCGAGATCCTCTGCCTCCAAGCCGAGGCGGTCACGCTTGGCGGACGGGAGAGTCCCGGTGGCGCCCTGTGGGATCCCCAGCGAGCTGTACAGGTGCTCGGACGTGGAATACGTCTCGAGCGGCTCCGGCCGGCCCAGCCCCAGAGCGTCATTGATGAGCTTCCAACGCTGCAGGTCTGCCCAGTCCACGAAGGTCACGGCCACGCCGGTGCGGCCGGCCCGCCCGGTCCTGCCGGTGCGATGCAGGTAAGCCTTGTCGTCTTCGGGGCACTCGTAGTTGACGACATGCGTCACGTCGTCGACATCCAGCCCGCGAGCGGCCACGTCCGTCGCGACCAGTACGTCGACCTTTCCGCTCCGGAACGCGCGCATCGCACGCTCCCGCTGGCCCTGCCCGAGGTCACCATGCACGGCAGCGGCGGCGAAGCCGCGTGTCGTCAGCGCGGCCGCCACCTGGTCGCTGGTCCGCTTGGTCCGGCAGAACACGATGGTCAGCCCGCGGCCTTCTGCCTGCAGGACCCGGGCCAGTACCTCGACCTTGTCCATCTGATGCGCACGGAACACATGCTGCTCGGTGCTCGGCACGTGCGCGGGCTCGTCGTGGTGCTCAGCACGTACGTGCGTCGGCCTGCGCAGATGGCGGCGCGCCAGCGTGACCACCTCGCCCGGCATGGTGGCAGAAAACAGCATGGTCTGCCGCTGCAGCGGAGTCAGCCGGAGGATCTTCTCGACGTCCGGCAGGAAACCGAGGTCGAGCATCTTGTCGGCCTCGTCAAGCACCAGTCCGGCTACCTGGGACAGGTCCAGGTGGCCCTGCCGGACCAGGTCGAGCAGCCGGCCGGGCGTGCCGACCACGAGATCCGCCGTGGTGAGGGCCTCGATCTGCGGCTCGTAGGCGCGGCCGCCGTAGACCGTGACCACACGAGTGCCAAGGCGCGAGCCCGCGATCCGCAGGTCATCGGCGACCTGAATGGCCAGTTCCCTGGTGGGCACCACCACCAGGGAGCGAGGCGCTGAACGCCGGCCGCCTGGGGTCTCATCGAGCCGCTGCAGGAGCGGGATGCCGAAGGCGAGCGTCTTGCCCGTTCCCGTTCTGGCTTGCCCGATGAGATCTTGCCCGGCGAGCGCGATCGGCAGGGCGAGGGCCTGGATCGGGAAGGCGGCCGACATCCCCGCGGCCTCAAGCGCGGCGCAGATCGGCTCGGCCACCCCGAGATCACGAAATGTCTTCGTGCTCACCTCGGGCTGAGCCTGGTGGTCGAGGTCCTCGGGTTGAACCTGGTTACTGCTGAACGTCTCAGGCATGCTGCGCTCATCCTCTGGCGCGGTCGGCATGCCCCATGTATCTGTTGTCAGGACTTCCGCCTCCATCAGCGGCTCGCAGTCCGCCGGGCGCCTGTGCGCCCTTGGCCGACGTGCGAGCGGTATGCAACCCCCTCCGGCGGGACCTTCGTGCCATCCTGCGAGGCACGCGGCCACACGCTCGCGGAGAGGAATCAGCGCGGTATTTCCGGGGCGCTCACCGCGCTCGGCAATCGCCGCACTCTACGTTGTGTGTAACGACGAGCGGGGGGTCCGCATTCCTGCTGCGGATTGCGAACAGTCTAGCAACATCGGGTGCGCTGGCCACAGAGGCACCTAGGGTCGGTTCCTGTGTCAGCTTGTTAGGCTGCGCTCGTGACGCAGAACGGTCCGGACGGCGCCGAGCCCGTGCACGCGGCAGTCGCAGGCGCCGCCAGGCCGCAGGACGCGGAACCGGCCGATGGCGCCTCGCAGGGCATGGTCGACCTGCTCGGCATGCTGGCCTACGCACTCCTGGTAGCTTTCTTCCGTCTCGTCGAGGATGCAGCGCTCGCCGAATCGCTGGCCGACAGGGCGGCTCTCGCAGAGATGGCCGTCGCGGAGTTCGGCCATTTCCGGCTGTTGCGGGACCGGATCCAGGAACTGAATGTCGACCCGGATGAGGCGATGCGCCCATTCGTGGCAGCCATAGATGAATTTCATGCCAGAACAGCGCCATCTGACTGGCTGGAAGGCCTGGTGAAGGCGTATGTCGGAGACGGCATAGCAGCTGATTTCTACCGTACCGTGGCGGAGCTGCTCGACCCCGAGACGCGGGAGCTCGTGCTTGAGGTGCTTAAAGACACCGGCCAGGCCGGATTCGCGGTGGCCCGGGTACGCGAGGCCATCCAGGCCGATCCCCGGGTGGGCGGAAGGCTGGCCCTTTGGGCGCGGCGGCTGGTCGGCGAGGCACTGGGGCAAGCGCAGCGGGTCGCTGCGGAGCGGCAGGCGCTCGCCAGCCTCCTCGCGGGCGGGGAGGTCAACCAGCTTGGGGAGATTGGCCGGATGTTCGCGGCTCTGACGGACGCGCACGCACGGCGAATGGCAGCGCTTGGCCTAGGCGACTAGCGCTGGCTCGCCGGCGGCGCTGGTTCCCGGCGGGCCGGTACCCCGGGGCGGGCCGGTTCCCCGGGGCGGGCCGGTTCCCCAGCGCGGGCCGGTTCCCCTGGGGCGGGCCGGTTTCCCCGGGCGGGCCGGTTCCCCCCGGGCGGGCTCCCCCGGCGGCGCCAGACCCTCAGGCCCGCTGCATTGATCTTTTGCAGACTCAGACCCCGAATAGTCCGGCTATGCCGGAAATCTCCGATGGATTCGTCGTAACAAGAACATCAGCCAGCGTCTAAATGAACGGCTGAGTACGGCGATGCTAACACGCAGGCTCTGATGACTCGGCCGGTATCCGCGCCAAGCAAGAATGCCGACCTGGCGGATACCAACCACCGCTCTGCGGCCATAAGGTCAGTTTTGTCAATGAACTCAGTTTCTCATGTTAACTCTTGATCGATCCGGTCATTCCGTGAGTGCACAAAGGTGCTTTCCCAGCGATTGAAAGCCGCGGGCGTACACCGGTTATTGAATCACGATCAGCTCGGGTGACCGGGTGCAGCCCCGTGCTCACTGTTCCGCCCTATGGCTACGAATCGGTCCGGTTTCCTTGATCATCGCAACTCTTCACGCGTTCCAGCCATTTCTTAGGGTAATATGTCCGAATTATGGGCACCGGACACGTGAAAAGATAGAGCTGATCAACCGGTCGCTCGTGCGCGCGGCGGTTGGCGCTGGGCGGGCGCGGGCGCCGTCTGCGCTCGGTCAGAGGGTATTGCCGAACCCGATGCGGCGAGGCTCGCTGCCGCCGATCTCCAGGTAAGCGATCTTGTCGGCTGGAACCAGGATCTTGCCGCCCTTGTCGTCCCCCAGCATGAAGACGCCGCCGTCGGCCACCGCGGCCGCCAGGATGCGCTCTACCTCCTCGGACGAGGATTTGGTCTCCACGACCAGCTCTCGCGGCACGGACTGTATCCCGATCTTGACTTCCACGGTGCTCCTCTCCGCAACTGAGGCTAGCCCGCAACCGGACTGGGCGGGTCACCAGGCCAGCCGCTGCGGTACGCCGCGAGCGAAAAGCCTCGCCGCGCAGGTGCGCGGCGAGTGGTGGGCGTGGTCGGGTGGGTTCGGCAGGCCGCCGGCCCGGCGGGTGCGGGCCGTGTACTGCTATCAGCTGGTGCGAGGCCAGCCGCTGATCCCTCGCCAGGCGAGCCTGGCGAGAAGCTGCTCGGCGGCGTCCTTGGGTATCGCCCGGTCGGTGCTTAGCCAGTACCTGGCGCTGACCTGGGCCATGCCCACCAGGGCCATGCCCAGCAGGCGCGCCTCGTCGTCCCGCAGGCCCGCATCCTCGCGGATGAACTGGCTGATCATCTCGGCACAGTCGCGCATGGTGCGGTCCAGGCGCTCCCGCACCGCGGGCTCGTTGCTCAGGTCGGACTCGAACACCAGCCGGAACGCCTCGCCTGAGCTGCTTACGAAGTCAAAGAAGGCCTGGAAGGTGGCGGGCACTCGCTGCTTGTTGTCGGTAGTCGAGGAGAGAGCCTCGCGCACGATCCTGACCAGTTCGTCCACGCTCTCGTCGAGCAGTGCGAGATAAAGCTCCAGCTTGCCGGGGAAATGCTGGTAGAGCACGGGCTTGCTGACCCCGGCCCGCTCGGCGATCTCGTCCATGGCCGCCGCGTGGTATCCCTGGGCGACAAATACCTCCTGCGCCGCGCCGAGCAACTGCCTGCGCCGGGCTGGCCGCGGCAGCCGGGTAGCGGCCGGACCATGCGATCTGGCCTGCGGCGATGCGGTCACGATTCTCTCCGTATGTGTGCTGTCACGGCATGTGCTGCGGGGCTCCGTGCAATCTTACGGGCTAGGCGGCGGTCCTTACGGGATCAGCGGTAGTCCTCTTCGTCGAGGCCCAGAGCGCGCTCCTGTTCCGCAGCGTCCGCCTCATCTACTTCCAGCGGCACCTCATGTGGCAGATTGCTTTGGTCTAGCTCCGCTCCGTTAGGGATGACATCCTGACCTTGCTCAACGGAGTCATCCACTGGCTGCTCAAGGCCCATGTCACTCATGCATGCCTCCTCGTCTGGCGGGCGCTTCGAACATATTGCCGATAAGACATTTCGGCAGCGCTGTGTAGTATCAAGTACCCGATCTCGCGGGGTAGGGAGACAGCATGCGCAGCATGTGGAAGGGCGCGATTTCCTTCGGCCTGGTCATGATCCCTGTAAAACTCTACGCCGCGACGGAGCAGAAGGATATTGCGTTCCGGCAGGTTCACCGTGTCGACGGCGGCAGGATCAAGTTCCGCCGCGTCTGCTCGATCGACGGGGAAGAGGTTCCCTACGAGGACGTGGCCAAGGGCTACGAGCTGCCGACCGGCGAGATGGTGGTGCTCACCGACGAGGACATGGCCGAGCTTCCCCTGCCGACAACCAGGAGCATCGAGGTCCTGCACTTCCTGCCCGAGGAGCAGCTTGACCCGATCCTGCTCAACCGCAGCTACTTCGTGGAGCCGGAGACGGCGGGGGCGCGGGCGTACGTGCTGCTGCGCGACTCGCTTAACCGCTCGGGCAAGGTGGCCCTGGCCCAGGTCGCGCTGCGGCAGCGGGAATCGCTGGCCACGCTGCGCGCGCGGGACGGGCTGCTGGTGCTCGAAACCCTGCTCTGGCCTGACGAGGTCCGTGTTCCGGACTTCAAGTTCCTTGACGATGACATCGAGGTGCGGTCACAGGAGCTGCAGATGGCCGCGTCGCTGATCGACTCGATGACCGTGGACTTCGATCCCGACGACTATCACGACCACTACCGTGAAGCGCTCCAGGAACTAGTGGACGCCAAGGTCGAGGGGCGCGAGATAGTCCAGCCCGAGGGCCCGAGCGAGCCGGCCGAGCTGACGAGCCTCGCGGATGCCCTTAAGGCCAGCCTGGCCGCGGCCCGGGGGGGACCTCGCCAGGCCGGAGAGGTCACGGCCGCCGTGGCGCCGCGGGCTATCGAGGACGGGGCCAAGAAGCCGCGCGCGGCCGCGAAGAGCAACGGGGCCAAGAACGCCGAGGCCAAGAGCGCCGGAACCAGAACCGGCGGGACCAGGACCAGCAAGACCAGGACAGCCGAAAGCGGAAGCGGCACGGCGGCCGACGCCGGGGCGAAGGCAGCAACCTCGAAGCCGACCGCGGCCAAGGGCGCCCAGCGGCCGGCGGCCAAGCGCTCGGCCAAGGGAGGGAACGCCGCAGCGACGCAGGCAAAGACCCGGCGTCGGGCCAGCTGATCGCGCGCGTGGTCCGCCGGCGCGTCTGAGCGCGCATGGGCGCGTTGCCGGGAGTTTGCGGGGGCGGAGCCCGTTGCCGGGGGGGCGGAGCCCGTTGCCGGGGGGTTTGCGGGGGGCGGAGCCCGTTGCCGGGAGTTTGCGGGAGGTGGAGCCCCCCGCAGGTGGAGGTATTGTCTTCGTTCATGACCGACCCGATCGCCCCATGGCCAGGCAAGCCCGTGGCCGTGGGCGCGGGAGAGGTCTTCGTGCGCAGCGCGCCGGCGCCGGAAGGCGCCGAGCCCGCAGTGTTCGTGCACGGTCTCGGCGGGTCGGCCACGAACTGGACCGACCTTATGAACCTGCTGCGCAAGCCTCCTGCCGACCGCCCGGACGAGCCGGCGCTGGCCTGCGAGGCCCTGGACCTTCCTGGTTTCGGCTTCTCGCCGGTACCCGCGAACGGTGGCTCCGGCAACGTCTACTCCATCGACGCCATGGCCCGTACCGTCTGCGACCTGATCGATAAGCGCGGGTACTGGCCGGTGCACCTGGTCGGCAACTCCATGGGCGGTGCCGTCTGCGTCCGGGTGGCCGCGCGCAGGCCGGACCTGGTGCGGACCCTCACCCTGATCTCTCCGGCCCTGCCGGACCTGCGGCCGCGCCTACTGCCGATGCGGCTGACCGTGATGTGCGTGCCGCGCCTCGGTCCCTGGCTGCTGAACCGGGTCCAGCGGATGTCAGCCAAGGAACGAACCGCGATCTCGATCAGGGATATCTACGCCGATCCGAGCCTGATGCACCCGAAGCGCCTGGCCGAGGAGACCGCGGAACTCGTCCGCCGGGACGGGCTGGGCTACGCCGGCGAGGTGCTGCTCGCCGCGGCCCGCGGGCTGGTGGCCGAGTACGTCCGGCGCGGCCCGCGATCGCTCTGGCATGACGTAGCCCGGGTGACCGCGCCGACCCTGGTCATTTACGGCAGCCACGACCGGCTGGTCCGGCCGGCCATGGCCGCGCTCGCGGCGCGCGCGTTCCGCGGCGCGCGGGTGGTGGTGTTGTCGCGGACCGGCCACGTGGCGATGATGGAGCATCCCGGCCTGGTGGCAAAGGAGATGCGGGAGCTGTTCGCGGGGGCCCGGCGCCCCGCCCCGGCCAGGTGACCCGCTGACCGGGCCCGGGGTGCTGATCACCGCGCCGCGGGTGATAACCGCCGAGGCCGGGCGCCCGGCCCTCGAGCCCGGCTACGTGGTGATGGCCGCGGGCCGGGTGACGGCGGCCGAGGCCGGACGGCCGCCGCGGGCTCCCGACATCGTGCTGCCGAGCGGGATGCTGCTGCCGGGATTCGTGGATCTCCAGGTCAACGGCTACTTCGGCGAAGAGTTCCCGGTCGCGGGGGCAGACGGCTGGGCCAAGGTGGTGACCCGCCTCCCGCGGACCGGCACCACGGCCTTGCTGCCCACGTTCATCACGGCACCGCCCGGCGCGCTCGCCGCGGCGTTGCGGGCCGCGTCGGCGCTGATCCCGGCCCTGCCGGCCGGGGCGGCCCGGGTGCTCGGCGTGCACGCGGAAGGCCCGTTCATCGCGCCCGCCCGCAAGGGCGCCCACTGCGAGGCCTGGATCACCGATCCGGCCCCTGCCGCCGTGGACGAACTGCTCGAGGCCGGCCAGGGCGCGCTCCGGCTGGTCACCCTGGCGCCGGAACGCCCCGGTGCCCTGGCCGCCATCGGCAGGCTGACCCAGGCCGGCGTCCTGGTCAGCGTGGGTCACAGCGACGCGACCGCGCGGCAGGTCGCCAAGGCCGCGGACCACGGCGCGCGGATGGTCACCCACCTGTTCAACGCGCAGCGCCCGCTGCACCACCGCGAGCCCGGCGTGGTCGGCCAGGCGCTGACCGATTCCCGGCTCACCAGCAGCCTGATCACGGATCTGCACCACGTGTCCCCGCAGGCGTGCGTTCTGGCCTTTCGCGCAGCGCCCGGCCGGATCTGCGCGGTCACGGACGCGGTGGCCTGCGCCGGGATGCCGCCCGGCCGCTACCTGCTCGGCGGTGAGCCGATCGAGCTGCCGCCGGGAGACGGGAAGCCTCCGGTGCGCGACGACGGCACCCTGGCGGGCTCGACGCTGCGGATGGACGCCGGCGTGGCCAACATGGTGGCGGCCGGGATCGCGCTGGACGAGGCCGTCGCCGCCGCCAGCCGCGTTCCCGCTGACCTGATCGGCCGGCCTGACCTCGGCCGGATCGCGCCAGGCGCGGCCGCAGACCTGGCCTGGCTCGGTGATGACCTGCGGACGCGGGCCACCTGGATCGGTGGTGACCTGGTGTACTCGTCGGCCGGAACGGAGGGAGGGCCCGGATGAGCGGCGCCCGGATCACGCGCATGCGGACCGAGATCGGCCAGCAGCCCGCGGCGCTGCGGGCCACGATCGGCGCGCTGCTGCCCCGCGCGGCCGAGGCGGCGGCGCTGGCCCGCGACACCCGCCAGGTGCTGCTGATCGCGCGGGGAACCTCGGACAACGCCGCGGTCTACGGCAGCTACCTCATCCAGGCGCACGCGGGCCGGCTGGCCACCCTGGCCTCGCCGTCGATTGCCACCACCTACCGGAGCCGGATGGACCTGTCCGGGGTGCTCGCGGTAGCGCTGTCCCAGTCCGGGCGCACCGAGGAGATCGTGGAGACCCTGGGCTGGGCCCGCGACTGCGGTGCCCGCACGCTGGCCATCACCAACGGCGCCGGGTCCCCGCTCGCGCAGGCCGCCGAGGTCGCGTTCCTGACCCAGGCCGGGACCGAACGCGCCGTCCCGGCCACGAAGACGTTCACCACGCAGCTCGCGGCACTGGCCGTCCTGGCCATCGCGCTCGGGGGCGGGCTGGATCCCGGGGAGCTGCGGGGGGTTCCGGACGAGATCGAGGCGATGCTGGACCGCCTGCCCGGCCTGGACCCGGTGCTAGGCGAGCTCGCGGCGGATCAGGGGGTGGTCGTCTCCGGGCGCGGGCTGGCCTACGCGGCCGCGCTCGAGCTGGCGCTGAAGCTCAAGGAGGCGTGCTACCTGCACGCGATGGGGCTGTCCTACGCGGACCTGCTGCACGGCCCGATCGCCGTGGTCGACGGCCAGACGCCCGCGATACTCCTGGCCGCC
>Ga0126383_10002995_pt1 | contig 11089 bp, 8 predicted proteins | sample PanSoiMetPlot_35_FD_96882 | JGI IMG/M metagenome (GOLD analysis project Ga0126383, IMG submission 96882) | Tropical forest soil microbial communities from Panama - MetaG Plot_35 | ecosystem: Environmental > Terrestrial > Soil > Tropical forest > Bulk soil | place: Panama | collected 2016-02-17
GCGCGCTTTTTCTTCGCGCGCCTTGCCTACCGGCTGCGGCACGGTGGGCACGCGGAGCCTCTCATCGGGCCGGCCGAAGGCCGGACCCGTTGGCTTTGCCCACCCTAATGATGACTACTGATGATCAATCGCCTCCTGCATAGCCCGCGATCTTCCAGCCGGTTGCGTCCTTGACGTAGCACATCTGGTCGCTGCCCAGCGAGAACAAGAACTCATCGAGCACGAAGCCAACCTTTCCGGAGGGCGTCACGACCCGAAGGAAGGGAGATTCCTGCACCTGTTGGCCGGCTGCGGGCTGTTCCGGCATGACGCGGACGAGGTGTAGGCCGAGCTTCTCGATGACCGGCGCATCGGCCTGCGCGGCGGCGTGCACCTCGAGATCTGGCTTGCTCGGGTAGCCCCATTCGGTGGGGTCGGTGCCGGTATCCTTGGCGACCTGGTCGGCGGCGGCCTCGTCGAAGGTCGGACTTGCCGGGGCACACATGATCCCTTTGCGCTCCGGCGCCGGCTCGACGGTTGCTTCATTGGCCGCCTCCATCAGGGCTTGCCAGCCGGAGCCATCCTTGGCGTAGAGGTCGATTGCGGCCGCCAAATTGTCGATGCCGGATTTCTTCTTGTTGGCCTTGTCGCCCTTTTCGCCCATCCAAAAGAAGTTGTTGGCGACGAGCCGGGCAAGCGCAGCACGGTCTTTGCGACTGGCGATATCGCCGAGCTGTTTGCGGAACGCCACGAAGCTCGGGTCGTCGTAGGGCTGCGGCAGTGTCACCGCAATTGGATTGTAGGGCTTGGGCGGGGCCGGCTGGCGGGCCTGCTGCTGCGGAGCTTGTCCACGTGGCCCCGGCGGCTGCGCCTGCGGAGGCTGCCCGCGCTGGCCCGGGCCAGGACCAAGCTGGCCCGGCCCAGGAGCAAGCTGGCCAGGCCGCGGCGCCTGAGCTTGCGCCGGCGACAGCGCTAACGTGACAGCGATGAGCGCCGACAGAATCAAAGAAGGATAGGCGAGAGCGGGACACGGCATCAGAGCGGCTCCGGGGCTGGTAGAGGTGTCGCAATATACGTACTGCACAGCGTGGACTGCAATTGCGACGGCGGCGCGGCGCGCGTCTCGCCATTCACAGGAACCTAGCACCGCCGAAGGCCTGCAATCCGGACTCAATAAACTTAACGGGTAGAGCCGACGCGAGTTCCTTGGATTTCCTCTAGGCGGTATTACGCGATGCTCCGCAGGCCTTGCGCATCTCCGCCGCCGCCGACCGCACCGCCTTGATGATGTTCTGATACCCGGTACAGCGGCACAGGTTCGAGGCCAGCACGTCGAGCATGTCCTCGTCGCTGATGTCGGGCTGGCGTTCCAGCACGTTGACGGCGAGCATCAGGAAGCCCGGCGTGCAGAATCCGCATTGCAGGCCGTGATGGTCGATGAAGGCCTGCTGGATCGGATGCAGCACGTCGCCGTTGGCGAGCCCCTCGACCGTGCGAATTTTCTTGCCGTTGGCCTGGACGGCGAACATCAGGCAGGCGCGCACGGCTTCATCGTCCAGGATGATGGTGCAGGCACCGCAAATGCCGTGCTCGCAGCCGATATGGGTGCCGGTTAGGCCGCAGTCGTCGCGGATGACGTCGACCAGCGTGCGACGCGCCTCGACCTGCACTCGATAATCGCGGCCGTTGATGTTGAGCGTGATGTCGAATTTGTCAGTCATGGGTTACGGCAGCAACGCGTCGTCATTCCGGATCGACGCATACGATCTCGGGTTTACCTGAAATCGGCACTACGATCCGCACAGCGGCAACAACCGCTGTGCGAAGGCATGCCGGAATGACATGCCCCGGGATGACGGCCTTGTCTACGGCGACCCGTCCGCGTAGCCTGTACGGGTAATAATTTATCCAAGGAGCGGTCGTCCCATGAAGGCCTTACCTCTACTGAAATTCGCGATGCCGGTCCTGGCAGTGGCGCTGGCGTCGTTGCCGGCGTCGGCGGCCACGGTTCGCATTTACATCACCAACAGTGCGGGCGACAGCATTCACGTCGTCGATCCGGCGACCAACAAGGTCGTGCAGGAGATCAAGGGCATCGAAGGCGCCCACGGCGTCAACTTCTCGCCGGACGGCGCGCGCGTCTATGTCAGCAACGAGGAGACCTCTTCACTCGACGTGATCGACCGCAAGTCCGGCAAGCTGATCAAGAAGGTGCCGCTGAGCGATCGCCCCAACAACATCGCGGTGACCAAGAACGGCGACCGTATCGCGGTGGCGGTGGCGCGCGGCAAGGGCGGACTCGACATCGTCGACGCCGCAACCCTCACGCTCAAGAAGACCATATTGACCAATGGCGGGCGCCTGCACAACGTCTACATCACGCCGGACGGCAAATACGTCATCGGCGGCTCGATCCCGTCCAAGAAGCTCTATGTCTTCGATCTTGCGACCGAGGAACTGGCCTGGGATCTGCAGATGGATCTCGGCGTCCGCCCGATGGCGATCGAGGCCAATCCGGACGGCTCCACCAAGCGCATCTTCATTCAGATGTCCAATCTCAACGGCTTCTCGGTAGTGGATTTCGCCGAGCGCAAGGAAGTAACCAAGGTGCCGCTGCCGGAGCCCCCGCAGCAGTTCGATCACGGCGGCTATCGCACCAACGAACCGTCTCACGGCATCGGGGTCGCGCCCGACAACAAGACCCTCTGGGTCACCAGCATCCCGAACAACGCGGTATACGCCTATTCGCTCGACACCTTAAAGCAGATCGGCCGCGTCGAACTGCCGAGCATCAAGGTCGCCGGGAACCCCATGCCGATCTCCGCGGTGGCGAACTGGACGACGTTTACGCCGGACGGCAAGTATCTCTATGTCTCCAACGCCGGACAGCGTTCCGTGTCGGTGATCGATGTTCCGGCCATGAAGCTCATCAAGGCCATCCCGGTCGGCGAGGTGCCCAAGCGCATGAACACCATGGTGATCCCAGACGACGGCCACGCCACCACGGAAAAGCCCGGCAAGCGGGCCTTGTTGCACTGAGGAAAGAGAGCGGGCGTCCCGCCCGTGGCTCTTGAAGGAAGACCGTAGTCCCTTGTGAGTTGATTCTTTGCATTTGTGCGAAGAATGTCGTGGCTTGCAGGTCGTCTTGGTGCGATGATCGCCGTGCCGATAAGGCCTGCCCCCACAGGGGTTTACGGAGAGCACCCGCACTGGCGGGAACAGAACGGGCGAATGTGAATCGGCGGATCATCCGAAATTTGCCCGCAGGGCCGGGGATTTTTATTGTCTGCAAACCCCCTATTTGGTTCCGGCTCCGCCGGCTTCGGGTGGGCAAAATCGCCTGCGCCGGCGAAACCGCTTACACTTGCGCCTCTGGTCGGCAGCACCGCGGCGGAATTCGCGCAATTGATCGACACGGAAACCAAGATGTGGGGCGACGTGGGTCGCGCGGCGAATGTGAAGCTAATGTGAAGCTGGAGTGATGCCGAGCGATTCGTGTAGGCACGCTGGAAGCGGATCGGCTGTGATCCTCGAATTCCCCGCAGGCAAGCCCCATGGCCTTTGCCCTCTGCGGCCCGGAAACCGCATTGATTTCGTTGGAAATTCCAAAATTAGTTCGTTTCGACAAAATCAGCCTTGATAGCTTTTAATGGTAGTATTATACTGTCATTCAGCGATTTCTGATGCGGCCCGCAGAGCGGAGGAACCCTGGAGCGAGGTGCCGCGCGCCGCCGCGAATGACACCACGGAATATTTCTTATTGTCTATTTGAAGGCGCTCGCGCCTCCCCCGCAGGATCACGCTCATGACACAGCAATATTTTCGGAGCAAACGCAATCAAGCGCACGACAGTATAGTCAAACCCGGCGAGTTTCCGTTCCCACTAATCGATGGTCCTAACGAGTCGTGCTTCCTTACCTGGCTGCGCAATCACTCTAAGTACATGGCGGCACGCGGGCTATTCGACTATTTTCGGATTGTCGCGGTCCTAGTTCGCGGCATCCTTATCAACAATCTGGTCATACTCCCGACACTTCTGACGATTGCTCTCGCGATCAGCATTGCCTACGACAAATTGCTCGACGACTGGGACGATCAAGTAGCCATGGAATTGAGGGAGTTCCATTTAGCGGCTTTCGAACGTTCGGAAGCGCAACGAGCCGTCGAAGAGAAAACACTGAACGAGGACGACGCCCAAAAGGCGCTAGAGGAAGCAAGACTGAGGATGAAGGAGGCCAAAGACGCTAAGGAGAAGCTTGATAGGGGGAATATCCCAATCTCCTTCTTCATTACAAAACGAATGATTTTCGGTGATGAAAACGGGTGGGTGAAGTGGATGCAGGATACTCTGGGGTTTACTCCTCCGTTCCTTTTGACCCCGGTCGTTTTGACAATCGTTGCAATATGGATTTTGGTATTTCCGATGGTAATGATGTTGAACCAGATTGCTGCCCATAAGAAACTCGTGGCGACTGGCAGCGATAACTCGTTCAAGTGGCGCGACCGCTACGAGCGCACTTTCGGCGCTGCCTTGCTTCTGGTTCTTGCAGTTGTTCTCTTTGAACTTATGCCGCTCATCGTGTACTTCTACCATCAACTTCGTTTGACTCACCTCGACGATAGCGTGCAATGGAAGGAGTATCTCAAGATACTCGCGATGGTGAGTGTTGCCTTGGGTATCCTCAGTGGTGCCCCGAGGTTGCTGTCAGTGCTGAGTGGGGTGTGGCAAAAGTTGGCGATTGCGCTCATCGCCTTCGTTGGCCTGCTCGTACCACTCTTTGTCATCGTAGTCGTATCCGACTTCCTGGTTTACGTCTCGATGCTATGGGACGGCAGCTGGACATTGCTGGTCGTACTCTACGTACTGACGCCCTTTATTTACGCTGTAGGAATCGGACTTGTCATTTTTGTTGGGTTGTTGAACAGGACGTTCTCACGTGGGGAATACATTCGCCTTGTTGCGCTGTTTATCAGCATGATTGTTGGTCATTTGATATTGATTGCAGTATTGTCCGCCGTGTGGTTTTTTGCCTTCTTTCTTTATCAGCACTATCCACAAATTGTTCCGGACATTTTACTGGCAGACGACGAGACAAGAAAAATGAATATATACGCGTATGGAGATCTGTCTGCTTATATCGTTGTGGGAGTCGCGCTCGAACTCTGGCTATTTTGCTGGCTGACGGTGGATATCAATCTGACTTCGATGCATTGTCTTTACCGCGATCGGCTAGCCTCGGCGTACTTATTGGGCTTGAATGCACGCGGCCAAGTGGGCATCGAGGAAGACATTCCGCTCAGTGAACTCTGCCGCCACGCAACTGGCTCCACCGCTCCCTATCACCTGATCAACGTGGCTTTGAATCTTCAGGGCAGCAAGGACCTCAACCTTCGCGATCGCCAAAGTGACTTTTTTATCTTCAGTAAAAATTTTATCGGCGGCGCGCGCACTGGCTATTGCCGTACTGCAACAATGGAGCAGGTCTACCCGCAAATCAATCTCGCAAGCGCGATGGCTATTTCTGCTGCAGCGGCCTCGCCCAACATGGGCCGCAGTACCTCGCCGGCACTTGTTGCGTTTATGACGCTCATCAATGTGAGACTGGGCGTGTGGATTCCGAATCCAGGTCTGATCGAGGAGTCCTTTTCCAGCTGCAAGGAGACAAACACAAAAGAGGTGGACTTGGATGAACGAAAGCCCGGCTTCACCTTCGAGGAGGTATTCCTCGATGAACTGGTTTCCATGAAGAAGCGTTGGGAGCAGCTCGGCCATAAGGGCGCCGAACGGCACATCGCCGAGTGCAAAACGCCCACTCCAGTGCACGGACTCGCCGGCATCGGGTTGTCCGGAGGCGGCATTCGCTCCGCCACCTTCAACCTCGGCATCGTCCAGGCCCTGCACCACGCTGGCATCTTCGACCACTTCGACTATATCTCCACTGTCTCAGGCGGCGGTTATCTTGGGTCGGGTATCAGCGCCCTCATGCGCTACAAAACCAAGCCGGTTAGTGAGATCGCCGGAAAAGTGGCCGTGAAAATGACCAGCGCCGGTGAAAAGATAGTGACGATCACCCATCCTGACGAGGCGCGCATCTATCGCTATTCGAAGGACGCTGAGGTGGAGCTGAAAACGGGCGACTACGTGAAGCCAGGCACACGGCTGATACGTCGGTCAGAGTCGAGGCATTGGAGCGAGATCGCGGGCACCGTCGAAGTGGAGAGGTTGGAGGGGGGCAGCAAATCGTACGCATCATCGGTAAGCAGCCCCACGAGATGCGCGAGTACCGATTTACAAGATACGACGAACTCAACGTCAAGCCGGGCGATTCAATCGAGATAGGCAAGCTGCTGATCAAGGAGCAGAACTCCTTTGGCACTCGTTTCAGCTGGCGTGTGCGGCCGAAAGCCCTTCTGCGCGAGATGACCATGCGACTCGATGAGACCTACCACTGGGTCAACCTTTCAGACGGCGGCCACATTGAGAACTTGGCGGCTATTGAACTGCTGCGTCGGCGCTGCAAGTTGATCGTGGTCGGCGACGGCGAAGCCGATCCAAATCTTCACTTCCACGGCATGGCGACGCTCATGCGGACCGCCCGTATCGACCTCGGCATCCAAATCGACATCTGCCTCGACGAACTTCGTCTCGGCGCCAGCCACCAGAGCAAGGCACATTTGGCCATTGGGCGGATCACCTATCCGGGCGAGAGCGAGTGCGGCTATCTGCTTTACCTGAAGTCTTCCTACACCGGCGACGAAAACGAGGTGATCGGCGAGTATCGGCGCCGAAGGCCAACTTTCCCGCATGAATCGACTGCCGACCAGTTTTTCGACGAAGGGCAATTCGAAGCGTACCGAGCGCTGGGTCAGCACATCGGAGAGAAGGCAATCGAGGCGCTCGCACTCAAAAGTTCTCCCGAGAAGCTTGCGTTCACTGAACTCGCAGGGTGCTTCCAAGGGTTTTGGAACCTTGAGAAAAAAAAGAAAACCTAGGAAACGACGACTGCGGCCTAAGCACAACGCCAGCCTGCCAGCAAAGGCAAAACGGTTCGCTTCGATCGTCATCGACAAATTCAACTGCAACACGGTCGTGAAACTGATTGGTGGGGTGAATCGTGCCGAAACAGCAAGCGGATCGAGAGTTACGATGGGCGAATAGTGATGACGACCCAGAGAAGCTCGCCAGATTTTTTGTACAAAATGCTCCGTCTGAATACATATCGCATGGTGAAATTCAGGACGGTCGGGCTGACATCAAGATCGCTTGGTCAGCGAACCTGGAGACCATCTTGAGCCGCCAATTTTTCCACGGTTGCCGACGCGAGGGATACGGAAAATTTACGGAAACGAGAGTGGCAGTTGCTCGATTGGAAGGGATAGACGTTGCAGCGATTGCCTACGTCGGTCTTGAACGAGTAGCGCCTGTTCCTTACGCTGTTCTCTGTGATTTGTTGGTGAGATCTGATCTTCGGAACCTAAATATCGGTTTCGATTTCTTGTCTTGGCTCGAGAAGCAGTTGCGCGAAGAAAAGGTCTCGGTCCTTTTCCTGGAAAGCGGGATCAACAACGAGCGTGCCCACACTTTTTTCAAGAGGCATGGATTCTCCCCTGTATCGATCAATATGATGAAAGCCATCTAGCAACCGGGGTGGCTGGTGGAGCGGCGGACCCTGGCGCTATTTCGGGGGTTAGCTCCGGTGGATGGAGGAGGCGGTCGCGGCGTATTGCGACGCCCTCAAAGAATGATTCGCGAGCGCGTAGTGCTCCAATCAGCTAAGAGCATCGGCAGTCAAAGGTATTGCCCTGATGCATCTGGCCGAGCACACCAGAGACAAGGCTCTCGCCGAAACGGCCCTGCCGCAAATCGAGACCGGACAGGAAACCCCCGCGCGCTGCTGGGCACGCGCCGTGTCCCGCTTGTTACGAACCGGAGGCCCGGCGAATCCGTTGACGTGATTAACGAGCGCCCCTGAGTGACAACGCCCTCGTTACGCACGCTGCCGCCCTGAAATGCGAAGGGGTCCTCAACTGTTGCAATGCGAAAGTCGCATCTGGGTCATTTTCAGACCAGAATGTCGTGGCGTGCTGGGCTGCGGTCTCCGTCTCTTGCACCTCCGTGAGCGGACAGGGCGCAATGCGCTTATTGCGCCGTACCGCTGCGTCAGAAGTCATTCCGGGGCGCCGCCACCCCGGCCTTCGGCCGGCCCGATGACGGGCTCCGCGGCGACTCCGGCGACACGGCTCGACCCCGCGGGCACGGCGCAAGAGCGCCTTTGCCCACCCGATTTAGCTCATGAAAAGTGCTGCAAAGGAAAGGGCGGGACGCCCCCGCTCCTTTACTTCTTCCCAGCCGTCAACGTTGCGCCCCTGGCCCAGGCCGCGATGGTCTTCCAGTTCGGATCGTTCTTGGTGGCGAACTGCCGGCCGCCGTTGTGGAACGCATCGCCGCCCGCTTCCGGGGCCAGCGGATGGATCAGCAACTTGCTCTTCAGCGGATCGTCGGTTGCCTGCACGATCTTGACGACCGTGTCGTAGTTCTTTCGGGTCTGCTCCTCGGTCCAGGTCTCCTGGCCGGCAGGAAGCTTCTCCAGCCGCAGCGCATTGTTGGCTTCCGCATGGCATATCACGCACCGCGCATGGCCAGGGCGCTTGGTAAGGAAGATCGGCTGCACCTTGGCCTTGTAGTAATCAAAGTCCGGCGCGTCGGTGGCGCGAGCGACCAATGACGCAGTGGCGAGCGCGCACGCTGAAACGGCGGCGGTGACGACGATGCGGACAGACATTAGCGTTTTCCTCTCGGGCTTGTCGCGGCGAGAATAGCAAATGGCGAAACGCCGCGCGATGGGATTTGAAGCGCCGGGAAATGAACAATCCGAATGGATTCAGCCTCGCATTGCGAACACGACGCGACTCGGCATCAGGTGGCCACAGAGCCGCAGAGCCTTCAGAACCCTGGCGACGGTGCTCGTGCGGCACTGCAGCCTCACCCCACCGCCGCCCGTATCAGCCGTTCCGCCGCAGCGCGGGCCTCAACCGTGATCTCGGCGCCGGCAAGCATGCGAGCGATTTCCTCGCGGCGGCGGTCGGGCTCAAGCTCGGCGATCCTGGTGGCGATCCGCTTGCCTTTGGCTAGGGCGTCCTTGGCGGTGAGATAATGGTGATCGGCACGCGCCGCGACCTGGGGCGCGTGGGTGACGGCGAGCACCTGGACGCGCTGCGCAAGGCGCGCCAGCCGCGCCCCGATCGCATCCGCGACCGCGCCCCCGACCCCGGTGTCGATTTCGTCGAACACGAGGCTCGGCGCCGAGCCGCGGTCCGCGATCACCACCTTGAGCGCCAGCATGAAGCGGGCAAGCTCGCCGCCTGAGGCCACCTTCATCAGCGGTCCCGGCTGGGTGCCCGGATTGGTGCGCACCCAAAACTCCGCCCGGTCGATGCCGTCCGGTCCCGCGCTATCGAGCGAAGTGGTGATCGCGGTCGAGAACCGCGCCTGGTCGAGCTTGAGCGGCTTGAGTTCGCCGTTCACTGCCCGGTCGAGCGTCTCGGCGACGTCGCGGCGATGGTCGGACAGGGACGCCGCCGCTTTGGCATAGCGCTCGACGGCGGCAGCCGCCTCCTTTTCGAGCGCAGCGAGCCGCGCCGTGCCGGCATCGATCAAGGCAAGATCGGCGGCATAGCGGGCGCTCAGCGCTGCAAGCTGGTCGACCGGGGCATTGTATTTCCGTCCGGCGGCGCGCAACGCGAACAGGCGCTCCTCGATGCGCTCAAGCACATGCGGATCGAAAGCCGCGGTGGCAAGCGCCCGATCGATATGATGGCTCGCCTCGTCAAGCGCCGTCAGCGCGGCATCGAGCGCCTTCACGGCCGGCTCGATGAAGCCGGGCGCCTGGGCCTGGCGCCGCTCCAGCCGGCGCACCGCCGCCGCCAACGCCGGCACCGGCGAGCCACTGCCCGCCACCACGACCTGGGCCTCGCGCAGGTCCTCGGCGACTTTTTCGGCCTGCATCATGCCGGTGCGGCGCTCCGCCAACGTGGTTTCCTCGCCGGGCTCGGGTGCAAGTTGCGTCAGCTCGTCCGCTGCATGGCGCAGCCAGTCGGCCTCCCGCTGGGCGCGCTCCACCTCGGCGCGGTGGCGAGCGACCTGCTGCTCGGCGCTGCGGCGGAGCGTCCACAACCGGGCGACCTCGGCAGCCTCGGCTTCCAGGCTTCCATAGGCGTCCAGCAGTTGCCGGTGGGTCGCAGTATCGACGAGGGCACGATCGTCATGCTGCCCGTGGATTTCGACCAGCGCGCTGCCTACGCTGCGCAGCACCTGGACCGCCACCGGCTGGTCGTTGAGGAAGGCGCGGGTGCGGCCGTCGCCGAACTGGACGCGGCGAAGAATCAGCTCTTCGTCAGCCGGAATGTCGTTCGCCTTGAGAATGTCCCGCGCCGGGTGATCTGCCGACACGTCGAACGCGGCCGTTACCTGGCCTTGGTCGGCACCCTGGCGCACGAGGCCGGAGTCGCCGCGCGCGCCAAGCGCCAGTGCGAATGAATCGAGCAGGATCGATTTTCCGGCGCCGGTCTCGCCGGTCAGCACCGACAGGCCGGCGGCAAAATCGATGTCGAGGCGATCGATCAGGACGATGTCGCGGATCGAGAGCCGGATCAGCATGGGTCCCCCAGTCAGCGCCGTTCGGCCGGCGCGGCGAATCTTGCGCCGAATCGCGTGCCTTTGGTGTTGGCACTGTGCCTCGAAACATTCAATACGGCCCCAACGGAGCGGCCTTGCAACGATCTGTGATCGCCACCGCGGAACGCTTTGAGCTTTTGGAGCGTTAACATTGGCCTAACAAATGAAGGCAGTGACGTCATCGGGCTTAAGTGGCTGATAATTATGTATTTTCGTTCGCATGCGAAGCAATCGAGAAAAAGTTACCTTGTGTTAAGCGCATTTGAACCCAAACGCCCGCCGGCGACACTACATTGATAAAAGAAGAGCCCCCGGAGGGTTATCATGAACAATTCGACGATTTTTACGGCAGACCGAACCACCCACGTCAAAATCGTGGTGATTTCGCTGGCCGCTTCGATTGCAGTGCTGATGGTCGGAATTGCCGCCCGCAAC
>Ga0126383_10002996_pt1 | contig 11086 bp, 8 predicted proteins | sample PanSoiMetPlot_35_FD_96882 | JGI IMG/M metagenome (GOLD analysis project Ga0126383, IMG submission 96882) | Tropical forest soil microbial communities from Panama - MetaG Plot_35 | ecosystem: Environmental > Terrestrial > Soil > Tropical forest > Bulk soil | place: Panama | collected 2016-02-17
ATAACCCGCATGCGGTGACATGGGCGCAGGCCGGTGCAGATGGATTGGCGCACAAGGCGCATGAGAGCGCGATGGCGGCCGGCCATTATATGCTCTCCGGAGATTTCTTCGAGAATTATGAAAAGTTTGAAGGGTTTTTCGAAATCCTGGAAGACCCGAAGCAATTTCAGCGATACAAGAAGTTGGTAATCGATCGGAGCGAATTCAATCAACCCAGTTGCCATAGCCGTTGGGAGGATGTTTTCCGCGATATGATCGAGCGAGATGCCGAGCGCAACGCCGCATTCGCGCTTGGCTCCTAGCGCTGAGGTTCTGGCGCACGAGAAGAACGCATTTGCCGGAACTCGGCCTCGCTCTGGGAGCATCCGCGTCAGACGTTGTCTGATCTCCCAAGGCCGCAGGAAATCGACAAGGGATGCCTTTCCTAAACGTTCCGGGCCGCGCGGTTGTTGCCGATACGCATGATGCTGCAGCGACTAATGTCGTCGTTGAAGCCGAAAAATTGCTGAGCGCGTATGGCGCTTCACCCGATTTGTCATCCGTTGCTCTTTTCCAAAGAAAGTCACCAGTGGTCCCGTCATGATGGTAGTGACAAGGGCCATGATCACAAGCATGGTGAAGATGTGCTGTGAGAGGATGCCCATGTCGTAACCGATATTGAGGGCGATGAGCTCCATCAGTCCCCGCGTGTTCATCAATGCGCCGAGTTGAAGCGACTCGCGCCATTTCATTCCGGTAAGACGGGCGGCCAGAGCGCTTCCACCGAGTTTTCCCGCCGTGGCTACCGCGATGATGACCAGGCAGATGATCCAATCCTGAGCACCGTTGAGGAGACCAATTTGTGTGCGCAGACCGGTGAAAGCAAAGAACACCGGCAAGAGCAGGACGGCGCTCAGGTTCTCAACCCGCACAACCAACTTGTCACGGAAACCACCTGCCGTTGGCATGACGATTCCTGCAAGGAAGGCTCCGAACAGCGCATGAATGCCGATGAGCTCCGTCGTCAGCGCAGAAACAATTACCACCACAAAAATAACAGCCAGAACCGCTTTACTCGGGTCAGGACGCTCTAAAGCCGACTGCCCAATCCAGTTTGGCAGGTTCGGTTTTATGACAAAGAGCATGAGCGCGATAAAGACCAGTACGAGACCGAGATTGAAGGCTGCGCCACCTACACTGGTTGCTCGCGCGATAGCTACCACGAAGGCAAGCATGCTCCATGCAGTCACATCATCCACCGCGGCGCAGGCCGTGGCGGTGCTTCCGAGCGAGGTCTTAAAAATACCGCGGTCTTGCAAGATGCGAACCAGGACGGGAAAAGCGGTGATGCTCATGGAGATCCCCATGAACAGGGCGAAGGCAAGAAATGAGGCCCCGGGTTGCGCAAGGTGGCTGTATAAGAACAACGCCAGAGTTACACCCAAAAAGTAGGGAATGACGATGCTGGAATGACTGACTACCACCGCAGTCTGCGCCTTGTGTCGCACCTCCGACACGTCCAATTCCATACCTACGGTGAACAGAAAGAGGCATACCCCAATCTGACTCAAGAGCCTCAGTGCCTCGAGAGATGGTGCAGCGAATACGAACTGAAATGCGTTGGGTGCCAACAGGCCGAAGAGCGACGGGCCTAGAAGGATGCCAGCCACCATCTCTCCTATGACGGCGGTTTGTCCCCAATGAGTAAAGAGCCAGGCAACCACAGCAGAAGCGCAAATGATAATGAAGAGCTGAAGGAAAAGTCGGCTCAGCGGAGTGGTCACATTCTGCCACAAGTTGGACTTCACTGAAGCGAAAAACGACGAGCCGCCAACACCGCTTGGGTGTGGAGTAGCCGGGGTAGCTACAGCTGCAGGTGCAGTTGAGGGTCGAGAAACGGGCGGAGGCAGTTGACTCCCCACATGCAGGATGAAGAAGATGCCAAGGCCAACAATACTAACAATAAGCAAATACAACTGGGCTGTGCGTTTCATCGTCTAGAAAGCCGGGGCAACTTGGCGTACACCTCGGATGTCCTCGCTAAATCTGAGGCCGCCGCTATTCGCGAACTGCGTGCCAGGGAGCCCGGAATGCGTACTTACTCCCGGCTGAGACCAATGGAGCCGTCGCTCTGCGCCAAGAATATTAATCTGCCAGCGCGCCTGCGGCTCGGGACATCCATTCTTCAGTGGTTCCGATGGAGGAGTTGGGTTCCCACAAAGCAGCGCGCTCCGGGTGATAACGGGAACCGATCGGCATCGAATACTCATCTTCGTGGTCGTAGTCGCGCGTCCGCTTGAGTAGTTTGCGGCAATTTACAATGGCCGACGAGGGCTGACGCTCGGTCTCATAAACGCGCCCAGCGAAGCAGTCAATGAGCTCATCGCGATAGCGGTGGTACACGAAAGTTGCGAACGCGAACGGCTGTTCCCAGAACATATCCATCATGTCCTCGAGGTTATCCGTTCCCTTTTCGCAGAAGACCTGATGTTGATCAAAGGGATTGGATTTGTCGCGTCCCTTGCCTTCCAGGTATCGGCGGACGTGCGGCGCGGCGAATTCCGCTTCGCGCATACTGGCTGAGAGACCGAAGGAAAATATCGGGTCGATGAAGCGGTGTGCATCTCCAATACAGATGAAACCTTTTCCGCAAAAGCGGCGGACCTGGTAGGAGTAGTTTGGGATTACGTGTACTTTCTCAACCAGTTTGATATCCGTGAGACGCCGTCGAAGGTCGGGATTAATCTCCAGGATCCTGGTGCGGAAAAATTCGTCTGGAGTTTGTTTTGTTTCTAGAAAAGTCGCCCTCGGCAAAACCAGTCCAATGCTGACGACCTCTTCGTCAATTGGAATGAACCATGCCCAGTGATATTTCTTTTCGTAAAAAATGAGCGTGTTGTCTTTCGCGTCTTCACCAGAAGCGCCGTCGTTGCGAATTGCTCCGGTCACATGAGCGAAAAAAGCAATCTGTTTATCGTAACTACCGATGTATTTTGGGCCGGTGACGCGTTGATTGGCGAGAAAGGTTGCCATGCCCGAACAATCAAGCAGTACTTCCGACTCGATGTCCTCGCTCTTGCCGTCAGGCCAGCGAACGGTTACGCCTCGCACCGCGCCATCATCGGTCAGTAGCGGCTTGGTTGCCGTGCCCCGAACGACGGTAGCGCCGCGCTTCTCGGCCTCCTTAAGCATCATTACATCGAAGTCGCTGCGACGGACCTGCCAGGTAGTGCCGCTGCTGAGCCGCCACTCCGCGTCCCGTGCCGAGACTGGAACAAACCAGCTATTGAGAGCCTGTGACCCAACGGTCTTTACGCCATGCTTGACTGGGTTCCGCTTCTTTAACATCAGTTCCTCCAAGCCGAGTCGCCGAAGCAGTTGGCCCGCCTCGCCGGTCATCGATTCGCCGATATGAAAGCGGGGGAATGCTTCTTGTTCCAGGATGATTGGCTTAATGCCTTCCCGGATCAGACACATGGCCGCTGTCGAGCCGCCCGGTCCGCCACCAACAATAAGGACATCTGTTTTCATGAGGGGTCTAAAAATTAAAAGAGTTATTTACGTGTTGGAGGTTACCTGATTTCGTGCAGGACATTGCCCTACATGCATGCAAAGTCAATCACACCACTTTTCATAACCTTTTGCAATGAGAAATTTCGACGCCACGGCGGTCATCGTAAGGGGGATAATAAGCAGCTGGGATTCTTGCAGAAAAACGGTTCAATTGTTAGGGCCGACCATCTCTCGCTGGAGACGTTGGCGATAGATTTTTCCGTTGCCGGTTCTGGGTAGCGAATCCCGAAACTCAATCTCTTCGGGTATCATGTAAGGCGGCAATTTCTCGGCACAGTGGCGCTTTAACTCAGGTGGCGTTATCGAAAGGCTATCACTAAAGGTCACAATCGCACGGATTGTGTTGCCGATTTCCTCGTCCGGGATCGCCAATGCAACTGCTTCCTCGACGGCAGGATGCGCGACCATGACCGCTTCTATCTCGCCTAGTTCAACCCGATAGCCGCGCGTCTTAATCATGTGATCTTTCCGACCGACGAAGAGATAGTTGCCCTTCTCATCAAGCGTTACCCAGTCGCCAGTGCAGTAGAGTTTTTCTTCGCGCCCGGCGGCAAACGGATTGCGGATGAAGCAGGCCGCGCTTTCTTTAGGCCGTCCGTAGTAGCCTTGCATCACTATGGAACCTCGAGCGTAGAGAAGTCCCTCGGTGCCGGGCGTCGTGACTTTTTGGCCGTCCGCATCGATGGCGATCAGGTCGGTATTGGCACAAGCTTTCCCGATCGGAATAGGCGCAGAATCTTCCGGTGCAATCGGTTCCACCTCGTAATATGCGCATACATTCGTCTCCGTAGGTCCGTAAAGGTTCGCATACCGTGGATGAGGAAGCTTTTGCATCAGCGCCCGGAGGTGTTTGGTCGGAAAGACTTCCCCGGCGAAAAGAACCCATCGAAGCGCGCTCAGATCGCGCTCCTCCAGTTTTCCCCGCGATTGCAAGAGGCTCAGCACCATCGGAACAGAATACCAAACCGTTATTCGTTGATCCTGGATAAACGAGGAGAGTTGCACCGGAAAAACTGACAGTCCTTCCGGCACGAGCGAAATCGCCGCGCCGGCCTTAACGGCAACGAAGATGTCGAAGACTGAGAGATCGAAATTAAACGGAGCATGATTCGAGAGACGATCCTGGCCCGTTATGGCAAATGTCTCGAACCCCCAGTTGACAAAGGTCAATGCATTGAGGTGCGAAAGCATCACTCCCTTGGGAGTGCCCGTTGATCCCGAAGTAAAGAGAATATAGGCGAGATCGTGGCCGATAACCTTGACTGAAGGTGGTGTAACGGATTGACTCGGAAGCGCATCGTCAAAACTGAAGGCTTGAGGTGCCAACGCTGCGACGTCGGGCAGTTTATCCACAAAGAAGATGGCCGACATCGGCCACTCCTTCGTTGATGTGCTGCTGAGTTTCTCGGATAGCGTGCAGCTGGTAACCAGCGCGCGGAACTCGCATTGCCGCGCAATTTCCAGTAGGCGCGGTCCAGGCGCGTTTACATCGACCGGAACATAGCAGGCGCCCGTTTTGAGAATTCCAAATATGCTGACGATCGCGGCCGGTGACTTCTGAAGATAAATTCCTACCCGATCACCCGGGACCACGCCGCTTTTAATCAATGCATGCGCCAGTTGGTTACTGCGCGTTTCAAGTTCGCGATACGTGATCGCCTCGTTCAAAAGCCGCACGGCTTCCGCGTCCGGGCAACGCGCCGCACTCTCGATCAGAAGCTGATGTAATACGTACGCCATCGAAGTTACAGATCTGAATGGGCAGCGAAGATGATCTTCTTTACCCTAGTCGGCTGCTCCATTCAATTCCTGACGCGCGAAATCGCCCGCCGACTGATGAAATGCGATTTGGTCACACGTCCGTGAAAAATCCACAGAGCTGCATCTGACCGGGCTTGCGTAACTAGTCAAGTAGTATCTGGATCCCGCAACACGTAAACGCGACTTGGGCCTGTGGACAAAAGATCCCCCGCGCTTTGCAGGCGAACTCGTGGAAAAGCAGGGGCCCGAAATTTCCTCTATGGCACGTGGAATACGTCGTTCTGCAATTCGGTGGTGATGGTCGGGCAATTTCGCTTGATAATAATACTCAGTGTCTGCTGCTGAACGAGTGCCAGGGTAACAGGATCGAGGTAGGATTCGTACCAGAAGCTGTCGCCATCGCGCGAGCGCACGAACTGATCTTGGAGAATGGTCCAAAAAGTCTCCCCGACCAAACTGCCGTTGATGTGGTCTTCGACCATGCCTCCCACCATAACGTCCATATCATCGGGCGAAGTGTAGGCAAGCGCCAATCGGGCCTGGAATACGGGATCGGAAGTCACGTCGGCAAATGTGGCTTTCGGCGTCAGACCAAAATCTGTGCGAACCTGGTTGTAGCCCGGCAGCCCATGGTCGCGCCCGCGCTGAATATCAAGTGCAATGAGATCGAAACCGGCCGGAGTGCCACCGGCGGCGAAGTTCCTAACCCCATCAACGATGTAGCCATCCACCTCCTGTGGAATTTGGTTGGCCAGCCCGCGAAGAAACACTTCAATGCCGCTCGCTGAGATCTTTTGCGGCTGGAAGAGAGAGTCCTGCAAGTTAACATCGCCAATGTCGTGGAGGTTCTGATCCAAGCGCTCCAGAAGCGGCGGCACCATTGAGTGTGCCACGCGGTTAGCTGCGGTTGCGAAGGCGAGGGAGACGCGCGGGTCAACGGCGCGATTGAACCCTGTGTACGCCGGGATGGCATTCGGCCCGAGCAGGATCGGAATGAAATCCCGGTAGGTGATCAGCTCAATCTCTGCGCCGACGATTGCCCGAGCTCGCATATAGACGTCCTGATCGGACAAAGTGGGATCGCCGGCGGCGATTTCAGCGGCCCAAAAGTTGTGCTCGCGCATGAAGAGCGTCTGCAGGGCGCACAGGGCGAGGTTCTCATTCGAACGTACGTCGCCCGCGACGAAGAAGGAGGAAGAGGTAGTCGGCTGGTTATCCAGGTGCTGAAGATTGAACGGCAATAGATTGTTGGTGCTAGTCAGGAGTTGACCCCCTGATAGCGTGCGAAGCGCAATGGAACGGAAAAGATCGGATCCATAAATGAATGACGCATCGATGAAAGTTGTGTTGGCGTTGATCTGTTCCCGAATCCCACTGGAGTCGTCGTGGGCCGATCGATTGAAAAAAATGATTTGGCCCCCGCGGCAACGGGGATCGAAAACGGGATCACAAGTGGGAACTAGAATATTGAAATTTTCCTGTGGGTTCGCATTCCGCGTCAGCACCATATCGTGATCGACGATGGTTCCCCAGGCCCAGACAAACCCGGAGATCGGCTGACTGTTTAGAAACGACGAGGTACCTTGCGCACACACGTCGTTGCTAATATCCCGAGCACCCAGGCGGTCGCATCCAGCCGGTTGACCGATTCCATCGCAATAACCGACAGTGGTGTTGCGCAGGTCGACCTTCCCCGCCATGCCGAGGTTTCCCGCGTGATTAAGTCTTCCGTCGATGGTGCGGAAGACGTTAGGGTAAACGGGCAGCGAAGCGGTCACAATAAGCGGTTCCGGCATTGCTGGCGGCTGGTGCGCCGGGGCCATGGAATGAAACGCGTCGAAAATATCGCGCTGCGTCAGCGGAGAATTCCCAAAGACGCCCACCCATGTCGTTTCGACGTTAGACCGGTTGGAATCCGGGGAAGCACCGAAGATAGGCGTTAAGAAGGACGAACTGAGGACAACACTGACTAACCAGCCGAATTGGCGGGCATTCATATAGAAGATCCTTTCTGTTTTGTTCTGGAAGAGCAAGCGGTTATTACTATGCGGCGAGATTATTGATCTTGCGGCCGAAAAGTCGAGTTTTTTTTTTGTTTTACTAACTGATTAATCTGTAGGGCAAGGCCCGATAGCTCGATCGGGTTGAAATTAGCACGGGAAATAATCACAATATTCGCCATTTCAACGCAGGCCCCGCGGAAGCAGCGCGAGATACTTTAAAGATTATGGAACAAAAAACGTCGCACGATGTCATCGTCATTGGACACGGGCCTGGCCGACAGCCACTGATCGGCGAAGCATGAAGAGGCGCCCCGTTATTATTATCGGAGGAGGTCCGGCCGGTTCCGCAACGGCCCTGCACCTTCTTCGATCCGGCGTTCAACCGCTGATTATCGAACGGGAGTCTTTTCCTCGCTTTCACATCGGCGAATCATTGAGTGGCGAATGCGGTGCCGACTTGCGCACATTAGACTTGGAAGACGAACTACTTAGCCAGAAGTATCCGATCAAGCACGGTGTGAACGTGTTCAACCCACACGGTGTACCCTTTTGGGTGGAAGTGAAAAAGCGTTGCCCGGAGACTAACGCGCTGATCCCGACGTGGACCTGGTCAGTCGTCCGGAGCAGTTTTGATCGGATATTGCTGGACACCGCACGCAACCGTGGCGCGGAATACATGGAATGCGAGGCCGTGGCGCCCATCAAAGAGGACGACCGCATCACTGGCGTTCAAATCCGTACCGCCAAAGGTGCGCTGGAAAACCTTCGCTGTGACATCCTGGTAGATTGCTCCGGACAGGCGTTGTTTCTAGCCAATCGGGGGATCACCGGCAAGAAGGTCAAAGGCAGTTACGTGAACCAAGTGGCTGTCTTTTCTCAGCTCACTGACATGGTTCTCGACCCCGGTTCCGACACCGATACGTCGCTGGCTCCGGGTAACTCGCTGATCTTTTACAAACAGAAGGACCATTGGGCGTGGATGATTCCCTTGAGCGACACCATCACCAGCATAGGAGTTGTTACTCCCGCACCCTATTTCAAAGCGCAAAGGCTCGACAAAACGGAGTTTCTGCGCACCGAAATTCTAAGCTTGAACCCGGATCTCGCCCGGCGGGTGACCAATACTTCGTTTGTGGAAAAGGTCCGAACCATCTCGAGCTACTCTTACACGGTACCCAATTACACTGGGAAAGGGTTCGTCTGCGTGGGAGACGCCCATCACTTTACCGATCCGATTTTTTCATTCGGAGTTTTCCTGTCGATGAAAGAGGCAGAATTCGCAACTGAGTCGATCGTCAAGCATCTGAGCGAGGAGGGGTCGACAAATGGAAATGGAAATCCCTTTGCCCCCTATGAGGCGTTAGCTACCCAGGGGCAGGACGCCGTCCGGGATTTGATTGATTGTTTTTGGGAGTATCCGCTCGTCTTTACGCGAATGGCGAGCGGAAAGGCGCAGGACGATATTACCGACCTTTTCGCGGGAAGACTTTACGGAGAGGCTGTCGAGAAAAACGCGTCGCGGGTTGCCATGCGCCGCCTGATGCAAACTCGTCGTGCTCGGCAATAGCCTGGTCAGTCAGACAGTACGCGCAGTTCTTCCTCGGGGCAGAGTCCTAATTTGAACGCAAGGCGTTCGCTTGACCGTTTTGCCGCGCCCCAGTAGAATCGGGCCTTTACTGCGTCTCCCGCGTGACGCCCGCGGCGCATGGCAGCGGCCTCGCCGAAGCTAGTCGGGAGCGGGACAAGCGAAACAGAGGCCGACTGAGAACTCAACGCGATGGACTTTGCCTGGTCGGACCAACAACGAGAGCTACTGGACGCGGTCGGCCGTTTTGCCAGCCAGCAACTTAACTACGATGTGATCGAGAACGATCGTGAGGGCATTTTCAACCACGAAGCCTGGAAAAAATGCGGTGACTTCGGCATCCAAGGCTTGCTCGTCCCCACCGAGTACGGCGGGCTCGGCATGGATCCGCTCACTACCGTGGCAGCCCTCGAGCGGCTCGGATACTCGTGCAAGGACAACGGCCTGCTCTTCTCGATCAACGCTCACATGTGGACGGCGATCATTCCGCTCGTCTACAACGGTTCCGAAGCACAAAAGAAAAAATACCTGCCCGGCCTTTCTAACGGAACGCTCATCGGCGGCAACGCAATGAGCGAGCCAAATAGTGGATCGGACGCATTCAGCCTCAGCACAACGGCCATCAAGAAAGGATCCAGGTACATCCTCAATGGCAGCAAAATCTTCGTTACCAATGGTCCCGTCGCCGACCTGCTTGTCGTGTTTGCAACAGTAGACAAAACGCGCGGGCCGGATGGAATCAGCGCGTTCCTGGTCGAGAAAAATTCGCCGGGGATGAACGTCGCGCGCAAACTCGAGAAGATGGGCCTGCGCACGTCGCCAATGGCGGAAGTGTTTTTTGAAAACTGCGAGGTGCCGGAAGAAAACTTGCTTGGTAAAGAAGGCGGGGGCGCTTTTCTGTTCACGCGGTCGATGACTTGGGAACGCGGTTGCATCCTGGCCAGCGCGGTCGGATCGATGCAACGATTGTTGGAAACCTGCATCCGTTATGCGAACGAGCGCAAACAAGGCGGCCAGTCGATCGGCAAATACCAGCTAGTGGCGAGCAAGATCGTGGACATGAAAGTGCGGGTCGAGAGCTCCCGGCACATGCTTTACCATTACGGGTGGTTGAGCGGCCACCGTAAGGCCGTGTACATCGAGTCCGCGATGACCAAGCTGCACATCGCCGATTGCTGGGTGAAATGCTGTGAAGACGCAATCCAGATTCACGGTGGCTACGGCTACATGACCGAGTACGAGGTCGAGCGGGAGTTGCGGGACGCGATCGCCAGCAAGCTCTACTCGGGGACGAGCGAGATCCAGCGCAACATCATCGCCTCGATGCTGGGGCTGTGAGGCAGCGTCGGAGTGCAAGGGGAAGCGAAAGTACCGGTGCCTGGGAACGTCACTTCTCTTGGAACTGCGATTTAACACCGGTGCGTAGATGAAGATCCTCGTTTCGTTCAAGAGTGTGCCCGACCCTAACGACGTCACCGTCGCGGGCGCAGCGATGTCGACGCCTAAGTCCGTGATCAATCCCTTCGACGAGATCGCCATCGAGGAAGCGTTGCGGATTCGCGAACGCGGCGAAGCGAAGGAAATCGTGGGCGTCACGATCGGAGTGGCGGCGGTCGATGAACAAGCCCGCGCTGCGCTGGCAATGGGTGTCGATCGCGCCATTCGCATCGATGATTCCCGCGCGCTCGACCCCTACGCAGTAGCGCGCATTCTCTGCGCGGTGGTCAAAAAGGAAGCGCCAAACGTCGTGATCATGGGCAAGCAGGCTGTGGATGATGACTCAAACCAGGTCGGTCAGATGCTGGCCGGTTTGTTAGGCTGGCCGCAGGCGACGTTCGTCTCGAAGATTGAGTTTCTGGACAACAAGACGCGCGCCCGTTGCACACGCGAGACCGACGCCGGCCTTGAGGTAGTTGAAGTCAATTTACCGGCGATTATCACCGCCGACCTTCGTCTCAACGAACCGCGCTACGTCTCGCTGCCGGGTTTAATTAGGGCGCGCCGCAAATCGATTGAAGTTCTAACTTGCGATCAACTGGGAGTAACTGTGCGCCCACTTACAACTGTGCTCTCCATTGCGCGTCCGGCCCGGCGTGCCGCCGGCACGCGCGTTGAGTCGGTCGAAGAGTTAATCACGAAGCTAAAGCAGGAGGCAAAGGTGCTTTAGTATGGCCGAGTCGCTCAT
>Ga0126383_10002997_pt1 | contig 11082 bp, 10 predicted proteins | sample PanSoiMetPlot_35_FD_96882 | JGI IMG/M metagenome (GOLD analysis project Ga0126383, IMG submission 96882) | Tropical forest soil microbial communities from Panama - MetaG Plot_35 | ecosystem: Environmental > Terrestrial > Soil > Tropical forest > Bulk soil | place: Panama | collected 2016-02-17
AGGTTGGTGACGCGCATGTTTTCGCCGTCGTAGAAAATTTTTCTTCCTGATCTCAGAGCAACGATGCCGAGCAGCATCACTTCCGTGAGCCGGGCGGCGTACTCGAACGGGCAGGAGGGTTCGGTCTTGCCTTTGGCTGCCTCCACCCAGTTCATTTCGTGGGCTTCGCCGGGAATGCGCGGCAACCTTTGCGGCGGCTTGCCAAACGAATGGCTGAGTGACTTAGGCAGCAAGCGCGGATGCAGCCCGTAGGTATCGTGCAACAATTTGCCTTTGCTGCCGATGAGCAGCGCGCCACCCTCTTGCTTGAGTTCTTTGTCACCCAGCTCAGCGGGCTTGTTAGGCATCAAGCCGCCGTCGTACCAGGTCAGTTTCACGGGCGGCAGTGGCCCGCGTGCGGGGAACTCGTAGAAGGTCATCGTCGCTTGCGGATAAGAAACGCCGTTGAAGGGCGTGGAGACGGTTTCTACACTCGTAGGCATTCCCAACTTCAGCGCCCACATCGAGTGGTCGATCAGGTGCGCACCCATGTCGCCAATGGCGCCGACGCCCCAATCCACCCAACCTCGCCAGTTAAAGGGGTGGTAGATCGGGTGATAGTCGGTGTTTGGGGCGGCCGCGCCGAGAAAAAGATCCCAGCGCAGGGTGTCGGGAACGGGATAGTTGCCCGCCATGGCCGCCGCCAGCCGCAAATTCACGCCCTGGCCGTTCCAACGAAGCTGGTCCGCGGGCTCTTTGAGCGGTTCGGGGCGCGGAACGCCTTGCGGCCAAAACCCAAGAGGGCGGTTGGTCCAAATGTGTATCTCGCGCACCTCGCCGATCGCCCCGGCCCAAACATATTCGACGGCGGTACGCGCGTCGTCCATGGAATGGCCCTGGTTGCCCATCTGCGTGGCCACTTTGGTTTGTTTCGCAGCGTGTGCCATCTTGCGGGCTTCCTGGACCGACCAGGTCAGCGGCTTCTGCACATAAACGTGTTTGCGCAGATCCATAGCGGCGAGGGCCACGGGCGCGTGCATGTGATCGGCGGTGGCCACGAGCACGGCATCGATGTCTGTCTGGCGGTCTAGCATCTCGCGGTAATCTTGGTAACGCTTAGCTTTCGGCAGATGCTCGGTTTTCAAGCGAATCATCCCGTCGAGCCGGGCTTTGGCTTTCACACGATCAAATTCCGCCGGTGGCTGGCCTGACGCTGGCGCTGCGTCCGGATGCTCCAAGCGGTCTCGCAGCCTCTGAATGTCCGAGTCCAAGCGCTCGAAACCCTTGTCCGCATAGCCCCAGTCGACATCGCAGAGGGCGACGATATTTTGGCTGGCAAGGTTGATGAGGTTCTGACGACCCATGCCCCCGATACCGACGCCGGCGATGTTCAGTAGATCGCTGGGCGGCGTGAAACCTCGCCCCAGCACGTGGCGTGGCACTAATGCTGCGGCTGCTCCGCTGGCTGCGGCGGTGCTCAGGAATCTCCGGCGGGTCAGTCGCTTCCCTTGGTTGTCGCCTTTTGCCTGGTTTCTTCTCTCTTTTTTTTCTTCCTTAATCTTTGCTCTCATAGTCTCTCCCATATTCTTCTCGGCGGAGACATTATCCCTCGACTCGCGATGCTTGGCGACAGCACAATTCTGCGTAGAATGTTACGGCCTTGCGGGCATCGCCCGATCGCGAAAGCACGTGATCGGTCTGGTTGTTGCATTGCCTACGATTTTGTACAAAGCCTGATGGATCGCCGCGGCATCACCTGTTTCACTTGTTACGACGTCCATGGCACGTCGAGCCGTCGCCCTGGCGGCTTGAATAGTTTTTCTTTGCATTCGGCATTTGCTTGGGAATAGTCTTACAATCTTTTTCCGTACTGCTAGTCCGTATGCTGTCGTCTGAAGCGTAGGGTGTGTGGCCGGGAGCGTGCCTTGCGGGAGGTCGCGTGAACTTCATGATGAAGAAAAGCATCACCATCAGCAGTTTTTGTGTCTGCCTGCTTGCCTGCCTGAATGCTCGTTGCGCTCAGCCGCAAACGCAGACACCTTCGCCGGCGCTACTCGTCCTCGATAAAGAGGACAACATGCTCTCCATCATCGATCCTGCCACGGGGAAGACGGTCGCGCGCATTCCCACTGGCGAGGGCCCGCACGAAATAGCGGCTTCCGACGATGGCAAGCTGGCCTTTGTCGCCAACTACGGCGCGAGGACGCCGGGCAACACGATTTCCCTGATCGATGTGGTGGCGCAAAAAGAGTTGCGCCGCGTGGACCTCGGGGCGTTGCGCCGGCCACATGGAATCGCCTTCGCCGACTCGAGGGTCTGGTTCACGGCGGAACAGAACCGCTTGATCGCGCGCTACGATCCCGCTTCGCATCAGATGGACTGGATTCTGGGGATCGGGCAGAACGGCACCCACATGCTGGTCTTTTCAAAGGATCGGTCACAGATTGTCACCTCCAACATTGCATCCGATTCCCTCACATTGCTCGAGCGCGGCAGCGACTCTGTCGGTTGGACCGCCGCGAACATTAGCGTCGGCAAAGGTCCGGAAGGCGGGGACATTTCGCCCGATGGCCGTGAATACTGGGCAGCCAATTCCGGCGACGGGAGCATCTCGATCGTTGACATCGCCGCCAAAAAAGTTGTGCAAACCCTTAACGTTCAGACGGGCCGCTCGAATCGCCTCAAGTTCAGTCCTGATGGGAAGCTGGTGCTTGTGTCGGACCTGGGAAACAACGCCTTGTTGGTGCTCGATGCAGCTTCCCGTAAAGAGGTCAAGCGTCTTAATCTTGGCCGCCAACCGGAGGGGATTCTTATCGTTCCCGATGGCTCGCGCGCTTATGTCGCCGTTGCCGGGGAAAACGCGGTTGCCGTGCTGGATTTGAAGACGCTCGATGTAACCAGTCGCATCCCCACCGGGAAAGGCCCGGACGGCATGGCCTGGGTGGTGCGTCGTTGAGTGATGAGAGATGCTTGAGGCGACCGGTTGGCAAACTAAGGCGCAACAATTGAAGAGCTTTCGGATTCCTGCTTTGCTGGCTGGTTTGCGGCGTCTACGGCGATCGCAATGAGCGTGACGTCATCTTGCAGGTGTGAGCCGCCGAAGTTTTTTACACTTTCAAGCAACCTTCGATTGAGAGCGGATGGCGCTTCCTCGGCGAGGTTTTCCAGCAGATGAATCAGGCGCTCTTCGCCGAGTTGTTCCCCGTCTGCTTTGCGCGCCTCAGTGATACCGTCGGTGAACAGCAGCAAGCGATCACCCGGAGCCAGTTGTACGAGAGAGTTCTCGTACTGCCAATGCGGGAACACACCCAGCACGGCGCCGCCATTTTCCACCAGTTGTACAGAACCCGAAGCCCGCTTGAGGATAGGCGGAGGGTGACCGGCGCAGGCGTATTCGACTGTTTTCTTTTCTCCATCGAGCACGCCATAGAACAGCGTTACAAACTTCTCCGGGGCAAGATTGGCGCAGAGCACCGAATTGACCCGCTCGCATAGCCACGCGGGGGAGGCGGATTCTGACGCAAAGGCGCGCACGGCGGCCTGCACGTTTGCCATGAGCAGGGCTGCTGGAACGCTTTTCCCCACCACGTCGGCGATACAGATCCCCAGCTTCTCTTTCCCCAACGGGATCAGATCAAAGTAGTCACCTCCGACGGTGCGGGCGGGTTCCCAGGTTCCCGCTATTTTGAAGCCTTTTAGCTGGGGAACCACCTTGGGCAAGAGGGCTACCTGGATTTCCCGTGCGCGTTCGAGCTCCTCCTCTTGAACTTCGTGTTCCGCGATATCCAAAGCGATTGTCTGTTGCAGTTCGCGGTTGCGCTGCTCCAGCTTGCCCTTGGTCACGATATAGATCTGGCATGCAAGGCCAAAAGTGAAGGTGGCTAAAGAGGGAAACTTCCAACTTGAGCTCAGGTACGGCCAGAACCGGCCGCCGGGCCGATCTACAAACCAGAACACCAGGGCCGTAGTGCCGGTGACCAGCACGGGGGTGAGAATGAGCAAGAGTCCCAGGAACGCGGACCAGTATTGGAATGGCGGTTTGCGAGCGTACAAGAAACTCAAACTGCTCAAGGTGAAGGTCGTGAGATTCGAGAGGCACAGCGTGTAAACAACGGTGACCAAGAGATTCGAGCTCTCTGGCCGTATGGCCCAGAAAATCCCGTAGATGACTGCGGCGATGGCAGCAAAGAAAAGTTGCAGGCCTAGCAGTTGCTTCAAACTCGGCCAGACTCCCGGAGATGGAAAGAGATCGGCCGGGCCGGCCTGGGTGCCGACCATGGTTTGATCGCTAGTTCCTGGTCTGGGCATGCTATTTCCGAGCGCTCCCCGACGGAGTAGATATTGTGTTCTATCTCTCGGATCTTGCCGTGATGGAGGCCACCGGCCCCGGTGACCTCGATCACGAGCTGCCTCCTGCAGGTTTGAAATTGATTGGTGGACTTGTTGCGTTTGGCGGGTCGGAGCCGCTAGACTGCGCGCATGAAACCATCGCAGATATCCCTGGGCATGGTCTTGACGTTTTTCTGTGGGGCAATGCCCACTGATGCCCAGCAGCCCAAGTCTATTTTCTATATGACGCGCGAGCCGCGCTCTGTACGTGCGTTCCTGGCTCATGCGGACAAAATCGATATCCTCTCCCCCAATTGGTATGCGCTGGATTCGAGCGGCCTGCTTTCCGGCGGCCCGAATCCGGAGGTGATGGAAACGGCGCGCCTGGACCATGTGCCGGTCATGCCGCTGGCGGTCAACGGAGGCTTTGCCCAAGAGGAAGTCCACAAGTTCTTCGGGAATGCGACGGCGCGCGGGCAAGCCATCGTTGCTATGGTTCGAGCCTGCAAAGACAACGGCTACATCGGTTTCCAGTTGGATCTGGAAAATGTGAATTGGACGGACCGGGATGCACTTTCCGACTTCGTGCGCGAAACTGCGGCGGCGTTCCACAAGGACAACCTCCAGCTTTCCATCGCCACGATTCCGAACGCGCCGGGGCATCCGGGAGAAACCGGATTCTCGACCTGGATTTATCAGAATTGGCACGGGGCTTATGATTTGAAAGCCATCGCACAATCGGTGGATTTTGTCTGTCTGATGACCTATGACCAGCACACGACCTGGACGGTACCCGGCCCCGTGGCCGGGTGGAACTGGACCGTCGGCAACCTCGACTATGCACTCAAAGTCGTGCCCCCGCGAAAGCTAGCCCTGGGAATTCCCTTGTATGGCTATCACTGGTTTACGGGTACTCCTACCAAGGCGCTCGACAAAACCGGCGACAAGCCCAACCCAACGGCCGACTACATTTCCACCGATGACGCGCTGGATCTGGCCAAAGCCTACAGTGCACACCTTGAGTGGGATCCTGCGGACCGGACGGCGTGGATGTATTTTTACCGAGACGATGAGCGCGAGTGGATCTTTTATACCGATGTACGCACTTTCAAAGAGCGCTACGCGCTGGTGAAGGATCGTGAGCTATATGGCTTTGCATCGTGGGTGCTCGGAACAGAAGACCCCGGAATCTGGTATCTGCTGCCAAGCCACAAATGATTTCTCTGTGGCGGATGTGAAGAAAAAGGTCGCTCCGTAAAGCCGATTCTCGTAATCACAACCAATATGGAGCTTGGGAATCAAGGCTCATGGCGTAGGCTTGTTTCCACGCGAAACGGAGGTCAGCCTTGCCACCCCAAGCGGCAACCGTATCGATACGCAAAGCGAGGGGTGAGGATTCTCCGGAGATCTTGGCGTGCCTGCGCCAAGCGTTCGAGGAATTTCGGGAGGGCTATACGCCCGACGCGTTCCTTGACACCGTGCTTATGCCGCAAACCCTTCGCGAGCGTCTCGAAACGATGAGTGTCTTCGTAGCGGTCAATTCCGAGGGGCAAGTTGTCGGCACGATCGCCTCGAGCGTGGTCGGTTTAGAGGAAGGGCATCTCCGGGGGATGGCAGTGTTGCCCGCGTTGCGCGGTACCGAAATAGCCGCGCAATTACTTAGGCAGGCGGAAGCGGAGCTGGCCCGGTTCAGGTGCGCGCGCGTTACGCTGGATACCACTGAGCCGCTCCTGCGGGCGATGCGCTTTTACGAGAAACACGGTTATCGGCGTTCCGGAAAAACCAAAGACTTCTTCGGGATGCACTTGATCGAATATCAAAAGACTTTGCTCTAAAGAATCGGCACTCGAGCAGCGGGGAAGCAAAGCGTTCTCATGGATTAGCCGTTCCTGCCAACGCTCTCTGTCAGTTCATTCCATTGGAGCGTAGCCTGGTTTGCGGTGCAAGGCTTCCGCGAAAACGGTGTCTTCCGGTGAGTATCCTGTCCCGAAGCTCACCAAGGATTTCGTTGGCGGTCAGTAGGTGAGCGACCAGCCGATCAACATCATGGCGAGAACCAACACGAGCACCCCGGTGCTCACAACGCTCAACATTCTTCCGTGGCCGAGCAGGTAGTCGCGAGATTCCGGGTCGATGCACAAGATGATGGTCACAACCAGGACCACGCCCCAAGCCAGCAACGCCGGCAGGCCCTGATACCTGCTAATCATGGAGAGAAACTGACCGGGAGGCTGTCCCGCGGGAATCCACCAGGGGATCATGGGGGCCACGCCGGCGGCCAGCGAGAATGTGAGCAGTTTTCGTGTGAGCCAGCCCTTTAGCTTGGGCCGCGCTTCCTTCCAGATGAAATAGTCCCACGCCAGTAGGCCGAGCGCCAAAGGCACCCAGCCATATAAGGCGGCCTTTTGGTCTAACCAATACCAACTGCGAAACAGAAACCGCCCGTGATGGGCCTCCGCGAGCCGGGGCAGCAGGAATAATCCCAACACCGTGTTGCAAACTAAGGCGACCAAAATGGTGACCAAACTCATGAATTGAAACCAGTATCGCGTGGGCACTTTCTTGCAGCGAGTGCACACGGACTGTTTGGGCAGGAAATTCAGTCCACAGCGATCGCAGTACACAGTAGTTCTCCCGTAGGGAGGGAATTCGAACTCACTCGCCACCAGTGTATGGCGACCGGCTCGGGCAAAACTACTGGTCCCAGGACCAGTTTTGGTCGTGCTGTGCTTGGTTACACAAAAGTTTGATGAGGATAGGTGGGAGTCTATCTCTCTTTATTCTAATTAGATATGATCTCTCGAGCCTGCCGGGGGCCACCCTCCCGGGCCTGCAAATCAGGGAAAGCCACGCTCGGTTGTGCCCCGGCTTCTGACCGCCCTCGTCAAAGTCTTGCAACTTCCTTCAACGATCGGCTTTCCTCTTGCGGAGCTCCTGGGTCTGCCGAATGCCGTGTTCGGACGTAGGCCATGCCATCCTTCATGCCGGTAGAGGCCTCTTCATGTTGCCCTCGCTTAGGCGAGCAGGTGGTCAAGATTCGTGATCTGCCTTCGCGGTCGTCAAGGCGGAGGTCGTGAAGTTGCTGAGCGGCGAAGGCCTTTGGTAGAGTGCCTACTTGCTGACAAGACGGCCAGAAATCCGAAGGAGGGACTCTTGCGTATTCCAAAGTTTGCTCTCGACATCCTGGTTTGCCCGCTGTGCAAAACGCAGGTGGAACTCCTTCCCGATGAGTCGGGATTGAAATGCGTTTCTTGCCACCGCGTCTATCCGATTCGTGACGACATTCCCGTGATGCTGCCCGAAGAGGCCAGCATCGCGGAGGAAAACCGGAACAAGTAACGGGAATCGTCCATCCAGCCCGCATGACCACTCCTTTCGCTCATTCCGTGCCACGCTTGAAACGGCTGCTGCCGCGGCTACGCGGCAAACGGCTCGGTGTGCTTGGTGACTTGATGCTGGACCGCTACTGGTGGGGAACGGCCTCGCGCTTGTCTCCCGAAGCGGCCGTGCCGGTGGTGGATTTTGTCGGTCAGAACGAATGCCTCGGGGGCGGAGGGAACGTGGCGGCCAACCTCGCCGCCCTCGGCGCGAAGGTCGAGGCCTTTGGTGTGGTCGGAAGCGATGAGGCCGGCCGCGCGCTCCAGAAATGCCTGCGCCAAGCGGGCATCGGCCAGAAAGGCGTTTTGGCCGAGGCAAAACGCGTAACGACGGTGAAGACGCGGATCATCGCGAAGCACCACCAGGTGGTTCGCGTGGACCGGGAACGCCGCGAAGCACCCGACGCAGAAACACGGGAAAGGCTGCTGCGTATGGTCTTCGCGACGCTCGAGCGTCTCGACGCCCTGGTTCTTTCCGATTACGACAAAGGATTGATCACCGATGATTTTGCCGATCGCGTGCTGAGCGCCGCGCACCATTTGAACGTTCCGGTGTTCGTGAAGCCGAAGACTTCCCGACTTTATGCCTACAGGGGCGCGCGGGTCATTGTCTGCAACACGAAGGAAGCGAGTTTTTACGTGACCAAGACTCTCGCGGATGAAAAGTCCTTTGAGGAAGCGGGACGAGCGCTGCTCGCGCACTTTGGTTGCGGCGCCGTGGTGATCACGCGAAGTGGAGAAGGCATGAGTGTGTTTGAGGAATCCTCGGCGAAGCACTTGCACGTGCCGGCGACCGGTTTTGAAGTGACCTACGCGCGCGTAGGCCAACCGGGGGTCGAGCGCGGGGCCACGGGCCGGCAGGTGTTTGACTTAACCGGCGCCGGGGATACGGTTCTGAGCGTGCTGGCGCTCGCGGCCGCGGCCGGTGCATCTATTGTAGATGCCGCGATGCTCGCCAACATTGCTGCCGGAGTGGTGGTGGGCAAGCTCGGCACGGCGAGCGTATCCCCACCGGAATTGGAGCATGCGCTAGACGAGTTGCGGGACTAAGCGAGCCTGGAAGAGCCGCGCTAGGGCGGGAAGCTGAGGGACTTGTCGGCCATGATGACCCACACGCTGACAACCTTGGTCTTGCGACTTTTCTCCGCGTCCGAGGCGTCAGGCATGGGCGAAAACGGACTGACAGCCACTTGTATATCCACGGCGTTGGCGCCATGTCGTGAAGTCGCTTTCAGGATTTCAAAGCTTTTGACCGGTCCGTAATACCCTTCGGGACCCCAGTCAGCGAGAAAATCCTTCTTCGTGTAGCTCGGGCCAGGTTGCCAAAGCTGGTATGCGAGGTCCGTGTTGCCGGCAGCCAGCGCATTGAAGAAACGTTCCGCCGCTTTTTTTTCGGGATAGTAGCGCAATGCGAAATAAAGCACCACAATGACGGCCACCACTACTGCGGCGACGGTGAACGGAACGGCTCGTGATTTATCCCGTGTGACGGGAGGTGGATCGAGCAGCGTCATTCGGTAGTCTCCTGCCCCGCGAGCATCAGAATCGAAATCAAAACTTGCTTCGAGAAATCCCTGCGGCTTCAAATAACACTAAAACCTTACAAAAATTCCTTGCGCGAGTAAATGGCTGCAAATTAGAAACAACCGCGCTCGCTACAGATGGCGGCGAATCAGTTGACCGAGTGCACGTGACCTCGGGGGCAGCGCACCAGCCATTCCGCGACGAGCAGATTCGGAACCCAGCACAACCAGGACACGGTGATGTAGCTTTGCCGGAAGGACCAGTGCAGGGCGAACAGCAGGAGGGGCATGTAATTGCGCAGAGTGACCGCGGCAAGGGTCAAAGAGAAATTGCGAATCATCCATTGGCGATGCGCGACGGTGTTCCCTCGCCGAATCATGCGGTAGGCTTGGAGGCCCGTGAAAAACCACAATGAGGCGAGCATGCCGAACCCCAAGTGCGTGGGCAGGCCCTGTTCGGAAACCGTGGCCATAACCATGCCTGCAATGGATCCGAGGGCCACTTCCAGCAAGTAAAAACGCCCGAGCCAGCGATGCCAGCTGAGCGCGCGCGTCCGCAGCTTTTCCGAGAACTGCCACGGGCCTGCCAGGAGCGCTCCCATGCCTCCGGCAATGTGCAAGCGAAGGGGCAGAAGATACCGGGAGAAATGGTCATCGTTGGGAGTGATCAAGAAGTATTGCGTCGCGTACACCGCCACGCCGATACAAGACAGCAACATGAACCACCAGAGCGCTATGGCCAGGCGGGATCGGCGCGGCGCGATCGCCGTGGCTAGTTGAGCGAGTTCAGAAATGAGCTCCTCCCGGGTTAGTCGAAAGTATATGCGTTCGGACGGGCGAAGAGACTTTTGCGTCCTTAGCCTGTAATATAACCTGCCGAAGCGGGCATTATGAAACCCCGCGTCCTGCTCCGGTTAGCGGTCGTTCGGCTGTTTGCTCCCACTTCAGCCGTGAGCGGCCAAGCCCCTAACCCATCGCACGGCGCCTATGTCGGAGGGGCCAGTGTGACCCGCAGTGGGGCCGCTCGGTCTGAAGGATCTCGGCCTTCCTAAAGACGACCTTGGGGCTGTAGTTCCCGCTGGCTTAGGAGCGAGGTCAATCTTTCCGGCTGAATTGAATCCATCAGAGAGTTCCGAAGCCGCACGGATGGCATGCGGAGCGGGGACAGCCGCGATGCAGGGCCAGGAGGTTGGTCGCCGACTAAGCTTCAAGCGCTCCGGCGGCGCCTTCGGGGAGTGCGATCTCATATTTGGTGCGGGCTTTTTCGCGGTGCATTTCGAGGGCGAGTTCGATGAGCTTGTCAATGAGTTCGCGGAAGGGAATGCCGCTGGCTTCCCACATTTTCGGGTACATGCTGATGGACGTGAAGCCAGGAATGGTGTTCACCTCGTTGAGATAGATTTTGCCGCCTTTCTTTTCGAGGAAAAAATCCACGCGGGCCATGCCGCTGAGTTCCAGGGAGCGAAAAGCCTCTACCGCGTATTCTTGAATCGTTTTGACCTGCGCGCGCTTGAGCTTCGCGGGGATTAGAATCTGCGAGCCCTCTTCCAAGTATTTTGCCGTGTAATCGTAGAATTCGCGGTGCGGCACGATTTCGCCAGGAATCGAAGCCTTAGGGTGGTGATTGCCCAACACCGAGACTTCGATTTCGCGCCCTACGATGCATTTTTCGACAAGGATTTTCATGGCGAACTCGGCGGCCAGATTCAAGGCGGCCGCCAATTCCCCGCGCGAGTGGACTTTGGTCATGCCCACCGAAGAGCCCAGCGTGGCTGGCTTGACGAACACGGGATACTTGAATTTCTTCTCGACAACCCTCTGACTTTCTTTGGGATCGCGCTCCCAATCCGCGCGCTGCACGGCAATCCACGGCA
>Ga0126383_10002998_pt1 | contig 11079 bp, 10 predicted proteins | sample PanSoiMetPlot_35_FD_96882 | JGI IMG/M metagenome (GOLD analysis project Ga0126383, IMG submission 96882) | Tropical forest soil microbial communities from Panama - MetaG Plot_35 | ecosystem: Environmental > Terrestrial > Soil > Tropical forest > Bulk soil | place: Panama | collected 2016-02-17
ATCGAACGAATGCGAGAGATCGATAATCTTTCCGCTGGGAAATTCCGTTTTTCGTTTGGCGCACGCCATCAGCAGCAGGGAGGCGAGGATTAGAAATACAATCCGTTTCATCAGATCGCTCCTTTCATTTTGTCGGGCATTATCTACGAAGAGCTGCGTACGATCCACGAAATCACACGAAACATCAGGAATAAAGCGTCCTTCGTGTTTGTTCGTGTGAGTTCGTGGATCGTCTTGCGTCACCGAAGCGCGCATCTCGCACAGTCACTGGCGCTCATCTTATGTTTCGTCTATGCTGCCGCGACGTTAAACTATTAGATCTGAATACCTTCAGAGTAAGACCGATGCCTTTTCAACCAACGCTGCTGCTACTTGATTCGATCGATTCGACTAATCTTGAGGCCATACGTCGGGCCAGGATGGGCGCGCCCGAAGGACTGTGCATCGTCGCGCGTGAGCAGACTGCGGGCCGCGGCAGGCTCGAGCGCAGCTGGCATTCGCAAAAAGATGCGGGCATTTACTTTTCGATTGTTTTGCGCCCCCGTCTTGAAACCAATTACTGGCCACTGCTCGCGTTGATGGCGGCGCTGGCTGTGGTTGACGCGCTGCGCAAATCCTGCGCAGTCCGCGCAGACATCAAATGGCCCAACGATGTTTGCGTACATGAGCGAAAAGTCTGCGGGATCCTTGCCGAGACGACCGAGACCCCGGCGGGGCCGGCCGCGGTGATCGGCATCGGAATCAACCTGACCAATGAATCGTTGCGCGCTGATTTAATCAATTTGGCAACTTCGCTGGAGCAGATCACCGGCCGGCCACCCGATCCTGAAACGGTGCTCACGGAGCTCCTGAAAGCCGTCGTCGAACGTTACCAGGCGCTGCAAACCGCGGGCGGTCGTGAGCATACCATTCGCGAATGGTGCGCGCATTCAACTTATGCTTTTGACCGGCGGGTGCGCGTTTCCTTTGACTCGGACAGTTTCGTCGGCGTCACGCGCGGACTTGACGAGGACGGTGCGCTGCGCGTTGAGACAGCAGAGGGAAAGCTTCGCCTGGTCCGGGCCGGTGATGTTACGGCACTGCGAGCCTACGGCGATAACAATTGAAATCAGATGAAAAGCTATCGGATCGTCATCTCGACCTTTGGCTCCTACGGAGACGTGCATCCTTACATCGCGATCGGCCTCGAGTTAAAACGGCGTGGCCACGTGCCCATCATGGCAACTTCAGAAGTTTATCGGGAGAAGATGAATGCCGCCGGCATTGAATTAATTCCGGTTAGACCTGATATGCCTTCTTACGATCAACTGGATGAGCTGTTAAGGATTATTGAGCCGATCATGGATCCCCGTCAGGGCGGCGAACGAGTGATGGAATTGCTGCTGCCGCACTTGCGCGATATTTATGAGGATCTAAACCGGGCGGTTGAGGGGGCGGACTTGCTTTTGACTCATCCGCTGCCATTGCTGGGACCCGTGGTGGCGCAACTGCGCCGGCTGCCGTGGGTCTCAAGCGTGCTTGCGCCGGCCTCGTTTCTTTCGGTTTACGATCCGATCGTGCCGCCACAGTGGCCGGGACTATACCACCTGATGCGGTTCAGTCCATTGGTGGGCCGTGGGGTGATGACCCTGGCGACGAAGAAACTGGATAAGCTAATGCAACCTGTATATGAGTTGCGCGCCGAATTAGGCCTGCCGCGGGGAGGACAACCGGTGTTGGCGGGTCAACACTCGCCCACGAAAGTGCTTGGGCTTTTTTCGCAGGTCATGGCCCAGCCACAACCCGACTGGCCGGCGAATACAGTGGTGACCGGATTTCCGTTTTATGACCGGCGCGACTTTTTTGGCGAAAGCGAGATCGCCAATGAATTACTCGAATTTCTGGCTGCCGGTCCGCCGCCGATCGTCTTTACGCTTGGCTCTTCTGCGTTTTGGGTCGCGGGGAATTTTTATCTTGATTCAATTGCCGCGGCGCAGGCGCTCGGACGGCGCGCTCTGCTCTTGATTGGTCACTCGCGCAACATGCCCTCGACGCCGCTGCCTGAAGGCGTAGTCGCCTTCGAATACGCACCGTACAGCCAGGTTTTGCCACGCGCTTGCGCCATCGTGCACCAGGGCGGGGTCGGCACGACGGGTCAGGGACTGCGGTCGGGCAGGCCGGTCTTGATTTTGCCGCACGCGCACGATCAGTTTGACAATGGCGCTCGCGTGGCGCGGCTGGGCTGTGGCCGGGTTTTGCCCCGGCCACGCTACAATGCAGAAACGGCCGCGCGCGAGCTGCGACTGCTGCTCGAGGATCCAGGTTATAGCGAAGCAGCAGCCATGATTGGCGAAATAGTTGGGCAGGAGCACGGCGCCCAGGTGGCCGCCGATGAAATTGAATCAGTCCTGCGCGCGCATAATTGAAGATTCAAAATGCTGTTAGTAATCGACATTGGCAACACGAACACTTCGTTCGGAGTATTTGACGGCGAAACGCTGAAAGCGCATTGGCGCCTGACCACTGAACGGGCCCGCACCGGCGATGAATGGGGTGTGCTGGCGCGAAACCTTTTTGCCCTCGCGAGTCTTGACTTCAAAGCTATCGACGGGATTGCGATCGCCTCGGTAGTGCCGCCGTTAAATTTTACGGTGAAACGGATGGCGGAAGACTATTTCCAGCTGACACCGCTATTCATCGACCACACCGTGGATACCGGCTTGAAGATTTTGTATCAGCCGCCCGCAGACGTTGGCGCGGACCGAATTGTCGATGCGGTCGCCGCCATTCATAAATACGGGTCGCCTTGCATTGTGGTTGACTTTGGCACGGCGACCACCTTTGACGCAATCAACTCCAGTGGCGAATACGCCGGCGGTGTAATCACGCCCGGAATTACTATTTCCGCGGACGCTCTGTTCGCTCGCGCCGCCAAGCTGCCGCGCGTCGAAATCAAACGGCCGAGCCGCGTCGTTGGCTCGACGACCGTGGGAGCCATGCAGTCTGGCCTTTATCATGGCTACGCCGGTTTGGTGGATGGGATTCTGCAAAAGATGATCGATGAACTTGGCGGGCGGCCGCAGGTAATCGCAACGGGCGGACTGGCGGCGTTGATTGCGCGCGGATCGGAATACATCAACCAGGTCGATGAGACGCTGACGCTTGAGGGGATGCGTCTGGTTTATGATCGGACGAAATAGTTTCAGGTTCCAGGTTTCAAGTTCCTCCGTTGAACCTGAAACTTGAAACCTTAAACCTGAAACCCCATCTTGAACTACTTCTCTTATTTCTCGGAAATCGAAGACACGTTTGTTCGGCGGCGCGGTAAGCACCTCATGCTTAGTCCGATGGACTGGGCTTTGATCGAAAGCTGGAAGGAGCGTGGCCTGCCGCTGCATGTCGTGCTGAGGGCCATCGAGCACGCCTTCGATTCACACGAAGCGAAGAAGCACAAACGAACTGTCAAGACACTTCTCTATTGTCAGGAGGAAGTTGAAGCGCAATACGCAGAATGGCTCGAGTCGCGCGTCGGTAGTCACGACGCCCACGCTGACACAGATACAACGGATTCGGCTTTTCCGCGCGCGGTCGTTTTGCAACACCTCGATCACAGCTTGGGAATCCTGACCCGGCTCGGCACCGAGCGGCAGCTGCAAGCTGATGCGCTAAGCGAAGCTCTCAGCCGCGCCGGCGCCTTGCTGTCAGAGATTAGAAATGATTACGAGTCGGCGTCACAGCCCGACTCGCGTAAGCTGGAGGAGTCGCTGACGGGAATTGAGCGGCTGCTCGACGATGCGATGCGCGTTGTCACCAGTGAAGCTCAGATGGAAGCAATGCGTACTGAGACGGAAACACAACTGAAGCCGTATAAAAGACACATGGACAAGGCAGCGTTCGCGCAAACGCTCGACAATCTTCTCCGCAAGCGGATGCGAGAACATTTTAATGTGCCACGGCTGAGTTTGTTTTTTCTCTAGCGTTTCCGGGACCGTGTTTACTCTAATCACATTGGTAGATAACAGTCTGGCGGACGATTACTACCACCGCCATCTTTGGCGCCGGTACCGGAGGTTCGATCGGCTATTCCGCGTGGTAGACGTTCGCTCGTATCGAGCAAGCGAGAATGCCGCCGAGGTTACGATCCTCGACCGGTTCGCTATGTTCGCCGCTATGTATTACGAAGGTCTTTCGTATCAAACTTTGCTTGACCGGCTCGCAGGGACGAAAAATCTGGTGTTCATGACCAGCGACCTTCACTATTGGTCAATCTTTCCGCAGGGTGTCAATCCTAAGGTGTTCACCCAGGAGAGACTCTCACCTTCGCAAAATCGATACGATCAACTTTTCGAGATGTTTGACCGGCTCGACATTCAGCATCTGGTTACCAACTACGAGTGTCCGGAGCTGAACCACATTCGTTTACTGCGGCCCGAACTGAAGACATATGTTATTGATCTCCATGTCGACACCGATGTCTTCCGGGATTACGGACTGCGGAAGGAACACGACGTAATTATCTACGGCTCAATGTCGCCATCGGTCTATCCCCTTCGTTCCCGAGTCTGCAATTTATTGACCGCCTCAAGCCATTTTAAAGTCCTGCACGTGAAGACGGAATCGGTTCATTATGAAGCGGTCATTTGCGGAGAACGACTGGCGCGGAAAATAAATCAATCGCACCTGGGATTGGCTACCGTCTCTAATTTTGACTACCTGGTGGAAAAGTATTTCGAAATTCCAGCCTGCCGCTCAGTGGTGTTGGGCAATATGAACCAGCAAGGGTGGGCGATTTTCGGCAATAACTATGTGCATATTGACGACCAAATGACCGACAGCCAGATCCTGGGAGTCATAGGCGACGCGCTCGCTGATCCGAGTAGATTGCAGATGTTGGCGGACAAAATGCACAGCGTGACGCAGTCGAGTTACACGCTAACGCAGTACGAACGTAAGCTATTTGAACTTGCGCGTGAGATCTCGCCGGCCGAATGACGGGGATGCAGAGCAGTTCACGCATCATCCGCCTTACCCTGCTGTTGAATCAGTTCCAAATACCTGGCGACAACTGAATCGGGTTTGCCAATTTCGAGCAGGCGACCGCCTTCAATGAGGATCGCGCGATCGCAAAACTGTTGGATGGAGAGCAGGTCGTGGCTGGCCAAGACTACTGTCGATCCGCGCCGCCGGACCTCCTCAAGCTTGGCAAAACATCTTTTCTGAAAGCCCGCATCACCTACTGCCAAAACTTCGTCGAGCAGCAGGACCTCAGGTTCGAAATGAGCGGCGACCGCGAAAGCCAGCCGCACAAACATACCGGCCGAATAATACTTGACCGGCGTGTCCAGGAAACGTTCAACTTCGGCGAAGGCGGTAATCCTTTCGAATTTGCGGCGCACTTCGCTCAGAGACATTCCAAGCACGACGCCATTGAGGAAGATATTCTCGCGTCCTGTGAAATCAGGGTGAAATCCGGCACCTATTCCCAGCAGGCTGCCGGTGCGCCCATAAATATTCGCCTCGCCGGCCGACGGCTGCGTAACACGCGAAAGTATCTTTAATAAAGTTGACTTTCCCGCGCCGTTGCGCCCGACAAAACCTACACTTTCGCCCGGTGAGACTTCAAAACTGATATCGCGCAACGCCCAAAAAGTCTCTGCTCGTTCCGACTCAAGGCGAGAAAGTTTTCCGGGTATCCCGTGGAACACTTCGCGGAGCGAAGAAGCCGAGCGCACAAGCGAATACGACTTGCTTATATTCTTAACTTCCAAAATTGAAGTCATGCCGTTTAATAAACGTCTGCCATGTCCTTTGATAACGCGCAAAAAATCCAAAGCGAAGCTGCAGTCAGAACCAGGGTCGTCAGCATTGAAATCCGAATTGCGGGGATGTCCAAAGGCAGCCCGAACAAGACTGCGCGAAAGCTTTCGATGATTCCTACGAGCGGATTCAGAAGGTAAAGTCGGCGCCAGCGACCGACAATCAAACTTGCAGGATAGACAATCGGCGAGCAGAACATCCAAATTTGGAGGATCACGGGCAGCAGCGAGCCGACATCGCGGTATTTCATATGCAAAGCAGCCAACGCGGCGCTTAATCCGAACGCGAGGATGGCGAGCTGCAAAATCAACATCGGTAAGAGCAGGATGATCCAGCCCGGTCTTATTCCGTAAAAGACCATGAGGCCGGCCAGAACCGCCGCGGCCGCCAGGAAATCGAAGAGACGAACGAAGATGTTCGCGAGTGGCAAAATCAAACGCGGAAAATGAATTTGATTGATGAGGGGACCATGTCCGCTCAGACTCTGACAACCGGTGGCGACCGCTTGCGCGAAAAACAGCCACCCCAGCAAACCCGAGTAAGCGAAAAGCGAATAAGGCACGCCGTCCGACGGAACCCGCACCACTATTCCGAAAAAGATCACAAAGACCAGGGCGAGTGATAGTGGCTGGAGAATGGCCCAGCCGATCCCAAGGGCGGTTTGTTTATATCGCGCCTTCATGTCGCGCCAGACTAAGACAAAAAGCAATTCGCGATATGCCCAGATTTCATTAGCCTCGAGATATAGAGATGTTCTGTGCGGACGAATCTTAATCAACGGCACGGGGGCTGGAGCCGAATGATTCGAAGCGACAGCAACGTTTGAGGCTTCGGCGGTTAACTCAATGGGCTGCTCAGTCATCAATTTTCAAATCGCTTGTTTTTCCGGCGAGCTAATCTCAAAACGGAAAGCGCAGAGTTTCGCAATTGACCGGCGGCGGCCCGGAATTTCCAATAAATAGTCGATTTGGCTGCGATGCATCTCCAGTAAAGCACGCGCAAATAAACAGGCGCGTAAATTCGCAGCATGTAGTCGATCAAGATTACACGGAAACCCAGGTAAGCGTACACGGGAAGGACGAGGAGCTGCCGATAAGATGAGACCAGGAGGTCGTAGCTGCGCCGTTTTCGCTTTGCGAAAAGGTCCTGATAAAGCTGGTTAAGATCGCTGACTGTTCGAGTCAAAGTGAATCGCTCCAGCATCAACCGGCGACCGTTGCGCGCTAGTCGTGCGGCCTCTTTCGGATTGCGCAGCATCTGCGAAATTCCGCGAGCTAAATCCTCGACATCACCTGGCGCAACCAGGATTCCGGTTTCGCCATCTCTCACACTGTCCGGAATTCCCCCAACTCGCGTCGCCACCATCGGGCGTTGCATCAGCAAAGCTTCAATGGTGCCGCCAAGGTTTTCGATTAGCGGCACCTGCACGGCGACGTCCACATCCCGCAGGATGCGGTTCACATCCGTGCGGTGACCCATGAAAATAATTTGCTTCTCGAGGCCCAAACTATCAACCAGTGCGATTATCTTCTGTCGAAGTTTTTCGCCATCCTTGCCAAAGCCTCGACCGACACACAAAAACTTAGCGTTCGGGAATTCGCGCAAGACCGCTCCGGCTGCCTTAACAAACTCCTCGTGTCCCTTGATGGCGCGATTGGAGAACGCTCCAGGAACCCACCCACTTTTCGGATTTTCCGGGTAAAAATAGGCCACCATCGCGACCAGAGGCGTATCTGACGGCCAGCCGAACGCTTCGCGAAGACCGGCCGGTGGAACTCCCTCCGGCTCAAATTTTCGCTCGTCTGGTCCATAATAGATGAGAAAGATTTTTCCCGGCGCGACGCCCATTTGTTCATACAGCCTTGCGGTCTTCGCGCAAGAAGCAATCAGGCCCGACTCCATCCAGGCCGTATTTCGATCAATGTAGTGGGAAATGCGAGCTTCCAGATGCCAGGGCGAAGCGATCATTGCCAGCCGCACGGGAACGTCAGCCAGCCAGCCCCCAATGCGTGCGGCGACCATTGCCGCGATAAGATGACTCTGAACCACGTCAAAGCGTTCCCGTCGAAACAACCGCGCCAGCCTGATTACCGTCAACGGCATCAGCGCCATTTGCTTCAGGTTCTGATAACCGAACTCCAGCGTCACGCACTTGATTCCAGCCGCACGCAGCCGTGCCGCAAAATCACAGTCTTCGCGGATCACGCAGGCGTACACGTCATGGCCGTAACGCTCGCGCAATTCACGCAGTTGCTCAACCATCCAGGTTGCGCCTTCGAGTGCGGCGCAAATGTGACAAACTTTCAGCCTGCGCTGTTCAGTATTGTTCATTCTGAAAGCAAGTTATTTGCGATGTTGCGAGTAGTCAGACCGAACCGGTTTCGCTATCATCATAAGCCCAAAATGAAAAAGATAGTAATTATCGGCGCCGGAGGCCACGGTCGCGAAGTCGCCGATATCCTGCGCCATCAACAAACGCAAGCTGCGGACTTTGCTCTCCTCGGTTTTGTTGATGACGATGAAGCGTTACACGGCAGACAAATAGATGGACTGATGGTCCTGGGTGGTTGGTCCTGGCTGGAAAAAGCTGAATGTGGAGAGATATCCATCATTTGCGCGGTTGGACTTCCGGAGGTTCGCAAGCGTCTTGTCGCCCGGGCCCAGAGCCTGGGATTGTCGTTCGCGAACGCCATTTCGCCGCTCGCACATATCTCGCCCTTTGCGAGCATAGGCCACGGGGTGATGATTTTCCCCTTCGCCTCTGTAAGCAGCAATACCAAGGTTGGCGATCATGCGATCATTAACGGCTTGTCACTGCTTGCGCATGACGTGAAAATCGGCAGTTACGCGGTAATATCTCCGGGTTCGTCCGTCGGCGGAAATGCCTCTATCGGCGAGGGCTGTTGGATTGGTATCGGTGTAAACATCAACCCGAGCGTAAGCGTGGGGCAATGGTCCTTGATCGGGAGTGGAGCAACGGTCATCCGCGACATCCCAGGCCATGTCGTAGCTGTAGGAGTGCCGGCGAAATCAATCAAGAATAGAGAGACTGTATGAGAAAGCCGCCACCGATCCCAATTGCTCGACCGTGCATAGCCAACCACGAGCGGTTGGCTGAAGACGTTACCAAGATCCTGGAGAGCGGGGTACTGACGAAGGGCCGCTGGCTGCGCGAATTCGAAGAGAAAGCCGCCGAATACCTGGGTGTGAAGCACGCGATCGCGGTCTCAAGCGGCACTACCGGTTTAATGCTTGCCTACCGTGCGTTGAAGTTGCACGGAGAAGCAATCGTGCCGAGCTTCACGTTTATGGCCACCGTCAGTGCTTTGGTTTGGGCGCGAGTCACACCGGTTTTCGTCGAGTCGGATTTTCACACCAGGAATGTCGACCCGCAAGCGGTCGCCGGACACATCACGCCACGGACCAGGGCGATCGTTGCAGTTCACAATTTTGGGAATCCCGCGCCAATTGGCGAACTGCAGGAGATTGCCGCGCGACACAATCTGAAATTAATTTTCGACGCTGCCCATGCCTTCGGTGCAACTTATCAAAATCAACTCGTTGGCGGGCAAGGTGATGTTCAGGTCTTCAGCCTTTCACCCACTAAGCTGGTGGTCGCGGGCGAGGGCGGGATTGTCGCGACCAACCGTGATGACCTGGCCAGGCGCCTGCGGCTCGCCCGTGAATACGGTAACGACGGAACGTATAACAGCATCCTTGTGGGCATGAATGGGCGCCTGCCGGAAATTTCGTCGCTACTCGCAATTGAAAGCCTGCGACAACTGAATTCAGCCGTCGAGAACCGAAACGCTTATGCCGGTTTTTATCAGGAAGAATTAAGCAAATTACCAGGCATCGGCTTTCAGAAAGTGAGAACTGATGATCGCAGCGTATATAAGGACTTTGTCATTACGGTCGATCAGGATCAATTTGGCCTGAACCGTGAAGAGTTGATGGCTGCGCTGGCCGCCGAAAGCATCGAAACCCGCAGCTACTACAAACCGCCTGTTCATCTCCAGACCATTTACCGACGCTTTGCGTGCCAGGATCTTCCCGTAACAAATAAGCTGGCGCAGCAGTGTTTAAGTCTGCCGATGTGGTCGCAGATGGAAAAAGGGATCCTGGAGAGAATTTGTGCGACCATTCATGACATACATAGAAACAGCGAACGGTTAAGATATCAGTTCGCCAAAACATCACAGTCTCCATCCCATAACATTTCAACACCACGGAAAGCACGGTTGCTGGCCGGCTGCGAACACTGACATCGATGCTTTAGGTGAAACAAACCAACGGGCGCAGGGCGGTTTTGTCATAATCGCGCGCAATAGGTGCGAAATCGGTCATCACTGAACAGATATTCAACATTTTCATTGAGCGAATCCTGCCGGGTGGCCTGGGCCTCGCGTATGCGAATGGGCAAACCATAATGGTTGCCCTGGCTGCTCCGGGCGATCGTTTACGCGTTCGGATCGATCGAGTGAAGGGAAATGTGGCCTTTGCTTCGATCAAAGAGATCATTGAAGCATCGCCGGTTCGCGTTGAGCCACCTTGCCCTTACTTTGGCCGGTGCGGCGGCTGCGACTTTCAACAGATGAGTTATCAGGCCCAACTCAATGCGAAAGTCGAAATCATAAAAGATTGCCTACATCGCATTGCCAGAATCGAAGACGTCCCGGAGTTTCAAATCACACCGGCAACGAATGAGTGGCGATATCGCTCGCGGGCCCAATGGCAATACGACTCTGAGCGAAAGCGGCTCGGCTACTTTGAAAACGCTTCACGCCGGGTTTGCGATGTGGCAGAGTGCGCTGTCCTCGTGTCCGAGTTGCAGCACCAGCTCGCGGAGTTGAGGGGAAGGATGGCTGATGGTTCATTGCCGGACGACGCGCGATACTTTCGCGCCGTCGTCGGCGATGAAGGCGTGGCGGTAAGCGCAGGCATCCGCAGCCCGGGAAGCGCGGAGATTCACCGTTCGATTTACGGTGAAACTTATTTGATGAATGCGGAAAGTTTCTTTCAGACTAACGCCGATCTTTTGCCGCAACTGATCGATGCATCGATCGGTGAGGAGTCAGGCGACATCGCGGTTGAACTGTATTGCGGCGTTGGCTTGTTCACCCTGCCACTGGCGCGACGATTCAAGCAGGTTATTGCGGTCGAGGAGAACCAGTCGGCGGCAAACCTTGCCCGGCTTAATCTGGCCAACGCGAGTTTAACGAACGCGAAAATTGAAAATAGCGATGTAGCTCAATGGTTCGAAATTGTCCTGGAGCGCGGCGG
>Ga0126383_10002999_pt1 | contig 11078 bp, 9 predicted proteins | sample PanSoiMetPlot_35_FD_96882 | JGI IMG/M metagenome (GOLD analysis project Ga0126383, IMG submission 96882) | Tropical forest soil microbial communities from Panama - MetaG Plot_35 | ecosystem: Environmental > Terrestrial > Soil > Tropical forest > Bulk soil | place: Panama | collected 2016-02-17
GGTTGACCGTAAGAGAAGCCGTCTTCGTTGCGCCTGCATAGGACGCAGAGATCGTGACTGCGGTGGAGGCGCCCACTGCGCTGGTGCTGACCGTGAAGGTGGCACTCGTGGCTCCCGCTGCGACCGTCACGCTGGAAGGCACTCGGGCCGCCGTAGTGTTGCTACTGGAAAGAGAAACCTGGGCGCCTCCTGATGGAGCCGCCCCGTTCAGCGTCACCGTACCCGTGGAAGACTGCGTACCACCAGTAACACTGCTTGGGCTCAACGTCAGCGAAGAAAGCGAGGCCGTCGGCGTCGAAGCCGGAGCCTGCTCGAAGACCCAAAGTGCGGGATGCGGATCGCTCATCGGAAGCACGACAAACTTCGTTGGGGACACCACGTAAGCAATGGCGCTCCCTCCCGACGGCGACGTAAGCGTGACGGTTCCTCTTCCATTGGTCGGAGAAGAGGTCACTGAATAAGTTGCCGCGAGAGAGGCGCCCGAGACTGGCCCACTGGGATCGCCGATATCCTCATTTCCAGTAAGATGGCCGGTCGGGCTGGCACCGTCTGCCGAGAATTCTCCAGAGAATACATTGACACCAAATCCTACCGGATCAGTCGCCAAGCCTGCATAAGCACCCGTGACAGCGGTATTGGTCAGTGCACTCGCAGCCTGGGGTTCGCCAAACCCAAACAAAACATTAGAATCCGAGACGAAGAGGAAAATCTGATTCGCGCTGATCAAGTATGCGACCAGGCTATATCCCCCAATCATGATGGCTGCCCGCCCATTCCCTGTCACGCTGTATGTCCCGGCAGCCGCGCTGACGGAATTAGGTGCGCTGCAGAAGTTCTCGTCATAGGTCAGGGAAAGGGCACCGTTGCCGTTAGTGGTGAGCAGACCTGCGACTGCCTTGGGTATACGAGATGCGCCACCGCATAGGGAGAGTCCGGTAAGCTCAATCACCATATTGCCGTTCAGCGAGGCGTTGGAGAAACCTCCTGCGGGAATTTGCTGCTGCAGCACCACGCCATTTAGCAGTGGAGTAGCGGCTGTGACCGCGTCGCTCTCCATTACAAACAATTTTCCTGAATTCACGACGTAAAAGACAAAATTCAGGCTGCTGAGTGTTCCGCCGAACGTGAAGGCGAAATGCATTGTGCCCCGCCCCGAGGCACTGTTGGAAACGGTGTAATTCGCCGCCGTAAAGTTCATCCCAAAATCAGTTCCATAAGCGTTGACGTCCCCAGCTGCGTTGGCGAGAGCGCCTGTCCCGTTTGAAGTAAACCGGCCTGCGATCGCCGCGCGATTGTTTCCATTATCGAAACCTGCTGCGCCAAACGCGTAGTCACCCGTTATTTTGGTAGTGCTGTACGCGGTCGCGTCCGACTTTTCCATCGTCCCCGATCCAATGATTCCACTGCCCCCGGTGGCATCGAACTCGATGAACTGGGCGTTTCCGCTGGCCAGCATCGCGAATGCCAGATGCAACAAAGTACCCCCGACATTGAGAGTCATGACGCCGCGGTGGTCCGCTCCGATAGAATATGTTCCAGTCAAGGGTTGAGCTGAGACTACGTCTCCGACAGCCGCGGAATTGCTGTCCAGTTCGCCATTCGTCAGGTTTCCCGCGCCGTCTGCAGTGAACCTTCCGACAAATGCCAGAGCTACCGAGCCGGTGGAGTTACCGGTAAGCCCGTTAAAGGCAAACGCATAATTCCCATTCAACTCACCATCGTTCACACCCGAGGTATTCTGGGCCCGGGAGGTGGAAGCGAAAATCAACGCGAAACATAGGATAACCAAAGCAATTAGATTTCTCATTTCTCTTCCTCAGACGCCTCCCGCGGTTGGATGAAACTGTTCTCGTCTAAAAACCAGAGATCCTGCCGTTTCCTGCCAGAAGTCATATAGGTCTTAGCCCGAACAAGTGTTACCGTCGTGGCAAAGGCCTTCTCCAATGGCTCGTCGCCCTCTTGGTTGCACGCGATTCGAGTTCAAAATGGCTCAGTGACATTCAACGAATGCTTTGTAGCGATTGACACGTTCAAAGGCAATCCGGTGGTTAATGGAAAACTGCGATCGGAAAATCCTTAAAACGCTGCCGAGCATTCCTGATCTTCGTCATTGACCAGATTTTTTAGCTTCGACCATATTCAGCGCATCGAATGACACTGAACCATTGCTGACTTCGTGAGCAGGAAGGAACTTTGCGTAGTCGGAAGGTTATCCAGAGTAGGGATATCCTCGACGATTTATAGGGTGTTTCATTCATTCAAAATGCATATTCAACCGGCTTGTGCCCTGCTTCTGATGCGCTAGCTTGGGAAGGTAAACCAGTGTGGGCATACAGCATGGAGAACGTCTGTTCATTTGGAATCCGCGTCATAACCCGACGAGCGATTGTGCTCTTTGGGGTTACGTTCATAGTGCCGAATACGGGAGTACCCCAGAGCCAGGCGAATCCTGGGTTTCCTGTATGGGTACAATCTAGTTTGATCAGGGTAGGTAGCAGCGACGCGCCGGGCCAGACTTCTTCGATCACTCTGTCCGGCGCACGCGGGGAAACCGCGGACACACAGGTTATTGTGCAGGCGCCAGTCGGCGGTCTGACCAATGTGAACCTGAGTGCCTCCGCGCTTATGGGCCCGGGCGGGGCGACCATTCCGGCATCGAATATCACTGTCTACCGCGAGTACTACGTCACCGTTACGGGCACCGCGAGTTACGGGAGCGGCAGCAATCCACCGCTCGGCTCAGGCACCTATCCCGAGCCGCTTATTCCTTTCAATGATCCCGAGACTGGTTCGCCCTTATGTGGAGCCACGGCAGCCCTCAAGGCCTGCAACGCGAGCCTTAGCGCAGGGCAGAACCAACCCTATTGGATCGACATTTCCGTGCCTCACGGCGCCACCATCAGCCCCCCAGGCACCTATACCGGCACGATCTCCGTCACCGCGGATCAGGGCAGTGCGACCGTACCGGTCACGCTAACGGTGTGGAACTTTGAACTTCCTGCGCAGCCCTCGGAACTTTCTCTCTGGACGCTCTGGCCCCCTTCCGCTGGCAATACGCTAACCACTCTTAATTGGGCGCTGATGCGCAACAAAGTCATGGGCTACGGCCTAGCCGCGAACGCAGCCTCGGACATGACCAATTTCGGACTCAGCCGCTTCGGGCTGAACATTTATTACTCTATTGGAATTAAGTGTGACGGCTCCTATAGCAACCTTCCTTCAAACAGCCAAATCAATGCCGCGGCCACTGGTCTTCCGGCAGGCTTGCCGTTGGACTTCTACGTTGCGGACGAATTGAATGGCTGCACCAGCGCGTACACGGCGCTTAAAACCATGGGCATAAACGCCCATTCAGCCACTCCCGGCGTCTTAACCATGATGACCACTAATACCCCCGATCCCAATCTATTCAACGAGGGCGATGGCCGTGGCGCGATTGACCATTGGGTGCTGCTCGATTCGGTCCAACAGTGGCCCCCTTTGCCGTTCTCTGGTGGCGGAAGCGACCTGTGGAGCTACGCCAGTTGCAACACGGGATTCGGGAACACACCGGAATGGATGGTGGACTACCCACCAATCAACGAACGCATTCAAGCGGGATTTTTAAACTGGACGCAAGGTGCCACGGGCATTCTCTACTATCGCGCGGACGGCTGGACGGGCGGAAACACCATAGGCAGTTGGAACAATGTCAATACCGCGGCTTGCGGTGGCGGCCTCGGAAGACCAGGCGATGGAATCTTCGTCTATCCGCCGGGACCTATCTCTTCGACAGAGTCCGCTCCAGGGATTCGCCTGAAGGCCATCCGTGACGGCATTCAAGACTACGAATACGCCCATATTCTCAACAAGCTAGGGCAAGGGGCTTTGTTGAACTCGGTGCTTCCGCAGATAGCTGCAAGCTGGACCAACTGGACTCATGACCCCGCCGCCCTGGAAAGTGCAAGGCTCCAACTGGGGCAACAGCTTAACAAGCTTTCCCCTCCATAGCTGGAGGTTGTTGCAGGATCGCCAATGCCGCACGACCTCCGATGATTCAGCTGCTAACGCAGGTGACAAACGAGGGCAGCCTTCCCTGTTACAGTATTTTTTGACGAAGTACTAAGGTATTCGCCGGATTGCCACGCTTAAGCGGTTAACATTCAATGAATATTCCGTAGCAGCTGGGACTCCACAACGGACGACCAGAAGGTAAAAGCCCACGCAACATTCGGGCTACGCGCATAGGCCGCCTCCCCAGCCAAAAATCTAGTTCAACCATGTCCAGTGTTTCGTGAGCCCAGACACGTCTCTTGACTGGTTAAGGTCGAGGACATGTATCTGGGTAACGGCCTGAACGACCGAAAGGAAAGAAGACTCCCCATTGTTGTTGCAGTGCGGCTGGAGGCGTCGGACCGCGAGGGCGACAAAGAACACGAACAAACGTACACCGATAATCTGAGTGCGCACGGCGTTCGCGTGATGTCCGCCCGGCGCTGGCATGCAGGTGAAGAGGCTGAGATTACTCCCGTGCAAGAAGAATCTCGCATGCGCGGCGAGGTGGTTTATTGTCAGAAGCTTGACGATGCTCATTTTTTTGTTGGGCTACACTTCCCGTACAACCGCATTTCTTGGAGCGCTTTGCAAAGGTATGACGGCATATGAATTGCCATCGATTTGCGAAGTCTTGACCGAACCTACCTGTTCGCTTGCTCCTTTCGCGCATCTCTCAGTTGACCGGTCCACTTGTCCAAGACCAGCTGATAGTGAGGATCAATCTCGGTGAAGGCGATTCCCATTCCAACATTCGGCAGGGAGTAAGCCACCTTGCCGAGAGCTGCGAAGTTCGCGCCCGCATGGACAATCCTGATCCTGACCGTTGCCATGCGCGTCCAAGCCGTAATACTCAGTGCCCAACAGTCCAGCCATCAATGTGGCCACTAAATTCATTTCTGACCCCCGCGTGATTCGCGGGGCGCACCCTGCCGTGATCCAGGTATGGCATTAAGGATTTTCAGTCTCAGACCACTCGCAGACCCCGCACGCCCCGCTCGCCGGAACCCTACGCCCGACGAGTCTCGAAATCAAGTGCAATACAAGTGCTCACTGAGTGTCATTCTTGATTCAGTGGAGCTATTTCACCCAATCGGGGGGAGGATACGCGATGCGCCAGAAGGTGGGTGCGGGTCGTGCGAACTCTACTGCAACCTTAGTCGGTCCCGTCAATTCCTTCTTCACGTAGACCACGCGGCACTCTTTCTGTTCCCCCTGCTTGTGTTTTGCATCAGGAGCCTTTGCTCAGGCGTTACCTTTTCCACTAAAGCCATCAGTGCGCCGTGCGCGTTGACAACCAGGGTTTGTGTTCTTTCAGAGAACTGCGGCCCTTCGGCTGGGCGTCTGTGAAGGACAACAGGAACGCTCAATTCAACCCGCTGGCTGCGGCGTTTCCCTGACCACTTTTTTGAGTTTGTGAACTGCTGGGGGCTCATAAAAGCGTAGACTTCACCCATATTTTACACTCGACGGAGTACTCCAACAAAAACCGGGCCAGGAGGATCACACATCCTCGAATGGGGCTGGAAGATGAATCCGCGAGGCAGAATGTTGTTCCCGAAAGAACTGGTAGGAGGGGGTGCTTCGCGGATATGCCCGCGACTCAAACCGCCTGATTGAGTCATCCGCACAACGTAAACCAGTGGTAGCACGTTACGGCTGCAAATTTCTAGCATCGGGCAAGGGCAACTCAACTCCGGGGGCAAGGTAGGATTCGCATGTCGTCGTTGGAAGATGGCTTGGGGTAGATACCCGATTCATTTTGCAGGTGAAGACCCGCTTTGCCTTACAGGTATCCTTTATACATTCGTGGCCTCGCCCTATTGCAAACCTGACCAAAGCATAAGAGGCCCACTCATGAGTGAGGTCCGCAAAGAAAAGCGTCATCCCGGAAAACTTCAAGTGCTGCTCTCACGAATCGCGGAGCCGTTGCTTAGAGAGACTGCTTACACGGAAAACGTAAGCGCTCACGGCCTCCGTGTACGAACAGAGAGGCTCTGGAAGTCCGGTACCCACTTGACGGTTCACTCCGCCGAGGGTCAGTTTTGGGCGCGCGGGGAGGTTGTCTACTGTGAGGGGTTTTCAGGCAACAAATTCGCACTCGGGCTTGAGCTCAAGACTCGAACAATCGAATGGATCGAGCGGTCGCCGTCGTTGTGAGCTCGCGTAGTGCCTGAAATTTGCCGCCTACCATTGACACACCCTTGCGATCGCGTCTAGAATACAGCGTGTAAGAAGTTCCCGCCCGCTATCCTCAAGATTGACTTGTTTGGAGATTCACAATGGCCAAAGTGTTTTACTGCAATGACCTGGTGCCCGAATGCAGGTACGAAGCGCGCGGGAACTGGGCGGAGGAAGTCTTGGCTGAAATCGCCGACCACATCGCAACCGTGCATAACATAGTAAATATCTCGGACGAAATGCTGGCTACGATTTGTAAGGCAATTCACGAGGACGTTCGCGTCCGTGCACGCGCTGCGTGGGCATAAGCCTCTCTCGTGAGCAGAAGCACCAGAATCTTTTCTCGACGCCTACGACTAGGGAAAGCCTTTCTCTAGTTTCCATGTTGTATGCACTGGTTCGGCCCCGCCTCAGTGCTTCGATACGTTGCCTAGTAACCTCAGGGGTTCGCACTGCGGCTGCGGAGTAGAGTTTCCGCCGTTCAGGCTACGCCGAATGTTTGCGAGAGATAACGACCATAAACCAGGTAGATCCGATGCGAAACTCTGATAAGTGCTCAAGGTCGACAGCTTGAATCCGCTCATCGTTCACATACGTTCCGTCCGTGGAATCCAGGTCGCATAGTCTGACTGCGTCCTCGGTCAAACCAACAGCGCAGTGCATAGGAGAGACTTGGGGGTCATCTATTTCGATATCTGCGCCGCCACCAGCTTTCCCTATGCTGGTCCTTGATTTGGTCAGCTCGCGCGTCAAGCCCGCGGATGGGCCTGCAATGACGGAGAGTGCGATTGTCCTGTCATTTGGGAGCGCCGGACCTGAGGATAAGTTGGAATGTTCGAGCAATGATGCGTTTGTCCGCATAGCTCGCTCCAAAACAAGCCTTACTTAGAGAGCCCGCAAGTGGTCCTCAAACTCATGTGGCCCCTTTGCAGTGCAATAGAAACCTACTCTCCACCGCACATGTTTCTCGTCTGGCGCGACCTCAATCACGGTGCACGACGGGCCAGTTAGCTTCATCCTGGGGAAGGATTTGCCTACATATTTCGGAATGTCTGTTGACAAAACTCCGGACAACTCACCAATCGGAATGACGGCCCGCAATATACCGAGCCGCCCTGACGAGCCGCCACAGTAGAATATCTTGGCCATTGAAAAACCATCAAAGCGTAAGGAACTGAATTAAGCCAATGGGACTCCGGTTTACCTTCGTTAGTACTAACGGGCGCTAACAGCTGGCCGCACTTGTTAGGTGATGCCCAGCCCAGTGCTCTCGCTTGGACGAGAAGTCGGCCTCCTTGAGACCTGTCGACCCCGCTCCTTCGCGATCGCTCCCAAGTCGCCGGCTATCACACGTGAATCGTCGGAGCGGAGGAAGCATGAGTGGTATTCACTCGCGTCCGCACAAACTAGGCTATGGCGTGGCCGTTCTTGCTGATGGCTTGCTCTTCAGAGCCTCCGCAATTTTGCCCACCAATGTATCGCGCGAGAACGGCTTTTGCAGGAAGTAGCCTTCTTCGAGGAATTCCTCATTACCTCTGTTGTATTCCAGGTAGCCCGACATATAAACAATCCTCAAGCTCTTCCGAAGTCCTTTTAGCCTTCTAGCGAGCTCCGGTCCTCGCATCTGGGGCATGACGACATCCGTAAGCAGTAGATGAATCGGTGCGTCTGATTCCTCCGCGATCTTCAGGGCTTCCGCGCCATCCTTGGCAGTAAGTACCGTGTAACCAGCAGACTTTACGAATTGGGAAGCAAGTTCTCTGACGCGCTCTTCGTCCTCCACGATTAATACTGTTTTAGGCCGGCGGACAGGTGTGGCCTCGTTTTCCCCGGACGCAGCAGATTCCTCCGCAGCTTCGTCGACACGCGGTAGGTAGACGTCGAACCGCGTCCCCTTCTCTGGCTCTGACTCCACCCAAATACAGCCGTCGCTCTGCTTAACGATGCCATAAACCGTAGCGAGTCCCAGTCCAGTCCCCTTGCCCTGCTCCTTCGTTGTAAAAAACGGCTCGAAAATGCGGGCCTTTGTTTCGGTGTCCATACCGTGGCCAGTGTCCGCAACGGAAAGCAGAACATAGTTTCCCGGCAAAATGGGTGGCCGAGTGCGAGCTCGTTCCTCATCGAAAACCACGTTCTGCGTCTCGATGGTCAGTTCCCCCCCCGTCGCCATTGAGTCACCGGCATTCACGACAAGGTTCATGATCACTTGCTCGATCTGTCCGGGGTCTGCTTTTACTTGCCCAAGTGACTCGCCGGCGTGAAAGTTGAACGCGATATCTTCGCGAATCAGCCGCCTGAGTAGCTTGCACATTTCCGAGACCAGGACGTTCAAATCCAGAATCTTCGGCTGCAAAACCTGCATACGACAGAACGCCAACAACTGGCGAGTGAGCGAAGTAGCACGATCCGCTGCGCTCTCAATGTGCCGCGTGCATCCTAAGAGGCGCTCATTGGTTTGCAGACCGTCAACCAATAAACTGCTGTTGCCTTTAATGACCGTCAAAAGGTTATTGAAGTCGTGAGCTACGCCTCCTGCCAGCCGGCCCATGGCCTCCATCTTATGCGCCTGGCGGAGTTGCCCCTCGAGTTGTTGCCTTTGTGCCTCATCTTGTTGCCTTTGAACCTCGTTCCTCTGCAGTGTGCCGCGCATGTCTTCGAAGGCCCGCGTGACCTCCGCTACTTCATCGCCACCACGCGGTTTCAAAGGATAAGTGAAATCACCCTGTCCGAGTGCGCGTACGCCTGCTGCGAGGCTTGTTAGCGGGCGCGTAGACCTATCCGTAATCACAAACACCAACAGGCCTCCCCCTAACACAGCGGCTAGCCCCAGCCCAAGCAATAGGTGGTTAAGTCTCCTTAGCGATGCTGTGGCTTCGTCATAGGACTTCAGAACGGTGAGGCTTAGGGCTGGATCATTACCCAACGGCAAGGCAACGGAACTTGTGAAGAATCGGTCGTTGCCAATCTGAATCTCCTCCGGTATTGAGCCGTTCCCGAGCTGGTGTTCCAGTTCCAACTCCTTGGCCAATGAAAACGTGCTTATCACGATGTGGCTGCCGGAGCGAAAGACCAAGTGACTCGATGAAATGCGCCCCAGTTCACTGGCTCCCCTGGAGTCAAGCTCACGCCCCATAACCACTGTCCCCAAAACGCGGCCTTTGCGAGGCTCATCCTCGTAAAAGGTCTGCAGGACGACTTGAAACAGATGTCCGTCACCAAACCACCACCCTGCGCTATTATCGTCCCGAGGAGATCGCTGCAGCAGTTTTTCCGCTGTGCCAACGGAAACGTTCGTGCCGGTCGTACGCAGGGCGACAATCTTGCTTTTTCTGTTCGCTAACACAAACAGGTCGCAATCGCCGGACTGCCACGGGTCTTCACTGGCATCCTGAATGGTCTTTGCATCCCCACCTCTCATGTAAGCCAATGTCGCGAGCATGTCGGCCTTGCGGCTCAGAATCATCTCGCGCTGGTGCTGAACCGCCTGGATTGTAAGGAGGGCGTTGCGGGCATCCTGGTCGACCTGTCGCCGGACCTGGAGCTGGGCTGAATGACGCACTACAAGGAGAGTCGCGCAAGTGAGCGGGGTGATTGACAGGACGAGGGACAAGAGCAGCTTAGTGCGTAGTCGTAAGTTCGTGCGACTCCTAAGAAGGGTTTCCAGAATCCTGCTTACCCTTGTGAAATCAATAAGTTGCGTCGCCCAATGCAGATTGTGGGGACGGCTTCCCGGGTTCGTCTCGGACAAGGACGAATGACTTTGTTCAGCTGGGGTAGGCATGTTTGATTGCATGCTAACCTGCTTGTGCCGGAACGGCAATGGAGCCCTAGTACCGCAGGCCAGGTACTACGCCGACCCGCTTTCTGCCCCCTTCGTCCTATCTCGCAGACGAGGCGAAGTCGCGTAGCCCAAAAATTTGTTGATTTTCTGCTGCATTGAACGCGCTCACATGGTCGCGCTCTCCCCATCACGCGAGCGCCAGTGGTTCATGACGCATAACGATGTTAGCGTTGGTCATAGGAGTCTTGAGGACATTTTGGAGACCAATCATGCGGCTGTTCAGTGCGGTTTTCAGCCCATCCCGATCTAAGGTCTTCACCTGATTGTGAGCTTTGAATTCGTTCGCTAGCCTCCCTTTTGCCCGCTCTGAATCAGTCCCTGCACGTTTAGGCCCCGCCTTGTTGGCTTGTACAGCCAAGACCTCAAGCCAAAGACGAACTCGTTACGCAAGTCTGATTGCGAGAGTACAAACATGACCGAGAGCATCTTGTCCACAATCGGCAATACACCGCTCGTCAGGTTAACGCGCGCACTCCCAGACTGCCAGTTCCGTCTCTTCGCCAAGCTGGAAGGATTCAATCCAGGTGGGAGCGCCAAAGACAGGCCAGCTTTGCATATTCTCCAAGAGGCAATGCGAACCGGCGCTATCAAGGCCGGAAGCGTAGTGATCGAGTCCAGTTCTGGGAACTTAGGGATCGGCTTGGCACAAGCCTGCCGCTACTTGGGACTGCGATTTATCTGTGTGGTGGATCCGAAAACCACGACGCAGAACATCCACATCCTCAAAGCTTACGGAGCAGAGATCGATCTGGTAGCAGAACCCGACCCGGTGACCGGAGAGTTCCTCCAGGCCCGGATCGATCGCGTGCAGACGCTCCTCCAAACCATCGAGAACAGTTTCTGGACCAACCAGTATGCCAACCTGTTGAATGCGCAGGCGCACTATCGGACCACGATGCACGAAATCGCGGAGGAACTGGACGGGAGGATCGACTACCTATTCGTAGCCACCAGCACGTGTGGCACGCTCAGAGGTTGCGCCGAATACGTTCGGGATCACCACTTGGGCACCAAGATCTTCGCA
>Ga0126383_10003000_pt1 | contig 11077 bp, 8 predicted proteins | sample PanSoiMetPlot_35_FD_96882 | JGI IMG/M metagenome (GOLD analysis project Ga0126383, IMG submission 96882) | Tropical forest soil microbial communities from Panama - MetaG Plot_35 | ecosystem: Environmental > Terrestrial > Soil > Tropical forest > Bulk soil | place: Panama | collected 2016-02-17
CGACCATCGGGCCGATGATCTGCTGCACCAGGTCGCCTTTGGCCGAGGTGTACGCGCGCTGTTCCTCGGGCGTCAGCAGAATCTGGGTGCCGGCGCCGTAGCTGATCGCGTTCGGCGCGGCGCCAATGCTCTCGCCAATATTTCCCAAAGCGGCGAGGATCGGATTGCCGGCCACCTGGCGCGTGGGCAACGGCGCGACCGCGCCCAACCCCTGCTGAGGATTGGGCAACGGCTCGCCGAGTGGCGACTGGCGGACGGGCGTCAGCTGCCGCAGGCCGGGGATGTTCTGCGCCGCGGTCTGGCCGACCACCTCGAGCGGGTTGAGCGACTCGGCGCGCCGCTGGTACGGATCGGTCATCGTCGCCACCGAGCGCAGCGCGCCCGACATGGGCAGGTAACTGGCAGCCATGCCGCCGAGCGCGCGCTCCATGCCCGGCCCGGCGCCCTGCGAGAAGGCGTCCACCATGTCGCCGAGCTGCGTCAGCCCGGCCTCCGAGCCCATCAATTCGAACATGCTTTTCGTGTAGCGTTCCGCCGCGTAGTCGACGCGCGACGCAGTACCCGTCACCACACCAAAGGGCGCCCGTCCGGCCAGAATCTCGGTGCGCTCCTGCTGAGACGGAAAATTGACCGCGTCGGCGTAGTTGCCGACGAGTGCCATGGCGTACGCGCCAGGCAGATGCTGGTAACTGTAGTAGCGATCGCCGACACGTACCGAGTAGGGCTGCCAGCCCTGGGCCATGAGCGAGGCGCGTTCGGTCGGATCCTCGGGCCCGGCACCAGTGATCGTGCCGTCCATGCCCTTCATCGCCGCCGCGACGGCGATACCGGTGCCCAGCAGGTTGTTGGTGAAGCGCTCGCGCAACGGACTGACCGCCTCCTCGGACGGATGCACCAGCGGATTGGCGGCGTACGCGGCGCGCTGCTCGGGCGTGGCGTTGGCGCCCAGGCCGCGCAGCGCGGGCAGGATGTCGCCGAGCTCGACGTTGCGACCCTCGGTGGCGTACGGACCCTTGCCGGCCATGCCGCGAATGACGTCGATGAGCGTGCCGCCCAGCCCGATGGGCGACTGCTCGATGCGCTGCGTCTGGAAGTTCATGCCGATGCGGAACACCGGCCAGATGGTGCGACCGATAGGTCCGAGCGCGTTGATGAACTGCTCCATCCTCGAGCCGAACCAGCCCAGTTGTCCCTGCAGCGCGGCGCGTTTGCCGACACCCTGGGCGGTGTCCGTCCAGCCCGGTCGCGGGTTCTGCATCAGGTCCTGGGTGCGCGAGAACCAGTCGTAGCCGCTCAGGCCCTCGCGCGTGGCCTGCGTGCCGGCCATGCGGCCGAGCTCCATGCGCGCCACGATGTCCTGGGCGATCTGTTGTAATCCGGCGTGCACCGCCATGGGCGTCTCGAAGATGCGCGCGATGGCGCCCTGCACGGGCATGCCAGCCTGGAAAAAGCGCTGCCCGACGCTGGACGGGTTGCGGTAGGCGCCCAGAAAACCTTGCACGAAGTCGAGCGGGATGTCGCGCAGCGTGCTCAGGCCGGCGACCACCGAGCCCTGGATACGCGATGGCTGCCAGGTCATCAGGTCGTAGAAGCCGTGGCCGAAAAAGTTCCAGAGTGGCGCGACGATACTGTTCATCGCCACCTTGCCGACGGTCTGCAGACCCGAGACGACGCTGCCGACGTGGTACAGCTTGAACACGTCGCCCAGGCTTGGTCGACCAAAGGCGTCGGCGTCCGGCATGGTCGCCTGCCACACGCCGGAGCCGCGCGCGCCCACGGGCGCCTGCCCGCCGACACGTGCCGCCTCGCCCGGCGCGGCTTGCATGCCAACGTCCTCGAGGGCCTGCTGCATCTGGCCGAACTGCTCGCCGGCCGAGGGCGTGATGCCCGGCATCTGCAACTGACGCATCTCGACACCCGGCTCGGCCTGCAGCGCCGGCTGGGCGAAGGATGGCTCGGGCGTGGGCGCCGCGCCGCTCGGCGCGCGCAGACCCATCTGCTCGATCTGCTGGTTCAGGCTGGCGATGTCGCGCTGGAACTGCGCGGCGCGCTCCTGCTGCTGCACGCGCGTGCCCCACTGGCCGAGCTGCTCGCCCGCGGCAGACACGGGCAAGGCTCCGGGCCCGGCCTCCGCCGCGGACGGCATCAGACGCTGGAAGGGCTGATCCTCGAACAGGCCGATCTGCCCGGGCATGGCGCCCTCGGGCAGGAATTCGTTGGGCGGCAAGCGCGGCGGCGCAGCCAGACGACCCAGCATGCTGACCTGTTGCGGGTCGGCCAGGTCGATCTTGGCCAGCATATTGACCAACTCGTCGGTGCTCAGGCCGCTGCGCTGCGCCATGGCTTGCATCTGCTGGACGGCGAACGCGGAGCCTTCGACGGGCTGACGCAGCACGCGCAGCGCGCGGCCGGCTTCGGCGGTGGCGCCCGTCAGCGCTTCCTGGATGGCGCCCTGCTGCAACAGCTCGCCCATGAAGTTGGCGCGCGCGTCCAGACTCGTCGGATCCTGGCGCAGCAGCTCCTGCGCCTGCACCACGCGATCGCCCTGCGCCGCGAGCGCGTCGCTCATGGCCAGCAAGGTTTCGGCGTTGTGCGCCTGACCCGGCTGCCAGTTGGCGACGATCTGGCCGACATCGAGACCGGTCTGCTGGCTCAAGTCGCGCACCGTCTGGTCGCCGAGCACGCCGCGGCGCGCGACGGACATCGTCTCGGGCAGCGCCTCGGCCATGCTCGAGATGGCGTCACGCACCTCGACGGGATACTTGGCCAGGTTGATATTGACCGCGCGCTGCGCGAACTCTTCTGGATTGAGACCGGTTGGTAGCGCCGGCGGCTTGATCGTGCTGAGGATCTCGCCACTCGGTCCGTAGATGGTCGTCTCACCCGGCCGCTCGGCCGCGCCGAACAGCCGTCCGGCAGCAGACGCACCCGGCAGTTCGGGCGCTTCCATGCCGCCCACGGCCACCATCGACTGCTGGTACGCCTGGGCATCCGCCGGTGTCATCTGCGCCGTGTCCACCGGTGTGACCCGCAAACGACCCTGATCGTCGTAGTGCGGGCCCATGCCGTACTGCTGACCGATGCGGCTCGCCGTGTCGATGGCCTCGAGTGGGCTCGGTGCCTCGAGCGCACCGCGCACCAGGCCCGCGCCGAGCGCCGCCGCGCCACCCAGCACCGGCGTCTCAGGCGACCAAGACGGAGTGATGTTCTGGGCGAGCTCCTGACGTGCCTGCGGGCTGAGCGCGTTAGCCGCGCCCTGGCCGACCTGCTGCAGACCCTGACGGAAACCGGCCATCGGGCCCTGCTGCGTCAGGTCAGTCACCGACTGCGGCGTCTGCAGGTAGTTGAGCAGTTGGTTGCCCTGACCGAGCACGTTCTGCGCGCCCTGCTGCACGTTGGGACCGACCTGCTGCGCCTGGTTCAAAAGTTGTTGGCCCTGGGCGATCAGGTTCTGACCCTGCTGCACGAGCGCGTTGCTCGAGTCCTGCGCGGTCTGGCCGATGTTGGACGCTGTCTGACCCGCGGTTTGCCGTAGGCCGGTGCCCAGATCCTGCACGTTCTGGAGTCCACCCTGGGCGATCTGCAGCAGCGGCGGACCGAGCGAGCCGGGCGCCGGGTTGTAACTGCCGGGTGGCGTGACCAGACCGCCGGGCTGACCGGGCAGCGGATGTGGACTCTGGCCGGGCGCGGGTGTCGGAATCGAGCTCAGCGCGTTCTGGGCCGCCTGCGCGTACTGCGAGATGTCGCCGTTGAACGTGCCGATGCCCTGGGCGGCGCCGATGCCCACGCGCGCCGCGCCGTGCCACGCGCCCCAGCCACTCTGCTTGGCGTTGTCGAGCGCGAAGTTGATCTGCTGCGCCCAGGTCGACGGGTCGCGTGGATCCAGACCGGTCTGCTGCTTGAAGGAATCGCCCAGACCCGAGCCCTCGTTACCGCTGCCGGCCGGCGCCAGGCCGGCCATGTGCAACTGGAACGGGCCGAAGGACGAGCCCTGATCGCCGGTGTAGGTGTTCAGGCCTTCCGACTGTGCCACGCGCACGGCTGTCTCGGGATCGATGCCGCGCTGCGCCGCGGCGTAGCGGATGTAGTCGGCCATCTGCGACGGGTTTGGCACACCACCCGTCTGCAGTCTGGCCGTCACTGGTGCGCTCGGGCTCGGCCACGTCTGACCGGCCTGTTTCTGGGGCACGCCCTGCTCGAGCTGCGCCAGCAGGTCCTGGGCGTTGAAGTTCTGTCCTAAACCACCCTCCGAACCGACGCCCGACGAGATGCCGTGGCCGATGCCCACGTGCAGGTGCGTCTCGCCCTGGCCGTTCTTCCACGCGTTGCCACTGTTGCCCACCGCGCCGATCTGCTGGCCGGCCTGCACGTTGTCGCCCACCTTCAGCGCGGAGGGCGCGTCGAAGTGGGCGTAGTAGTAGTCGAGGCCGTCGTTGCCGTGCACCAGCACCGCGTTGCCACCCAGCTGGTGGTCACCCTTGTCCTGATACACCTCGGTGACGGTGCCACCCTGCATGGAAAGCACTGGCGTGCCGCGCGGCGCCATCAGGTCCGAGCCGCCCTGCGAGTGGTACGTCGCCGAGGGCTTGTTGTCACTCATGATCGGCAGCGGAAAGATCTGTCCCTGGGCGTTAGCCGGACCAGCCCTGATTTTGGGACCGGCCGTGATGTCGCTCGCCGCCACGGGCTGAGCGCTCTGCGTGTAATCGGGCGTGGAGGGCTCGTGCGGCGGCGCGATCGCCGTGCGCGTGTCCTGGATTAAACCGAGCGTCTGACGCGCGCGCCCCTGGGCTTCGACAGGCACCGCGCCGAGCACGGACTGCACGCCCTGGCTGACGTCGCCGAGCGTGCCCTGCGACTGAGGTTGGCTCGGCGGCGTGAGACTGCTGATCTGCTGGTCGGCCCACTGCTGACCGAGCTCCTGAGCCGTAGCGGCCGGGCGCTGCTCCGGTGGGAGGCCGGCTGGGGGTGCGCCAGGTGGTGACGACTCAGGTGCTGGTCCTGCCGGTGAGGTTGCGGCAGCCGGCGACGACAGCGGATTCAGTCCGCTCAGGTTGGAGATTTGCTGCTGGGCCCAGTCCTCGCCCGCGTTCCACTGGTGCTGGACGTTCTGACCCAGTTGCTGGAGTTGCTGCTGGCCCCACAGCAGGCCGCCGCTCTGGTTGTACTGGTCGTCCGACAGCCAGAAACCGGACGGCATGCCGGTCTAGAACAGACTCGTGCGCGCCACTGGCGCCTGCTGGCCGACGCGAGACGAGGAGTACTGCGACATGAAGGAGGGCAGGCTATAGCCGGCCGCGCCGAGGCCCGAGCCGAAGGCCTGCAATTCATCGGGCGACAGGCGCTCGAGGCTGCCCGGGCCGAGCGCCTGCGCACCGCGCGAGGCGATGCCTTTGATGGCGTCCAGCGTGTTGGCGTAGTTCCAGCCGGACGTGGCTCCACCGGTGCCGGCCGCCGCACCGGCGCCCTCGGCCTGACCGCCGCCCATGCCGGCCGCCAGACCGCCCATGCTAGCCGGCGTCGGCTGCTCGCCGCCGGTGGCCTGGAAGGAGGGCAGACCGAGATTGTTCTGCAGCGATTGCAGATACACCGGCACGTTGGGGTTGGATGCCGCGCCGCGCAGATAGTTGCTGAGCTGAAAGGTGTTCTGGGGACCCTGAAGTTGGGCCGCGGTCGACAGGTACTGCTGGCCGAGCTGACCCTGCTGCAAGCCGAGGTTCTTGTAGAACTCCTCGAGCTGCTGAGCCTGGGACTGGTTGAACTCGCGCGCGACTTCCGTGGGCGCGCCCTGGTACATGCCCGACAGCTGTGCGTTCTGCAGGATCGAAGCGAGCGTCTGCTGCCCCTGGGCGGCCGGGTTCTGGTAACCGGCCTGCTGCAGCGCCGCGTTTTCGGCACGCGCCCACTGCTGGGCGGCCTGCTGCGGATTGTTCTGGTTGTACTGCAGCCAGAACTGCTGCTGATCCGGCGGCAGGCTGTTGAACGACTTGCCGGCCATGTTCATGCCCTGCTGCAGCAATGCCTCGGGGGTCATGTTCGGATTAGTGAAGGTGCCCGTCAGTTGACCGGCCTGCAGCGCCTGGTTGTAGGCCTGCTGCTGCGCCTGCTGCGTCTGTTGGACGGGACCGGTGGGTGGCCCCTGGCTCAGGCGCTGCAGCGTGTTCCAGTCGACCGGCGCGGCCTGGTTGATCATGTTCTGGGCGGTCGTGCCGCGCTGTCGCGCGAGTTGGTCGAGCGCCTGGGTGGTGACCATCTGCACCGAGCCGTCCTGGTTGACGATGCCGTACGCGTTGCCCAGGCCGGGCTGATTCGAGGGCGCGGTCAGCACGGTGCCCGGTGCGAACTGGTTGGGTGCCGGCTGGGCGAATTGACCGGTCACGCCGGCGGCCGCCAGCGCATTCTGCAACTGACTGCCGAGCAGCGCCTGGGCAGCGGACTGCTGCTGCTGGGTGGGCGTGCCGGCGGGTGGCTGGCTCGGACCGCCGGCGCCCCACTGCATCCAGTTGCCGCCAGGCGCGAAGCCGAACTGCGTGCCGTAATTGGCGGCCTGGCTCTGGGCAGCCTGCTGCTGCTGGAACTGCAGCGCCAGCATGAACTGCTGCATCTGCTGCGACAGCGCCGCGTTCTGATAGCCGAGCAATCCGCCGGCGGTCTGGCCGGCGAAGACATCGAGACCGTCGCTGAAGCTCATCTAGCCGTACATTCCTCCGCCGCCGCCGCCACCACTGTTAAAGCCGATCATCGACATGGGATTGGGCAGGTTGACATAGTTCTGGGCAAACGCGGGCACGCTCGGTGCGTTGGCCAGACCCTGCGTGAAGGCTTGCTGGGGCGTCTGCTGCGGTTGGTTCGCCTGCATGTTGGCCTGCGTCGCCGGCTGGGTCTGGGCTGAGGGAGGTGTGGCATAGCCCATATTCAGCGCACCCGGAAAGTTTGCGGATGGACCTCCGGCCGACCCCACCGGGGCTGCGTAGCCATTCGCCGGCTGACCGTTGACGTTGACATTGATCGTCGGCGTACCCGCACCGCCCTGACCACCGCCGGTGGCGGCCTGCGCGGTGGCCGTCGCGGCGCGATGGCCCATGGTGAAGGCCTGCATGAACTGCGGCAGGTCGGGCGCCTGCGGCAACTGCACCGCGCCGAACTGGGGCTGCGCCAGGCGACCGGCCATCTCGTCCATGAACGAACGGAAGGCGCCAGCCATGGCCGTGCTGCCCTTGGGTGCGTACTGGTTCATCTGCGCCAACTGACCGAGCGCCGAGCCGGCGGTGCTCGCGAACTGATTGGCGCGCGAGGCTTGCGACTGCTGCAACTGGTTGACGCCGGACATCATCGTCTGGAACTGGTTCTGCTGCGCCGTCGCGGCGTTGGCTGCCGCAGTGGCGATGTCGGTGCCGCCCAATGTGGCGGTGGTGAACTGACGCAGCAGCGCGTCGGCGTCGGCTGGATTGCCCGAGCCGCCGGGTCCGAAGACCTGGGACTGGATCTTCTTGATCTGGTCGATCTGGTCCTGCAGGCCGTACGTCGGGCCGAGCAGTTTCTGCTGGACACCGGCCTCGGTGGCCTTGGCCTGAGCTTGCTGGGCGGCGGTCTGCGCCGTCGTCAGCCCGACGCCGGCCTGCGCCTGCTGCACGGCGATCTGATTGATGGCCTGCTGCTGCTCGGCGGTCGGCAGACCCTGGACCTTGTTCTTGTCGACGGCCGCCTGGGCCTCGAGGCTCTCGGTGGCGGCCTGCGCGGCGCGGTCGCCAAACCTGGCTTTGGCTTCTTCGATGTCGGCCTGCGCGCTGGTCAGTCGTCCGGCCTGCTTGTCCTTGTCGGCCTGTGCCTGCAGCGCGCTGGTCTGCGCCTTGAGCTGGCCGTTCTGCGCCTGCAGGTTGTTCAGCTCGGCCGGCGCCAGCGTGGCGATGCGTCCAGCCTGGGCGTCGTCGAGGCGCCCCGCGGCCGCCGCCTGCGCGGCCTGATTGGAGGCCAGCGCGATCTGGGCTGGCGAGCCTTTGGTGATCTGGTCGGCGAGCGCGCGCGAGTGGTCGGCCTGCGCCTTGGCCGCGTCGGCGTCGGCGCGCGCCTTGTCAGCGGTGACGTCGGTCAGTTTTTCGGAGTCGATGGCCTTGGTGGCGATTGTGGCGAACGACTCGGCGGCGGTCGCCACGCGCACGTTGGCGTTGGCCTGCTGGGTGTACAGCGTGTTGAGCGTCTGCTGCAGTTGCTGACCGGCGGGCGTGTTCAGGCCACCCGGCGTGCTTTCGATCTGCGAGCGCGTCCTGTCGATGTTGGTCTGGATGTCGAGCACCGACTGGCGCGCGTTGTCGAGCTCGTTACGCGCGGTCTGGACGGCGGCCTGATAGTTCTTGTCCTGCAGCTGGATGTCGCCGGGGTTGGCCGGCCTGGTCGGCCCTGGCGACGGCGGGCCCTGCACCGGTCCGCCCACGTCCGGCGCCTGCGCGGGTGCAGCCGCGGGCGCTGGAGCCGGCGCGGCCGGTGCTGGGGCAGCATTCGGCTGTGGATAGTCGAAGCCCGCTATCGGATTGGGAACAGGTGGGTGCATCGATCAGGCCTGCAGGTTGCCGGTGGGGCCCTGGGCCGGCGGCAGCATGCCGCCACCCAGGGGTCCTTCAGCATTGGGCGGCGCGGTGGTCGCTGGCGGCGGCAGGGGTGGCGGACCCGGCGGCATCATGCCCGGTGCCGCCGCGGGCGGAGCGACGGGCGGACCACCCATCGGCGGCAGCGGGGCAGGAGGAGGTGGTGGCATACCCGGCGGGGGAGTTGGGAGACCACCGGGCATGGACATCGGCGGCGGCTGGGGCGGCATGGGTGGCGGCTGCTGCTGCAGGTGCAGCAGTGGCAGCGTGTTCTGGGTGTACGGCGGCGGCTGTGCCTGGCCGGTGGCCTGTGCCGACCAGTCGGCGAGCTGCTTGGCCTTGCCGACGATCGATTCGATGTCCGGGCCCTGCATCAGTTGCTTTCTGAGCGGGTAGACCTGATCGAGCGCCTGGCCGGGCTGCAGGCCCTGCTGCAGCAGGTCGTAGTAGTGCTGGTCGGCGAGCTGAGGATTGCCGAGCGGCGTGTAGTTCCAGCGCTGCACGGCCTCGTCCTGGCTGAGCTCACGACCCGAAAGCGGACCGCCGAGGTGCTGTGCCATGCCGCGGGCGTAGTCCTGGACGCGTCCAGCGAACGTCTTGGTCACGTCCTCGAGCATGTTCTGCGGACCGTTGCCGGGCATCTATGCGCGCTTACCTTTTAAAGGAGATGTCTTTTTCGCACGCCGCTGCACGTCGAGGGCGATAGCGATGGCCTGGCGTTTTGGCTTGCCGGCCTGCATTTCGGTCTTGATGTTCTGACCCACGCTGGCCTTGCTGCCGGACCTGTTGAGCGGCATCTTTTCAGACTCAGCCCGAACGCAGCGCGATGAGCAGGATCAGCGCGACCAGCGTGCTGAAGACCAGGAAGATATGCAACTGGTCGTCGTTCACTTCGCGGTCTTGGGCGGCGGCTGATCGCCGAGCTCCTGGTAGGCGAGTGGCTGCGGCACGCCGAATTTGGGCGGCGACTGCAGCGGCAGCGGGCACTGCGTGCCCTTGAGATGCGAGGTCGAGTCCTTCTTCATGACTTCTTTCCATTACCGCCGCCACGTTTGCTGGTGCTCGGTGGTTTTCCGCCGGCGCCAACGACGCCGCCGGCACCGCCGACGCGCGTGCGTGTGCTGGTCGGCAGTCGTGGCACGCGCGGCGTGGTGCGCACGCCCGAGACGGCCAGGGGTCGGGCGATGCCGATGGTTACACGTGGAACTCGAGGCATGTCTTTTCTCTTACCCCAGTTTCTTGAGCGTTTTGGCTAATCGGGCGCGCTGACCGAGCTTGCCGCCCTTGTTGGCCGCGGCGTTGAGCTTCCCTGCAGGGATGGGCTTGTCGCCGGTGACGCCGAGGCTCTTGCGCAACGCGCCCGGTTTGGAGATCGCGCCCGCGATCCAGTTCTTACCGGCCACGTCATTTGCCCTTTCGGATCGGCACGCCGCGCTTCTTGTCGAGCGCGTTGTCGCGAGCTGAGCCTTCGGCGACTTTGTGGGCCTTATCCCAGGCTTTGTCTTTCGCCTCGGTCCACTTCGTGCCCTTGCCGTTCTTCGGCGCGGCCATGGCTAGGGATTCTTGATGGGGTACGACTTCTTGGTCGCCGGCGACGCGTTGAACACGGGCGGGTTGTTGTCGCCCGGGAAGACGTTGCCGTTGAACTGCACGGCCAGACTGGAATCCGCCGGCTGGGTCTTGGCGTTGGGGTTCGGATTGCTGGTCCCCGCGTTACCGTTGGCCATGAGTGCTCTCCTCTGTGGTGGGCTTGACTTGACGTAACACTACGCTTTTCAGGCCGGCGCGCCAACTGGGGGTGCGCCGGGCGGCCCGCCGACGATGGCGCCCGCCTGTTGGCCGGCCATCACGTCGCGGCGCATGGTGTTCGACTGCAGCGCGCCCTGCAGCATGCCGCCGATGGCGCTATTGACCGGGTTGGGCGTGTTGACGCCCTGCAGTTGCGGCCGGCCCTGGCCGCCGTTGGGCAGCGCGGCCATGGGCGTGCCGTCCGGCATGGCCTGGCCGCCCTGCACCTGCTGGAACAACTGCTGCATCTGCTGGTCGCCGAGCTCCTTGCTGACCATGTTGAACAGGTACTGCTGACCCTGGGGTGTCTGAAACAGCAGCCGCTCGACCAGGATCTCGATCATGGTCTGGTCCGGCTGCTCGTCGCCCAGCCCCTGCTCGAGCGCCTGGCGGAGTGGAATCCTGCCCTCGATGCTCCACTGCATCAGCATCTGGGCGTAGGGCAGATTTTCGCCCTGCTCGGGCGGGTACTCGGCGCGGAAGTCGTACACGCCCTGGGCCATGTTCTTGGTCAGCTCCTGGGCGACCCTGACCTGGTTGGACATACCCTTGGGCTGCACCGCGGCATACACCGGCACGCTCACGCCGTACAACTGCACGATCTTGTCGGCGATCTCGGTGGCCAGGCTGCCGCAGAACGAAAACGCCTCGAGGCCGCCATTCAGCACGTCGTCGTAGGCGTCCTGCAGCATATTTCTGATCAGCGC
>Ga0126383_10003001_pt1 | contig 11076 bp, 10 predicted proteins | sample PanSoiMetPlot_35_FD_96882 | JGI IMG/M metagenome (GOLD analysis project Ga0126383, IMG submission 96882) | Tropical forest soil microbial communities from Panama - MetaG Plot_35 | ecosystem: Environmental > Terrestrial > Soil > Tropical forest > Bulk soil | place: Panama | collected 2016-02-17
GCGCCGACGTCACCAGAGCCGAGGACCACGATCGCGGGCATCGCGGCTACCTGACCGCCGGCTCGTAGGCGGCGAGGCGCATCAGGGTTCCAGGGTGTCGAAGAACGCGCGCTCCCGGCCTTCCAGCACCGGGATCGCCTGGCCGAAGCCGAGCCGCCGGAAGTGCTCGGACTCGCCGTGCGCCCGGTACGCCTGCTCGTCGTCGTAGACCTCGAAGAGACGGAACACCAGCGGCTGCCCCGGGTCGGTGTAGGGCTGGTAGAAGCGGCATCCCGGCTCGGCCCGGGACAGCGGCACGAGCTGCAGGATCGCATCGCGGACGATGTCCTCCTGGCCCGGCTGGGCGGTCCAGACCGCGGTGACCACGTAGGCCATGTTCGTCTCTCCGTTCAGTCCGCCAGTTCGCCGCTGCGCTGGCTCGGTACCGTGATCGCGTCGGCGATCCGCTTGTGGGACACGTGCGCGGTCATGCCCCCGTCGACGGCGATCTCGGCCCCGCTGATGTACCGGGACTCGTCCGAGAGCAGGAACGCGACCAGCGGCGCGACATCGTCGGGGGTGCCGATCCGGCCGGCCGGGATCTCGGTCAGCGCGGCGGCCCGGAACGCGGCCGGGGCGGAGTCCATCAGCGGGGTGTCGATCAGGCCCGGCATGATGGCGTTGGCGCGGATGCCGCGGCTGGCCAGGTCCAGCGAGGCGGTGCGGGTCAGCCCGCGCAGCGCCCACTTGCTCGCGGTGTACGCCGCCGCGACGTGCCCGCTGAGCGCGGCCACCGAGCACACGTTGACGATCGAGCCGCCCTCGGTCATCAGCGGGACCAGCGCCTGGATGCCGAGCAGCGCGCCGGTCACGTTGACGTCGAAGGCCCGCTGCCACGCGCCCAGCCCGATGTGCGGCAGCCGTTCCCGCGCCGCGATCCCGGCGTTGTTCACCAGGCCGTGCACGACGCCGTACCGGTCCCGGACCAGGCCGGCCAGGTCGTCCCAGTCCGCGGCGCTGGCCACGTCCAGGTGCTGGTACAGGGGCGGCGTGCGGGCGGCCAGCCCGCTGACCAGCTCCCGCCCGAGGTCGTCGAGGACGTCGGCCGCGATGACGCAGGCCCCCTCGCCGGCCAGCAGCACGGCCTCGGCGGCTCCCTGGCCGCGGGCCGCGCCGGTCACGACCACGACCTTGCCCGCCATCCTGCCCATGCGGCGGATGCTAGGGGCAGGTCAGCTGGGCGCGGAAATAGCCGTTCTGGATGCCTGGCATGCCGGGCCGCCGGGACCCCCGGCCGCGACGGCGTCGGCGAGATCGCGCAGCAGGCCGAGCAGCCACCGATGCCCGGGGTCCGATTCCCGGGTGGGGTGCCACCACAGCGCCTCGACCAGTTCGATGTCACCGAACGGGGGTTCCACGATGGTCACCATGGCCAGGTCGCTGACCAGCCGGGCCAGCCGTTCCGGCAGGACGGCCACGAGGTCCGTGCCGGCCACCACGAACGGCAGCGGCAGGAACCCGACCGTGCTGACGCGGGTGTTCTGCCTGATGCCCCGGGAGCTGAGCGCGCGGTCCAGGGGGGTGAGGTTCGGGCCGAAGCTCGCCACCGCGTGCGGCAGGCCCTCGAAGTCCTCCAGGCTCAGCGTGCCGCCGGACAGGCGCTCGTGCCGGGGGTCGGTGACGCAGACGAAACGGTCGTCGAACAGGACCGTGTTCTCCCCGGTGAAGCCGCAGCCCAGCGGCCCGACCAGGAAGTCGTACTGCAGCAGGCCCCGGTCGGAGACGTGCATGTCCCAGGGGATGGGGCTGAAATCGAGCCGGACGCCCGGGGCCTGGTCCTCGACCTGCCGCAGCAGCGGCGCGTTCAGGACGGTGAACGAGTAGTCGGACAGGGTGACCGAGAACGCGCGGGTGCTGGTGGCCGGGGCGAAGTCGTCGCGCAGCGCCAGCGCCTGCTCGACCAGCGGCATCGTCTGCTCGACCAGCGGCAGCAGCGACCGCGCGAACGGGGTCAGCTCGTAGTCCCGGCCCACCCGCACCAGCAGGTCATCCCGGTAGTGCCGGCGCAGCCGGGCCAGCGCGGTGCTCATGGCCGGCTGCGCCATGCCGATGCGCTCCCCGGCGCGGGTGACGTTCGCCTCCTCGAGCATCGCGCGCAGCGCGACGAGGAGATTCAGGTCCATCCCGCCGACCGTCATGCCGCATCCCTCCCCTTACATAACAGCATCGGTGACTCCCGGGTGACCAGGGTGTTGCGAACCTGTGGCCGATATGCCGCTATGCTCGCCGTTACGTTGGCCACGACGGGACGGTATGACATGTCCGGTCTTCGCGGCGTTGACCTGAACCTGCTGGTGGTTCTGGGTGCGCTGCTCGAGGAGCGCAACCTGACCCACGCGGGCGAGCGGATCAGCATGAGCCAGCCCGCGATGAGCGCGGCCCTGAGCCGGCTGCGCAAGCACTTCGACGACGAGCTGCTGGTCCGGGTGGGCCGTGGTTACGTGCTGACCCCGCTGGCCGAGCGGACGCTGCCGCTGGTCAAGCAGGCTCTCCGGCAGGCGCAGACGACGCTGGAGGTGCCGCCGGACTTCGATCCGGCCACCAGCCGGCGGCAGCTGTCCATCTCGATCTCTGACTACGCGATGAGCGTCCTGCTGGCCCCGCTGCTCGAGCTGCTCCGCCGCCGGGCCCCGTTCATCGGCGTCGAGGTCGACCCGCTGCCCCGGGACATCGAGGAGAACGATTCGTACCTGCAGCGGCGCGACCTGCTGATCGGGGGCGTGGGGCTGGGGCTGCCGGGCCGCCGGCAGGTGGTGTTCACCGACCGGTTCGTATGCATCGCCGACCGACACCACCCGCGGGCGGCCCAGGGCCCCCTGGCGCTCGGCGACGTCGCCGCGCTGCGTCATGCCGCCGTGGATTTCGGCCGCGGCACGATCACGCCCACCGAGCGGGCGCTGCTGCGGCAGGGCATCCAGCCCGACAAGGCGGTCACCGTCCCGGGCCTGCTCCAGCTGCCGTTCGCGGTGGCGGGCACCCGGCTGGTCGCGTTCGTCCCCGAACGGCTGGCCCGAAGGTGCGCGGGGCCGCTCGGCCTGGTGATCGTTCCGGTGGACTGGGAGCCGCCGGAACTGGTCGAGGCCGCGCACTGGCACCCGGTGCGCAGCGCCGACCCGACGCTGCGGTGGCTGCGGGGCATCCTCCGGGAGATGTCGTCCACGCTGGACGCCACGCCGGGAGCCGGCGAGGAACGGTCCGCCTAGCGGGCCCCGGCGGGCCGCTGCCGTCGCGTTCGGGAAAATCGCCTGGACCTGCGCGGGCATGCCAGCCATCCCGGATTCGTATTTCCGTTCCGCCCGCGCGCGGTCCTAGCCTCGGCGCTGTGACCGGCGGCCTGATCAGCCATCTGAGGCACATCGACCTGGCGGTTCCCGACTTCGAGGGTTATGTCCGGTTCTACGAGGACGTCTGGGGGCTGGTGCGGGTCGCCGACGACAGCGGGCTGGTGTTCCTGGCCGCGGCGGGCTCGCCCGAGCAGTACATCCTCCGGATCCGCCGGTCGCCCGCCAAGCGGCTCGACCTGATCTCGTTCGGCGCCGCGTCGCCGGCGGACGTGGACGCGCTGGCCGGCCGGCTCGCCGCGGCCGGGGTCACGCTGGTCGCCGAGCCCGCCGCGCTCGGCACGCCGGGCGGCGGGTACGGGCTGCGGTTCTTCGACCTCGACGGGCGCACGGTCGAGGTGTCCAGCGACGTGGCCGGCCGTCAGCACCGGAAGGTGGAGGAGCGCGAGGCGATCCCGGTCCGGCTCTCGCACGTGGTGGTCAACTCCGCCCAGCCCGAGGCCACCAGGGACTTCTACGCTTCCGCGCTCGGCTTCCGCCTGTCCGACACCCTCAATTCGCCGCACCTGGGCGACCTCATGTATTTCATGCGGTGCAACCCGCTGCATCACAGTTTCGCGGTCGCGCGCGGGCCGCACGTGTCGCTGCACCACGCGTCGTTCGAGATGCGCGGCCTGGACGAGTACATGCGCGGCAGCGGCCGGGTGCTGCGGTCGGGGGCGCGGATGGTCTGGGGCCCGGGCCGGCACAAGGCGGGGGACAACACGTTCTCCTACTTCCTCGACCCGCAGGGGAACACGGCCGAGTACACCACCGAGCTGGAGGTGCTCGACGAGGACGCGTGGCATCCGCACGTCTACGACGTCACCGACCCGCTGACCCAGGATGTCTGGGGCACGTCGAACCCGATGAGCGAGGCCGTCGCCCGGGAGAGCTTCAACGACCCGGACGAGGGCGTGTTCGTCGCGCCGCCGGTGTAGGGCTCATCGGTTGTCACGGGACTTCCGTCCGCGCTGCACCACGCTTGTCTCACTGCTGGTTCAAGAGCGCCTCGTCGTCGCAGGGATAGCCGGCGAACAGGCGGTCAGGGTCCCGCGCGGCGCGGATGTCCTGGAAGCGCCGCCAGGCGTCATCGGACATGAACCGGGCCGGCCGTACGCGCAAGTCGCTGTCTCCGAGGTAACACCCGGGAGAGAACGGCTCGAGGCGTTGCATGACGTCCCGGGTCCAGGTGCGGTAGTCGTCGGCGTCCGCGTCCGGCTCACTGATCACGTAGGTCGCGAAGTAGATGTCGGTTTGCAGCGACAGCGCCATATCCGGCAACGGACGTGCGGGCAGGTGCGCGAGGTCGAACCACAGCGAGAACGACTTGGCCGTCGGCAGGGCGGCGAATGCGGGCGCCAGGGCCGGTATCAGCGAACCGGGTTCCCCCGCGAGGTAGGCGTTGTCGACGACGTACCGGTGCCCCTCGGGGTTGGCGCGCACCTGCTCGGCCCGCAGGTCTCCCATCGTGGCCGGCCGGGCGACCTTGCGCAGTAGTGCCCTGCCTGCCAGGGGGCAGGCGTCCAGGGCGGTCAGCGACTCCGGGCCGCCGTCGAAGCTCACTCCGTCGACGACCAGCACCGGCCCGGCATGCCTCACCCCCGGCGGCAGCGGCGGAGTGATCCCGACGGCCACCAACTCAACCGACGGCGGCACGTCATGGCGTGCGTGGTACAGCCAGGCGAGCACGTCCTCGGCTAGCTCGGCGGGATACACCTGAGTGGTCTGGGTCAGGTCTCGGTACCGTTCGCGAGTACGCAGGCGGAAAGCCGTGACCACGCCGAAGAAGCCAGGGCCGGAGCCGCGGGCGGCCCAGAACAGGTCGGCGTTCTCGGTGGCACTGCACCACGCCACGTCGCCGGAGGCGGTCACCACCTGCATCGCTTCGATCGACTCAGCGGCCCAGCCCCAGCCGCGGCAGTTCCATCCCATCCCGCCCTGCAGCAGGAAGCCGCCCAGCCCGACCGTCGGGCAGTGGCCGCCGGGGAAGAACCGGCCCCGTCCGGCGAGGTAGGGGTCGAGGTCGGAGCCGCCGCGCGCCGCTGGACCTGCGGTTACGATCCCGGTGGCCTCGTCATAGCTCAGGCCGGTGAAGGCCGCGAGATCGATCAGTAGCGTGTTCTCCCGCAGCGACCAGGCCGCCCAGCTATGGCCGCCCGCCCGGACGGCGACCTGCCAGCCTTCTGCCCGCGCCCGCCGCACGCCGGCCGCGACGTCGGCGGCGTCGGCGGCGCGCAGCACGGCGGCAGGCCGCCGGGCAGGACGACGCTGGTTGAAGATCCGGCTGACGGCGGCGGGGCCGAACCCCTCGTCGCCACGGCGGAGGAACTGTCCGGTGAAGGAGTCCGCCATCAGCGCGGTATCCCGGGATCGGTCGCAGCGCCATCGGGACCGGTGACACCGGCCTGGTGCAGGAGATTCATACCCTGTCCCTTATCTTCCGCTCCCGGCCGTAGACCGCGACCACGATCATGATCAGGAGCCCGTAGACCATCTCCTGCACGCCGATGCTGTAGTCATGGGCCTCCAGCAGGTACGTAACGACGGTCAGGATCAGCGCGCCGAGGACGGTGCGCCAGTAGTCGCCCCGCCCGCCGAACATGGTGCCGCCGACGATCACCGCGGTCAGCGCCTGGAACAGGTAGGGGTTGCCGGAGGTCAGGTTGCTGCCGCCATCCCCGGCCAGAAGCATGCCGACAAACGTGGCCACCATCGCGCTCACGATGAACCCGGTGGTCCACGTCCAGCCCGTGCGGACCAGCGCCAGCCTGGCCGCGGACGGGTTGGTGCCGTTGAGGTACAGGCTGCGCCCGGGCTGGGTTCTGGCCAGCACGACCCCGATGATCACGGCGAGCGCCGTCCAGATGGCCACGACCGGCGGGACCGGCAGGCCGAACGTCTTGCTTTCGACCGAGACGGCGGACTCGGTCCAGGTTGGCGGGGTACCGGTCACCGCGCCGCTGACCCATCCGGTGAGCGCCCCGGTCAGCAGCGAGCCGACCCCGAGCGTCACGATCAGCGGCTCGATGCGGAACCGGTAGGAAATCACGCCGTTGAGAGTGCCGCCGATGGCGCCCACCGCGAGCGGGCACGCGATCGCGGCCCACATGGGCCAGTGGTCCGCGCTGGTCAGCTCGGTGATGAACACGGCCCCAGCGGTGATGAAGGAACCCACGGAAAAGTCGATTCCGCCACCGAGTACGACGATCGTCTGCCCGGCTCCGGCCATCCCGAGCAGCGCGGCCATGACCAGCATCGATGAGATCGTGGGCGTCGAGGTCCATCCAGGCACGGTGAGCGCGCCCGCGAGGTAGAGCGCGACGAGCGCCGCCACCTGCAGCAGCGGGAACCGCCGCTGCAGGTCGGCGATCCGGTGCCTGGCCGCCAGGGGCCGCGACGACAGGCTGAAGCTCGTCATGTCGTCTTCGCCTGGGTCGCGTGGGCCAGCCCGGCACTGAAGATCACAGCGAGGAGCAGCAGGCCGCCGTAGATCGCGTCCGTCCAGGTGTCCGGCACGCGAGCGGCGCTGAGCACGTTCGTGATCAGGTACATGCACCCGGCGCCGAACAGCGTTCCGATGAGGCTGCCGCGCTGGCCGGTGAACGCCGTGCCGCCGAGGGCGACCGCAGCCAGTGCCACGAGCGTGTACATGGCCGCGTTGCTGGCCTCACCCTCCATGAGCACCGCCATCAGCGCGAGGCCGCCGACGCCGGCGAACAGGCCGCCGGTCGTGTAAGCCAGGATCCTGACCCTGGTCACGTCCACCCCGGCGGAGAACGCGGCGGCGTCGTCACCGCCGGTCGCGTACAGGTTCCTGAGGTATGCGGTGCGGGACAGCGCGAACCAGATCGCCAGCACGACCGTGAGCGAGATCAGGCCGCCAGGGATAGGCCCGAACGAGCCGGCCAGGTCGTCCGTCCACCAGGTGGATCCTTGCGGCGTCGTGCCGCCCTCGATCTGCGTGGCCAGCCCGGTGAGGATGAAGCTCGCGCACAGGGTCGCGACCACGGGCTGGAAACGGAACACGGTGACGAGCGTGCCGTTGACGGCGCCCACGGCGGCCCCCAGGACCAGGCAGACGGGAACCACGACCCATGGCGCGCTGAGCCCGTGCGGCAGCAGAACAGCCACGATGATCATGTCGATCACCGTCATCAGCGGACCGATCGATATGTCGATGCCGCCGCCGCCGGACATGATCGCCGGAGTGGAGGCCAGGGCGGCGATCGCGAACGGCGCGAAGAGGGCCAGGGTCTCAGGCCAGTTGGACGTTCTGGCGAAACCCGGCTGCGCGATGAGGTTCACGATCAGCAGCAGCACGAACAGCACCAGCGCGAACGCATAGGGCCGGGACCGCAGGAACCCGATCACGCGGGCACCTCCTGGCCGAAGAAGGCAGACACCAGCGCGGCGCGGGAAAGCCGGTCGCGTTCCATGACCGCGCCCACGGTCCTCTCGCGGAAAACCAGCACCCGGTCCATCAGCTCGACATGCTCGTCCACCTCGGTGGAGAGCATCACGACCGCGACGCCGTCGGCGGCCAGCGTGTCGAGCAGCGCGTAGATGTCGTGTTTGGCGCCGAGGTCGATGCCCCGGGTCGGGTCGTTCAGCAGCAGGATCCTCGGCTCGCGCGCGAGCCAGCGGGCGATGATGATCTTCTGCTGGTTGCCGCCGGACAGCGTGGTGATCAGGTCGGTGGGCTGGCCCATCCGCACCCCGAGGCGGTCTCGGTAGCGGGCGAGCCGGGCGCGGCGTGCGGCCTGCGACAGCAGGCCGAACCTGCGGTCGGCGCGGGACGTGACCGCGCCGAAGTTCTCCAGGATCGACAGCGGCGGGAACAACGACTCGCTGCGCCTGTCTCGTGGCACGTAACCGAGGCCGAGCCGCGCCGCGTGCCGGGAGGACCTGATCGGCGTCTGCGCGGAGCCGGTGACGCGGAGCACCCGGCCGCCCGGGTGACCCTCCCACAGCGCGCGCAGGAATTCATCCTGCCCGTGGCCGTCGAGCCCGGCGAGCCCCACGACCTCGCCCGCCTGCAGCTCGAACGAGACCGGTGCCGCGCCCGGGCGCAGCCTCAGGTCGCGGACCCGGAGCACGCATTCGGTCGATGGAGCGCGTTCGAGCCGCTCGTGCGCGCTTCTGCCGCCTGCCAGATTGTCCGCACCGGCCATCAGCGTCACCAGCTTCGCCGGTGTGGCCTGGGGGCGGTCCAGCGTTCCCACGGACTCGCCAGAGCGCAGTACCGTCACGCGGTCTGCGATCTCGCCGATTTCATCCATCCGGTGCGAGATGAACAGGGTGGACATCCCGCTCGCGCGGCGCCGCCCGATCGCGGCGAACACGCGGTCCCGGGTGGCCACGTCCAGCGCGGACGTGGCCTCGTCCAGAATCAGCACCCGCGGCTCGCGCAGCAGCACCCGCGCGATCGCGCACGCTTGCTGCTGGGGCAGCGGCAGCGAGGCGGCCGGGAGGTCGAGGTCGATGCCGGCCCCGAGCAACTCGGCGAACACGTCGCTGGCCCGGGCGCGCTTGTCCGCTTCGGACAGATGCCGGCCGAATACGGTGTCCGCGCCGAGCCAGGCGTTCTCCAGCACCGGGCGCGAGCCCACCACCAGCACTTCCTGGAACACCGCCATGATGCCGGCCCTGATGGCGGTGCCCGGGCTGCGCAGCCCGGGCACCGTGACCAGGCTTCCGGCGGTGTCCGCGATCGCGAGGGTCCCGGCGTCCGGCCGGTGCACCCCGGTGAGGATCTTCACCAGCGTGGACTTGCCGGAGCCGTTCTCGCCCATGATCGCGTGCACCTCGCCCGCGAGGAACTCAGCCGAGCACGAGCGCAGTGCTACCGTCGGCCCGAACGACTTGGCGATCCCGGTAACGCGCAGCGCAACCGGGCCCGCCGTCGCCGCCGGGCTCGCCGGAGGCTCACTTGGCGAAGATGGCATCAATGTAACTGTTACTGACGTACTTCGAGGCGGGGCCGCTGGCGGTCCCGACCGTGTTGATCGTCCAGCCCGGGTCCACGGTCACGTACTGCGTCAGGTTCGCGTTCGTCACCAGCGGCGGCTCGATCGAAAGCGTGTTGATCTTGATGCCGTCTCCGAGCAGCATCTTGTGCACCACCTGGGTTACGGCGTACGCGAGGCCGTTGGGGACGTTGGCCAGGGCGACGCCGTGGTAGGTGGACTGGTGCTGGACCCAGTACGCGAGGCCGCCCTCGTCCAGGCCATTGTTCGTGATGACCGGCACGGTCTTGCCCGCCTGCTGGAAGGCCTGGATCACCCCGGAGGTGAACGGCCCGGCGGTGACCACGCCGGCGACGGGCCGCGGGTGCGTGTTGAGATAACTCAGCACCTGCTGCTTGGCGATCGGGGCCTGGAACTGGGTCTGGATCGTCTCATTCGTCGTGATGTCAGGGCATTGCTTGAGCACGTCGTTCGCACCGTTCATCGTGTCGGTGTCGATGGGCACCCCGGCGATCCCGTGGATGTACATGATCAGGCCCTTGCCCTTCGCCTGCTGCACCACGAACTGCGCGAGCTTCATCCCGCCCAGCACCGAGTTCGGCACCACGTTGACCGCGTTAGCGTCGGCGATGTCGTTCAGCACCCCGACCGTCGGGATGCCTGCCTTGGCGGCCTTGTCAATGAGCGGGTCGTACGCGGTCGGTGACTGCACCTGGGCGATGATGAGGTTGACCTTGTCGTTCAGCAGGGTCTGGTACGCCTGGAGCTGATTGGTCACCGAGCTTGTCGACGGGGCGAGCGCGATCGTGGAATAGCCGAAGGCCTTCAGGCTGGACACCAGCGAGCCCTCAAGCACCGTCTGGTAGGGATTGTCCAGGCCGTCGATAAGGACGCCGACCCTGACGTTGGAGCTCTTGCCCGGCCAGGAGGACCATGGCGACTTGTAGATCGTGCCGTCGAAGCCGTTGAAGTTGGCGGAGTAGCTGCCGAGGGATTTCACCATGCCGCTCTGGTCGTGGTAGCCGATGGCCGGGATCTTCCCGCAGCTACCAGTGAGCGCGGAGGCACCGGAGGCGCTCGAGCCACTGCTTGCCGTTGATGAACTCGATGAGCACGCTGCAGCCGCGGCGAGCAGCACCATGCTGCCCAGCCCAAGCGTCAATCTGACTAACCCACGTCTCATTGAGATCTCCCTTATAGCGGCGACAGTGCGAGCGCCGGATCGCAGCCCCCGGTACAGCCGGTCCGGGTGGTGATGACGTGGGCCCAGGGTGTAGCCGGCGACGTACCGCCGCGCGTCCCGGGCATGCCCACCGCGAACCGGCTCGCGTGGCTGCCCGGGCTGTGGGGCACCCTGCCTCCCAGATGCTCGGCTAATTGCCGAGAATCCTAAGAGGGTGCTTCTTACCTGCAAAATATGGATTCCCAATGCCTGACATAACTAGTGCCTGTTACGAAACGCTGACCGCCTCCGTGGCGATAGACCGCAATCACTGCAGCCCCTGATCGCACCAGCACATCGCATCCGTATCGGTGATGTCAGGCATAGCCCGCCATCTGCGGCGCTACGGTACCCCGTCATGGGAAGCCTCGTGGGCTTATGGCCCGACTAGGAGCGCACAGGCTGGCCGGCGCCCGAGAACGAGCGGCAGCTGTTTCTGTCGCGTATACCGATGGGCCGCACGGGCCGGCCCGGCGAAGTGGCCGAATTGGCCCCTGGCTGGCTTCCGAGCGCTGTTCATTCAGCA
>Ga0126383_10003002_pt1 | contig 11075 bp, 10 predicted proteins | sample PanSoiMetPlot_35_FD_96882 | JGI IMG/M metagenome (GOLD analysis project Ga0126383, IMG submission 96882) | Tropical forest soil microbial communities from Panama - MetaG Plot_35 | ecosystem: Environmental > Terrestrial > Soil > Tropical forest > Bulk soil | place: Panama | collected 2016-02-17
CGGCCTGGGCGAGGTGCCCATCAAGCACTAGCAACCCTGCACGAGGTGATTTCTGGGGGAAAAGTGGAATGGGTGCTGGAGGCGGACCTAAAGAACTTTTTCGGGAGCTTGAGTCACGCATGGATGCTCCGCTTTGTGGAGCATCGAATAGGGGATCCGCGTCTGATCAGCCTGATCCGACGCTGGCTCAAAGCAAACATTCTGGAAGATGGGGAACTCCATGCGAACGAAGAGGGCACTCCACAAGGTGGGTCGATCAGCGTTCTGCTGAGTAACGTGTATCTACACTACGTGCTCGACCTGTGGTTCGAGCGAGTGGTCAAACCTCGATTGCGAGGTGAGGCCTACCTGGTGCGATACATTGACGACTTTGTATTGTGCTTTCAGTATCGCGAGGATGCTCTTCGCGTCCAGGATGCGCTGCGCAAAAGGTTGGGAAAGTTTGGTTTGACCCTGGAAGCGAAGAAGACCAAGCTCGTCGAATTTGGTCGCTTTGCGCAGAAGTGGGCGAGCAAGCGTGGCCGTAAACGCCCGGAAACGATTTACTTTCTGGGATTCACGCTGTACTGCACCCGCAATCGGAAAGGCAACTTTCGGGTTGGCTTGCGTACAGAGAAGTCGCGACTGCGACGTGCGCTTATGCGTTTACAGGATCAAATGCGGCGGATGCGGCACTCACCGCTCAAGGAGCAAGCGGACCACCTCAATCAAATGCTTCGCGGTCACTATGCCTACTACGGCATTGCCGGAAACATTCGGGCATTGCGGAAGGTGCATCGTGCCGTGGAGCGTTACTGGCGCAAAATGCTGAGTAGCCGGAGTTGGCAAGGCACGGTCTGGTGGAAGCAATTCCAGCGGATCAAGGAACGGTTCCCTCTACTGCAACCCAAGCTGCATCTCCCTTATAGGGCGCTGCAAGCTCTAGCCATAACGCTGTGAACCAACTTCTGAAGAGCGTAGTGCGGTAAAACTGCACGCTGCGTTCTGTGGGAGCCGGGGACGGGTGACCGCCCCGGCCACCCGGTGGCGATCAGCGACGGTCGTCCCTACCGCGACCTCACCAGGCACCCGCGGGCGAAAGTCCCCAAAAAGAGGGCTGTGAGTGTATTTGATGCCGGCTCCAGTCCCCAAGTAAGCTTTGGTGGTGGTACCCAACCAAGGCTTCGGAGAAAGGAGCAGAACATGCCGCGTAATCAAAATTCTTGCTATAAAATTCCTACGCCCGATTGCTGTGATTTGAGGGCCAACTTGCTGATCGACTGCCAGGTGAGAATTGCCCACTTCTGAGACCCCAATGGCCGCCACGACTCTGCCCGCCCGCTACTACACGGATGCCGATCTGTTTCGCGAAGAACTCGAACGCTTCTACTGCCAGGACTGGATCTGCGTCGGGCGTCTAAACCGAGTTCCAGAGCCGGGTGACTACTTTCTGCGCGAGGTCGCCGGTGAGAGCATCATCATCACCCGTGACGCAAATGATTCGTTGCAGGCGTTCTTCAATGTCTGTCGGCATCGTGGTACTCGCATTTGCGCCACCTCAGAGGGACATTTCCCCGGGCGGATTCAATGCGGTTACCACGGTTGGACCTACCGCCTCGACGGCAGCCTGATCGGAGCTCCTCACGCCCACGAGGGCTTCTGCCCCGAAGATTATCCCTTGAATCGCGTTCGTGCCGATGTCTGGGACGGACACATCTTCATCAATCTCAGCCAAGATCCCGACCCACTTGTTCATCAGTTGGAAGATCTGCCCCAGAAGTTTCTGCGTTGGCAGATGAAGGACCTGCGCACTTATCGACAAATCGAATACGCGGTGAAGGCCAATTGGAAGTTGATCATGCTCAACTATAACGAGTGCCTGCACTGCCCCATTCTGCATCCGGCGCTTAACGCCATTGCCAATTACCTCTCCGGCGATAACGACCCGCCGCATCGCGGATACATCGGCGGCTCTATGGAGTTTCAGGGCGGCGCGAAGACGATGAGCAAAGATGGGAATCTGCGGCGCGACTACCTTCCCGGACTCAGCCCGGAGGAACGCAGCAAAGTGTATTACTATGCGATCTTCCCTAATTTGCTGCTCAGCCTGCATCCGGATTACGTGATGACGCACACGTTGTGGCCTCGTGCAGTCGATCGTACTGACGTGATTTGCGAATGGCAATTTCACCCCGACGAAATGGCCAAGGTCAACTTCGAAGCTGATGATGCAGTCGAGTTCTGGGACATCACCAACCGTGAAGATTGGGCTATCTCAGAGCTATCGCAAGCAGGGATCCAGTCCCGTGTCTATCGACCGGGTCCTTACTCGCTCTGCGAGTCCCTGCCCCGCGCTTTCGACCAAATGGTGCTGGATCGCGAAAAGCACGCAAGGAAAAAACCGGTCCGCTAACGCAGATCACGTTGCTCGCTAACGTGTACCTGCACTACAGTTTCGATCTCTGGATGAATGTCTGGCGCCAGAAGTGCGCGCAAGGCGAGGTGATAGTGGTCCGCTATGCGGAGGATATCATTCTGGGATTCCAGTACCAAACGGACGCGGATCGCTTTCTGGAGAACCTACGAGAGCGGTTCGCCAAGTTTGGGCTGGAACTTCATCCGGATAAGACGCGCCGGATCGAATTCGGGCGGTTTGCCGAAGAGAACCGGAAACGCGGAGGAGAAGGGAAACCTGAGACGTTCGATTTCCTGGGCGTCCAACATATCAGTGGGAAGAACAGGTTAGGCGCTTCACCGTGCGGCGCAGGACGATCCGTAAGCGCATGCGGTCCAAGCTTCGAAGCCTCAAGCAGGAGCTCCGCCAGCGCATGCATGATCCGGTTCCGAAAACGGGGGTTGGCTCGAATCGGTCGTGCGGGGTTACTTCAACTACTACGCGGTACAGGGAACCTCGATAGCTCAGCCATCCTTCGGGAACGGCTGCGGGCGCTGTGGTGGCAGACTCTGCGTCGTCGAAGCCAGCAACGTCACTACTCGTGGACCCGCATGATGGCGCTAGGCGAGCGATGGCTCCCTTCACCGCGGGTGCTCCATCCCTATCCTGCAGTACGCTTTGCCGCCAGTCATCCGAGATAAGAACCGGATGCGCTAAGGAGCGCTCGTCCGGGTCCGTCCGGGGAGTATCACGCGAGTGGTATCCCCACCGGGATCTCATACACCCGGTTCGTTACGCGGCATTTCGTTCCGGGAAACAAAGCACACCCTGTGATCTGAGCCGATCCGGCGACGGCTTTACATCGACGTGGAACATGGCTTGTTCTCGTGCCAGCCTCGGCCCAATCACACTGGTCAACCGCTCAAGCGTCGTAGTCAAGTCTTTGGCGTCCATGTGCCGCAACTCGACAGTAATCGTGATCTCAAACAACGCGGGTTCGCCTTCTTGAGATAACTGTTCGCGATGCGCGAACAAACTGCCGCCGAGAATCCGAGCAAGGCTCACGAGCGACCGACCACTGCAAACCGGGCACTCGTCCCCTCGGCTGTTGCTGATCACCTCACAATCAAGGCAAAAGACCGCATTCCAGAGAGGAAGACCGCCTGTGTCTGAGCGGCTCTTCATTACGTCGGGCATTTAACACCAACCTTGTCGTCGGATGGGCAGCAACCTTCGAGAGGAGATTATTGCATCACTTTTAGATGCAGTCGTGAAAAATCTCCATTGAACTAAAAAATCCCCCATGGCGGGTTTTGAGGGGCCGTTGCCTGGTTTCGACAACTAGGAAGCGCAGGCTCGCTCCGTGCGATACTTCCTTGCATGAACGAGGATCAAGTCGCCGTGTGTCGAGAACATGGGCGTGAATTCCTTCTTGCCTTGAAGTCGTGAGCGCATCGAGTGCGGTCCGCTTTGCTTGCAGCCGTATGTGGGAGTAGTGCTGCAGCATTTTGGCGACACGTGTCCGGCGATCGCCTTAATGGTGCTGTCTCGGCCCGCGCACGCAACCCGAATGTTTTTCGGTCCGATCGATAGCCGGTATCCGTCCGAGGGCAACTCGCGGTTGCATTGCTGGCTGAACGAGATAAGGTTGTCGTCGGAGGATATACCCGTCGCAAACTTCAAGGCATGCCGTGCTGGTTCAGGAGGAATTCATTGAATGATCCCGCAATTCTGCGGCAGTCGGCGTCCGTGGCTAGAATTCGCGTCCGGTTGACCAGAATGAAAACTTCTGTCGAGTATCGAACGTTCGCGGACCGTGGCACAATGTTCAGGTTGGGCGGAGCATTCGTGGTCACAGTCAGCATGAAAACAAGCCACGGCACCGGTTTCACGGGAAGGACTCCGGAACAGATTTACAGGCGGAAGAACTCTGGGTCAAACGTAACCAGTCCCGAACCGTCGCAACAACCGCCAGCAACGTTTTTTCCGCAACGATTGTCTCCAAAATGACGATTCCCAGATCTCGTAACGCGCTTTTTTTTGTCCGCCCTCATTCATTACGTCGCGCCAAAGAGTTGACGAGCGGCCTGACTGTCTTTGAATATGACGATGTTTTGCTTACGCATCCGGTAGTCCCGTGCGGACCCGTTCCCACCGCCCTGGATCCGAACGGTGTTTACCCTTACGTCAGCTGTTGCGAAACTGCCGATCGCCCGGTGCCCCGCCGGTACAGTTTTGTAGTGATCGAGAACAAACATCTCAAAGTAACCATTTGCCCGGACCTGGGCGGAAAAGTGACATCGCTGATTCACAGGTTTTCCGGTAAGGAGGCGTTGTACTCTCCGCAAGTCATACGGCCAGTCCGCATCTTGCCTCGTTTCTATTTCGTGGCAGGCGGCATCGAGGTAAGTTTTCCGATTTCTCATTCTCCGAGCCAGAACGAGAAGGTTCTTTACCGAATCGATTGCACCAAGGACCGAGTCTACGTCACCTGCGGCGAGCGCGAATTACATTTCGGGATGCAGTGGTCGGTAGAGTACTCACTCGGGCCGGAAGACTGCTTCATGACTCAGCGGGTTCTACTCCACAATCCCGGCACCTCGGCTTATCCATGGATGTCCTGGTCCAATGCGGCACTCCCTTCGGCGCCAGACACAGAATTTCATTTTCCCCGAGGAAAGGTGCTGGCTCATTCATCGCGACTTGAAAGTGTCGATTGGCCCGATGGCGCACCTCACCGCGAAGCTGATATCGGCGAGATGACCGGTTTCTTCTGGATGAGTCGTGACTCGAATGCATTCGGGGCGTTTACTCCGTCGTTGGGAACCGGTCTCTATCATGTCGCCGATGAAGCTACTGCGCCGGGAATGAAATTGTGGAGCTACGGCGTCGGTGAGGACCGATCATGGGCTGTGCTCAGCACCGCGCCGGAACAGCCTTACATCGAGATCCAGGGGGGCCCGATTCGAGATCAATCAGTCAAACTTGAATTGGCGCCGGCTGAGACGAGATCGCACCTCGAGTACTGGATCCCGAGCGACAAGCGGTTGGATATTTACTCCTTGAAGCTGCCTCAAATTACTCTAAGACCCCTTGATGCGATGCCTTTGTTTGGCTGGGCCAGAGCCGAGGAAACCAGAGTATGGGATCAATTGATGCGCGCGTACCGAGGGAAGCGTCGCTTGCCTTCGCCTCCCGCGGTCCAGGAAAATCTCTGGGCACCATCGGGAATCGAAAATCTCCATCGCGCCTTCGATTGGGCCATCAAGAATTGCGAACCGAAAGACTCCGATCTGTGGAAATTTCACTTTGGAACTTGGCTGGCTGGTCGAAATAACAAGAAGCGCGCCGCCGAGGTGCTGGAGAGCTGTCAGACGGGAGTGGCCAAAGTGCTACTGGCACGAATCTACCGAAACAAATGCGAATTGAAACCTGCGGCAGATGCGCTGGACGCGATTCCCGAAAAATGGCTTCAACTGCATCCGCAAGTAGTCGTTGAGCGCGACAAAGTGCTGCGTGCTCTGGGGAATCAGACTCTTGCAACGCGTGAAAAATGGCTGGACAGCACAGCAGCATTGAAGGATGAGGGAATCATTGAACGGAGAGTGCAGTTGTTGATTGACAAGGGGGAAACACAAAGCGCCCAGGGTTTGCTCCTCTCGACCCCTTTTCAGAAAGTGCACCAAAGCTACGCCCGCACGGATCTTTGGCGCCAAATCTGCAAGGAGCTTGGCCAACCTTGCGAGCCGATTCCCCACTCGCTGGGAGAAGATCGCCTCGCCCGGTTTGGCGCCTACCGTGAGTTTGACTGAGGGGCGATGCGAAGCGAGCTATCTTGGGCGGGGTATGCTTCCCATGCTTTGGGGAATTGCAGCCGTGACACTCTTTGGCGCCGGACCGATGGACCGCGGTGTACCCTCTCCCGTCGTAAATGGAAGAACGCTTGAGACGCTTGATGCGATGCCCGCGATGCTCTCGCATATTCTGCGTCCTGGCATTAAGGGCATTGTGGTCGCAGGCATGTTGGCAGCCACCATGTCAGTGAATCGCTCTTACCTACTGGCTGGAGCTCGATCATCTCGCAGGAAGTCGTCCTGCCCATGCGGCGGCTACTGCACAAACAGCCCCTGAGCTCACGCGCTCAGATTGTCGTCAATCGCGCAGCTAATTTGTTCGTCAGTTTGCTTCTCATGTTTTGGGGTTTGTACTATACGCCACTCGGAGCTGTGTACTTGTACCTGAACGTTACGGGAACCATCTTTCTCGCCGGAGCCTTTGTTTGTGTCGCTGGCAGACTCTACTGGAGACGCGCTAACACGGTTGGCGGATATTCGGCAATGAGAATGGGAGCAGCTGGGGTTGTCGTCCCCTTCTTCTTTCTGCACTGGAATGAAACTATTGCGGGCTTCGCCGCCTTTGGTCTCGCTGCGGTGGGCCTGGTACCTGGTTCTGTCCTGGGAAGACCTCAGAACGCACCACTGATGTCCGTCAAGCGAGGTACGACCACATGAGTGCATGGCAAATGTTCTGGTCTGTTAGTCTGCTCGTTGCTGGAGGCTCATTCACCTTCATCACCGGAGTCGTTGCGATTAAGGGGTTCGAGGACTTGCAGGACCTGTTTCGCCGACTTCACCATCGGCAGGACAAAGACGAATGATGCGCAAAGCCGTCATTCTGGCGCGCGGTCTAGGGCGGCGTATGCGCGCGCCATGCCCCGGTGAACATTTGAATCCATCGCAGGCAGCGGTCGCAGACACCGGGCTGAAGGCCATGATGCCTTTCCAGCGGCCCTTTCTGGACTATTCGCTGAGTGCATTGGCGGATGCTGGCTTCGAAGAGGCTTGCCTGGTGATCGGCAACGAGCATGATGTCGTGCGCACCCACTATACGATTACACCACCGCAGCGCATTCGTGTCCGTTTTGCAATACAACCTGAGCCGCTGGGAACGGCCAACGCTGTTCTGGCCGCCGAGAAATTCGCGCGCACGGAACACTTCCTGACTATAAACTCAGATAATTATTATCCACCGTCGGCTCTACGCATGCTCCGTTCACTGGAAGGGCCCGCGGTTGCTCTTTTTCGGGAGAGCAGCCTGATTGCAGGCGGCATTCCACCGGAAAGAATCCTGAAGTTTGCCATTTGCAGTGTGAGTAGCGATGGCTATCTTTCCGGAATTGTCGAGAAGCCCACGGACGGCGTGCAGGGTTCAGATCATGCAGGTAGGCTCGTAAGCCTGAACTGCTGGCGTCTCCCTCCGTTTATCTTTGAGGCTTGCAGCCGAACGTCGATGTCTCCACGAGGCGAGTATGAATTACCAACTGCGGTGGAAACGGCTATGAGTGAATTCGGCATTCGTTTCCGTGTTGTGGTCTGCGGGGACCCCGTACTGGATCTCTCATCGCGGGCCGACGTAGCGACTGTCGCGCAGAAACTAAGAAGTATTACCGCCAATCCATGAATTGGTCGACCCTCTTGGAACGTCTTACGCAGGCCGGACTCCTTGCTCCCGCCGCCGAGCGCAAAGCGGATCTATTCCAGCAAGCTTCACTTCAGCTGAAACACTTGCGCCAAGAAGGTCCGGCTGAAGAAACGCGGTACTTTGTCCCGGGACGCATCGAGGTACTCGGCAAGCACACCGACTACGCAGGGGGACGCAGCCTTCTATGTACGGTCGAACATGGATTCTGCGTTGTCACCTCGCCCCGATCTGATTCGTGCGTGAGGGTTGTGGATGTCGCTCGCCATCAAGAATGCCAAGTTGTCTTGTCCGAGGATTTGGACACCGCCAGCAATGACTGGAGCGTTTATCCCAAGACCGTTACCCGGCGCATAGCTCGAAACTTTCCGGGTCGGATGCTCGGCGTGGACATGGTTTTCGCGAGCGACCTTCCCAGCGCGGCAGGCCTGAGCAGTTCAAGCGCTCTCGTGATTGCGAGCTTTCTCGCGATAAGCAAGCGGAATGACCTGGAGCACCATCCAGCGTACCGAGATAACATCAAGTCACGAGCAGATCTGGCCACCTACCTGGGTTGTGTCGAGAACGGGCAGACATTCGGCGCGCTCGCTGGCGATGTTGGCGTTGGCACTTTTGGCGGAAGTGAAGATCACACAGCGATTCTATGTTGTTGTGCTGGGCAATTGAGTCAATTCAGGTTCTGCCCTGTCCGGCTGGAGAGAACTGTCGTACTGCCACGTGACTATGTTTTCGTGATTGGCGTAAGTGGAGTTGTAGCCGAAAAAACAGGTACCGCGCGGGAAAAGTACAATCGCGCTTCTCAGGCAGCAGGGGCTATCCTCGAAGTCTGGCGGACAGCATCGGGGCGAACAGACTCTACACTATTCGAGGCTATCGGCCACTCATCAGATGCGCCGCAACGGATTCGGCAACTGCTGAGTCAGTCGCAGTCTGGCTACCCCGCGGAGATCCTCGTCGAACGCTTGGACCAGTTTGTCGACGAATGCACCCTCATCATTCCCGGAGCGGTGGAAGCTCTCGCGCAAGATAGACTCGTCGAATTCGGAAAGTTGGTCGACCGGTCACAAGCGGGTGCCGAGCACGGGCTGAGAAACCAGGTAACCGAGACTTTGTACCTTGCTCGTTCCGCTCGTGAGCTTGGCGCGACTGCTGCATCCGCCTTCGGTGCAGGCTTCGGCGGAGCGGTCTGGGCCATGATCAAATCGGACCGAGCAGAGGACTTTGCAGCGAAGTGGAAGAACTTGTACCACGCGCGATTTCCCGGTCTTGTCAATGCGAGTGGTTTCTTTGTGGAAAGAACAGGTCCTTCTGTCTTGTACCTCTGAATCCACAACCCTGGAGCCGAAGGGAGCTGCCTGTATTCGTACGGTTTTGTGGGAACGCCGTAGAAACAGGGTCGCAACCAACACTCTGCAAATCGCTGCCGTCCTTGTCGCCCAGGCGTTGGAACGCCAGGGTGGGATTGCAATCACTCGCGTGTCTGCTAGGCCAAAGCGTCTTTAGAATGGTTGTCGCGCACGGAAAAAATCGACATTTGAGGCGAACTACGCTAAGACGAGCGAATTCCATAGTGGCATCGCACGCCATAACGGCCCGGACTCGGAAAGTAGTTACCGCGAGTTCTAAACGCGAAAGTTGGTCCGATACTGCAAGATCAACTCTCAATAGAGGAATACCCCGAAGCTTCGCCAATCACACCACCTCGATGGGGTTCTAGCTAGCGGCATGTTATGATGCGCGGTCTTTTGAAAAAGAATCGACAGTTTCTCAGTTGACACCGGCACCCCCCATGAAAAACAGAGCGGTGGGTGCGTCGGCAGACTCTTCTTTGATATGGAAATGAATTCCACGACACAAATGGAGACGGATCCGGAAGGACGGTGGCATGCTCTCGTGGCGTTGGCGGCATCCTCGGTGCTCAGCATGGGGGCGTGGTTTTCGGCGTCGGCGGTGCTGCCACAACTGCGCGCTCTATGGCATTTGTCCGCGGGCGTTGGCGCATGGATGACGATTTCTGTGCAGCTGGGGTTCGTAGCCGGGTGTTTGCTCTCGGCCTCGCTGAATCTGGCGGATCTGGTACGGCCACGGCGGCTGATGTTGATTGGAGCGTGCGCGGCGGCGGTGATCAATGGGGCGTTGCTGTTTTGCAGCGGACCAGTAAGTGCCTTGCCTGTACGGTTTTTATCGGGCGCGAGTCTTGCGTTCGTGTATCCCCCGAGTTTGAAAGCGATGGCGACGTGGTTCAACCGGCAACGCGGGACAGCGTTGGGGACGTTGGTCGGCGGGCTTACTTTAGGTTCGGCAATGCCGCATTTGTTGAATGCGCTCGGAGGGCTGGATTGGCGCCTGGTGATTGTTGGGACTTCCGCGCTGACGTTGACGGGCGGCTTAGTGGCGGAGTTTAGCACGACGGACGGGCCGTTTCCGTTTCCGCCAGCGGTGTTCGATCCCCGACAGATTTTTGTCTCGTTTGCCAATCGCGGAGTCCGCCTGGCGACGCTAGGATATTTCGGGCACATGTGGGAGCTGTATGCGATGTGGACCTGGTTCGCTGCCTTTTACGCGGATGTGCTGCGTGCGCACAGTGTCGCGGCGTTTCAAAAAGATGCGGCCTTTGGTGCGTTTGCGGTAATTGGATCAGGCGCGGTTGGTTGCTGGGCCGCGGGGCGGCTTGCGGACCGGTGGGGACGAACGCGAACGACGGCGTTAGCGATGATTTTCTCGGGAGGGTGCGCGTTGGTGATTGGATGGAGCGCGTTGCCGGTTGAGGCCGTGTTAGTGGTGGGAGTCGTGTGGGGATTTTCCGTGGTGGCGGACTCGGCACAGTTTTCAACGATGGTGACTGAGGTAGGAGATCAGGCGTATGTGGGAACTGCGTTGACCATGCAACTCGCGATTGGGTTTACGTTGACGGTGGTCACAATTTGGCTTGTGCCGGTGATGCGGGAAAGAGTGGGTTGGCACGTTGCGCTAGCGATGCTGGCACTGGGCCCGGTGCTGGGAGTTGCCGCGATGCTGCGGCTGAAAAATTTGCCGGAGGCGGTGAAGATCGCAGGCGGATTAGGCTAGAGCCGCTCCAGGCGCGACGAAATGGGCGATGTTTCGCCATCTATGAAGTCGTCAGCCCTGTCAAACGAAAAATAAAACGCACTTCTCCCTTCGGGTTGGGAGAGTTGTCAAGGGCGCCCGTTTTTTGGGCGTTCATCTCGACCCTTGACAACTC
>Ga0126383_10003003_pt1 | contig 11074 bp, 11 predicted proteins | sample PanSoiMetPlot_35_FD_96882 | JGI IMG/M metagenome (GOLD analysis project Ga0126383, IMG submission 96882) | Tropical forest soil microbial communities from Panama - MetaG Plot_35 | ecosystem: Environmental > Terrestrial > Soil > Tropical forest > Bulk soil | place: Panama | collected 2016-02-17
CGCCAACATGCCGGGCGGCGTACCCCGTACGTCGACGCTGGCGCTGACCAACGCGACGTTCCCCTACGCCAAACGGCTCGCCAAGCGCGGCTGGAAGCAGGCGTGCCGCGACGACGGCGCGTTGTTCCTCGGCCTCAATGTGATCGAGGGGAAGGTCGTGTACCCGGGGGTCGCGGAGGCGTTCGGGCTCCCGGTGGCGGACCCCCAAACGCTGGTGTGAGTGAGCGCCTTCCCGTGGTGCAGGTGCTCCGGCTCCCGCATCACGACGGTCTTCCGCTTCCAGCCCGGGCGACCGCCGGGGCGTCCGGCTACGACGTCGCGAGCGCCGAGGCGGCGTTCACGCTGCAGCCGATGGAGCGCCGCCTGGTGCGCACCGGACTGGCGCTCGCGATTCCTCCGGGATACGAGGCGCAGGTCCGCCCGCGCTCCGGGCTCGCGCTGAAGCACGGCCTCACGCTCCCCAACACCCCGGCGACGATCGATTCCGACTATCGCGGCGAGCTGATGGTCGCGATGATCAATCTCGGCACGAGCGCCGTGACGGTGGAGCGGGGGACGCGGATCGCGCAGCTCGTATTCCAGCGCGTCGCCGCCGTGGAGCTCGAAACGGTGGACGCGTTGCCTCCGAGCGCGCGCGGGGCAGGCGGGTTCGGGAGTACCGGCGCGTGATTCGCCCGCCGGTGTTGTGCTATCACCGCATCGGTGGTCCGCTCGAGCTGGGGATCACGCGCGTGAGCCAGAAAGTGTTCGCGCGCCAGATGACGACGCTGGCCAAGCTCGGCTGGCGCACGATCTCGATCGAGCAATTCCAACAAGGTACGTCCCGCTACCTCTTTCCCTTGTCGCGGTTGTCGTCGGACGGCAAGGACTTTCTGCTGACCTTCGACGACGGCCACGCGAGTCTGGCGGAGTTTGCCTACCCGGTGCTCGCCGATCTGGGATTCCGGGCCACCACGTTTCTCGTCACGGATTACGTCGGCCACGACAACTCGTGGGATGTCCCGTACGCGTTGCGGCGCTTCCCGCAGCTCTCCTGGCGGACGATCGAGGACTGGAGGAGCAAGGGGTTCGATTTCGGCTCGCACTCGGGAACGCACCGGCGCCTCACCTGGCTGCGCAACGAGACGATCAACGAGGAGCTGACGCGGTCGCGCCAGGCGCTGGTCGAGCGGTTGGGCGCTGCCGCGGGAGTGGCGATCGCCTACCCGTTCGGCGCCGCCAGCGATCGCACGGTCGAGCTGGCGCGGCAGGTGGGCTTTGGGCTCGGGTTTGCGGGCGCCTTGGAGAAGGGCACGGATCCGCTGCGCCTGGCACGCATTCCCATCTACGCGTGGGACGCCCTCCCTCGACCGTTCGCCCTGCGGATGGGACCGTTCGGTACGGCCGGGCGGTTCACGGCCCACCTCGCCAACCGCTGCGCGCTCGGGACGACGTTGGTGCTGGCGCTCGCCGGGCGCTATCGCTCGAGTTGGCGCCCGTTCCACAACGGGTCGCCGCCGGGTGGCGACTAGAGGACCTGCCCGCCCGACACGCCCATCCCCATGGCGTGGTAGCCCTTGTCGACGTAGATCGTCGTGCCGGTGATGCCGCTGGCCAGCGCGCTGCAGAGGAACGCGCCCGTGACGCCGACCTCGCGGGCGAGCAGCGACTCGGGGAGCGGGGAATTGGCCGCGTAATAGTCCACCATGTGCTCGATTTTGCCGATCGCGCTCGCCGCCCGTGACGCCAGCGGGCCCGCGGAGATCGTGTTGACGCGATGGCCCCAGCGGCGTCCGGCCTCGAACGCCAGCGTGCGCGTGTCGCTCTCGAGCGCCGCCTTCGCCGATGACATCCCACCGCCGTAGCCGGGGACCACGCGCTCGCTCGCCATGTAGGTGAGGGAGATGAAGGACCCGCCGCGTCGCAGATGCGGGGAGAGCCGGCTCACCAAGGAGGTGAGCGAATAGGCGCTGACGCTCACGGCGGTCAGATAGCCGGCGCGGCTCGTTTCGAGCAGCGGCTTCTTGACCTCGGGGCCGTTGGCGAGGGAATGGACGACGATGTCGAGCGCCTGGTCGCCGAAATCGGCGACGAGCCGCTGGCGCAGCCCTTCGACGGAGAAATCGCCCACTTCCTTGTAGCGCTTGTTGGTGCGGATTTCTTCCGGTGCGTCCCCGATCGTGTCGTAGGCGGCATCGAGGGGATAGATCTTCTCGAACTCGAGCTTCGAGCCGTCGGGCATCTGTCGCGCCTCGTCGATCTTGCCGCGCTCGAGCAGGTTGAGGAAGATGTTCAGCGCCGGCGGCCAGGTGCCGGTGCACACCGTCGCCCCCGCCTCCGCCATCGCTTTGGCGATCGCGAATCCGAATCCGGCGTCGTCGGCGACACCCGCCACGAGCGCTCTCTTCCCCTTTAGATCGATGCTGAGCATCGCTCCTCCCCAAGAAATGCAGAAAAGCAGAATGCTGAATGCAGAATTGTTCATCTCGCCATTCTGCACTCTGCCTTCATCATTCTGCATTCACACAAAGAACCTCGCCGCCACCGGAATCAACTGCGGATGCTTGACTAGGGCATGCGCGAAGATCCGCCCGAGCGTGCGCTTCTGCTGGGGAATCGCATTGACCGTCCGCGCCAGCCCGTCGTAGAAATCGTCGTCCAGCCGCTCCAGCGCCTGCTTGATGCGGTAATACCTGAGATGATCCTCGCCCAGCATGCGCATCCAGGCGTCATGGTAGCCGTGCAGCCGGCCGGCGCTGGTGTCGCCCTGCGCGATCGCTTGCGCCGCGGTGCGTCCGGCGAGCCGGCCCGCCTTCATCGCGTTCACGATGCCGCCGCCCGACAGGGGATTCACCATGTGCGCGGCGTCGCCGGCGATGAGGACGCCGTCGGTCGTCGTCCGCGTGATCGTCGGATGCACGATGACGCCGCCCACGGTGTAGCCGAGTCGTGCCCCGCGCGGGTAGCGTCGCGCGATCCAGGCGTCGAGATAGTCGCGGGCGCTCCGGCCCTTGCTCTTCAAGGCGAGGATGCCCAGCCCGACGTTCGCTATTCCCTCGCCCTTGGGGAAGAGCCAGGCGTAGCCGCCGGGAGCGATCTGATCGCCGAATTGCAGGTAGATCGCATCGGGATCGAACTCGATCCCCTGAACGACGTACTGCGCGCACGACTCCATGTCGCGCGACGGGACACGCGTGTCGAGTCCCGCCCAGCGGCCGACCATGGTTTCGACGCCGTCGGCTCCGATCACGACGCGCGCGCGGACGGTGTCCGTCCCGCCGGGACCGCGGATGGTGACGGCCCAGCGCCCGTCCGAAGTTCGCGACATCCCCGAAGCCTCGGTGCCGACGGAGAGGTGCGCGCCGGCTGCTACCGCCTCGCCGGCGAGGAACGCATCGAAGCGCGTGCGATCGAGAATCCAGCCGACGTCCCGCTCCGCGACCTTCACCTCGGTGTCGTCGGGGGCGAGAAAGATGACGCGGCTGATCTTGCGCGCGGCCCACGGCGCCCCGTCGGGGTTCGCGAACTCGCGCAGTCCCGCGTCTCCCACGCCCTCGGCGCAGCGCACCGGCGCGCCCACGGCCCGGTCCCGCTCCAGCAGGAGCACGTCGCAGCGGGGCCCCGCGCGTCGGGCTTCGAGCGCCGCGACCGATCCCGCCGGCCCCGCGCCGACCACCAGCACGTCGACGTCGGGCATCAGCTCGCGACCATCGACAGCGCCCGCACAGGGCAGGGCGCGATGCACTTGTGACACCCGGTGCAGGTGGTAGCGTCGATCACCAGCGTGTTGAATTGCAGGTGGATGGACTCGGGGGGACAGAGGGGCAGGCAAAGGCCACACCGGTCACACAAGTTCAGGTCGACTACCGCGACCTCTGCCACTTTGGCGAGAGCCATGGGGGTAGCCTAGCGGCTTGGCAGAGGAGCGTCAAGCATCAGCCTTGCTTGGAGTTACGCTTTTCGTTAGGTTGGGGCGCGCGTGCCACACCCGCCCTACTCTTAGCCCGGATGGCGATACCCGACCGTGCCGATTAGCTGGCCCAAATGGAGTCTCGGGGCGTTCAACCCCGCGAACGAAATCGCCGTCGATCTCGGCACGGCGAACACCCTCGTGTATGTGCGCGGCGAAGGGATCGTGCTGAACGAGCCCTCCGTCGTCGCGATCGAAAAGTCGACCGGCAAGGTCAAGGGGATCGGGCTCGAAGCGAAGCGCATGCTGGGGCGCACCCCCGACGGGATCCTCGCGGTGCGGCCACTGAAGGACGGCGTCATCGCCGACTTCGACGTCACCGAAAAGATGCTGCGCTATTTCCTCAAGACGATCATCGACCGGCACGTGTTCCGTGTGCGGCCCAAGGTGATCGTCTGCGTGCCCAGCGGGATCACCGAAGTCGAGCGCCGCGCGGTGCGCGACTCGGCGCAATCGGCCGGCGCCAAGGAAGTCTATATGGTCGCCGAGCCGATGGCCGCGGCGATCGGCGTGGGGCTCCCCGTCGAAACGCCGACCGGCAACATGGTGATCGACATCGGCGGCGGGACGACCGAGATCGCCGTCATTGCGCTGTCGGGGATCGTTTCCGATACGTCGATCCGCACCGCCGGCGACGAGCTCGACCAGGCGATCGTGCAGTTCATGCGCAAGAACTACAACCTCCTGATCGGCGAGCCCACCGCGGAGCAGATCAAGATTCAAATCGGCTCGGCGGCGCCGGTGGCGGAGGAGCGCGAGATGGAAGTGAAGGGCCGCGACCTCGTGTCGGGCATCCCGAAAATCGTGCGGGTGCATTCGAGCGAGGTCCGGGAAGCGGTGCAGGAGCCGATCCAGCAGATCGTCGATGCGGTGCGGCGCGCTCTCGAAATCACTCCGCCGGAGCTCGCCAGCGACATCGTGGACCGCGGTATCGTCATGACGGGGGGCGGGGCGCTGATCCGCGGTCTGGATCAGCTGCTGCAGCAGGAAACCGGACTCCCGATCCACCTCGATGAAGATCCCATGACCTGCGTGGTCCGCGGTACCGGCCGGATCCTGGACGACCCCGAAAAGTACCGCAACGTCCTGACGACCTGACCGCATGGCGCTCGGTGCTGACCGATACGCCACTCGCGGCGACACCTTCGTTCTTGTCGTCACGGTGGCACTGTCCCTCGTAGCGATGAGTCTGCAGCCCACAACCCGCGATCCCATCGCCTCGAGCCTGCGCCGCACCGTGTTGTGGCCGTTTCTGCAGCTGCAGAGCCGCTCCGAGCAGCTGCGCACGTCGCGCGCGGCCTACACGGAGGTCGAAGCGCAGCGCGACTCGGCGACCCTCGCCGTGGGCCAGCTGAATGAGATCCGCGCCGAGAACAACCGGCTGCGCGCGCTGCTCGGCCTCGGCGCGCGGCTGGGCTCCGGGTTCGTCTCCGCCGAGGTCCTGCATCAGGCGGCGCCGACCGATCCGCTCACCGTGGTGATTTCCGCCGGATCGAAGCGCGGCGTGCAGCAGCTAGCGCCGGTCGTCGCTCCTGAGGGACTGCTCGGGATCGTGAGCCGTACCGAGGACGGGACGAGCGTCGTGGCGACGTGGGCGAATCCGGAGTTCCGCGCCAGCGGGATGGCGTCCGACGGCAGCGTGTACGGCATGCTCGCGCCACACGATTCCAAAGGCGGGGTGTGGCTGCTCGAGATGACCGGGGTGGCGTACCGCACCCACATCCCGTTCGGGACCCGCATCCTCACCTCGGGTCTGGGCGGGGTCCTGCCCCGCGGCATTCCCATCGGCACCGTGGTCGCGACCAAGGGCGAGACGGAATGGGACCGGACCTACCTGGTGCGCCCCGCCGTCGCGCCCGGATCGGTGATGCACGTGATGGTGTTGACGGCCGGCCGGAGCGAGGATCTGCACGCGACGTTCGCGCCCGACTCCACCAAGGCGCAGCCGTGAGGCGCGGCGACGGGGGGCGGTTCTGGGTTGTCATCGCCCTGCTCGTGGGGCTGCAATTCTCGGTGCGCAGCCACCTCGGGGACCAGCGCGTCGCCCCCGACTTTCTCCTGCTGGCGCTGCTCACCTATACCATCCGGTCGCGGCCGGGGCAGAGCGCCGCCGCGGGTTTCATCGTTGGACTGATCGGCGACGCCCTGACGCCGGCGAGCTTCGGCGCGGGTGCGCTCGCGCACACGATTGTGGGGTATCTCTCGTCGTGGGCGAAGGCGGTGTTCTTCGCCGATAATCTGCTCGTCAATGGGGGGTTGTTCTTCGCGGGGACGTGGCTGCGCAACGCCATCCTCGTGCTGGCCTCGGGGAAGTTCTCCGGGCCGCAGCTGACGTGGGAGTTGTTCGTGTGGTCGCCGCTCGAAGGGGTGACCACCGCCTTCGCCGGGATCGTGATGCTCGTGATCTTCCGCTCGTGGCTGGCCGTTCGCATGGGGGAGTCGTGAGTCGGCTGCCGCCGCATCTGCTCGACGTGCGCCTGCGGGCTGCCCGGTCGCTGGTCTGGGTGGCGAGCGGCGTGCTGATCGGGACGTACTTCCGCACGCAGATCATCGATCACTCGCGGTACGACGTGCAGTCCCGCAACAACCGTCTCCGGCCCATCATCCAGCCGGCGCCGCGCGGCATCATCACCGACCGGCACGGCATCGTCATCGCCGAGAACGTGCCCGGTTACAGCGTCGCGCTCTTTCCGGCCCCCGAAGACTCCCTGCGCAAGACACTGCAGCGGATCGCACCGATCCTCCACCTCGACGCGGCGGCGATCGAGCGTGTGCTGCAGCGCAACCGCAGGGCGCCGTATCAGTCGGCGGTGGTCATGACCGACGCCCCCTTCGACGTGGTGTCGACGCTGGAGGAGCGGCGCCTCACGCTGCCGGGCGTTGTGATCCAGACCGAGCCGAAGCGCTACTACCCCGACAGCGCGGCGGTCGCGCACGTCGTCGGCATGGTGGGGGAGGTCACCGAGCAGGACCTGGCCGGCCCGCGCGGCGCGCCGCTGCGGCTCGGCGAGCTGGTGGGGAAGGACGGGCTGGAGCGTTCCTACGACGACACGCTGCGCGGCCAGGACGGGGAGAAATTCGTCGAGGTGAGCGCCCTCGGATACGTGGTGCGGGAGAACGCCGCGCCCGACCTGATCCCCGTGGCGGGCGCGTCGCTGCAGACGACGCTGGACCTCGATCTGCAGCGCTACGTGTCGCGCGTCTTTCCGGCCACCATGAGCGGCGCGCTCGTCGCCCTCGACCCGACGACCGGCGGTATCCTCGCCCTCTACAGCGCGCCGGGGTACGACCCCAACGCCTTCGTGGGCGGAGTGTCGCCCGACTACTGGCGCGACCTGAGTCTCAGTCCCACACACCCGCTCCTGAACCGCGCGATCCAGGCGCGCTACCCGCCGGGCTCCACGTGGAAGCTCGCCGTGGCGGCGATGGCGCTGCGGCGCGGCGTGGCGACGATGAACACCCGCATGGCGATTCCCTGTCGCGGCGGGTTGCAGTACGGCGACCGATTCTTCCACTGCTGGAGCCCGCTGGGGCACGGTAGTCTCACCCTCCAGCAGGCGATCGCGCAGAGCTGTGACGTCTACTTCTATCAGCTGGGATTGAAGCTGGGCCTGACATCCCTGCTCGAGGATGCGAACGACTGGGGATTCCGGATGCGGACCGGCGTCGATCTGCCGGGTGAGCTGCAGCCGATCTTCCCGAGTGGCCCGGAGTACTTCGACCGCGTCTACGGACCGCGGCGCTGGAGCTCCGGCGTGGTATTGAACCTCGCGATCGGCCAGGGCGAGAACACGCAGACGCTGCTGAACATGGTGCGCCTGTATCAGATGCTGGCGGGCGACGGCAAGTCCCGCACACCGTATCTCGTGCGTCCCACCTCCGAGCCGCAGTACGATTTCAAGCTGACGTCGGACCAGCTGGCCTCGCTGCGCCAGGCGATGGTCAACGTGGTGGAGCAGGGCACCGCCCGGAGCGCGCGCCTGTCCGATTTGAAGATCGCGGGCAAGACGGGGACGGCGCAGAACTCTCAAGGGGCGAACCACGGCTGGTTCATCGGCTTCGCTCCGGCCGACAACCCACAGATCGTCGTCGGCGCCGTGCTGGAATTCGGCCGGCACGGTACGGTCGCCGCTCCGCTCGTGGCGCGGGTGATCGCGCACTACCTCGGCGCCGATACGACCGGGGCCCGGTACCAGTTCGTCGTGCCGAACGACAGTACGCCGACTCCGCCCGACAACCAGATCCTGGGCGGCCCGCCCCCCGATTCCCTGCCGGTCGACAGCACCAGTGCTCCGGAAATTCCGTAAGCTCGACCGCCCACTGCTGCTGGTGGTGCTCGCGCTGGCGGCCTACGGCTTGTTGACGCTGTACTCGGCCGGCCGCACCGACGTCGTGACAATCGTGGCGACGGTGTGGGAGCGACAGATCGCGTGGCTGGTGCTCGGGATCGTGGGGGCCGTGCTGATCTACCGGGCTTCCCCCCGGTTGCTCGAATGGGCCGCGCCCTACGTCTACGGCATCACCGTATTCGTGCTGCTCCTGACGCTGGTGTTCGGGTCGGGGGCGGGGACGGCGGCGGGAACCCGGTCGTGGATCACGATCGCCGGGCATCGCCTCGGGCAGCCCGCCGAGCCGGCGAAACTGGCGGTGATCCTGATGCTGGCGCGTTGGCTCGCCGATCGCCGCGAGCCCCCGGCCTCGCTCCGCGACCTCGCGTTCCCCGGCGTGATCACCTTCATCCCGTTTCTGCTGGTGGTGCTGCAGCCCGATCTCGGCAGTGCGCTCGTGTTTATCGCGATTCTCTTCGCGATGCTGTATTGGGCGGGGGCCCGTCCATCGCTGCTGCTGCTGCTCCTCTCGCCGGCGATCGGATTGGGGATGGCGTTCTCCACGGCCGCGTGGGGCGCCTGGATCGTGCTGTTGTTCGTACTCGTGTTGTACGTGCGGCCGTATCTGTGGGAAGGGCTGACGGTGATGTTGGCGAACGTGGTCATGGGAGTGATCGCGCTGCCGTTCTGGCGCCACCTCGCACCATATCAGCAGAACCGCCTGCTGGCGTTTCTGAATCCGGAAGTCGACCCGCGCGCCACGGGTTGGCACATCATTCAGTCGAAGGTCGCGATCGGGTCCGGAGGTTGGTTCGGCAAGGGCTTCACCCTGGGGACGCAGAAGCGGCTGGCGTTTCTCCCCGCGCAGCATACCGACTTCATTTTCCCGATCGTGGGAGAGGAGCTGGGGTTTGCGGGTGTGGTCGTGGCGCTGGCGCTGTTCACGACGCTGCTCCTGGTCCTGCTGCGCGTGGCGCGCCGAGCGACCGACCCGTTCTCGAGTTTCTGCGTGTTCGGCATCGCCGGGCTGTTCTTCGCCCACATTCTGGAGAACGTGGGGATGGCCGTGAACCTGCTTCCGGTGACGGGCATTCCGCTGCCCTTCTTCTCGTATGGCGGGTCGTTTCTGCTCACCTGTTGCCTGTGTATCGGCATCGTTCTGCGGGTCGCGTGGGAGTCGCGCCAGTCCGGCTATGCCGACCTGGGGCAATGAGTTACCGTGCAAGGGCTAGCGCCACCGGGAATGGGCGGCGAGATTGTGGCCTTCCGCACCCCGACTCCGTGAATGGCTTGGTTCAAAAAAGAACGTAAGCCCCGCACGACATCCGAGCGCGTGAAGCTGGAAATCCCGGCCGACGCGTGGGAGAAGTGTGAAGAATGCGGGCACATCGACATCAAGGAGCGGTTCGTCCGTGCCTTGAACGTCTGCCCGAACTGCGGCGCCCACCGGCGGATCAGCGCACAGGAATACATCGACCTCATGATCGATGAGGGGTCGTGGCGCGAGCTGGACGAGAAGCTGCGCTCGGCCGACCCGCTGCACTTCGAGAACTACCGCGAGCGCATGCAGGCCGCCGTCAAGAAGGCGGGGCCGCTCGAGGCGATCCGCACCGGTTTCGCCCGCCTCGATGGTCTCGCCATCAACCTCGGCGTCATGGATTTCGCGTTCATGGGCGGGTCGATGGGGTCGGTGGTCGGTGAAAAGGTCGCTCGGCTGGCGCGCCGCTCGATCGACCGCCGCGACCCGCTGATCATCGTGGCCGCCTCGGGCGGCGCGCGGATGCAGGAGGGCGTGTTGTCGCTGATGCAGATGGCCAAGACCTCGGTCGTCATCGCCGAGCTGGCGTCGCACGGCATTCCCTTTGTGACGATCCTCAGCAATCCCACCACCGGCGGCGTGTCGGCGTCCTATGCGATGCAGGGTGACGTGATTCTGGCCGAGCCGGGTGCGGTGGTCGGGTTCGCGGGGCCGCGGGTGATCAAGCAGACGATCGGGCAGGATTTGCCGCAGGGGTTCCAGACCGCCGAGTTCCTCCTGGAGCACGGCATGATCGACGCGGTGGTTCCGCGCAGCGAGCTGCGCGAGACGACGGCGCAGCTGCTGCGGCACATGGCCGGCCGGGTGCCGGTGGAGGCCGGCGACTGAGCCGGTGGTCCTTCCGGGACGCCTGCCGCTATCTGTTTCCCCGACAAGCCGGCCGGATCAAATGGAGCCTCGAGCCCACCCTGGCGTTGCTCGAGGCGATCGGCCATCCCGAGCGACAATTTCCCTCGATCCACGTGGCGGGGACCAACGGCAAGGGCTCGACCTGCGCGTTCCTGACCGCCGCGCTGCGCGCGCGCGGCTATCGCGTCGGCCTGTACACCTCCCCGCACCTGGTCGACGTACGCGAGCGCGTGCTCGTCAACGGCGAGCCGATGAGCGAGACGGCGTTCGCCGAGTGGACGGCGCTGCTCGAGCCGCACATCGAGCGCACCGGGGCGAGTTTCTTCGAGGCGATGACGGCGATCGGCTTCGCCGACCTCGCGTCCCGCGACGTCCACATCGCCGTGATCGAGGTCGGTCTGGGAGGCCGGCTCGACAGCACCAACGTGATCACGCCGCTCGTCAGCGTAGTAACGAAGATTGCGCTGGAACACACGGAGTACCTCGGCCACGAGCTGGCCTCGATCGCGGCCGAGAAGGCGGGCATCGCGAAGCCCGGCGTGCCGTTCGTGACGGGAGAGCAGGATCCGGAGGTGCGCCAGGTCCTGATCGAGGAGGCCGAGCGCCACGGCGCCCACCCCATCATCCGCG
>Ga0126383_10003006_pt1 | contig 11069 bp, 11 predicted proteins | sample PanSoiMetPlot_35_FD_96882 | JGI IMG/M metagenome (GOLD analysis project Ga0126383, IMG submission 96882) | Tropical forest soil microbial communities from Panama - MetaG Plot_35 | ecosystem: Environmental > Terrestrial > Soil > Tropical forest > Bulk soil | place: Panama | collected 2016-02-17
ACCGTTTAACGTAAACGAACTGTTAGCACGCGTACGGGCGGCGCTTCGGAGAACTGCGGTTCCCGAACAAGGGGACACTCCCGTAATCGCAGTAGGTGATCTCCTCATCGATATCCCGGCACGGAGGGTGGAAGTCAGGAATCAAGAGGTTCACCTCACACCCAAAGAGTTCGACTTACTCGTGTTCCTCGCCAGGCATCCTGGAAAAGTAGTGACGCACCGCGCGTTACTGGCCGCTGTCTGGGGCCCCAACAGCGTACAACAACCGGAATATCTGCGTGTATTCGTGGGACACTTACGCAAGAAGCTCGAACTCGATGAAAACGCGTCCCGCTATATCGTCACTGAACCGTGGGTAGGCTACCGCTTCGAACCCGGAGAATGAGATAAAAGACAAAAGGGTCACAAACTGTACAAAGTCGAGTCCCGATGATTCTTGGCAACCAGTGAAGAGTTCGCAACGCGACTTTGCGGACTTGCTGAAATGGGTCGGTCTGCTCTAGTGTGCCAACCCATCGACAACGCCTATGCTCTAGGATTTGGTCGCATGGTCAAGCGCTTGGGCTAAAGTTCCTCGGGTCATCCGTGCGTTCCCTAATCGCAGTCGAGCGGGCAAACGCCCTAGTCAACAGATAGAACGCATGACCAGCCGAGAACGCCGAACCCGACAAACCCGAAAATATCGCGAACTGCCCGAGATCACCCAAAAGGTTGGGCAGAGTGCCCGCGGGTCTTGCACACAGCGAAGACGCCACCGTCTCGGATTGCTGGAGGCAGCAGGGTGCCAGCCCTGCGCCCCTGTAACGTTGCAAGATTTGGATGGGTCACTTACTTTGCGGCGGAGTAGTATCCTTTTTTGTAATGAGCGTGCAGCGAATGCTCGCCAACCGCCGAAGCCACTCGCACCTTGATCTTGCGCCATTTGCCGTCCGCCACTGCAGGCCGATAGCCTAGCACGTATTGATTGCGCATCTCCCTGCTGAGTGTGGCCGCAGCTTCGGGAAGCTTGGCTTGGTTATCAACGGTTATGGTTCGGCCGCCCGTCTTGTCGGTGATGTCGCTCAACCATTTCTTGCCGAGCTTTTCTTCGAAGGTTTTGAAGAAAAATGTATCGAAAAGGCCGATCGCATAGATCTGCGCATCGTATTCCTCAACCAGGCTCCTTATCTCTCCAAGGTTATAGCGGCTTGCGTTGTCGCCCCCATCGGAGAAGATAACAATTGCTTTGCGCTGGTAGTGCGCGGTGCGCAATTCGGACGCTGCCAGATAGACAGCGTCTAGCATCGCCGTTGATCCGCCCGGCTCTATCGAGATCAGCTTCTGTTGCAATTCATCAATAGATCGAGTAGGTCCCGCGAGAAAATGCGGCCGATCAGAAAAGCTGATTCCAAAATACTCGTCTTCTGGATTTGCGTTTTTGAAAAACTCAATGAGCGCTGCTCGCTCCATGGCGACTTTGTCGCTCATGCTCTTGCTGACATCGAAGAGCACCGCGATCGAGATGGGGGCCTCCTCTGTCATGAAATATTGGATTTCCTGTCGCTTATCTTGCTCATAAAGCGCAAAGTCCTGCTTGCGCAGGCTGACAACCGGACGATCCATGGTGTCGGTAACTACCACCGGCACCAAAACCAAATCCACGTCAACATGGATGGGCTTTAGGGGCGCATGCTGTGCAGATGGATCGCGCGCTGGCGCGACAGAGGTGGTCGGCCCGCGCGACGCCGTGCCACTTCGTGGCACGATGTGCACGTCATCGGCCGACTGACTCTGGGCAAAGCACGTCAAAAGGAGTGCGAGCACACATAGACAGACAAGGTTCAAGCATCTACTTAGCTTAGGGATGACCTGATTCTGCTTCATGTTTTGGAAGGAACCGACACGTAAATGAGTTGAGTATCATCCAGAACGGGACTAAGCGTCAATCGAATTCGAACGAACAACTCTGGATCCTAAGTACCTCGGGCACTTCCAGGGGGGAAACCAGCCGGATCGGGAGGAAGGGTGCACGTTTGCGGATGCCGCCTCGGCAACGCCTTATAGCAACAAGGCGTCATCTTCTAGCACCGGCAGTGGCCTGCCGCATCCAGTCGTCCCACGACTAGTCCATGATTCGGAGATAAGGTGTGCCGCCTAAGCGTAGCGGGATGTCGGGCTCGGGACGTAATAATTGCGAATTGAACTCATAGATCTGCTCGATGATTATTCTTCAAGCGATAAAAGTTCTTAAGGTGGTGTCGCAACGGGGCACTTGTTTTCGGGACTGAAGTGGCGATTCCCGCCTTTGGCTCTGCGCCAACAGCGACTCTGCGTCTGACCCACGACAAGCCTTTCACCGTGTACGCCTGTGGGGGTTGGAAATTTGGTCCAGGGCAGTGCCACTAACGGCCCAAGCAAACATCTTTCCTTCATCGCCGGCCCGGCTGCGCCACGGATGCCACTTTTCTCGAACCGGACTTTCGGAGTGATTAAGGCAGCTCGGAGCATAGCTAGCCCGGAAGCGGCGAAAAACAGCGGATGCAGTCGATGGCTAATTGAAACGCGGAGAAGCGATAGAGTTCAGCACCCGATATTCGTAGGACTCGCGGCGGGTGGAATGAGTTGGCCTTGTTGTCACCCTGACCTCGGGATCAGAGCGATGCCTGTGCACGCCACAAGTCTTCGATCTTCCGGCGGCGGAACGTTATGCAACACATTGACGAGAACGTCGCGAGGTCTTCCAGCGGTGTCGGAAGTTGTGACTGCATTGCCCGAAAGCGGGCAGCCGGAAGGAGATCGGGAGACTTGCACCAAACCGAGTCTCAAGCAGGTCGGCGGCGATCCTTCCTGCGCACCTTTACCACAGCAACTAGAAGCCGGCGTGGCGGAAATTGCCAGACACACTGCCGCCCCACCGACTGACTTGGTGCCTTACGCAGGTAATCGCTCTGTGAAGGATAAGGTATTAAGATCGTTTAAATAGTCAGCATTGATGCCCACCTCATGAAGCTGACGCTCGTACTAGCGGACGACAATCACGCATTCGTGCAGAAGCTGGTTTCCATGCTCCGAGCGGAGTTCGAGATCGTAGCTACTGTCAATGACGGTAGGTCGGCACTAGACTGCGTCTGGCGACATCGGCCAGATATTCTCGTCCTGGATCTTTCGATGCCATTATTAGACGGTATCCAAGTGGCGAAGGAGCTAGGTATCCTCCGTGTCCTTCTATCGTGATCTGTTCTGTAGAACGAGAACCCGCGGTCGTCGAGGCGGCGCTAGGAGCCGGTGTTTTGGGTTACGTTTTCAAAACAAATGTCGCTAGCGACCTGATTCCAGCGATTCGGGCGGCGGCCCGCGGCCAGTCCTTCGTATCCCAGCGCTGATTTCATGGCCTGTGATACTGGACTTGTGCATAGCGTTGGCCAGATTCCTCAAGGTAAGTAGTCGTCCCAAACTCCGCTGACCGACTTTGCACCACCTGAACGCTGCTGCAACGATGATCCAAATTCCCTTCTAACGGTTCCACGTAGGGAAACTGAGGCAGTTCGGTCTTAGCCAGGCGGGCCAAACTGCTCTGTTGTTTTCTCCAATTCTCGCCGAGAGTCCGTCAAGCGGGTCTGGCCCAGACGTCAGAGAGCTGCTAATTCGGTGAGGTCATGGCTGCTGGGAAAATTAAAGGTTCGGGGGTTGCTACAGGATATCGTAAACAAGCGGCGATACTGGACATGTGTGTTCCTCTGCTGGTCAATGGCACGGGAATGATACTGATCGCCTGGGCGGGCCCCAGATGAGGGATACTCTGTGGCATTGTGAAAACTGCAACTCGTTTATCGCCATCCACGCCGCAATCGTGGTCGATGAAGCACTCTGTCCGGTCTACGTGAATGTGTTGCTCAAGTATCGTGGCTCGTGCGATGGCGTGTTTCTGTATCCATTCGCAGATGCCTAACTCGATCGATTGGGATCGGCAACGCGACCGCATTCAATGTCGTCAGATTCGAGGCCACGGAGACTGCAAGTCGCAGTCGAACGATTCGGTGGTCTGGCACGGTAGGTGGGCAGCCCGCCGTCAATGCTTGTCGCGTGAAGTGGGCTGCCCCATTGCCTCCTGCATGTGGGTTCGAGAGGGATGGGAGGCAATATTGCCGTATCTTCCCACCACCAACGAAGCCCGTGAACTGTCGGATATGACAGTTTGGGCAGCCCGATGCTCGGCGAGGGGATCGAATATTGCGATAACGATGTTGACAGGTGTCCTGGAACCTGCACTCGAGCTTTTGGATCAGCTCAGCCCTTTAGGAATGGAACACCGTCTCCGACGTAATGCTGGAGAGTGCTGCTGGATCGGCAATACGGATATGCTCAGATCTAGTGCAGATACCTTGCCAACAGGCTACATCAGTTCGTGCATCGATGTCACGGATAGCAAGCGCGCGCGGAAGAAGCTATGCCTGCTTGGCCACCTCATTACTACCGAAGAAGACCAGCGCGGTGCGTGGGTCGTGAATAGCAGGCGGATCTCAGTCAACGCCTTGCTCTTCTGGCTATCGAACTGCAAAATCGTGCCTGCAATCCACCGACTTGGAGAAACCCGATAAGGAAATCACTGACCTGCCATTTCCGCCGAACCGGATGAAATCGCGGCTGACATCCACCGTCTCTCGCGATCGCTATATCGATCATCGATCCATATTGGGCCGTGCACGTTTGGCCCCGCGGTAGGCAATTGCCAATAGGTTCAATAGCAATCGGGGACCAAAGTACGGCTCACCTGTTGCAAGCTCCTGACTCGATGCCGAAACGACACTCGATGCCGTTAAGCATGGCCGGGCTAAAGAAGCCCAAGTTGATCCGCTGTGCGCGAAGGATCACTGGAGCCGACAGTTGCCGATTGTGGGTGGGGATGGCGCAGGACCGCGGGCGATCCGAACCTTAGTCGTTTTGGGCATGCGGGAGCAGGTGGACGAGCAATTCCTGATCTGTTCCCATCTCGGCCGGGGACTGAGATCTGGGTAGCGCTTCCCGTCCCGACGCCGCGAGGCGGCTAAGTAAAAGGCCTTTCAGCGGCTGATGTGCAGGGAAAGCTGCCCCGGCGAGCCAGCGATGTCCGCCGGGGCGCAACCCACTGCAGGTCACGCCCAGCGCAGCAAGCTAAGCAGAGCGTTTAGATGATTCTTCGCAGCAGAATCGGGACGGTGCCCAACAACGGCTTACGGCGCAACGACCGCAGGCGCCGGCACAGACACTACCCCAGATCCGTCGCAATACAACAGCCCACGCCAAGTCCGTCTGCTAAGCCCTCGGCAATCGCCGCTGTATGCTAGTGATTTCATTCAGCAGGGCGTGCTCTATGGTGCCTGACTGACGTTTGCCGTTGGCTACACGGCTCACATATGAAGAATCGACACTCAAGCGCTTTGCGACGCGGGCGTAAACTCCTATGTGCAGTTTATGCCAGCGAAGAAGAGCCTGCGTTTTTACCCCATTTCCATTCATTCTCTTAGACAACCTGTCCTTCTTCATGTCTTCCCTCCTTATCTTGACCTTAGTCACAGATGCACAACTCTTAATAGAAATTAGGCCTGCTGTTCTTTCTTCATGTTATGGATACACACTAGCTTGTCTAACATCACATCTGTTCCTTCACTCATTCGTCAATCATGATTCGCTGTCCCCGTGCGTGGACAACTCTCATTTTGTCACGCCCGCAACAAGGGTCCTGTTTTGCAACTTATCGTTTAGTACCGGAACCTCGATAATGCTGTGACGTATGGCATAGAGCGTAAGTTCGGTGGCATTGTGCAGCCGCAACTTTCGCAGGACGCGGCCACGATGAGTCTCAGCAGTTTTCACGGCCAAGCCGAGACACATGGCTACCTCCTTAGTTGATTTTCCTTCCGCTATAAGCTGCAGAGTTTCTCGTTCCCGCAGCGTCAGCATCGGTTCCGGTGAATTCTTCGGCTCGACCGGTGCTTGATCGATAAGAAGATATTCTTTGAGGATCATGTCGCCGACTTGGGCAGTAAAGAATGTGCGGTCACGACGAATTTCGTTAATCGCGTCGAGCAGATTGCTCAAAGGATCTGTCTTGAATACCAGCCCACGAATGCCAGACTCCAGAGCAGCGCGAATCGTCTCGTCCGGTTCAGGAACCGTCAAAATCAAGATTCGGTGTCCGGGAGAATTTTTTAGAATTCTGCGAGCAGCGACAATACCATTCGTGACCGGCATTCCGATGTCCATAATGCTGATGTCGGGATGGTATTGCCTGGCCTTTTCAATCGCATCATGCCCATCAGTAGCTTCGCAGCATACGCTCACATCCGGGCATTGCTCTAGGAATGCTCGCACACCGACACGAACCAACTCATGGTCATCCGCAATCATGATCCGGCACTTCATTACTAATCCTCCAGAAATCACATCCGCGATGGTTTTTTTCAGCGGTGGGTAATTCTCAAACGGATACCTTCGCTGGTAAAGCCGCAGAATTTCGCTACCACACGCATCGCAAAATTACCAATCGCCGCTACCCCTTCAGCACAGTTGCTGGAATGCACACACCTCAAACTGGAAGGCTTCAATTTCCAGACGATTGCCCAATGATTGAATTTCGAATCTGCGGCGAATACTCAAAGTCTTTGTCGCTGCTTTTAGGGAATTTAATTATTTTCAATTCGCTTTTCCCTGCGGACGGGATTCCTGGTCCCGAGTCAGCAAAACGTCGGACGTGAATTGAGCCGAGTCCGAGGGTGCGGTTCCACGACCTGTACGCAACGTCGTGACGAATACGGGCTCGCATAGTAGTCCGTACTATCACCTCGGACAGTCGATGTGTACTGTAAGAACTACTAGCTGCGAAAGGCTTGGCGTACAAGCTGCGAAAGGCTTGACGTACAAGCAAGGTGGCCTAACCGACTTCGCCGGGAACGCGTGACACCCTGACGCTTGTCAATGCCCAAAGCTCAGCGCTTGCCGAATGTGTAGGCTACTCCTAAGGGGAGTCTCCACCGCGATTGACCCTGATTGGCAAAGTGTGTACGGAAGAAGTCCAGTCCGACACGGGCACTCCAATGTTGATCAAATCCGTAGTCGATTCCTCCTCCCAGTAACCAGCTGAAGGAATTCCCCGACGCCGTTCTAGTTATTGAATTGACTTGCTCGACTCTCTGGCCCAGATGCGACCAACCAATTTGAACTTCGGCATAGGGCGAAAGCGTGTACTTCTTGATCTTAAAATGTCCGGGCCAAAAGACTCGAGGACCAACTAAGACGTTTTGAAGACGGCTGTGGGCAGATATCTGTCCCGCGGTGGTCAGCGAGAACAAACCGAGTGTAGAGGTGTCCCAGAGTGAATCGTACTGGGCCGCGACTTCGATTCGATGGGTGAACCAATAGGAGGCTCCCCCGTAGAAGCCGTTGAGGCCGTTCTCGCCTGAACTGTGGGCATAGCCGCCAACGAGCTCAACATTCCCAAAGCCCTGCTGGGCCAAAAGGCGGGTGGGATACAGACCCAGGACCGCTAGTGAAATCACGGTTACTATCAAGGTGCGGCACGCAGCGAGCTTGTCAAACCGCGAAGTCCGGATATTAGAGGATGGTGCTCGGCCTCCATCTTTTGTCGATGGGTGTTGCCCTTCAGTGCGCTGCGTCCCGTGACCAGCTGGCACTCCCGCACGGGGTAAGGCGGCACCGTCCGCATGAACTGCATGTCGAATCAGTATGCCCATGATCTTTCTCCTGTGATAATGATCTTCAAAAGCACCCTATGATTCGCGAGGCGCGAGGCGCGGAATTTGAAACGGCCCGTGACCGCATAAAATCTAGGTTCTCACCGAGCAAGCTAACAGGTTGATCGCCCCACGGCGAAGTAGCAGAGGTTCCTGTTTTGTGGCTCGGAGAATTACAGTCTGGCTCCCCTGTATGAAGCCCCGGGACGACAGTGTGTCCGCTCGGACTGCAGTTTTTGCTTGCCCCGGAGTTCGAGGCCCGCGAAACGTGCCCGGGCCCCGTAAGAACTGCCAGTTCCCAGCGTGTTGCGGAGGTGCTGTACTACACACGCAGCCGTCCAAGTTCCGGAATCTATTCCTGTCCGAAGAGGCGGGATTGTAGGTGGGGTATCTGCTTGAGATTGAGGCATTCTAACCCTCGGGTGCTTCTGACGTCATCGGGAGCGACACACATGAACAAGCACAAAGCCGTGACCAGAACTCTCGATAGTGGCGACCCTCACAACATCCAGGTCGCTCTACTGGTTGCCGCTAGGGAAGAAGAACGCAAGAAGATCGCCCGTGAACTCCACGACAGCGTGGGACAGGAAATGGCCGCTCTGGCACTGGAGATCAACAGCGTGCTTGACAGTTGTCGAAAACTTGGCGTGAGAAATGAACTCCGCGAAGTATGCGAGACCCTGCACCATTCCTACACGCGGATCAGTTATCTGACAACCTGCGTAGGTAGGATCTCCCACCAGCTTCACCCAGCCATATTGGAGCAAGCGGGCCTGGCTGCTGCCCTCGAGGGTCTTTGTGCCGAAACCCGGGCCCTGACTGGGATCGAGGTGTACTGTGGCTGCACGGATCTCCCCGACAGAATTCTCTCCGATTCGGCATTGTGTTTCTATCGCATCGCTCAGGAAGCACTCCATAACATCGGCAAGCACGCCAAGGCATCATCCATTGCCCTGATCCTCTCCGGAAGCTCGGATGCGATAAAGCTACAAGTTAGGGATAACGGATGTGGTTTCGAGCCAAGCAAGCCAGAGACTCACACCGGGGTTGGACTCAGGAGCATGCAGGAGAGGGCCAGCTCTCTGGGGGGAGAATTTTCCCTGAAAACAGAACTGGGCAAGGGAACCGAGATCACTGTACGAATACCACAGGAGGCTGACAATGCGAGCAAGGATACTTTTAGCCGACGATCATCGCCTGTTTATCGAGGGGCTGGCAAAATTGTTGACTCCCAACTTTGAAGTTATACGCATGGTTACTAACGGACGCGAGTTGGTCGCGGTGGCTACGGAATTAATCCCGGACGTAATCATTTCAGATCTTTCCATGCCATTGCTGAACGGTATGGAAGCGCTTCGGATGCTAAGGAGAAGCGGAATTCGTAGCAAATTCGTAGTCGTTACCGTACATGCCGATGTCAGCGTCGCGGCGGAGGCGTTTCGTTCGGGCGCTTCTGCCTACGTACTGAAGCAAGCCTCCGGCGACGAGATACACGCGGCCATCGCTGCCGCCTTACGCGGGCGGACTTATCTCAGTTCAGCCTTCCCAGTGGACCTGGTCACGCTATTAGCCGAAGCGGTTCGCCGCCCATACAACGGTGAGCCGAAACTGACTCGTCGACAGCGCGAGGTGCTCCAGTTGGTGGCGGAGGGCAAGACGATGAAAGAAGCAGCAAGCCTGCTTAATCTTTCAACCCGTACCGTTGAATCTTACAAGTACGAGATCATGAATACTCTGGCAGTGCACACCAATGCCGAACTGGTTCAGTACGCAATCCGGATGGGGGTGATTACAGTCGCGCCCATGCATTTCGCGCCGCCCAGACCCTATAGCCCTGAACAGAATTCTCAGAGCTAGAAGGATCTCCAGGTCCCGTCCGTGTAGGTAAACGCAACGGAAAAATACCGGCGCTTCTCACATGCGGCCGCATTCGCAGGCCAATCAAGTTGCATCTTCGCACGCGATTTCCCGACTATCTCCGCATATCATCCCGGTGTGAGGTGTCGGCGTGGAATAATCGCATTGGTGCACCTCGGACGACGCGAGGATACTACTTCTGGCCGGTCAGGAGACAGAAACAGCAAACGTAGCCATGTTCGCGAATCTGGCCACGAGCTATAGCAACATCAGGCACGCGGTGCTCTTCCCTGTGGATACGCTGGCCATCTCCCGCTTGGCCGCTGCCTGTGCGTTCCCAGGCGTACTTGGCGTGCTTCCGCATCGGCCACTATATTCATCGGTCACTATATTAATGGGCTATATTAACTAATGGACTTCTTACAGCTGTCCGAGCGGCTCCGATTTAGCTCAAAGCTCAGTGAGTACATCTAGTAGCACGCTTTCGTCGTGGAGTCGGACATGAAGCACCTGAAGACGCTAATCATACTTACTTTCAGAGGTTTTGAAAGGAAGCACTTGTCACTGATTGCGGCAGGACTGGCTTACTATTTTCTGATGTCCTTGTCACCAGCTCTGCTGCTATTGGTTGGGGTGGTCTCGTACCTCCCGTTGCAGGACGCAACCCGAAGAGCAACCTCATTCATGGCCCATGTGATGCCGCCACAAGGCTTGTCCCTCATCGAGCCAATGTTGACCACGATTAGCTCGCACCGCACCGGCATAGTCTCGTTTGGAATAGTTGTCAGCCTATGGCTCGCCTCGATTGGTGCCAAAGGAATCATCGCTGGCTTGGATCTTGTTTACGAGGTGCGCACTCCACGTCCTCTGTGGATCAACCGGATCTTTGCCTTTGGCCTGACTGTTGGCCTCGGGCTGATGTTCCTGCTGGTAGTCGTCTTAACGGTAGCGGTGCCGGCCGTGGAAACTCCTCTCTTATCTGTTGTTCCCGATCAGTCTCTATGGATCAGAGCCTGGCCGTATATCCACTGGGTGGTGGCGGCGCTATTCACCTTCGCAGCCATCGAAATGTTTTATCTGCTGGCACCCAACGTGCCAACCTTCCGTCGCTTGACCGTTCCGGGAGCGGTGATTGCAGCTTCGGCCTGGCTTGCTCTTTCGCGAAGCCTAGCGGTTTTCTTTAATCAGCTGGGATCTTCGAAGATAGGAACCTATGGGACATTGGCGGCGCCCATCGCGCTCGTAGTGTGGCTGTATTGGGGCGCCTCTGCCATACTGATCGGTGCTCAGATCAATGTAAGTCTTGAACTCTACCGGAATCTTGGAGCGCTCGATTCAGAGCACGAGTGGCAGCAGTCGAATAATGCCGCCTGAAGGCTGCCGACTTCCCGCTGTTCGATCTTTCGACTTAGCTTTTGCCCAGTTGAGGACGATCTGTCGTTTTTGGGTTGGCCGCAGCGTAGAAAAACATCCTCCCCAACCTCAATTATAAGAACGACAGCG
>Ga0126383_10003007_pt1 | contig 11067 bp, 6 predicted proteins | sample PanSoiMetPlot_35_FD_96882 | JGI IMG/M metagenome (GOLD analysis project Ga0126383, IMG submission 96882) | Tropical forest soil microbial communities from Panama - MetaG Plot_35 | ecosystem: Environmental > Terrestrial > Soil > Tropical forest > Bulk soil | place: Panama | collected 2016-02-17
CGAGCGATCTCCTGCGGAGGTCCGATGGTGTCGCAGGGCGTCGCGAAACCATTCTTGAATTCAGCGGCGAACTCTCTGAACAACTGGATGTGCTTGGCTTCTTCGCCGGCGAACCGCAGAAGTGCCCGAGTGCGATAGTCGTCTTCGTTAAGCTGCGGGCGCGCATGGTCGAGCACGAAAGGCAGAATGAACTCCTCGACGAGGCCGAATGTGTAAAGGTAGCCGTACCCGCGAATTTGGTTCAGAAGAAGTTTTTCGTCTTTCGTCAGAAAGTCCATCGATTCCACCCGTGCGAACGACTCCGGCAGAAACGGCCGGCCAAAGTCCAGCCGTTTGTCGCCTCCAATGACGTCCTCGACGCGCCAGCCGATTTTGTCCGAGCTCTCTAACGTTTCCTGGTAGCTGTATCTCGCTTTCATGTCTGTTCCTCCTCTGTGTATCGACTCGTTACAAAAGCATTCTCGTAAGCCGACGTGTGAATGAGCGTTAGAGGAAACGTTGTTTTTTATTGAAATGCTTCAGGCTGTTGTCCGGTATGGATGGTGAAAAGACTTGACGCACTATTTGCGCAGTGCATATATATATGCGTAACGCATCTATCGGGAGTTTAAAACATGGGAATGGACCGCGATCGACGAATGCAAACTTCGCTGCCGTTGCGGCCCGTGGAATTTCATGTTCTGTTGAGCCTCGCCGATGGCGACCGTCACGGCTACGGCATTATGCAGGATGCGCGAGAACGAGGCGAAGCAGTACCGGATGTCGGGACGCTCTATCGCGCGCTGGCGCGAATGGTCGATCAGGGATGGATCGAGGCTGCGGGTTCGAAATCCGATCGGAACGCGGACGATGAGCGCCGCAATTATTACCGGATAACGGCTCTCGGTCTGAAGGTGGCCAAGGCGGAGGCGCGGCGGCTCGAAGCCTTGACCAATGCCGCGCGGCTTGGCGGCTTGCTCGCGAAGGGGGAAAGGTGAACCTTAGCGAGCGCTGGTTCAGACTGTTGCTTCGGTTGTATCCGGCCGATTTCCGCGACGAAATGGGTGAGGATCTGATTGCAACGTATCGTGATCGGGCCGTCGAAGCGCTCAAGCGCGCTGGAGTACTGGCTCTGGCTGCCGTTTGGTGTGCCGCGCTTCGCGATTCCCTTCGCAACGGTCTCGCCGAACGGCTCCAACCGGCAGTCGCGTGGAGACGTGGCGGCGACTGGGGCCGCGACATGGAGCTGGTAAGCCGGCGTTTACGGCAAAGGCCGTTGTTCCTTATTGCCGTTCTTGGAACGCTAACCGTCGGTCTGGGGACCTTTGCGGTTGTGTACACGGCCGTGGACAAGATCTTGATCGAACCGCTGCCGTACGGCAAACCGAATAATCTCTATTCGGTGTGGGCCGAAGTGGATCACCTCAAAGTGGACCGCGCGGCGCTCTCCGGGCCTCAAGTAGCGGCACTGCAGCAGGCTGGTGGCGTCATTGAGGATGCGGCGGGCGTAGTTTGCGGAAATGGAGCGATTCCCGCAACAGACAACAGAGATGCATTCCACATCATGAGTATGGGCGGTTCAACGAACCTGTTCGATTTGCTTGGCGTCCGTCCGGCACTGGGCCGCGGTTTCCGGTCGGAGGAAGGTAACATCGGCCTCAGTAACGTCGGCCCGATTGTTCTGAGCGACGGAATGTGGAGACGTCTCGGCAGCAACCCGGACATCATTGGCAGCAAACTCAGGATCGGACCTGATACGCATACGGTGATCGGCGTCATGCCTCCAAATTTTGCGTTTGCCTGTTCGGCGGCGGAGCGGCCGGACGTCTACTACGCCCTCAGCGACGATCTTCGAAAACTACCTCCGGACGGCGCCTTTTTGTTGACCGTGGTTCGTGCCCGTCACGGCACGTCACTGGAAATTCTCGAACAAGCGGTTGCGGCTGCCGGCCGTTCCATTGTCGAGCGCGAGCCTAAGAAACGGCGTGGTCTCAGGCTGTATTCGGTCGGACTGCAGGCGGATCTGGTCAAGCAAGTCCGGCCGGCGCTTCTGGCCATGAGTTTTGCGGGTGTGTTTCTGGTGCTCGTATTGACGGTGAATCTCGCATCGTTGTTGCTTTCGCGGGCGGCCGAGCGTGAGAAGCAGTTTGCAGTGTCTCGGGCGTTGGGTGCGAGCGGTCCCGCCGTGGTCCGGGCGACGATGCTTGAAGGCGGGATTCTCGGACTCATTGGCGGCGCGACGGGCACACTGGGCGGAATCTGGGGTACGCGTCTGCTTTTGACTCTCGGGCCTTTGGATCTTCCGCGTCGCGAGACCATCGCCCTGGATTGGGGCATCGCCGTGGTGGTGATTACTGTTGGTATTCTGCTCGGTATCGTGGCCGCTGCCCTGCCTGCGATGTGGGCGGCGCGGGTTTCTTTGGCATCGCTGATTTCAGGAAGCACGGTGCGTGGCGGCGCGAGTTCTGGACGCATGCGACGCAGTCTCATCGTGGTGCAGGTCGCGTTATCGCTCGTCCTCCTGAGCGCGGCCGGACTTGTCGTGCGCAGTTTCGAACTGTTGCGTGAGGCGGACCCGGGCTTCAGGTCTGAGGGCGTGCTGACAATGAGGCTTTCGACTCGCGTGTTGACGAATCCGGCCGACGCTGCCGCTTTTCATGAGTTCACCACTGCCGCGCTGCAAGCGCTCCCCGGTGTGACGGGAGTTAGTGCTACAGACACGCTGCCCCTATCTGGCGACGCAAATGTCGTTCAGGTCCAATTTCCCAGCGCGCCGGGAAACACCGGCGACGATCGGGATCGTCCGCTCGTGGACCGTCTATTCACGCGCGCGGAATATATCGAGACCATGGGAATGCGTGTGCTGGCCGGTCGCGCTTTAGAAGAAGGTCGCCATGACGGTGTCCGCGAAGCGCTCATTGATCGGCATTTGGCACAACAGTTCTTTCCGAACGGAAATCCGATTGGTGCGACCATTCGATGTAACGGAGATTCACTGACGATCGTCGGCGTGGTGGAACAGGCGCGCCTCTACAACCTTTACCGCGATGGACGCCCGCAAATTTTTGTCAGGGCAGAAGACTTTCCAAATATCGATTATTGGTTTTACGTGATCCGGACGACGAGGGACCCGCATGCGCTGGTTGCCGAAGCGCGTGCGGCTGTACGTCAGATCGAGCGGCGCATTCCTGTTTCGCTGATGTTGACAATGGACGACATCGTCGCGGACCGGCGTAGCCGCGAACGCATCAGCGCCGTGCTGATTGCGGGCCTTGCACTCGGAGCGCTGCTGCTGGTCTCAATGGGTCTGTTTGGCATGATTTCCGGATCCGTTTCACGGCGGCGCGGCGAGCTTGCGATACGCCTGGCGCTGGGTGCGACACATCACCGGGTGATCCGGCTTGTCGTCGGCGAGGGCGCACGGCTCGTCATCATTGGCTTGCTGGCCGGTATTCCTGGAATCTACATGGCCGGGAAGGCGCTTGAGGGCTTGCTCATCGGCATCTCGCCGTTCGATACACCCACACTCGGCGGAGTTGCGGTCGGCTTACTCGTCATTGCCTTGCTCGCTTGTTATCTGGCAGCTAGACGCGTGACGAAAATCGATCCGGACCGCTTGCTCCGCGAGGGAGGATAACAAGGGACAGGCTTGGCGTTTCATCATCTACCGCCCGACTCCAGGTGCGCTCTTTCGCCGCAATTAGCGTTCATTTGTGGAATAATCCAAATCAAACGGCATTATGTTAACGATTCTCTTAGCCATGCTCGTTACGGTCCGTATTGCACCGGACGTGGGCGGACTGAAATTCTCGCAGCCACAGATCGCGGTTGCAGGAGATCTCGTTGGTTTGACGTTCGGCTCCTCCAACAACATTTACTACTCCGGTTCTCGCGATCAAGGGCGAACGTTCTCGAAACCGATGGTCGTTGCGACCATACCCAAAGCGATGCTCGGCATGCATCGTGGACCGCGGATCGCAATTTCATCTGCCGGCGCGATCCTGATCTCCGCGCCGCACTCAGGAAATATCGGGGCATGGCGATCGACCGATGGCGGGCGTACTTGGTCCGCGAGCACGGTAATTAACGATTCGCCCGGCTCCGCTCCTGAAGGGCTGCAGGCGTTGGCGACGGGCCCGAATGGTCTCGTATTCGCGGCGTGGCTCGATATTCGTGAAAACAGAAGAAATCAACTGTACGGAGCAGCATCCACGGATGGTGGCGTAACGTGGTCCAAGAACGTGCGGGTCTATGCGTCGCCTGACGGAAAAATCTGTGAATGCTGTCATCCTTCTTTGGCCATTTCAAAGAGCGGAGAGATCTACGTGATGTGGCGAAATAATCTCGGTGGAGCACGAGATTTGTACTTCGCGCGTTCCATGGATCGAGGAAAGACTTTCAATCAAGTTTCGAAATTTGGAACGGGAACTTGGCAACTCAACATTTGCCCGATGGATGGTGGCGGCGTTGCTGTTGATGCCAAAGGTGAGATCACATCTGTGTGGAGGAGGCAGGATACGGTTTTTCTGTCGAGGGCTGGGCAGCCGGAACGTGCGCTAGCAATCGGCAAAGATCCCACTATAGCCGTCAACGAGAACGGACCATACGTGGTCTGGACTGGACGATCGGGACTTGAAGCGAAGCTTCCTCACGACGGCTCCGTTGTTACTCTGGCGCCCGATGGCGCTTTTGCCACGATCGCCGGCTCGGGCAGTGTGTTTGCAGCGTGGGAAAGCCAGGGCGCGATTGTTGTCACGCGATTGGATCGATAGGCGGACCTTTCAAGAAAGAAAGCACCGATTTCGGCTCTTGTCGCAGCAAGAGAAGACGCGTCCTCAAGCTCTTTCGTTCAAGACCGCCAGTCATCAGATCTCTTTGGCGGCAATTATCGCCTGCATTCAAGGCCGAACATAATAGACGCTGTCGGAGGGTAGCTTTTCCGTGCGGTAATCCTGCTGCTTGTATGGATATGAGGGACGTGGCTTCGAATTGATGAACGCGGCCACTTCCTGGACTTCTTGATCGGTCAGGCTGCCGGGGTTGAGATACGGCATGGAGTATCGAATGATGCCTGCCAGCGTGTACACGCGCGCTGCACCGGCGCCATCGTTCCACGAGTCGGGTCCCCACAACGGACCCGCTTTTTTGTCAGCGATGGCAATACCTTGTCCATCCTCACCATGGCAGTTTGTACAATGCTCCATAAAAAGTGCTTCTCCCCTACGCTGATCGAGCTCTTCAATGGGAATCAGGTTAGAGGAAGCGATCGTATTACGACCGCGCCATGTTGGGTTCTTTCCAACGATGGCTCCTTCAGCGAGCCACGTGATATAGGCAGAGAGGGCCAGCACCTCCTTTGACGATGTGGTGGGAAGATCGCCTTCACCGAGACCTGTAGCGTTCTCGCTTCGAAGAAAGCAGTCCACGATACGGTCGCCAAGGCTGTACAGACGGCCCGAGCGTTTGTTGTACTCCGGAAACATTCCCGCGACGCCGACAAGCGGAAGCGAAAGCTCACGCTGGCCGCCATTCAAGTGGCAGTTGTTACAAGAGATCTTTCCGGGCGCGAATCGCGGCGCCTCGCGTGGCGTGTTCGTGAAAATCCGAAAACCCCACCGAATTTCATTCGAGAGCTTCGAATCATCGAGTGTGGCGTCGGTCAGGGGATTTTTCGGAAATTCCCACGCAGTCGCCATTGTAGTGCGCGAGGAGATGAGTGGTCCGCTGAGCTTTAACCCGAATACAACCGCGTTGGGATCGTCCTTGTGTGAACAGGCAGCAGCGATAAACGCGATGCAGACGAGGGCGAACTGCACAGTGCGTTCCATAAACCTCACGGAAAAGCGTGTTGCGTACGAAATTTAAGCGCTCACGAACGAGTAGCCTCGCTCCTGCGCGCGATTTACGGCGACGATTCCAGCGGGAACCATGCGGGCCCCGCTCCCGATACTCGCGACCAGTTCGTTGTAGATGGCGTCTGTATTACCACCAGTCGCCTCTGCGATACTTCCGGCAATACCGCGAGTGGCTACCTGGCATACAGCTAGCTGCACACCCTGTTTCAAAAGGGAGTCGAGCGTCGTGCCTCGGTTTGGCAATTGAGCACTGTAATCCGTGGCATTGTACACGTTGAGCGTCGGTGCAACATTTGTCTTTGGATCCGTAAATTGAGCTCGCGAGGCCATCGGTACTCCATACTTCGCCCAAATCGCATCGCTGTACGCAAACGGCGTCGAGCGATGACGGACGACGATGACAACGGCGAGATCAGCGTTCTGCAAGCCGTAGTCGGTTCGGTTGACACGCATAAAATTGCTCGCAAACGCAATCGCGTCCCCGAGACCATTTGGGGTCGTCGTATCGAATATGAGCCTATGCTTGGTGGGTCCTTTATCCAACCAGTCATCCTTCTCGTGACGTTCCGGCAGCCACTTTGTCGAAGCGAGTGACTGACCCTGCGCTGTCCCGCCACTGGACACTACAGCTGCAAACGCAGTTACGCCTGCACTGAGACGAGCGAGAAACGAACGACGTTTCGAGGTTGAAATTCGTTCGGTCATAACGTGTGCCTTTCTGATCGTGGAAGCTGGCGGCATCTTATCAAAGTGTGAGCCGCCAACGATATCTCGGCGTTACCTCACCCAATAAAAGAGATCGATCCCATGGGCCGATGGCAATGAACTGTGCCACGCCAATTACCAAACCCAGATTACGAGCAACCAACATAGCCACAGTGAGGCGAAATTGCGTCTGGTGACCTTCATATTCGCGACGGTTTATCGCAGTAGTCCGGCGCTGTACTGAAGAGCTGCGTTCTGCGTCTGGTAATCGTACTTTGCGCTGAGATTCTCGATTTCGGCTTGCGTGACATTCAACTGCGCTTGGGTGAGTTCCACGATCGAAGCGAGCCCAAGATTGTACCGTCCCTGCGCCAAATCTAATGCAAGAGTGGCTTGGCGAAGAAACTGCGCTGTGACGTCGATGCGTTGAAAGGCATTCATTGAGCTCGCCCATGCGACGCGCACGTCTCGCGCGGTCCGCTCTTGTACATCACGAAGCCGCTGCTCGGCTTCTTTAGCTTTATAGCGGGCAGCTTCTCGCCGTGCCGAAAACAGGTGTCCATTGAATATCGGAACGCTCATGTTTACAGCGATGCCTGCATATTCGTTTGGAATATGACTACCTCCCTCGTTAATGAAGGGTAGGAAACCGACAGTGCCGACCATGCCCACCGTCGGCCGCGTGAGATCTTGTTCTGCGTCTGCAAATCGAAGTGCAGCCTCTCTAGCAGACTTCAAGCTGCCAATCTCAGGGCGATTATTGAGCGCTTCCATCACGAATTGATCTGGACGATCCGGCGGACCTGAGGGTAGCGGCTCATCGATCAGTTGATAATTCATCGGCTGATCAGTCCCAAGCGCCCGAGTCAAGTCAGCGCCGGACGATTGGACCGTGTCCTGGGCTCGCAGCAGCAAAAGCTTCGCCTCAGATACATTGACGTCAGCGAAACTGACGTCGAGTTGCGACTTGAGATTGTTCTTGGCAAGTGTCGTTACCTGATCCAATAACAACTGCCGCGCAGCGACTGTTGCTTCTGCGACCTTAACAACAGCTTGCGCATGCAATACTGCGAAATATGCACGGCTCACCTCAAGCAGCACGTCGTAACGTGTCGCTTGGTAGGTTTGAGCGCTGGCTTCCGATTGCAATTGAGAACTCGCGACCAGATTTTTTGTTCGTCCGGAGTCTGTGACGATCTGAGAGAAGATCACGCCTTGCCCGAACCGATTGAAGAGGCGTGTCGCCGATAAGGCTCCCGCCCCCACACGCGCCAGCGAATTACCCTGTGTCCCTGTGATGTCCGCCTCAAATGTCGGGAAATAAGGGGCGCGCGACATAATGACTTGTTGATTTGTGTAAGCAGCCTCGTTTTGAGCCGTCAAAACCTGCGGATGATTGTTGAGCGCGATTGTTTTCGCGCCATCCAAAGTCAGCCGGGTAGGAGCCTGCGCGAGCAACTCCGGCGCGGAAATAGTTATCAACAGCACAAAAACGCCGGTCGTTATTATTTGTCGCACCAACATAACTAACTCTCTTGTGCTGTGGCTGTTCTCCTGCCGTGGACGATCAAGTATCCGGCCGGTACCAGGAAAACTGTGAGCGCGACTGAGAGTGCCAATCCGCCCAGAAGGGCACGCGCAAGGGGGGCATAGCTCTCGCTTCCTTCACCGAGTTTCAATGCCATTGGAAGCAGTCCGATGATGGTGGCGAGCGACGTCATCAGCACGGGCCGCAAACGAACGCGGCAGCCCATTGCGACTGCATCACGAACCTGCATACCTTGCCGGCGTAATTCGCGAGTGAATTCAACGATCAGAATGCTGTTGGAGACAGCAATTCCGGTCAGCATCACGACTCCCATTAGCGACATGACATTTAGCGTCGTTCCGGTGAGCCAGAGCGTGAGGAGCACGCCTGTCAAACCCGGAGGAACAGCCAATAAGATCAAAAGGGGATCGACAAAGCTGCGGAACTGAGCGACGAGGATCAGATACAGCAACATGACCGCGAGCGTCAGCCCTATCGCAAAACTACGGAAGGAGCCTCGCATTCCCTGTACCATCCCGCGTAATGTGACTGTCAGCCCCTCGGGAACCTTCGTCTTCGCAATGATCGCGTCGATGTTGTCCGCGATGCTGCCCAATTCTTCTCCCAAAGGACGTACATAAACGTCCATCACACGACGGATCTGATAGTGATCCACCTCGGTCGGCGCTTTCACTCGTTTTATCGAACTGATTGCGTCGAGTCGCGTGGGCATCGGATTTGTTGGGCCTCGCACCGGAATGGCTCTCAAATCAGCAAGCGACTTGATCTGACCTTCGGTGTACTGGACCGTCAGCATGTAATCTTGACCGGACTTGGGATCAACCCAGTAGCTCGGGGCAATCATCTGATTACTCGTGAGAGCAGTGATGACGTTACCAACAACCTCCTGCTGGTCCAGCCCAAGTTGGCTCGCTCGTGTTCGATCGACATCGAGCTTGAGTGCCGGGTAGTCGATATCTTGAGGGATGTAAACGTCTGCCACACCCGGAATCCGCTGGATTTGCGATGCTAGAGCCGCCGCGGTCTCATGCGACCGTTCCAGATTTGAGCCCGCGACTTGGACATCAATAGGTGCGGGCAGCCCAAGGTTAAGCACCGCGTCCACCATTCCGCCCGATTGGAAATAGGTGCTGAGTTCCGGCATCTGCTCCGCAATTTGCCTCTTAATCCTAGCCATGTATTCGTAACTATCGACTTTGTGTTTGTCTTTCAGGTTCACTTGAACGAACGCGGTATGTGTGGCCGAGTTGCTGGTATAGATCGAAGAGAACCCAGGTGTGACTCCGATGTTGGAAAGGATGACGGCCAAATCGTCAGGCGAAACGACGTGACGGATGAGTTCCTCTACCTTTGCTACTTCATCCTCCGTAACCGATATGCGACTTCCCGACGGCGCCTTGATATTGATCACAAACATCCCGGAATCCGTGCGCGGGAAGAAAGACAGACCTAATCGGGTGTACAACGCAAGACTCGCGACGAAGAGGACTCCACCAACGGCAATTGTCAGGCTTGGCCGGCGGAGAGCATATCCAACGAGACGGTCATAAACGCGTAAGAACCCTTCAAAGCGATCGTTGAACCACAGATTGAAGCGCTGGCCGAAGGTCAAGTGGTTACCTTTAACCTCAACCTCGACGGGTACCTCGGAGGCGGGCGTGTTGTGATGGGTAGCCTTGATGAATCGCGCGCAGAATAGAGGCACGATCGTCATCGCCACGGCGTACGATGCGAAGAGCGCCAAAACGACGGCCAGTGCCAATGCGGAAAATAAGAACTGGCTGACTCCATATAAGAATGTAACTGGAAAGAAGACTACAGCCGTCGTCAGAGTAGCAGCCAACACCGGGAGAGCGACTTCCCGACCACCATTCTCAGCGGCGACCGCTGGTTTTTCACCCAATTCGAGATGGCGATAGATATTTTCGAGCACCACTACGGAGTTATCGATCAGGCGCGATAACGCGAGTGCCAGTCCGCCCAGCACCATGCTGTTGACGGTGCCTCCACCCCACGAAAGGGCCATGAAGGTGGCTAAGGCAGACAGTGGGATGGAGAAGAACACCGCCACGGTAGCGCGCATACTGCCAAGAAAAACCAGAATCATTACGGAAGTCAGGAACAAACCGATGGCACCTTCATCCAGCAATGTACGGATCGCCGTCTTCACGAAGCGCGACTGATCGAACAGGACATTCGTTGCCAAGGTCTTCGGAACATCGACCAAATGCTCGACGACATTGCGTACGCCGTCGACGACGGCAATCGTGTTCGTGTCTCCGCCTTGTTTCAGTACGGGCGTGTAAACAGAACGCTTGCCATTGACTCGAACGACGCTGGTCTGGATCTGGTGTGCGTCCTGGGCGTAGCCGACATCTGCAACACGTACAATCGATCCACCGGCGACTTTTAAGGGCAACTGATCGATTTCCTCAATGGTGGGTAGCTGACTGTTGGTGTAGATGTTGTAATCCAACGGACCAAGCGGAACATCTCCGGCAGGCAGGATGAGATTCGAACGATTGACCGTGCGAACCACGTCCATCAGGCTGAGCTGGTAGGCTTCGAGTTTGTACGGATCCGCATACAACATGATTTGGCGGTAACCGCCGCCAAAAGGCTGTGGAACGCTGGCCCCTGGTACACTCGCCATCTGATTACGGACCGTGAACTGCGCCAGATCACGCAACTGCGTTTCGTTGAATTCTTCTCCCCCAACAGTGACCAGGCAAACAGGGAGACTTGAAGCATCGAACTTCAAGACAACGGGAGGCAGTGTGCCTGGGGGCAGACGTCGCAACTGCGCCATAGCCAAATTTGAGATCGTAGCGACGGCAGAGTCTGCGTTTGTGCCAGGTTGAAAATACACCCGAATCACGCTTGCACCCGGCAGTGACCGCGATTCTATATGTTCGATGCCGCTTGCGAGGGTGAACTGTCGTTCAAAACGGCTGGTGATGTCTGTCTCGATCTGTTCCG
>Ga0126383_10003008_pt1 | contig 11064 bp, 8 predicted proteins | sample PanSoiMetPlot_35_FD_96882 | JGI IMG/M metagenome (GOLD analysis project Ga0126383, IMG submission 96882) | Tropical forest soil microbial communities from Panama - MetaG Plot_35 | ecosystem: Environmental > Terrestrial > Soil > Tropical forest > Bulk soil | place: Panama | collected 2016-02-17
CGACGTCCTTGCGCCTCGAACTCGGCCGGCCCGTCGACCGCGCGGCGCTCCTCGCGGCGATCCTGCTGCGGCTCGAGCGCGCCTACGACACCTGGACTACGGGAACTTCAGCGTCCGGCTGAGGTTGCCGGCAGCGTCACGCGCAACGATGCGCACGCTGCGAACACTCCCATGGCGGTACGAGAAGGTGCCCGCGCGCACCGAACGGACGACGCGCGTGCCGCTGAGGATCAACGTGACCTTCGAGGGCTCGCTCACCCAGAAGCGCAGCGCGCGGAACGAGCGCGCACGCAGAGTCGGCGGCTTGGTGTCGAGGCGAAAGAGCACCGTCCGCGTCGCGTTGCCGACGGCGCCGCTAGTCGTCAGCGCCCCGGCATAGGTGCCGTCCTTCGTCCCCGCTGCCTTCCAACCCACACTCTGCTCGCCGGGCGCCAGCGTCGCCGAGTACACCGGCGCGACGAGCTTGCCTGCCCGCTGGATGTCGAGACGCACGTCTGCCACACGCGCGAGGTCGAACGAGAACGTGACCTCGCCGTTCGTGATCGCGGGCGCCACCGAGAACGCCGTCACGGTTCGGTCGATCACGACCGGAACGCTCGCGGTCGCTGTCGACTTGCCGTTGGCCGCCGTCAGCACGAGCTGGAAATGCCCCTCGGGGACGTTCGTCGCGCTCAGCTTGAAGGTCTGCTTCCCCGGCTGGTGCTGCTGCGTGAAGAGCGTCGCGACGTTGTTTCCGCCCGAGTCGCGGAGCGTCGCTGTCACCGTCGCCGTCGCCGTGAGCGTGTACGAGATCTGCGTCGCATCCGAGATCGTGCGCGGCGTTGCCGTCAGCGACTTGATCGCCAGGGCGACCGGCGCCGTGCCGATCACGCCGCTCGCCGGCCGCACGTCGGCGGCCGAGATCGTCCAGGTGTAGGACGCCTGCGGAACGGTCGAGGCGTCCCAGCTCCAGTCGATGACGTTGCTCGTCCCGGTGCCCGTCGCGACGACTGCGCCCGTCGAGTCGGACACGGTCACTGTCCATGGCAGCGGCGCGCTCAGGCGTCCCTGGAAGCGGACGAGACCGCCGAGTTGGCCCTGCACGGTCGGCGCATAGAGCTTGGGCAGTCCGGTCGTCGCGGCCTGGCGCGCGAGCGCGCCGAGTTGTGCGTAGAGCACGTTCCCGGGGCAGGTCGTGAAGCCGGTGTCGCGGTGACCCGAGACGGCACGCAGGAAGACCGGCGTCCCAGCGTGGAAACGCGCGTTGCCGCCCGACGTGTACGTCAGTGTCGAGAGGGGATCGACGTGCGCGATGTCGAGCCGCCAGGCGAGCAGGTTGGCGAGCGCCGTCTTCTCGGCCGCCGTCGGCGCAGCCGACTGGTACGTTCCGATCAGCGCGACCCCGACGGAGCCTGTGTTGAAACCCTCGGCATGCGCACCGATCACGTTCTTGTCGACGCCGCCGTACCGGCCTTCGAACACCTGGCCGTACTTGTCGACGAGGAAGTTGTAGCCGATGTCGTTCCAGCCGTTTCCCTTCACGTGGTACACCTCGATCCCGCGCACGATCGCGGCGGACTGCGCGGCGGTGTACGAGTTCGATCCGGCGGTGTGATGGACGACGGCGAACTGGATCGTCCGTGCGAAGCTGGGCGCCGCGCGCCGGATCGCCTCGTTCGCTCCCCAGGCCGCGCGCGAGATCAGCGGCGGCGAACCGGTCATCGAGACACGCCGTGACGGAATGCGCTCCTCGGGGCTCTCGAGGTAATAGACGCGCAATCGCGTCACGCTTCCGTGCAAGCGGTACGCGATTCGGTCTGAGGCGCCGACCCAGTACGGGTTGCCCAGGTGCCAGGCACCAGACGCGGCGCTTTCGGCGGTGCCGGCATCCGGCAGGTCCTCTGCTTCAGGCGCGGCACGGCGCCAGCTGCTCCAGCGCCCCCCGACGGAGCGGGTGCGAAAGGCGACGGAGCCGCTGCCGCGCCAGTGCAGCCCGACCATGTCGAAGCGTGACGGCGGCGCGGCCGCGAGCGTCCGCTCACCGTGGACCGGGACCTCGCGCACGGTCAGCGACACCTCGCCGTACGCAGCGGCAGGCACGGTGAGAAACGCGACGGCGACGGCAATGACGATCTTCACCGGCGCTCCAAGGGTGCCTGCACCGCCTGTCGGCCTCAAGCCCGCTGATAGAATCCTTACGAGTTGAAGAGCGCCGTTTTGCGGGGGCTTTTGCTCCTCGGAGCACTCTTGGCGTTCGCTTCGCCGGCCCATGCGGCGACGCCACGCGTCCTTGCGATCCACTTCGACGCCGACGTCAACCCGGTGACTCAGAACTACCTGTGTCACGAACTGACGCAGGCAGCGAAGCAGCACTACGACGCGGCCGTCATCGTCCTCAACACGCCGGGCGGGCTGCTGGACTCGAAGGACAAGATCGTCCTCTGCGAGTTGAGCTCGAAGGTTCCGGTCCTCGTGTGGGTCGGGCCGAACGGCTCGTTCGCCGGCTCCGCGGGCGTCTGGCTCGCCGAGGCGGCCGACTACCTGGCGATGGCGCCGGAGACGAACATCGGCTCGTCGACGCCGATCGACTCGAGCGGCGGAAACATCGGCAGCGACCTGCGGCGCAAGCTCATCAACCACGAGGCAGCGTCACTGCGCGCGCTCGCCCAGAGCCACGGCCGCAACGCGAGGTGGGCGGACCGTGCGGTCCGCGTTGCGACGAACGCAACTGCGCGCGAGGCGAAGGCCATGAACGTCATCGACGGGATCGCACCGACGCTGCCTGCGCTCTTGAAGCAGACAGAGGGCGTCAAGACCAAGCCGCGCGGTTACGTGCTGCACCTCGCCGGCGCGCAGGTCCACGACGTGCATCCCGGCTTCTTCACGCGTCTCCTGAACACGCTCATCAACCCGAACATCCTCACGCTGCTCTTCCTCGCGGGCCTTGCCGGAATCGGCTACGAGATCTTCCACCCCGGCGTCGTGCTGCCCGGGGCACTCGGCCTCGTCGCGTTGATCACGGCGCTGTTCGGCTTCTCGGTCCTGCCGGTGAACTGGGCGGGATTCATTCTCCTGCTCGCCGGTGTCGCATTGCTCGTCGCCGACGTGCACGTCGCGTCACACGGAGCCTTAACCGTCGCCGGGCTGATCGCCATGGCAGTCGGCGCGGTCTTCCTCTTCCAGAACGCGCCGGCTCCGTACCACACCTCGACGCCGCTGGTGGTCACGATCGCGGTCGTGCTCGGCGCGGTCTGGGCGTTCGCCGTCGGCAAGGCCTGGCAGGTACGGCACGAGCCCGTCGAGATGGCGCCGGACTTGATCGCCGGCGCGGTCGGCGAGGTTCGCCGCGATGGGCTCGTCTTCGTCAACGGCGAGCTCTGGCAGGCGCGAACCACCGGAGGCGAGCAGCTGCGCCTAGGCGAAAAGGTGCGCGTCGAGTCGCTCGACGGCCTCGTGCTGACGGTGCGGCCCGAACACGCAGGAGACGCGGAGCGTCTGTCCGCGGAGCGGACCGGTGGAGGGGGTCTGGGGGAACCGGAGGGTTCCCCCAGCGGTGCCACCCGGGCGTAGGATCACCCCGTGAACGCGGCTCTGATCATCATCGCGATCCTGCTGTTCTTGATCGTCCTGTTCCTGTTCGCGGCGATCAAGGTGGCTCGCGAGTACGAGCGCGGCGTCATCTTCCGGCTCGGCCGGCTGCTGCCGAACCCGAAGGGCCCGGGACTGTTCCTGCTGATCCCGGTCGTCGACCGGATGGTGAAGGTCGACTTGCGCACGATCACGCTGAACGTCCCGCCGCAGGAAGTGATCACGAAGGACAACGTCCCGGTGCGCGTCAACGCGGTCGCGTACTTCCGAATCGTCGACCCGAAGTCCGCGATCGTGCAGGTCGAGAACTTCATGGTCGCGACGTCGCAGATCGCACAGACGACGCTGCGATCCGTTCTCGGCCAGCACCAGCTCGACGAGCTGCTCTCCGAGCGAGACAAGATCAACTCGATCCTGCAGGGGATCATCGACGAGGCAACCGCTCCGTGGGGGATCAAGGTGTCGATCGTCGAGGTGAAGGACGTCGAGATCCCGACCGGGATGCAGCGGGCGATGGCGCGACAGGCCGAGGCCGAGCGGGAGCGGCGCGCCAAGATCATCAGCTCCGAGGGCGAGTATCAGGCCGCCGAGCGGCTTAAGGACGCCGCGGTCACGATCGGCGACCATCCGGTGGCGCTCCAGCTGCGCTACCTGCAGACATTGCTCGAGCTGGGCGGGTCGCCGTCGACGACGATCGTCTTCCCCGCGCCGATCGACCTGATCCGGCCCTTCCTCGGCAGCCAGTCCGACGGCTCGAACTGAGCGGCGAGCTTCGCCGCGAACCGGAGTCGGGCCGCATCGCCGTGATCGCTCCTGGGCGCGCCAAGCGTCCGGGAGCCGCACGCCCAGCGCTCGACCCGCCGACGGCGGAAGAGCTCGAGACATGTCCCTTCTGCCCGGGCCACGAGCACATGACCCCGCCGCAGACGCTGGTGCTGCCCGAGGAGGGCGCCTGGCGCGTGCGGGTCGTCCCGAACCTCTACCCGGCGCTCGACTACCAGGAAGTCGTCGTGCACAGCCGCCGCCACGTGCGTTCCCTGGCCGAGCTCGAGGGAGACGAGCCCGAGTTGGTCGCCCAGGCCTGGCAGCGGCGCGCCGCGGCAGTGCCGGGCTACGTCCACGCGCTCGTCAACGAGGGCCGCGAAGCGGGATCGAGCCTGCCGCACTCGCACTCGCAGCTCGTCTGGTTGCCCGAACCGCCGCCGCCGCGCGCGCGTCCGCGCCTGGAGGAGTTCCACGCGGAGGCCGGCTTGATCGCCGGCTGCCCATGGGCGAGCCGACTGCCCTACGAGACGGTGATCGCACCGGCCGAGCCGGATCCCTTCGGGCTACAGAGCGGCCTGCTCGCCCCCGCGCTACGACTGCTCGTGGAGATCGTCCGCCGCCTTCATGCAGCCGAGGGGCCCGTGCCGCTCAATGCATGGGTCGAGCACGCCGAACGCGACTGGCGGGTCGTCCTGCTGCCCCGGCTGACGATCCTTGCAGGGCTGGAGCTCGGCGCCGGGATCTTCGTGAACACGCTGCCGCCGGACGAAGCGGCGGAGCGCTTACGACTCTGACGCGAGGGACGCCGGCGCCGGCGTCAACGTCGCCTGCTGCTCGCGAAACCTTCGCGCCGCGTCGATCGCCGCGCCGAGGTTGAGACCCTTGTCCTTCGCCTGCTTGATCAGCATGACGGTCTCGAGCGCGTCGATGTCGTAGATCCGCTGTTTCTTGCCCTTCGTCGGGATCTGCGCCTTGTTCGTCCAGTAGTCGAGCTGCATCTTGGAGATGCCGGCGATCTGACAGACCTGGCCGAGGTAGAGCTCGACCTTGCCCAGGTGCTCGGCCAGGTCGATCGGCTCGAGGAGGTCTACCTGTCGACTTGCTGCCACTTCGTCCTCTCCTTCAGCGGTGGAACCCCTTGTTTCAAAGGTATACAGCGCTCGTTCCGGAGGGGGAAGGGGTTTCTTCAAAGTCCCGTCGCTTTCGAGCTGCTGTTCCCGCAGGTTTGTGGCAGCGCTAGACGTTCGCGGGCCCGGCGCCGTTCGTGTCCACGGCCGCGCCGGCTTTGTCGTCGGCGGCCGTCTCGACGACCGGCGCCAGGCTCGAGACGTGCTCGCCCTCGCGGAGGCGCATCACGATGACCCCCTGCGTCGCGCGGCCCGAGCGCTTGATGTCGTCGACCGCCATGCGGATGACCGTCCCGCCGTCGGAGATCAGCATCACCTGGTAGCCGTCGCGGACGACACGAGAGCCGGCAAGTTGGCCCTTCGCCTCGGTCAGCTGCACGGTCTTCACGCCGATGCCGCCACGACCCTTGATCGGATATTCGGAGACACGCGTGCGCTTGCCGTAGCCGTTCTCCGTCACGACGAGGACGTCCGCGTCGTCGTGCGCGATGTTGACGGCGATCACTTCGTCCCCGGCCCGCAGGCGCATGCCCTGCACGCCTGACGCGTCGCGGCCCATCGCGCGCACGTCGGACTCGTGGAAGCGAATCGCCTGGCCCTTCCGCGACACCATCAGGATGTCGTCGTTGCCCGACGAGTGGCGGACACCGACGAGCTCGTCGCCGTCGCGCATCTTGATCGCGATGATCCCGTCTGAACGCAGCGGCGTGTTGTACGCGGCGAGCTTCGTCTTCTTGACGATGCCCTTTTTCGTGGCGAAGACGAGAAACTCGGCCTCCTCGAAGTTCCGCGTCTGGATCACCGCGCGGACCTGTTCGTCCTGGCGGAACGGCAGCAGGTTCTGGATCGCGCGGCCCTTCGACTGGCGCGAGCCGAGCGGCAGCTCGTGCACCTTCAGCCGGTAGACCTTGCCCACGTTGGTGAAGAAGAGGATGTAGTCGTGCGTCGACGCGACGAAGAGGTGCTCGATGTAGTCCTCGTCCTTGAGGTCCATGCCCATCACGCCGATACCGCCGCGACGTTGCTCGCGGTACGTCGTCACCGGTAGGCGCTTGATGTAGTTCGAGCGAGTGATCGCGATGACCATGTCCTCTTCCGCGATCAGGTCTTCGAGCTCGAGTTCGTCCTCCGCGTGCACGATCTCGGTGCGGCGGTCGTCGCCACGCCCGTAGACATCCTTCAGCTCGAGCAGCTCCTCCTTGACGACACCGTCGATGCGCGCCGGATCGCCGAGGATCGCGCGCAACTCGCCGATGCGCTCCTGCAGATCGTCGTACTCGGACTGGATCTCGTCGCGAGCGAGCTTCGTCAGCCGCGAAAGCCGCAGGTCGAGAATCGCCTGTGCCTGGATCTCGGAGAGGTCGAACGTGCTCATCAAGCCCTCGCGCGCCGCGTCGGTGTCGGCGGCGGCGCGGATCAGCGCGATCACTTCGTCGAGACGATCGAGCGCCTTGAGATAGCCCTCGAGGACGTGCGCGCGCTTCTCCGCCTGGCGGAGCTCGTACTTCGAGCGCCGGGTGACGACCTCGCGCTGGTAGTCGAGGTAGTGGCGGATCAGCTCGAGCAACGACAGCGTCCGAGGCACGCCGTCGACGAGCGCGACAGCGTTGTAACCGAACGTCGTCTGCAGCGGCGTCAGCTTGAACAGCTTGTTGAGCGCGACCTGCGGGACGGCCTCACGCTTCAACTCGACGTAGATCCGCATGCCTTCCTTGTCGGAGTGGTCCTGCAGCGCGTCGTCGGACATTGGCACCTCGTTCAGCGTCCCCGCCTTCACGAGGTCGGCGATCTTCTCGATGACACCGCCCTCGCCGGCCTTGCGCACGCCGTACGGGAGCTCGGTGATGATGATCGCGCTCTTGCCGCCGCGCAGCTGCTCGATGTGCGCGCGCCCGCGCACGGTGATGCGGCCGCGGCCGGAGCGATACGCGTCGCGGATGCCGCCGCGGCCGACGATCGAGCCGCCGGTCGGGAAATCCGGGCCCTTGACGTGCTTGGACAGGCGCTCGACGTCCATGTCCGGCTCGTCGATCATCGCGACGATGCCGTTCACGACCTCGCCGAGGTTGTGCGGCGGGATGTTCGTCGCCATGCCGACCGCGATGCCGGCGGAGCCGTTGACGAGCAGGTTGGGGAAGCGCGCCGGCAGCACCGTCGGCTCGCGCCGGGACTCGTCGTAGTTCGGCTGGAAGTCGACGGTGTCCGCATCGATGTCGCGCAGCAGCTCGGTTGCCATCTTGGACAACCGGCACTCCGTGTAGCGCATCGCTCCTGCGGGGTCGCCGTCGACCGAACCGAAGTAGCCCTGCCCGTCGATCAGCGGGTAGCGCATAGAGAACGGCTGCGCGAGCCGGACCAGCGCGTCGTAGATCGCGGAGTCGCCGTGCGGGTGGTAGTTGCCCATCACGTCGCCGACGACGCGGGCGGACTTGCGCGTCGGCCGGTTCGGCTGCAGGCCTGCCTCGTGCATTGCGTAAAGCACGCGTCGGTGCACCGGCTTGAGCCCGTCGCGCACGTCCGGCAGTGCGCGCGACACGATCACGCTCATCGCGTAGTCGAGGAAGCTGGTGCGGACTTCTTGGTCGAGCTCGCGCGTCTCGACGCGGCCGGCGCCCAGTGGTTCGGGCGTCAGATCAGACATCCAGGTTTTTCACCTCTAGGGCGTTCTGCTCGATGAACTCGCGGCGCGGCTCGACCTCGTCGCCCATCAGGCGCGAGAACCACAGGTCGGCGGCGGCCGCATCCTCGACGTCGACGCGAATCAGCATGCGACGGCTGGGATCCATGGTCGTCGCCCACAGCTCGGGCGGGTTCATCTCGCTCAAGCCCTTGTAGCGCGTGATCTGGATCCCACTCTTCGCGAGCGTCAAGGCCGAGTCGCGCAGCGCCTCGAACGTGAGGGCGTCCGCCGACTGCTTGCCGTACTTCAGCCTGAACGGCGGTAGGCCGCCGACGATCTCCCCGAGGCGCATGTACGTCTGCCGCACCCGGTCGTAGATCGGCGAACCGAACAGCTCGGCCGGGACGAGGACGTTCTGCATCGCGCTCGTCTCGACCTCGGTGACGCGCACGCGCAGTGCGTCGCCGTCAACCTCCGGCTCGAGCTTGTAGCCGTTCGGGCCTGCACCGTTGATCGCCTTCACCGCGTCGGGCGCCGAGCTGGCGTCAGACTCGACGAGCCGATGCGAGAGGACGAAGTCCGCCGCCTGCGGCCCGAAGTCCGAGCGAAGCCGTGCCGCCCAGCCGAGGTACTCCATCAGCGTGCGCGCGAACCGCGTGTACCTCGCCTGCGTCAACTTGACGGCGGTGTCGCCGCGCCCCGTGATGTCGAGGTCGCCGAAGCGCTCGCGCACGAGCAACTCCTCGAGCTGCGAGTCCTTCTCGAGATAGCTGTGCTGGTTGCCGAGCCGGGCCAGGTAGAGCGGCGGCACAGCGATATAGACGTGGCCACGCTCGAACAGCTCTGGCATGTGCCGGTACAGGAACGTCAGCACGAGCGTGCGGATGTGCGCACCGTCGACGTCGGCGTCGGTCATGACGATGATCCGGTTGTAGCGGAGCTTCGCAATGTCGAGCTCCTCGCCGATCCCGGTGCCGATCACCTGGACGAGCAGCTGCACCTCGGCGTTCGACAGCACCTTGTCGATGCGGTTCTTCTCGGAGTTGATGATCTTTCCGCGCAGCGGCAGGATCGCCTGGTTCGACTTGTCGCGCGCATCCTTCGCGGCCCCGCCGGCCGAGTTGCCCTCGACGATGAAGAGCTCGGCGAGCTCCGGATCCCGCACCTGGCAGTCTGCGAACTTCTTCGCGATCTCGCCGCCGAACGCGCCCTTGCGCCGCGTCAGGTCACGCGCCTTGCGTGCCGCCTGTCGCGCGCGTGCGGCCGAGATCGCCTTCGTGATGATCTGCTTCGCGTCGGTCGGGTTCTCCTCGAGGAACTCGGACAAGCGCGCATTGACGGTCGACTCGACGAAGCCCTTGACCCACGGGTTGCCGAGCTTCGTCTTCGTCTGGCCTTCGAACTGCGGATCCTTCAGCTTCACCGAGACGACAGCCGCAAGACCCTCGCGCACGTCGTCTCCCTCGAGGTTCTCCTCCTTCTCCTTCAGCAGGCCCATGTCGCGCGCGAACTTGTTCAGCGTGCGCGTGAGGGCCGCGTTGAACCCCGACAGGTGTGAGCCACCCTCGTGCGTGTTGATGTTGTTGGCAAACGTGTAGACGGACTCCTGGTAGGAGGAGTTCCACTGCATCGCGACCTCGACGTTGCCGCCGTTCTCGTGCTCGCCCTCGAAGTAGACGATCCGCTTGTGGATGCCGTCCTTCGTCGAGTTGACGTGCGCGACGAAGTCGCGGATACCGCCCTCGTAGTGGAACTCGACGGTCTCGCCGCCCGCGCGCTCGTCGGTGAGGACGATGCGCAGCCCGCGCGTCAAGAACGCCGTCTCCCGCAGGCGCTGCTGGAGCGTCTCGGCCGAGAACTCGAGCTCGTCGAAGATCTCTGCGTCCGGGAGGAACATGATCGTCGTACCCGTGTCGCCCTTGTCTGCCTTGCCGGCAACCTCGACGTCGCCGCTCGGTACGCCGCGCGCGAACTCCTGCCGGTAGACCTTGCCGCCGCGGCGGACCTCCGCCACAAGCCACTCGGACAGCGCGTTCACCACCGACACGCCGACCCCGTGCAGCCCGCCCGAAACCTTGTACGCGGAGTCCTCGCCGCCGAACTTCCCGCCGGCGTGGAGCTTCGTCAGGACGACCGTCAGGGCGGACATGCCCTGGTCGGTCATGGTGTCCACTGGAATGCCCGAGCCGTAGTCGCGGACGGTGACCGAGTTGTCGGGATGGAGCGTCACCTCGACCTTGTCGTTCCGTCCCGCGAGGGCCTCGTCGACGCTGTTGTCGACCACCTCGTAGACGAGGTGATGGAGGCCGCGGGCACCGGTCGAGCCGATGTACATGCCCGGCCGCAGGCGGACCGGCTCGAGCCCCTCGAGAACGGTGATGTCCTTGGCGGTGTAGGTGGCTTCAGTCATGAAAAAAGCCCTGCAAATTCCCTACTTGCGGGCAGTGCGAATTGTACCAGAACGAGCGGTCGTCAGCCCGGGTTGGCGAAGCTCAAAGCAATCGCTTTTGCCACCACTTTGCGCAGCTCTTCGTCACGAACCACGCGCGCAAGTGAGTCGGCTTTGGCAACGTGCTCGGGCCTCGGCTCGACCGCCGCTTTGACGGTCGTTTCGACCGGCGCTTGGAGCAGCTCCGGAACCGGCCCGGGAGCAAACGCGAGTCCAGGAGGCGCGTGCTCGCCGAGGCGTCCGCGGATCTCCTCCGCACGGCTCTTCAACTCGAACGCCCAGATCGAGTCGGTGGTGTGGACATGCAGCGTCCCGTCCCGCGCCAGCCGCGCCGGCCACGCGTTACGCGCGATCTCGGGCCCGACAGCGGCGGGCCACGCCTCGACGAGCGGCGCCATGCCTACGGCCGGGCCGAAGCGTGCGAGCTCGCGACCGACCGCGTCGCCGACACGATCCATCACGCAGCCTTAACCTGACCCGGGGTCACCTCGAGCAGCTGTGCCGGCGGGACCGGCAGCGACGTCGATTGGGTGGCG
>Ga0126383_10003010_pt1 | contig 11060 bp, 11 predicted proteins | sample PanSoiMetPlot_35_FD_96882 | JGI IMG/M metagenome (GOLD analysis project Ga0126383, IMG submission 96882) | Tropical forest soil microbial communities from Panama - MetaG Plot_35 | ecosystem: Environmental > Terrestrial > Soil > Tropical forest > Bulk soil | place: Panama | collected 2016-02-17
AGCGTTGCTAAATTGTTCTATTGGAGCAAGCCGTAAGTATTTGATTCTATTAATAGGGAAGGGTGGCCGAGTGGTTTAAGGCACCGGTCTTGAAAGCCGTAGACGCACGTGGAGCATCGTATGAAGCGCAAGACGTGCCTGCAGGCCCTATTGGAGCGCTTCGGCTGCCAGGCCGTCTCGCTGTCCGAACCGTTCGAAGACGGCCGGGCGCCAGGCGGAACTGACCGGAACGCTTACACCACATCAATGCCTAGAATTTAGCCATCTCGAGCAGCCGCGTGATCACACGCCTCTGCGGGTGCATCCACCTCCAACACCCCTCGAGCGCGGGTAAACGAAGTCAAAATCGTTACCGCACAGTTACCCAGTCGAAATGTGAAAGTTACACCGGCCAGTGAATGCTGGAGTCCTCCAAAGTCGTGCGGAGGCGCACATGGCCGAATTTATTGCCAGTTACATCGCCCTTCCCATCACCATAGTGATCGCGGTTTCAGTGGTTACATACTTGGTGGTGCAGTTGTGGACGGTGGGCGAGAAGGACAAATAAGTATGACGTTCGCGAGCAGCTACCGCGTCTGATAGGTGGTACCGATACGCTGCCGCGACGAGCGGAGACAGCATGACCTTAAGAAGAAACAGGGGCTCGAGCGCGCCTAGGGGAATGGCATTCTGACAACGGGCAGAGGGAAAGCGGCTGAGGGAGAATGACCGGATGCAGCCACGCTGGATTGGCTCGATGTCCGGAGAAGTGTCATGCCCTGCACCTGGGGGAGGCCTTCAACAATGGCCAGGAGCTCCTCACAGTGGCCGAGCGCTCGATGCCGTGGTGAGCAAGCGCCGATCGGCGCCCAACGGTGGCTCTAACACCTGCGGATCGCAGGCCAGCTCTGAAATTCCTCAAGAAGGTCGAGAAGCAATTGGTCCAGGGACTTGTTGCTCCGGCCCACGTGCTCTTTGAGCGAGCGGCCGATCACGGCCTAGGCGATGGCCCTCACGGCCACCTACGATGCCGGGGAGCTCGACAAACCGAAACCCGCGAGGCATCAGCCCCGACGCCACGCTAGGCACGGTCATGAATGGTCTCGACGGCGCTCCCACCGTTCTTCCTGCCACGCCTCCGCTTTGGTAGAGAAGTAAGGCAAAGCCACTTCGGGGCCCCCACTTGCGGCAGAATATTCGCAAACACCGCGCAACTCGTGTGACGTGAAGCTCACTCCATCGCGCGTTGCACTTATCATCACGGCCGAGCGGCGTGTGCGGCGGCATGTCGGCGCAGGTTGCCCAGTCGCGATGACCTTACAGCGTCTCTCGAGCTATCAGCGAACGCGCCGCATTTTCTTCTTCCGAGAAAGCGCGTTCCTCGTCTAGGTTGGCTCCCCATCTCCTAGAGGAGCAAACCAATGAAATTTGGCGGCGGGAAAGTTGTGCTGACAGCAATCGCTGCTGGGTTCGCCTTGGCCCTAGGGAACCCGGCAGAAGCGGCTGGCGCGCCCAAAGAAATTCACATCGATTGGGCTACATACAATCCTGTCTCGATGGTTCTGAAAGAAAAGCGGTTGCTCGAAAATGAGTTCTCGAAGGACGGGATTTCAGTTGTGTGGGTTCAGACGCTAGGATCCAATAAAGCCCTTGAGTTCCTGAATGCGGGCTCGATCGACTTTGGCTCCACGGCCGGCTCAGCCGCGCTGGTCGCCAGAATCAACGGCAACCCCATCAAGTCGATCTACGTGTACTCGCGCCCGGAATGGACAGCTCTGGTCACCACCAAGGACAGCAACATCAAAAAAATTGTCGACCTGAAGGGGAGGCGCATCGCCGTGACGCGGGGGACAGATCCCCACATATTCCTGGTCCGTGCACTCCAATCCGTGGGCATGACCGAGAAGGACATCGTGGCAGTTCTGCTCCAGCACCCAGACGGCAAAACCGCCTTGATTCGTGGGGATGTGGACGCTTGGGCAGGTCTCGACCCGATGATGGCGCAGGCGGAGTTGGAGGACGGCGCCAGGATGTTTTACCGCAATCCGGATGCCAATACATGGGGCATCCTCAATGTGCGTGAGGCGTTCGCGGAGGAGTACCCCGACATCGTTCGCCGGGTGCTGGCTGTCTACGAGGAGGCGCGCAAGTTCTCGCTCATCAACTACAATGAGTTGAAGCGCATCTTCGTGGCCGCAACCCGGCTGCCGGAGAACGTGGTCGATAAGCAGTTGAAGGAGCGCACCGAGCTCACCTACAACCGCATCGGCGCTCCCAAGCGGGCGTCGATCACGGCGGCCGGAGTGGCCCTGCAACAGGCCGGGGTCATACCAGCGAATGTAGACGTGAAGACATCGGTCGATGCTCTGATCGACGACCACTTTCTTCCAGTGAGCGATTGAGCGCGTGGTGGAGCGGAGCAGGCGCCCGCATTTGCGCACGCAATTCGACCGCCGAATGTATGCCCTCACTTGAGGAAACTACCCTCAGAATGCAAACGAGTTGGTCCGGGCGTGATAGGCAGATGACGACCTCCTCCCAGGCCGTCGGAGCGCAAAGCGAGCTGCGCAAGCCGGCACCGGCACATATTCTGCGGCCGGCGTTAGGGCTGATAGTACCGGTCGGACTCGCGGTTGCATGGGAAATCATCGTGACGCTTGGGTTTTCCACTGGCCGGCTGGTGCCGCCACCGTCGGTCATTCTGTCGACCTTCGCGAATCTGGCTGCCACGGGCGAATTGCAACGACACGCTGCCGTGACTCTGATGCGGGTTGCAGCCGGCTTTGCGCTCGGCGTCGTGTCGGGCACTTTAGTTGGCGCGATGACCGGATATTCTCAGTTGACGCACCGACTCATCGATCCGACATTACAGGGTTTGCGGGCCATTCCCTCAATCGCCTGGGTGCCACTCTTTATTCTGTGGTTTGGGATCTTCGAGAAATCCAAGATCATCCTGATTGCGGTCGGCGTGTTCTTCCCCGTGTATCTGGGCGTGATGGGCGCCGTCCTGTCGGTCGACCGCAAGATCGTCGAGGTTGGCCGCGTGTTTCGGCTGTCGGGACCGGCCATGGTCCGGCGCATTCTACTGCCGGCCGTCATGCCGGCTTACATCATCTCACTGCGCGCCGGCATAGGGCTCGGATGGATGTTCGTGGTGGCCGCAGAGTTCATGGGCGCGTCCGAGGGTCTCGGTTTTCTTCTCATCGATGGCCAGCAGCTCGGTAAGCCGGCGCAAATCGTGGCGGCGATCGTCGCATTTGCGCTCTTGGGCAAGTTGACGGATTGGATCATCGCCAGCGCCGCTAGGCCCTTGCTGCGCTGGGAAGACACCTTTGCGCGCCGCTGAGGAAGCCTCATGCTCGTCCTTGACCGGGTTTCCAAGACGTATCCCAACGGCGTGCGGGCGCTCGAAGACGTGTCGCTGGAGGTTGCCCCAGGCGAGTTGCTCGTTGTCATCGGCGGTTCGGGGACGGGCAAGTCCTCCCTTCTGCGCGCCGCGAGTGGCCTCGATACGCCAACCCAGGGCCGGGTTCTGCTAGACGGTATGACCATAACAGCGCCGCACGAGCGGATCGGCATCATCTTCCAGGAGCCTCGGCTGCTGCCGTGGCTGCGCGTAGCCGATAATGTCGGCTTTGGTCTCGAGGGCCGCCCCAAGGCCGAGCGTGACAAGCGCGTGGCATTTATCATCGAGCGAGTGGGGCTAGCCGATAAGGCCGGGGTATGGCCGCGCGAGCTGTCAGGTGGCCAGGCCCAGCGCGTCGCCATTGCGCGGGCACTCGTGACCAGGCCATCCGTGTTGCTGCTGGACGAGCCCTTCTCTGCTCTTGATGCCTTTACGCGCGCGGAGCTCCAAGACCATCTGCTCGATCTGTGGGACGAGGCGCGGCCAATTTTGGTCCTAGTCACACACGACATCGAGGAGGCGCTGGTGCTGAGCTCACGCATCGCCGTCATGCGTTCGCCACCTGGGCGCATTGCCGGCATCATTGACGTACCGCTACCACGCCCGCGCGACCGGATGTCCGCCGCCTTCGATGAGCAGAAGCGGCGCGTGCTCAGGTTGCTTGATTCCACGTTCAACCGGCAGCCACGCAAGGCGCCGCTCCATGACTTCCAGATCTGAAAACAGGAGAGTGAGATGAACGCCTCACAGCTGCGGGCTTTGCAGACGCCGCTTAAGGAGAAGTACAAGTCGACGCCGGAGGCGGCGCTAATCACGCTGCGTGCCAGGGGCTCGCTCGACGACACCGCTATTGCCTGCAAGGTCGAGACCGGCCGCGCGCTTGCGGTGGCGGGACTGCACCCGGCCACTGGCGGCAGCGGCACAGAGCTGTGCTCGGGCGATATGCTGCTCGAAGCGCTGGTCGCGTGTGCCGGCGTCACGCTCAAGGCGGTGTCGACCGCGCTCGAAATCCCACTCGAGAAAGCCGACGTTTTCGCCGAGGGCGATCTCGATTTCCGCGGCACGCTGGGCGTCGACAAGGAGGCAAAGGTTGGCTTCAGGGCGATCCGGTTGCGCTTCGAAATCTCGAGTCCGGCGTCGCGGGAGAAGCTCGACCAGCTTCTCAAACTTACCGAGCGCTATTGCGTCGTGCTGCAGACTCTGACCGGCAGCGCGGCGCTTTCCGCTACGCTAAACAACAGTGCTCGGTGCTGAGGGGTTGCTGTCCAAGATCGCAAATGGCTGCCGCAGGAGAGCGTATGCCAAACCCTCTTGAGATCAAGACTCTGGCGGCTGCCACAAGCTGGGGTCGCGGTCGGGTCTATGAAGACATCACCGAGACCATAGGTCACACGCCCCTGGTCAAACTGGCGCGCATGAAGAAGGCGGCCGGCGTCAAGGCTGACATTCTGTTAAAGCTGGAGTTCTTCAACCCGCTCTCCTCGGTGAAAGATCGCATTGGCGTGTCCATGATCGACGCGTTAGAGGCGCGCGGCTTAATTAAGCCCGGTGTCACACCGCTAATCGAACCGACCTCCGGTAATACCGGGATCGGCCTTGCCTTCGTCGCGGCCGCGCGCGGTTATCGCCTGATCCTGGTGATGCCGGAGTCCATGTCGATCGAGCGGCGCAAAATTCTAGCCCTGCTCGGCGCCGAACTGGAATTGACCCCGGCCGCCGGTGGCATGCCGCTGGCCATCGAACGTGCCAATGGGCTGCTCGAAGCATTGCCCGGAGCGGTGCAACCCAGCCAATTCGAGAACCCGGCCAATCCGCGAATCCACGAGTTGACCACAGCCGAGGAACTTTGGGCTGATACCGGCGGCAAGGTGGATGCGCTAGTGATCGGCGTCGGTACCGGAGGCACTCTTACCGGTTGTGGACGCAAGCTGAAGGCGTGCAATCCGGACCTCAAGATCGTTGCCGTCGAACCGGCCACTAGCGCTGTGCTGTCCGGCGGGCAGCGCGGTCCGCATAAGATCCAGGGCATCGGCGCTGGGTTCATTCCCGCCGTGCTCGAGCGTCAGTTCATCGATGAGGTGATCACGATTTCAAACGAGGCAGCGTTCCAGACGGTGCGCGCCCTGGCGCGACGCGAGGGAATTCCCGGTGGCATTTCGACTGGAGCCAATGTGGCCGCAGCGCTGTTAATGGCAGCGCGACCGGAGATGGCGGGCAAAACCATTATCACGTTCGCGCCGTCGAATGCAGAGCGCTACTTTTCGAGCGATCTCTTCCTCGATTTGCCGTGAGCCGCCTAGATTTGCATTCGCTCTCAGTACCTGTGCAGCAGGCCCAAGGTTCACCCAAGGTTTTTGGAGTTGCACGCTGGGGTTGTGTCAGGCAAGACGCTACCTAAACCTTATCTCATTCTGCGCGTGCAGCGGCGCCCGTAGATAGCCTCCGAGTGTGAAAACCAGCCCGCGCTCGTATTCTCACAATATACGCACCACCGAATAGACGATCCGCGCAGGGCGTCCTAGTTCGCGTTCGCTGCTCGTAGCCTTGCTACATTCGACCGGTGCTGAAGCAGCATCCTCATGATCCCGTCGCTATCGCTGTACGGTGCAAACGAATAGTAATAGACGAGCTTCTGATTGACGATGGTGGTCGCGAAAATAATCGCTTGCGTCTTGTCAGTCCCAATTGCAGTTCTCAGCTTTTGGATCATGACCGCGTAACATACCAAGGGATCTTCGGCGATAACTCCAAGAAACTTCATCTCGTTGATCTTAACATCCTTGAGCACCTGCTCTACGCGTGCCGCGATCCCCGCTTGTTGGGTGGATAAAACTTCCCCACCCTGTCTGCGCAAATGATCACACGAGCTGCTGATGATCTCCTGGGGTGCTGCAGGTAGCGGAGCGTTTTCCCAGCTCGTTAGCGTCTGATACTGTGCAAAATGATCGAGTAGTTTCTGCTTTCCGGTCCGCCAATTTGCAAGCTCATCACAATCTGCGCTCATTTCAAGCAAGCGAGTGGTCGTCAATGCGCTTTCGACAGCATTTTTCATGTTTGCATCTGACGCGTTGGCCGGATCAAGATTGCAGTAGTTAGCCGGCGGCGGCAAACGTAGGCGAACATTGCCGATTTGTGCCCCGCCTTCGGGCGGAATTGATTGAGTCGACGCAGTGTGGATTCGCAATGCATCAAGTCGCTCTTGTGCCAGCTGTGCAAAAAACGTTCCTTTATAGCGCGCAACGAAAGCTTCGAGCTTGCTCGTATCGCTCGTGCTCTTGATATCCTCCCACGCCTGCTCCGCTTCGCGGACAATTGATTGGGCGGCCGGTACGAGAGTGATCTCCGAACCACCCAATGAGCCGTAAAGAAACGGCTCTTGCCGATTGGCAGTGTTCTTCAGAACGTCGTCGCGAACGCGTCCGAGCGCCAGGCGCAGATCGAGACCGGGGGTAAACAGATGCCGCATCAAGGCGTTCGTATAGGGACTGTTCACGCCGTCCCCGTCTCCCGCTGTGGAGCCCGCTTTCGCAGCGAAAGCGACCAACGTATCGCTGCTGAGGACGTCGATCTTTGCAAGTCCTCGCCCGATGGAACGCCCAGAAATGGTGCGCTGCATCGACCGCAAAAACGGATTATCGCGGCAAGCATCGAGGATGACCAGTCGGAGACGCTTTGCCGGTTCAATGAGTTGGATGACGCGATCAAGCGAGACGGCCTCATCTTCCACATCAAGATCGCGCTCAAGGACAGCATCCACCGGTATCAGATAGTTGATGCCATTCACCTCGATGCCGTGCCCAGCGTAGTAGACGACTGCAATGTCGGCGTCGCGAACCTGATCTGAGTAATCGCGGAGCGCACGACGCATCGCGCCAACACCAAGATTGTAGTGAGTCAAGACGACAGCGAAGCCAGACGTCCTAAACAGAACTTCCATGGCCTTTGCGTCGCTCGTCGGGTTCGGCAATTTCCCGACTTTATCATAGGCTCCGTTGCCGATGATCAGAGCGACGCGCTTCTGGGCTGACGCCTCGAATGGCCAACCCGCCAGCGCGGCTATGACAATCAGACTGCCTAGAAAATACCGCATGGGCTTCCCTCGCCAAACTCCCCAGAGCTGCGCCGCCACTCTAGCCGCGGCCAGCCGGCAGGCCAAGGCGCCGAGCGGTCGCCCGATGCATTAGGTCGGCTCACGTCTGTGGCGTACACGTATCCTGCATAATGCCCTCGATGAGATCATCGCGGGTGCGATCGAACCACGTCCAAGCGAATGGCATTCTCCCACACTGCTGCCTTGGGCGTGGCAGTGTTGATTAGTCGACAATCCAAGGTCTGAGCCACCGTAGCAGCCGCGGCTGCGTTCGCAGCACGGCGATCCCGATGAGCGCGAGCACGGAGCCGCAGAGCCAAAGACCGCCCGTGTTGATCATCTCGAATATGGAGTCGGGCCACAAGTGGTGTGCGTTCCCCGTGTCAACTTCCTTTGAGGTTTGCACGGAACGGCCGATTTGACGAGAGCGTCGTGCGCCCTGTGCGAAAGTCAGTCAACTGACTCGCGGTTGACCGATATTCATGCGAGATGCCGGCGTTGACTGAGTAAAGAAGGGAAGCTCGGCGGTGTTGGCAAGCCCCTGCGCAAGCCGCTGCGCTAGACCATTTCGGTGCTAAAGCAGGTGCCGGTCCACAGGTGGGAGACGCCAGCCGATCCCGTCCAGGTCTGGGCGTGGTCGGTATAGATGTAGTGGGCGGCGATGTAGGCCAGCTCGTCGGGATCGAACAGAAACTGGTTGGAGACGATGTCGGTACCCTTCTGTACGGCCAAGGCGAGATTGCTATAGGCTTGGGAATTGCCAGCCTTGTATTTGACCTTGAGCTCGACGCCCTTGTTGTAGGCGCGGTCATAATTGAAGCCCGTCAGCCCATAGGCCTGGCCGAACTGCCCGTCATCGAGCAGGTCGCGGGCGATCGTGTAATAGGCATCCAGACATAGCCCAAGTGCAGCGTGGTGCCGGCGAGCGGTTTATAGACGAGGTTGGCGCGCGGGCTGAATTAATTGGCATCAACGTACTGGTACATCTGGTCGAAGCGGATGCCGAGATTGAGGGTGAGATTGCTGGTGAGCTTAAACTCGTCTTGTAGGTAGACACCCATCAGCCAACCGAGTTTGGAGGTGCTATCGACTAGTCCGAAAGGCGCATCTATGGGTGCGCCGGTCATAAGATCAAGGGGTAGCAAGGTGTCCTGGGTGGTGACCTGGGCGCTTTCCCCGCTCACCACAAATCCCGTGCGCAGCGTGTGCGCTGGATTGAGGCGGAAAGCGGCGTCGGCTTGCAAGCCATTGTAGAAACTGCTGCGTAATACGTCGGAGGCGACGCCGTTGAACACGAGATCGCCGATCGGATCAGGCTTAAAATGCACCGACGCGCTGGACGCGACCAATAGAATGCGAAGGAGCGGCGGGCGCATCGTGAGCTCTCCCAATGGCGGCGAACGCGGAACATAGATTGGTGAAGGGGGGACGCTGACAGCGTCAGACGCTTGTCCGCGCAGGCGGCGCGCGAGATGGCCCCAGTGCCGCAAAACAATTAGGGAAATCGCTGCGGTATGCTTGCTCGGGAAGGATGATGCTCCGGCAGGCCGCGGGGATGAGCGTTGAAGCGACGTGAATGGCCGCGCAGAAACGACAATCTGCGCCACCATCGGCAGGAAGGGGTGTTGTATCACTCGCAGAGCGGCGGCGGCCTGGAAAGCTCGCGGGAATGGACATGAATATGCGCGAATGCGAGGGTGATCTGCGCCACGAACACCAGCAGCGCAACCAGGAGATACCGTGGATACCGCCGGAAAGGCTGCACAATCTCCCCCATTTTATGGTATAACGTATCGCGAGCGCTTTCTTGTCCGCCAACGTTTGACCGCCGAGGGCGCTTGCTTTGGCGGACGTGGTTTGGCTCGGTTGCTACGCTCACGGATGTCTGAACTTGCTGTATCAAGCGAGAGGGCAATGGCGCACGACACGATGAACGAGGCATTCCCGGCACCGCAGCACAATCATGCCGCCTGTCTTGACGACGCGATCCGGTCGGCGCGCGAAGCCTTCAAACGCCATGAAATGCCCTTTACGCCGCTTCGCGAGAAAGTCTTTCGCGAAATTGCGGGATCTCACAAAGCCGTTGGCGCCTATGACGTGCTCAACAGCCTGGCGAAAAATGGCACGCGACTGACGCCTGTCTCGGTCTATCGGACCATCAACACGCTCGTTGATGTGGGTGTGGTGCGCCGGTTCAAGAGCCGGAATGCATTTTATGCGAGCCGCTCCGATGATCCGATGTCGCCGAGAATCGTTTTGGCATGTGAGAAATGCGGGCGAGTTGCCGACGCCGACGGAGTGCCCATGTTCCGGGGGATCCGCCGCGCGCTGGCGCGCCGCGCCTTTTCACCGCTCAGCGCCATCATCGAGGTTCTGGGTGAGTGCGGGCACTGCGCCCAGTCGAACCGAAATGCGCGGGCATAGCGCGATTAGTCGCCACATTGGATGAAAGCGGCCTTGGTGGCGCTCACCGGTGTTGCCAGTTGTGCGAATGCCTTGGCCAGGCGATCAATATTGTTTTCGCCGTCATGTTTGGGATTGCCGATCTCTACCTTGCAGGACTTGGGCGCCCCTTCGCCGAGCTTTACCGGGTCGGTTTTGGCCGGCAGGAAGGCGATGTAGAAGGCCGGGTCCTGTACGACGTATGCGAACCCCTTGGCCTTTAGCGGGATCGGCTTGTCGAACGGCACGATGAAGTAGAGCGATAAGACCCCGTCCTTGTGCTCGAGCCAGTAGTCGGTCGGGTCCTGGATCTTGACGTCGCCTGCCTCAAGAACCGGATAGGTGAAGTAGCCAAACTCCTTGAGGCCATCGATGTTGACCTTGGCGAGCTCGGCAAGCTCCTCGCGCGAGTAGACGCCGTCGTTGTTCTTGTCGAGGCCCTCGATGGCCATGGCGGTGTAGAACTCGTCGAACGTCCACTTGTGCTTGAGCCCGGTGAAGGCGCCCTTGTCGTAGAGCACGGTGGTCTCGACGGTGATCCAGACATGGGGATGGGAGGACGCGCTGTCCCCGAGGCCGACGAGAAGGGTTGCGGTCAGCGCAAGGGCGCTTAGGCCGCGCATTGCCAGTGTCGGCGTCCGCATCGAGATCAGCCTCCCGGCCGCGGCTCCACCTTCTCGGCCTCCAGGCTGTAGCCGGCATCAGCCAGGCCGGTGAAGGCGGGCGTGACCTTGAGGGTGCCGGTGACCCAAACCGGATCGAAGGTGCCTTGCACGTCGAACCCTTGGTCGATCTTGACGTAGATGATCTGGTTGGCCGGCGGCGGCGGCACGTGAATGCAAGCGCCGACGAACGGTACCAATAAGAAGTCGGTTACCCGCGTGGCCTCGAAGCTGAGGGGCACCACGTAGCCGCCGATGTGCACGCGCTTGCCGCCAAGGCTCTCCACGACCGGCGAGAGCATTGCGTCCTTGCGCACCGGCGCCGACATCCAGCGCCCTTCCGGTAAGGGCGGCGGTCCGGGGGTGTTATCATCGGGGCCGCCCAGCTTGCCCAAATCCACCGGGCCCCTGCCGGCCAAGAACGACCTCGGCGGCTTGGGGGGAGCCGGCGGCACCAACTGATGCCACTGCAATTCGATCG
>Ga0126383_10003011_pt1 | contig 11058 bp, 9 predicted proteins | sample PanSoiMetPlot_35_FD_96882 | JGI IMG/M metagenome (GOLD analysis project Ga0126383, IMG submission 96882) | Tropical forest soil microbial communities from Panama - MetaG Plot_35 | ecosystem: Environmental > Terrestrial > Soil > Tropical forest > Bulk soil | place: Panama | collected 2016-02-17
CGCGCAACGCCAACTCGCGACGGTTCAGAAGCTCCTGACGACGCGCGACGTCCTCGCGCTCAGCGCCACGAAGCTGAACACCTCGGTCTCGGAGCTCTCTTCGAAGGTGCACGCAAGCGTCGATCCGAACGCGAACATCGTCTCGATCTCCGCCTCGGCCTCGACCCCGCAGGCGGCGGCACGCACCGCGAACGCCGTCGCTGCGGCCTTCCTCGCGCGCCAGCGGTCGGTTGAGCTCGCGCGGATCCAGGTCGCGAAGACGCGGCTGACGAACGCGATCGCCCAGCTGGCCGGCACGCCCGGCGGAAAAGCCCAGATCCCCCTCCTCCGCGCGCGCCTGGGAGACCTGAGCGCAAGTGCTGCAACCGCAGGCGACGAGCTGCAGCTCGCTGACCGCGCCCAGCCTCCGAGCAAGCCGACCTCCCCGCGCCCGGTGCGCAACGCGGCGTTCGCGTTCGTCGCCGCGCTCTTCATCGCCATCCTCGTCGCCCTCGGTCGCGAGCGGGTCGCGCCGCGCGTGGGAGAGCGAAGGGATCTCGAGCGCCTGAGCGGCGTCCCGATCCTGACCGAGATCCCGGAAGCAGGCCGCGGCGCGGCCGGCGCCGTAGCGGAGCGTGAGGCCTTCGACGTGCTGGCTGCCGTCGTCCAGGCTCAGCTTCCCCGCCAGCGCCAGAAGATCCTGCTCGTGACCAGCGCGTTGAACGACAAGGGCAAGGTGAAGGTCACGGCCGGGCTCAGCCGCGCGCTCGCGCAGTCCGGGGAGGCCGCGCTCGTCGTCGATGCCGACCTCCGGCGGCCATCGCTCGAGCAGCTCTTCGGGATGGAGCGCGCGCCGGGCCTGGCAGAGATCCTCGCCGCGGCCCGGCACGGGGACACCGAGACGGCCGCCGGAATGATCGTCGAGCCGCCCGCCTCGGCTTCGTCCAGGCGCCGGACCGGCAGCCTCGCCGTCCTGGGCGCAGGCGAGGCCGCGTCGCCTTCGCTCGTATCCCCGGATGCGCTTCAGGTCCTGTTCGACGAGTTGGGCCAGTCGGCGTTCACATTCGTCGTGATCCACGCGCCGCCGCTCCTCGAGCCGGAGGGCTGTCGCGCGTGGGCCCAGCACGTAGACGCCCTGATCGTCGTCTCGCGCCTCGAGAAGACTTCGCCGAACGACCTGGTCGAGCTCCGAGACCAGCTCGAGCAGGTGGACACGACCGTCCTCGGGCACGTCGTCCTCGGAAGGGGGAAGCAGGCCTAGGAGGGAGCGGGGTTGGTCGGCGAAACCTCGCTCGCCGGCACAGACCTGGTTTCGGCTGGCGCTCCCCAGGAGCGCCGAGCGCTGCCGGCCCAGATCAGTGCGGCCAGCAGCCAGAGATGGCGCCAGTGGAGCGTGTCCACGAAGAAGCCGTTCAGGAGCGCGCCGAACCAAGCGCCGAGTAACGCGGCCGAGCCGATCCCGTAGGTGTCGCGACCGAGGATCGCGTTCTGCCCGGCCCAGTAGAGCGTCGCCAGCATGAGCACGACGAGGGCGGCCAAGCCCAGGACTCCCTCCTCGGCGAGGGCGCGCGCGTACATGCTGTGCGCCGAGATGTGCGCGTAGCGCTCGAACTGGCCGGGCCCGAGCCCGAGCGGGTGGCGCACGGCCCACTTGATGCTCTCGGACTGCGCGCCGAACCGCCCGTTGTCGTAGCTCTGCACCCGCGCCCGCTGCTCGAGGAAGCTCAGCGAGCCGCTGAACGCGACGACCGCGCCGAGCGCGACGCACGCGACCAGGACGAGGGTGAGCGCTCGAGCCGCGCTGCGTCCGGCACCGCGGCGGAAGCTGTAGACGAGCAACATGATCGCCAGCCCCGCAACCAGGTTCAGCCAGGCCGCGCGCGAGTACGAGAAGAGCACGCCGAGGGTCACGATCAAGAACGCGAGCAGCTTCGTCGACCGCCGCCACGAGAACAGGCGGGGCGTGAGGATCTCCTCCAGCAGGATCAGCGCCGCCGGCACGAGGAACGGGCCGAAGACGTTCGGGTCCTTGAAGAGCCCCTCGGCGCGCCCGATCCGCGTGAACAGGTGGTGGCCCGGGAACGGCAGGAACAGCGCGAGGGTCGCCAGCAGGGCAGAGGCGACCGCTCCGATCACGTACCAGCGCGCGATCCGCCGGACGATCGCGGCATCGGTGATGATCGAGGCGAGCCAGAGCCCGAAGATCAGCACGTAGATCGTGATGCCGAGGAACTGGGCGGCCCTGAGGGTGTCGACCACGTCGATCGTCGAGACGAGGTTGAGGGCCAGGAACGCCCCGACGAGAAACAGCGGGCCGGCAGTGAGGCGGCGGAGCGTGAAGCGGCCCGTCACCGCGGCGACGACCATCAGGACGGCGAACACGATGTCGGTCGGCGCCGGCTGGAAGCGGACCGCCGCAAGCAGGATCACGCCGACGGCGACCGCGGTGTCGTAGGCGAAGATCGCAAGCGCCAGCGAGCCGAGGAGCACGAAGGCGAACCCGAAGACGATCAGCATCGTGGGCGGATGCCGGTAGAGGAAGTACGTCAGCGTCGCGGCGAAGACGGCGAGCCCGAACGCAGCCGCGATCCGGACGAGCGCATCCGTGACCTCGAGCCGCGGACGGCGGGCTGCGGCGACGTCGATCACGAGCCAGGCGACGTCCGCAGCGGCCTGCTCGGGAGCTTCGACGGCTGCTCGCCGTAGCGCACGCGGCGGTAGAAGCCCCGCAGCGGCAGCGGCGTGTCGTGCCCGCCGCCCAGCTTTGCCCAGAAATCGATCGTTCGGTCGCGCGGGTCGATCTGTCTCCGGCGGAGGGCCAGACGATCGGTGTCACGCCCGTTCACGCCGGGCTCGCAGCTGACGGCCAGCCGGTAGCCCGCCTCGGCGACGAACTGGTGCTCGCGCTCGCCGAACAGGCCTGCCGGGTAGCAGAAGGCCTCCACGGGCCGCTCGAGCCGGGCCTCGAGGTCGATCTTCGACTGCGTGATCTCCCACCGGGACTCCTCGTCGTCGAGCAGCAGCAGGCTCGGATGCGTCACCGTGTGGGCCTCGAAGCGCAGCGTTCCCGCGCGGTCGAGCTCCACGATCTCCTCCCAGTTCATGACCGGCGGCTGGTCGTCCGGGTACCACGCGAACGACGAGGTGCCCTCGACCACCCCCGTGGGAACGAAGACGGTCGCGCGGAAGCCGAGCAACTCGAGGATCGGGAGCGCGTTCTCGCCCACGTCCCGGAAGCCGTCGTCGAAGTTCAGGGCGATCGTCGGCGGTGCGGGCCGCTCCGACTCGAGCAGGTCGACGGCTTCGGCCAGTCCGACGGCGCGGAAGCCCTCGGCTGCGAGTACCTCCATCTGCTGCCGGAACTTCCGTGTCGAGACGGCGAGCGGATCGTCGTCGTCCGAGACCCGGTGGTAGAAGAGGACCCTGAGGCCGCTCGAATCGAGCCGGCCGCGCGACCGGACGAGCCACCAGGCCGAGCGCACACGCGTGACTCCGGCCTTGAGCGGCGCGGGCAGCGACGGGCCGATGCCTGGAGTGCCGGCCACGCTAGTCGCCGCCTTGCCGAACCCCGCTGGGGCGGAGCACGTCGCGTCCCCGCATGAGGCGGCGGCGCGCCGAGGCCGTGCCGTAGTAGACCGTCCGCGCGAGCCCCGACGTCTTCCCCCGGCGGCGGAGGTGGAGCCAGCTCGACCGCGCGGCGACGGCTGCGCGCCCCTTCGCGCTTCCCGGGAGGCCGAGCCCGAGGTGCAGGGGCTCGAAGCCGTCGGCGAGCTCGAGCTTGTGCCTCTCGGCCCCGCCGAGAAACTCCGCCTTGACCGCGCCTTCGGCGGCGGCAATCTCGATCGAGTCGAGCGCGTTGACCATTCCCGGCGAGCAGCGGCTGAATGCCGGATCGAAGCCAAGCCGGTGGAGGAACACGTGCCGCTCGAAAAGCAAGTACCAGGAGAAGGCCACCGCCCGCCCGTCGATCCTCATCAGGACGATGCGCGACGCGTCGAGCTCGGCGAGGCCGGGCATCACCGCCCGGGTGAACCGCTTCCCCGTCTCGGTCACGAATCCGGATCCATCCGGGCGGCCCCGCCAGCGGAGCGCGTGGAGCCGGAACGCTTCCTCGAGCACCGGCTCCAGCTCCTCGATCGTCCGCGCGGTGGTGACCTCGAGCTTGCCGAGCTCCGCGAGCTGGCGGCGCCGATGCTTGTGGTGGGCGCGCTTGCGGGAGTTTGTCTTCCGCCGGTAGACGGCGTCCCAGCCGTCCGAGAGGTCGAGCACGGGGGCCTCGATCCGCTCGAAGAGGTCCAGCCTCCGCGGCCCGTCCAGCGCGGCGAGCCACCCCTGGTCGGAGATGCCGAAGAGATCGACGTAGTCGTGCTCGGAAGCCATCACGCGGTCGGCGAGGCCTTCGACGAGGTCGCGCCCCTCCCCCGGGGCAACCAGCGCGTCCGCGAGGGCGGACTGGCGCGCTCCGACGAAGGTCCCGATCCTCAGGCCGCGGTGCGAGAACGTGATCAGCGGCAAGGCCCCGACGAGCTCTTCGCCGCGGAAGGCGGCCTCGACAGCGAGCCGGCACCCCGTTCCGTAGTGGCGCCACCACTCGACGACCCAGCAGTGGAGGAGGAACGGGCTCGGCCGCCGCATCGCCCTCACGAGGGCGTCCCAGGAGTCCCCCAACGCGAGGAGTCGGTCCTCCGAGGAGATCGTCTCGAACCTGAGCGGAGCCGGCTCCCGCGCAACGGCCGCTGCCTCGGAGACGCGAGCGCTCACGAATGGGTAATTACCCAGTAAGAGGCCGATGGGCGTCATCGCCACCAGCATCACGTCGCTCGGTTTCGCCACCGGGCTCGCCTGCGTCGGCCTGTTCGCGGCCGGGGAGGTCGGCTGCGCGTCCAGCGGCGGCCGCGCTCGACCGAGTCAGGGGCCGACGAGCACCACGAGCGTCGGCCTCACGCTGCGACCGGTCAGGCGCCCGCGTCCGCCGGCCCGCTACGCGGTTCCGCGCAACGCGCTCCGGGTCTCGTCGTCCTCGCAGCTGACCGCCGCGCTCTCGGACCAGCGCACCGAGACGATCGTCCTGGCCCCAGGCGTCTACGACAACCCGCGGCCGTTCGCCGACCGTGAGGGCGACCGGATCTACGCCGCCCGCCTCGGCCGCGCGGTCTTCAGAGCGGGGATCGCGCTCGGGGCCAACAACGGGCCGCCCGGGGCGCTGATCCGCGGGCTCACGTTCAGCGTCAGCGACCCGAAGAAGACCCTGCAAGGAGACGTCGTGCACGTGTGGGGCTCGGCAAGCGGCGCCTCCGTGCTGGACACGTTCATCGACGGCCACGGCGTCGTCGACGCGGGCCTCGTCGTCCATCAGCCCAACGGTTTCGTTGCGCGGCGCATCGTTGCGCTGCGGTTCCTGAGCTACGGGGTCGTCGTCGATCCGAACAACTTCAACTTCAAGACGAACGCGCCGTACTCGCTGCGAGACCTGAGGATCTCGCGCGTCAGCAGGCGCGTGCCCGGCTCGTCCAACGGGACGGCGGAGGCGTGCCTCTGGCTCGGCAGCCAGGGGACGGTGCAGCGGGTGAGCGTGCGGGACTGCGCGATCAGCGGGATCTGGACGGGGACCGCGATGAAGCGGTCGCGGATCCAGGACGCCACGATCGACCGGGCCCAGGTCGGGATCTACATCGAGCACTTCACGACCACGACGACCTTCGAGCGCCTGCGAGTCGGCCCGAGCGTCACGCGGGGGATCAACGCCGAGTGGGCGAACCCTGCGGCGGGCGGCAAGCCGGCCAGCACCGACAACGTCATCCAGGACGCGTACTTCCGGACCGGTCACGTGGGCGTCTACCTCGACAAGGGGACGACACGCACCACCGTCAGGCACTCCGTGTTCGTCGGTCAGGACTGGGCGGGAATCGGCGACTACCTGGGCGTCGCGAACCAGTACTACGACAACGACTTCGACGGCATCGCGGCGGGCGCAGTCCCGGTCTCGCACGACCACGATCCGGCGGGAAGGGCGAAGCGTTGACCGCCGTCGTCGTCACGGACGCCGAGGAACGCGCGGTGCTCGGCGCCTGCCGGGGCCTGACACGTGCCGGATACCGCGTCTGCGCGGTCGCCCACCGCCGGCCGGCGGCAACGCACTGGTCACGGTCGTGCGACGAGCGGGTGGTCCTGCCGGATCCCCGCCGAGGCCTCGAAGGCTTCGTCGAAGGGCTCGAGGCGCTGTTGCGAACCGGCCGGTACGACGTCCTGATCCCGGGAAGCGAGGCCGCGCTGCTCGCCGTCTCCCAGCACAGGAACCGCCTCGAGCGCTTTACGCGCCTCGGCCTACCATCGCAGGAGGCCGTACTGCGCAGCGTCGACAAGGTCACGCTGCACGAGGCCGCCGCCGGCGCGGGTCTTGCTCAGCCGCCGAGCAGGGCCTGCGCCGACCTACTGGCGGCCCAGGCGGCCGCGACGGAGCTCGGCTATCCGGTCGTGCTGAAGCCCGCCCAGTCGTTCCACCGAGTCAACGGCATGCTTCGGCAGCAGGGCGTGGTGGTCGTCCATGACGGGGACGCACTCGTCCGGGCCGCCAAGGAGCTCGCGCTCCCGTTCATCGTGCAGCGCTACGAGCGAGCGAGCTTCGTGTCGTGCACGGGCGTCTTCGCGGACGGCCGGCTGCTGGCGCTGACGACCTCGCGCGTGCTCCGCCTGTGGCCGCCCAACGCGGGCATGCACACCTTCTCGGAGACGGTGCAGGCGCCGAACGGGCTGACCGACCGGGTTCAAGACCTCCTGTCCGCAACGGGCTGGCAGGGGATCTTCCAGCTGCAGATGCTGGAGCTCGCGGACGGGCGGCTCTCGGTGATCGACCTCAACCCGCGCGTCTTCGCCTCGATCGCGCTGGACGACTACGCCGGTGCCAATCCCGCCGTCGTCTGGTGCGACTGGCTACTCGGCCGCGATCCTCCGCCGGTGGTCGCCCGGCCGGCGAGGCGGTATCGCTGGGAAGAAGGCGATCTCTGCCACTTCGCGTGGCAGCTCCGTCGCGGGCGGCTCCGGGCGGCTGTAGCCGCGGTCCTTCCTCGCCGCCGAGTCACGCACTCGTGGTTCCGCGTGACGGACCCGGGGCCAATCGTGGCGCGCGGGCTCGACCTCGCCTTCCGGACCCGGGGGACGGCATGAGCACCGGCACCGAGGCGCGACTGGAGTCCTTCGCGTCCACCGCCCAGTCCGCGGCGCACTTCGTCGCTCCGAGGAACCGCGTCAGCTGGGTCGTCCTCGGCGGACGCGCGCTGCTCGTCTGGCTGCCGGTGTTCTTCCTGCTCGCCCGGACCGCCCCGATGGCGCAGGCCGTGCTTGCGGCGTCGGCGGTCTCGGCGGTCTGGTTGCTGGGCCTCCGCACCGCCCTGGGCACGTACTTCACGCTCGGGCCGGCCGTGGCGGCGGCGACGGGAACGCTCACCGGGCTCGTCGCGGTGTCGGCCCTCGATCTCTGGGTACCGGACATCAACCTCGGAGCCGCCAAGCTGGCCGTGGCCGCCGCGGCAGTATTCGCGCTCACGGCCGCCTGGGAGCACGCGGTCCGAAGCATCGCCAAGCGCCGCGTGCTCGTGGTCGGCACGGGGGGGTGCGCGTCCGAGGTGCTTGCCGAGCTGAGACGGGACGACCGCGTCCCGTTCACGATGCTCGGCCTCGTCGGCGAGGGACCCGACGCGTCCGCCGAGGACGTGCCGCGCCTGGGCACCTTCGACGAGCTCCCGCAGATCGTGGAGGAGCACCGCCCCGACATCGTCATCCTGACCGACGAGCGCGTCAGCTCCTGGGCCGTGGACCCGCTCCTCGACCTCGCCCCGGTCGGGTTCCGCGTCGTGGGAGTCTCGCACTTCATCGAGCACGCGCTTGGCCGAGTCCCGCTGCGGCACATCACCCCCGCGTGGTTCATGAGCATGCTCCACCTGCGCCAGAAGCCGTACACACGGCTGGCGAAGCGCGTCTTCGACCTCGCCGTCTCGTCGCTCGGGCTCCTGCTAGTGGCGCCGCTGTTGCCGATCCTCGTGCTGCTCGTCAGGACGACGCCCGGGCCGATCGTCTACCGACAGACCCGCCTCGGCGAGGGCGGCCGCCACTTCACGATCTTCAAGTTCCGCACGATGCTGGTCGACGCCGAGGACAGCGGCTCGCCCCGCTTTGCGCAGGAGCACGACTCCCGGGTCACGCGGATCGGCCGCATCCTCCGGCAGACGCACCTCGACGAGCTGCCGCAGCTCTGGAACGTGCTGAAGGGCGAGATGTCCGTGGTCGGGCCGCGGCCGGAGCGGCCCGAGTTCGTCGACCTGCTGGAGCGCACGGTTCCGTTCTGGACCAGGCGGCTGCTTGTCAAGCCCGGCATCACCGGCTGGGCGCAGCTTCGGTGCGGCTACGCGTTCGACTCGGACAGCGCGGCGGAGAAGCTCTCCTATGACCTCTGGTACCTGCGAAACCGCGACGTCGTCGTCGATCTCGCAATCTGCGCCAAGACCATCACGGCGCTGCTGTTCCGGTCGGGCCGCTGACCTACAATCCAGGAACGATGGCGAGGAAGCGCGAGGAGATCCTCGAGCGCCACGAGAGCCGGCGGCGCATCTGGTTCCACGTCGAGGACATGGAGCTCAAGCGGCTGCACGTCAGCGAGACCGCGTTCCTGCTCTGGGTGCTCGCCGGGCTCGTACTCGTCTGGCTCGTCGTCGCCGTCGTGCTGCTGGCGCTCTAGCGGATGTAGACGAACGCGCTGCCGCCGAGCATCCGTCCGAAGTGCGCCTTCGCGAGCTCCCCGAACCCGGGCCAGACGTACCAGCGATAGACGCCGGCCCGCAGCCGGTAGCGGCGCCCGTGGTAGGTCCACCTCCGCGGAAGCTTCAGCGAGGTGCTCCTCGGCCACGCGCTGAAGATGCTCCCGTCCTTGACCAGCTGGACGTTGTAGTAGCTCGCGCCCTTGACCCGCACCCACTCGAGCTTGACCGGAGCGGAGACCCGGTCGCCCGGGGCCGGCCCGACCAGCGGTCCCGTGCCGGTGACCGCGACGGTCTTCGCCGCGGCGTTCCCGGCCGGGTCGTACGCGGTCACGGTGTACTGGTACTTCGCGCCGGGTCGCAGGCGCTTGTCCCGGAACGCGTGTCCCGTGCCGTGGTACACGACCTTCGCGGCGCCGCGTTTCCCCTGCGTACGCGCGACCTGCACGCTTTGCGTGTCGGCCGACGCGGTCCAGCTCAGCAGGACGTTCCGGTTGCCGTGCTTGACGGTGACGCTGGTGAGAGAGGGCGGCGTCTTGTCGATACTGATCGTCACGGGATCTTCGACGCGCGTCTGACCCCACCATGCGATGCAGTCGAGTTGTGTGGCTCCCTCGGCTGTGATGGTGACGGCGTCGCAGCCTTGCGTCTGAGTCGGCTGCGGGGCGAAGGTCCAGTACACCTGGACATTGCTGACGTACCAGCCGTTGGCGCCGGCAGTTCCGACGACGTGACGGTCGAACGTGATTGACGGGGCGGAAGGCTTGCTCGCCGCGCTCGAAGGCATGGCGAGGCTCGCCACAGCAACCACAAGAAGCATCAGGCGGCCGCTTGCCCTTAAGCCAGGCATGTCAAGGAATAATTACCCGTTTTCGAGCGTGTCAGGGTCGTTAGCCGGAATAGATGAACGAGCTGCCGCCGAGCAGCCGCCCATATCGCGCCTGCGCCAGCTTCCCGAAGCCCGGCCAGACGTACCAGCGGTAAGTCCCGGAGCGCAAGCGGTAGCGGTGCCCACGGTAGGTCCACCGGCGCGGGAGCTTGACCGAGGTGTTCGTCGGCCACGCACTGAAGATCCTCCCGTTTCGGATCAGCTGGACGTTGTAGTACGTCGCACCCTTGACCGGCAGCCACTGGAGCCTGACAGGACCGGTGACTCGGTCGCCCGGAGCTGGACCGATTAGCGGGCCTGTCCCGGTGACTTCGAGCGTCTTCGCCGCAGCGTTCGCCGCCTGGTCGAACGCCGTCACGGTGTACTGGTACTTCGCGCCGGGTCGCAGGCCCCTGTCCCCGAACGATTGCGCTGTGCCGCGGTAGACCATCGTGGCGGCGCCAATTGCGGGTCCCGAGCGGGTGACCTCCGTAACTTGGGTGCCCGGGGACACCGTCCAGCTCAGCAACACGCTCCGGTTGCCGTGCTTTGCGATCACAGGCCCCACGGAAGGCGGTGTCGAGTCGTACGAGAACGCGTACGCCGCTTGGCCGTCGTTGCCCGCTTTGTCTGTGCACGTGCCCGAGACCGATGCGTTGCCGTTGTCCGGACCGCTGTATGACGTCGAAGAACAGGCGGCGATGCCGGAGGTCGCGTCCGTCCCGACAAAGCTGAACGAGACCGGTCTGTTGTACCAGCCGTTTGCATCGGGTTGCCGACTTGGAACGCCGCGCACCGCGGGCGGTGTCGAGTCGTACGAGAACCCGACGGCCGCCCTGCCGACGTTTCCCGCGTTGTCGGTGCACGTGCCCGACACCGATGCGTTTCCGTTGTCCGGACCGCTGTAGGACGTCGAAGAACAGCTGGCGATGCCGGAGGTCGCGTCCGTCCCAACAAAGCTGAACGAGACCGGGCTGTTGTACCAGCCATTTGCGTCAGGCGGACGACCGGCATGGCCGGTCACTGTCGGCGCGGTCTTGTCGATACTGATCGTCACGGGATCTTCGAGGCGCGTCTGATCCCACCACGCGATGCAGTCGAGTTGTGTTGCGCCCTCGGCAGTGATGGTGACCGCGTCGCAGCCTTGCGTCTGAGTCGGCTGCGGGGCGAAGGTCCAGTAGACCTGGACGTTGCTTACGTACCAGCCATTGGCGCCGGCTGTTCCGACGACGTGACGGTCGAACGTGATTGACGGGGCGGAAGGCTTGCTCCCCGCGCTCGAAGACATAGCGAGAGCTACCAAACCCAACAGGAGAAACAACAGCCGGCGGCTTGCCGTTGTGACCCTTGGCACGACTCCTCCCCAGTCGTCGTCCTCAGAGGTCCCGTTCACCAAGTTAACTACCCGTCTTCCGAGGTGTCAATCCACACCAGAACTCGCCACGAAGCACCCGCGCCCTC
>Ga0126383_10003012_pt1 | contig 11058 bp, 29 predicted proteins | sample PanSoiMetPlot_35_FD_96882 | JGI IMG/M metagenome (GOLD analysis project Ga0126383, IMG submission 96882) | Tropical forest soil microbial communities from Panama - MetaG Plot_35 | ecosystem: Environmental > Terrestrial > Soil > Tropical forest > Bulk soil | place: Panama | collected 2016-02-17
CTTCAGTGTCGTCCCGGTTTCATCTTGAACGAACGCGCCCTGATAAACGTCCAGTGGATAATCTTCCATCGCTGCATTAACAGCATGATTCTTATCCATATTTTCCTTGCGGACTTTCTGCCAGATCTCGGCATCATCGAGCTTTGCGTGGCGCGCGCACTTAAACTCGAACTGTCCGTCAGTCCACTCATCATTGACTATGATGTGGCAGGGCGGATCAGCACAAGTATCTGGCGTCCAGCGTGTCGGCATCACTCAGTCCCCTTCTATTACCCGCGCCCGGACTTCCCGCAGTCGTACCTTGATAAACTTCGGATCAGTCTTGCCGTCGGCGTAGCATTCCATCACTGCCAGTTCCATTTCCCTGCGAATCTCCAAGGCCAATGGACTCCGAGTCTTAGTTGCTATGCCAACAGCCTCAGTTATCTTTGGATACAGTCTCTGTGCCAATGGCTTAAGCTCCTCAGGTAATCCACTCGGCAGTCCGCGCTCGGTCAACCATGCGTGACTGTAGGCTCGCTTCCAGAACTTCAACGATCGGCAGTCCGTGCGCGCGTAGTGAAGTGTGGCTTCGGCCTCGGCGTAGGTTTTGGCCTGCACGAGATGCGGCATCTCTGTAGCCCAGATCGCCCATGCCTTTGCCACATCTCCCGTATCGAGACACTCAAGCATGACTGCAGAGTGCCGAGCCATGACTAATCCAGGCTGATCGTGGTGCCAGTAGTCAATCGAGGCGTCACGCCCGAGCCAACGGTAATCGAGGGCGTTACCGTACCGCTCCACAGTATTGCTTGTGCACCCGTAGGTGGTGTGGCGTTAGACTTCGATGTGCTAAAGAAGGTCACCGTGCCCGAGCCGCCTGTGCCCGCAGGAAAGTCAATGTTGGCCGCAGGACTGACCACCCCGTTCGAGCTGGCTGTCCAACCGCCAGTATTCCGAGATACATTGATCCGAGTGTAGCTGGTGTACGTGGTTTCGCTCGTAGTGGCGTCACCAGCATCACCCGGATCAGCGGTGTGGAGTGCAATGCCGATGTTAGTCTGCGGTGTAGTCGCGGCGTTGTCTGCATAGTTAGCCCAGGCGACGGCCCGGAATACCAGATTCATTATTGCATCTTCTGTAGTGTTGGCAACGCTCATGATCTAGCTCCATTGCGGCACAGCCGCCTTAGTAAGTTACCCAGTCTCCAGGCGCCGCGGACGGACGAGAGGCATAGCCAGTCTGGGCTGCCGTGGAAATCTTGGCAATGACCGGCGTGAAAGGCCTGGACATACAGGCGTAGCGCCACTCGTCCGCCGCGTGATCTTCCGACTCTGTATCCACATCCTCGGGCTTAGCAGGGTCGTGCTGAAGCGCCGGGAGCGTTCTAATGCTCGCGCCACAAGTGGCGAAGCAGTAGATCATTGGAACATCACCAGAACCGATGAACCGGCTCCGAAGTTGGTCCCATCCGCCCATCGCACCCTTCTGTGGAACCCTGGAATTGTCCGCCTCGTGGAAAGTCCGCTGCTTTTTAGCCTGCAGAACCCTATTGATTCGCTCCGCGATCGAAGGACCGCCATCTTCCTTGAAACACGCAGGGTCTAGCACGGCGTAGCGAATCTTTTCATCGCCCTCGCGGGAATAAATTCCCTCTCCGACCGCCTCCGCGGTCATCTTGAGGCCGGTATTGGGAGTTTTGGCCGCCCCATACCACTCCCGATACCTGACAAGGGCGCCTCGGGGCAGAACGCGGCCCTTGACACGGAAATCCTCACTAATTACAGCCCACCATCCCACTGAGAATGGCTTTGCCGAGCCCCAGTCCATCGACCTGAACCTTGGCCAGTCGAGTGGGACGGGAAAAGGATCTACCACATGCTTGTCGTAGCGCCAGCAGTCAAAATAGGCACCTTCGATCACCGACCAGTCCCCTTCGAGCCACGCTCGGACCATCGTATCGGACGAGAGGCCTTTCAGCCGCTGGGCGTAGGTCGGATCCGACGCGAGTAGGATCGCGTTGTCGCGCAGTCGGGCTGGGATAAACATTCTTCGCGATTGAGTCACTGGATCTTCAATCGGAGTAAATCCACCTGGAGCTGGATCAACGAAATAGGCCTTGACCCAATGATGTCCCACTCCTCCAGGGTTGGCGGCAGACCTAATTCGCTTCGTTGGGACCGAGTGAGCGCTACGTAGTCGTGCCCGGAGGAATCTATAACCGTAGTCGGTGGGCCACTGAGTGAGTTCGTCCCACCCGAGCCAGGTATATTGGTGGCCTTGATAGCGTGTGGCATCGTTGTCCCTCTCAATGTAGCGCATGCGCAGGGACGCCCCATTAGGCCACTTCCAAGTTTTGGCCTGCTCGTGCCACGAAGCCCCTGTCTGGGGATAGATCTCCCTCGATCGGCGGATAAGGTCCTCAAGTTCATTGTACGTGCGGCGGAAGAGGGCGCCCTGCCAATGTAATCCGTATCGTGGTACGTCCTGCAGGAAGTCCCCGAGGAGGAAATCGGACTTGCCCCCTCCCGCCGCGCCCCCGTAGAAGAGTTCGTCGCACCAGTCGGCCATTATGGCCTCGGTCTGCGGACCTGGCTGTGGAGCCCACGCTGGCGACGAGTCACTCGCCATTACTTCTTTCTCCTCTCCGCGGGTTTGTTCTGGAGCCCGGGGCTGCCCTTGATAATTATCTTGAAGAGGCGATCATCGGTGTGTGCCTCTGTGCGCAGTCGCAAGAGCTTGATTGAGCTAGAGAAGTTCACGCCGACGTTGATGGCGCCTCCAGGGTTAGCGGTTACGAACAAGTCACTGCCGTCATAGTGAAAATACTCGTGCCATTCAGTCCCGTCGAACGAGACTAGGAAGTAGACTTTGCCAGCCCAATTGTCGGGCATGATAAGGCACTCGACCGTGCCGTCGCTGCTCCCGAATGTGCAGTCAACCGTGTCGGATAGTGTTTCTTGGGCCTTGATGACTGCTGGGACCGAGATAAAGTCAGACACGCGGACCTCCTTAGCTGCCCTTGTATCCACCAGAGCGGAGCTTGGCGAGAACTGCGCCCGCCACGCGCTCGCCCGCCTCTTTGGACCCGTAGCGCTTTGCTGCGCTCGCCGCGATCTTAGAGAAGTTCTTGCCGGGCTTGCCTATGTCTTTGCCAGCGCGTGCGGCCTTCGCGGAATAGCTTGGGTTGGACTTGCTTGCCATCTGTGGCCTCCTTAGTTGAGTTTCCTTGGCGCGGGGAGCGCCGGTACATCGGACATGTCTGAGGGGGACTTTAGTTCGTCGCGCCTTCGGCGTTCCCAGTCCTCGAAGGACTCGCGGGGCGGGCGGTCTATGAGGTCGCGCCCCATCTTGACGTTGACGTTGACATTCTGGTTCGGGCCGCGGCCCGTGCGGTCGGCGAAGGCCTTGACCACGTCGAGGAGCATCGGGACTGAGAAGTCCTCGGGCGAGTCGTGGAGTCGCTCGTGGAGCATCTCGATCGCGTCGAGCGAGAGATCGTTCATGCGCTCGGACAAGTCGGCGAAGATGGACCTGGCTTCGGCCTGGTATTCGGCCACGAGGGCCTGGAAGGCCGGGTCGTTCTGGAGGATGGAAATGCGCGAGTTGGAATAGCCTGTGACTAGGGCTGCCTGGGCGGGTCTCATGCCACTCGCCAAGCACCGGGCGAGTGAATGATGGCTCGCATGGATTCGCCTGAGTGAAGCTGGAACTGTGGATCGTGGGGCGGAGAGGGCCGCGATGTCCGCTCGGGTGAGGTCCCGGGCGTACTCGATGTGGGGCGGGGACTTGGGAGGGCGTCCGGGGCCCCTTGGGCCGAGGTCAAGTTCGTCGAGGATGTCGTCATCAGGCATGGGTATTGCCCTATACCAGTTTGGTGCTTGTCGCGCCCCGATCTTCGTGCGCGTAGTGTCGCTCCGGGCTTTGCCCGTGTCAAGAAGTTTTTGATATGGCTGTTTGATTAACCCAGGTTATAGCCAGACCAAGTCCTACGGGGCTCCGCCCCGGGGCTCCGCCCCACTCGCCCCTCTGTATGGTCGGCAAGCCAAGAAAAACTGGCGAGGTTGATGCGCCCCCTAAGAAAATTAGCTTTTTGGACCCCGGGGCCTAATTAAATTGCTATAACCTGCCATAAGCGCAGTTATTGCCATGCGTCCACAGCATTGCGCGTGGAGCATAACTCATTTGTTATAGTCCCATAATATTTTTTATGTTCGCAGTATGCGACCGAATGTCGCACCCTAGTCGGTCGATTTTTGTTGCACACTAGTCCCATTGGTGTATGATGCAACTACGGTCGATCAATCGATCGCGGGACTCGGGGCCCAATCCCCGGTGGAGTCACGAAAATGGAATACGTCTATCATTGCAAAAAGAACGGCCGGGACTATGTGTATTCGACGAAAGTCGAATTCCCGTTGGCGCAGGACGCATACGCGTGGCGCCGTGGAGTCCGGGAGTATGCGGACAATTACCACGCGAGTGTCACGAAGTCCGGGGCGAACGCGTGGAAGGGCACGGACGCCGAGTTTGAAGCGGAAATTTCCAAACTCTGCGACGAGGCCAAAGCCCGGTTCGACATCGGCGATGTCCCGACCGAGCGCGGGACGGCCAGTCCCGAAACGGTCGCCGCGCGAAAGTTGGCCGCGACGATCATGGGAGTTGACGCCGACACGAAGGCGGCCATCGAGAAGTTGTTGGCCAAATCCAAGAAGGCGGCGTGAAGTGCATGGGGCCCGAAAGGGCCCCATTTTTTTTTGTCCACTTTTGACAAAACTGCGGCCTGCGGACGAAGTTCGCTTTTAATCCTAGATTGTCCTGTGTGGTAATCTACCTTTTACTCATTGCCTGATTGTAATCCCCAAATGCCCGATGGATACGGCTCAATCGGTTTCCGATAGGGCAATACGCAAGCCTTGGGATTAATGTCCGCGAGTGTGGGAATATAGTCTTAAGTTTTTTTTTATTTTTTTTTTTTTAAAGAAGGAAGCTAAGAGGAGGGCGAAGGACCCGATTACCGCCGCGACAATCCGCCGCAGGAGCCATACCTAACGGCGTTTCGTTTCGTAAAATCAGGCGATGAGTAAAACAATAGATTCACACACAGTAAAACATAGGCCGAGCAGCAATACCGCCCCGGGGAGCAAGATCCCTACAAAATAAATTCCCAGGACCATCCAGTAAGTCATAATTCCGCCACAATCGTGTGCGATCATGCGGGCGTAGGGCAATTCCGCCCAGGAGTCACACCAATGAAACCTAAAACCTCATTCGAGGACTGGCACATCCAGTATAATCGCGCACTTGGCACGATCTGCGGCATGTGCAGTGATGACCTCGACGACATGCCCTCTCGCCGATGGTACGAGGAGGGCGTCACTCCACTCACCGCCGCCAAGCGCACAGTCAAGTGGGCGCGCCGCGGCTATCGCCCAGACTTCGCGGACTGACCGCCATGAGTAACGCCCTCGCATTCATCCTCATGGCCACAGTCCTAGCCATGCTCATCGCGGACCTCCTGATAATGGGGAGGTCCCGATGACCCTCGACGAACTCCGCGCCAAGTACGGGCGGCGGACAATCAGCATTGTCCTCCTCGATCTAGCCGCCCGGGCCAAAGTCACAGGCAACTATCTGCAGGAGATCCACGACATCGCCTCGGACCTCGAGTCAGTCCTGACGCCCGGGGGCACTGCACCAAATTGGCTACACAACAGGAGTCACACCAATGGAAGCTAACTTTCACCTACGCAAGGGCCACAAAGTTCGCGTGGCCCAAACGCGCCCAGACGTCAGCTGGTTCGTCCTCGAAATCGGCTTCGAGGAATACGGCGATTTCACAGTCCTCGACGAAATCACCTTCTTTTGCCGGGACCAAGTCCAACTCGCCCAAGTCAAATCCCTGTTCGTCCCGGAAGCTACAATCGAAGAGGAGATCGAGTCATGACCGGATGGAACCTCCCGCCCGGGTGCCGCGTCAGCGACATCCCTGGCAACACCGCCGAGGACCTCGAGGCCGAGGCCTTCGTGGACGCCTTCGACGCGATCCTGCAGGATTGCAGGATCAAACTCCCCGACGACAAGTTCGAGCGCCTTGTCGAGGCCATGCACAATCTCGTGGCGCGGGCCTACCAGCACGGCTACCAGGAAGCCCAGGCCGACGAGGCCCAATACCAGGCCTGGCGATATGACGAGGAACAAGGACTAGACAAATGACCTGGATATATCGAAAGCTGCCTCAGGGCAACGACAATTACCTGTACACCGTGGGCTACTACTACGTCCCACCCAGGGACAATCGTCCTACCTGGTTCTCGGACGAGGACTTCTCCAGCATCGAAAAGGCGCGCCAGCGAGTCAATTACCTCAACGGCGGGCGCGGCCTTTTGGAGGGCGTATGAGCGACATCGGCGAGTCCAATCAACGCCAGTCCGATTTCTACTGGGGTTGGGAAGACGCAAAGGCGGGGCGCGAGCCCCGCCAAGGCGCAAGCGAGGCCTATCTCCGAGGCTACCGCGCGGCGAAGCCATCTCGTTGGCCCTGGAAGCCCGAGGGCGTCCAATGAACGGCTACACCCTCTACCTCCTCCACTTCGCGCCCCGCTACAAGCACGCGGGGCATTACCTCGGAGTCACACGGGGCGGCCGAAGTGTCGCCCTCCGATGGATCGAGCACAACGAAGGACGCGGCGCGAAGCTCACTCGCTATGCGCGCCGCGCAGGCTGCCAGTTAATTCTGGCCCGCATCTGGACCAATGCTCAGTTCGCGAGCGAGCGCAAACTCAAGGGCCGAAGCCTCGCTCCACTGTGCCCTATCTGCGCGAGGAACGCAAAATGACTAAGAGAACCTATCGATACGAGGTCTGGGGATTTGGTGAGTTCCCAGAGGATATGCTGCGCTACGATCGCGCTAAGATCGTGGACCAGCGCGAACGCGAGCCTGCCAAGGACGGGCGGAAGCGCTACATCTACACCATCGAGGGCGAGACTAAGCCCACAGTAGGCAGGTGGCAGAGCTTCTTATGGGCAGTTAACGAGGCGCCCAAATGAGCATTCAGTGGACCAAACGCGAGGGCGGCATCCAGGCCGACGTCCCCAATCTGGGTCTCGTTGAGATATTCAAAGGCATCGAAAGTAACTCTGGCTATACAGTTCTCATCAACCAGAAAATCGCGTGGTCCGAGTATCGAGGATCACTCGATCAGGTCAAGCGCTACGTGGCGGACGATCTCCGCAAATGGAGCTACATCAACTCCTTCACGAGGTACTAGCATGAGCCCGCTCGATTATCCACTTCCCAAGCACGCCGCGTACATCTGGACCAACGGCGATAGGATTATCGTAACATTCCCTGGATACGAGGGACACGACTCCCGCAGGTTTAACTCTGTAACTCTCCGCCCCGACGATCCTGCAGCCCTGAAAACGCTCTGGGCAATCCTTCAGTCCCGCGCGAACGCGTCCGAGGGCGAACGCAAGATCGGTGGCGCAGCCACGCCCACTCGTGGCATGGTCGAGGAGATGATGAAACGCTATCGAGCGAAGCCAAAGCCCCAGAAATCGGAGCCTTCACCCGAGGCAATGGCCAAGGCCGAAAAGATCCTCAAGGAGCTAGGATTGCTATGACAGCCCGCGCCCGGAAAGACCTGGAGGTCCTTGGCCTCCAATCCCAGCCGCCAAAGCCCTATTTCGAGATAGACTTCGGGGACTGGATCGAAATCCGCGCCGAGGACCTCAGCCACAGGCCCCGTCAGCTGCCCCGCATCAGCGAGGCGCGCCCAGTCTTTTACTGGATCGAGTACGATCGCGAGAATGATGACTGGGCAGTTATGCAATACACTATCAACGGCGAGGACGCCATAGCACACCTCGACACGGCCTTCAGGGCTCGCGAATATATGCTTCGATTACGCAAAGAGGATAAAATCCGACGGGCTTGGGTCACGAGACAAACTCCCAATCCCGAGCTTCGCCCCATCTACGGGCCGCCCTATCGCTGCTACTGCGGCGCTAAGTTCGACACGTTCGAGGAAATCCGCGACCACCGACACTAGGCCCGGAGGGCCATCATGAGCACCAAGGACGAAATCGACAAACTCAAAGACATCGCAGGCGAAGCCGCCTTCATCGCCGGAGGCGAAACCGCTTTCAAAGTATTCCTCGGCACCGTTGTAGCAAATGAGTTTGGTCGCCAGGAGACCATCTATGCCTGCGTCAAACTTCTGCGCGAGGCGTTTCGCAGCGCCTCTCCTGAGACGCGCACCCGGCTAGCTAAAGGCGTGGGCGATTACTTGGCAGCCCCAGAGGGCCAAGAAGATGACTGAGAAAGGCTCTTTACTCCCCAATAACTCGGGCTGGCGATGCAAAGACTGTGGCAAGATCGTCCTGGGCGATCACAGGGCCAAAAACCCAATGGCCAGGAATCGCCTATGCGCGGACTGCGTAGAGCGCCGACGCGCCGAGAAGCGAGGCTATGCCTACACCTACCAGCGAGATCGAACATGAAACTAGGATCAGTTAATACCTGCCCTGAATGCGGGAACAAGAACGACTCTGGCTTGGGTATTGAGCATGAAGCTCTCATCCCCAGAGAGGGCGACGCCAGCATCTGTATAGTTTGCGGCCACGTCATGATCTTCAAAGCCGACGGGGCTCTTCGAGAGCCCTCCGAGGACGAGCTAATCGAAATCATGCGCAGTAAGACAGTCCGCGAGATGATGGCTGCACTGGCAGTTATTAGGCGCGATCGACCGTCATAATTTCGCCACAATGTTGTGTCATCATAGTCTGTTTCAACCAAGGAGTCACAGCCATGCTACGATACGTCGAAGTTGATACCGACTTCTTCGATCGGCCTGTCGCCGACGAAGTCAAGACCATCCAAAGGTTCCCCATCGTTTCGGTCGGCCGCTACCACGGCAACGTAGTTATCACATTCTGCGTTGACGACGAGACCCGCGAGTATCACGTCATCGAGACGGGCTCGGTATTCTATCAGGGCCAATCCCTATGACCAAGCTTCTCCACGTCGCGTTCATAGTGCGCGATACATACCTCCATCAAGTCCTCACGGCGGTCGAGCCTTTCAAGCCCGCTAATCTCGAAGTCCGGGCTATCCTCGCGAACATTACTTCTCCCCGGGGCCCCATTTCCAGGAAGAAGGCCCGAGGCGCAGCCAAAGCTGCAGTCATTCAACATCTCCTCACCGGCAAGAAGATCAGCGTCGTGGGCTTCGCTCAGGCCACCGGGCTCGGCCAGAAGGCCATCAGCTCCCAAGTCCATCGCATGTTCAAGGACAAGACTGTTCGGCGCGTAACTCCTGGCGTATACGTAGCAACCCCAAAGCTAAAGGAGTCACTCAAGAATGAAAATCTATAAATCCTACTCGTTCCGGGACAAAGATCCTGTGATTGATCGCCTGCGGACGATCATGAAGGACGAGGATGCCTCGTATGCTGACGTCCACGTAGCAAGCGGAGTCAGCTTGACAACCCTGTATAACTGGTTCGACGGGCCAACTCAGCGCCCCTCGCACGCTTGCGTAGCTGCCGTGGCGGGAGCCCTCGGCTACTCATTCGCATTGGTTAAGGGCTCCAAGGTTATCCAACTTCACAAGCACCGACGGAGGGCACAGTGAATAACGACAGGCGAAAGAAACTAACCTCGGCAATTACCAAACTCGACAATGTCAAGGCCGAGATCGAGGCACTCAAGGATACTGCCGCGGACGCACTCAACGACGTCAAGTCGGCGATCGAGGAGATCAAGGACGAGGAACAAGAAGCCTTCGATAATTCGCCAGAGGGCCTCCAATCCTCATCGAAGGGCGAAGCCATGGAGAATGCCATAAGTAACATGGACGAAGCCATTGACGCTATCGACAATGCTATCGGCAGCATCGAGTCCGCGAGCGAATAATGGCCTATCATCCATTGCCCCGACCCAAGCCCTTGCCGCGCATCTACGGCATCAGGGCCATACGCGACGCGCAATCAGTCTTTGGCCCCGGATTCGCCTGGATGCGCCACAAGGGCAATATCGTGATCTTCTCGGACTACGATGAGGCCCGTCAGTACGCAAAGCGATTAATGGACCAAATACGCTCGCCACACCTCCACTATGAGGTCGCGGAGTTCGAATGAGTCCGTACCTCATCACAAAAGTTTTCCCGACGCTCCTGATCACACTCGATCTCGCAGCGTCGGGCGCGTACTTGTGGTACGGGGACTGGCGTCGAACCTTGTATTGGTTCGCGGCTGCAGTCCTCACGTTCACCGTCACATACTAGGAGTCACTAATGCCACATGAACCTGAATACGTAGCCTCCGAAGAGGCTGCCATAATAACGAAGAATGGACTACAGAATATGGATCTTCTAATCCCAGATGTTGAACCAATTCCTGAACTTGTTCAGTATCTAATGGCATGTCACTTCCGCTACTTTCTGGATAAAGAGTTCGTGCGCGAACAACTAGCGTGGTTGAAAACCCTATTCAAGGAGTAACTACATGTGGAAGTCAACTATGAACGCGCCTCTATCCGAGGCGGAAACAGCCCGCATAATCTTCGCGTGGCGCATGCTCCGAGACAAAGTCAAGGAGATCACCGAAGCGCCGCCCGACCCGGTCGAGATGATTACTACGTTATGTGAGGTCATCGGGCGCTGCCACGACACGCAGATGATAATCTATGAGTGTTGGCGCGGCGCGAACAAACGAGCATTCCCGACCACAGGGCTCGCCAAGAAGCGAGTCGCCGCGCACTCCGCGTTGGCGGACCTTGCCGCGCTCGGCATATCAATGGCTGATCTGACCGAGGCCCTCAAGGACAATGAAACCAAAGCTCAGATCGACGCGCTTCTTGCGGGGAAATCCAATGAGTAGTAAATACACCCTCGACATCTTCGAGAACAACATCTACGTCAAGACCCTCGAAGCCACGGACGAGCAAGAACTTATCATCGACTATGCTCTCGGCCTCATGGCCGGTCAAACCAAAAACCTCCTTATCAATGCGCTCGCGGGCGCGGCCAAGACCTCGACACTCCGGTTCCTGTGCAAGTATCTCAGCATCGAGCCCA
>Ga0126383_10003014_pt1 | contig 11054 bp, 10 predicted proteins | sample PanSoiMetPlot_35_FD_96882 | JGI IMG/M metagenome (GOLD analysis project Ga0126383, IMG submission 96882) | Tropical forest soil microbial communities from Panama - MetaG Plot_35 | ecosystem: Environmental > Terrestrial > Soil > Tropical forest > Bulk soil | place: Panama | collected 2016-02-17
GCAGGGGTGGCAGCATGAAAGAGCACGAGGCCTCCCGACGACGATTCTCTTGGTCGAGACAGTCGTCTCAGAGGCCTCGTCGCACGTCAAGGTCCCGCAAACCCGGTTAACTTACCGGCGTTGCGCCAAGGCGCACGCCCACGGCAGCCTGCCCTCCGCCGGAGGATCGGCGCGGTCATCGCTGACCATCCCCAGCAAGGTACGCAGGTCTTTTTCGCTGACTGTCACCGGAGCGACCATGAAACGCGCCTTCCCCCCGGGCGCTTAACCCACGCTACCCCCCGCTCCGGCCGCCTCGCATATGCAGAACGTCAGATGGTGGCCGCGGCGAGGGCCTGCACACACTGGCGGCTAACCAGATCCGCCGCACGAAGGACACCGCCCGCACACGCTGACGGACCCACCGCAACCCATCACCGGGGGCGTCATGACCCGCATCCACCGCATTGCCGTCATACTGGCCGGGCCCGCCGCTATCGTCCTAGCCTTCGGCGCAGCCGAGCCCGCCCTCGCCGCGCATGTCTCCCCATCCCGGGGGGACGCTCTGCAGGTAGGCCGCGCCCGGCTCCAAGAATGCCCATCAGCCGTCACCGTCCAGCTACGCATCGGCGAGGCCTGGGAACACCGCCGTAAGTTCGGCGGCCCGGGCCCTGCGGTTGGTGGCTGGCGCGTGGTCAACAAGACCCGCCGCTCCAGCGTCAGCACGATGCCGTGCACCCCTCAGGCTGGCAGACAGTCCTGATCGCGCCCGAGCGCTCTGGTGACCTGCCGGCTCACCCCGGGCCGTCCCATCCCAGCACAGGCTTCCAGGTGCCGATGTCCTGCTGGCAAGCGCAATCACGAGGACACCTGCTGTCCGGGCCGCCGCTTCATTCGCTACGGTGAGGCCATGCGGGCCATCACCGTGATCCCCGGGCAGCAGGGTTCGGTGGAGCTCACCGACATGCCGGAGCCACCCCTGGGCGACGGGCCCATCCTCGTCGAGACTCGGGCGGTCGGCATCTGCGGCACGGACGTGGAGATCATCAACGGTGAGTACGGGTGGGCGCCCCCCGGTCAGGAACGCCTGATCCTCGGCCACGAATCCCTGGGCCAGGTGATCGAGTCACCCCAGGGGACCGGATTCAGCGCCGGGGACCTGGCCGTTGGCATCGTGCGCCGTCCCGATCCCGTTCCGTGCCCTGCGTGCGCCGCGGGGGACTGGGACATGTGCACCAACGGCAGCTACACCGAGCGAGGCATCAAGTCCCGCCACGGTTACGCCAGCGAGCGGTACCGCATCCACCCCGAATACCTGGTCGCGGTGGACCCCGCCCTCGGCACCCTTGGGGTGCTGCTCGAACCGGCTACCGTCGTCGCCAAGGCCTGGGACCACATCGAGAAGATCGGCAGCCGGACCACATGGGCACCGAAGAACGTGCTGATCACTGGCGCCGGGCCGATCGGGCTGCTGGCCGCGCTGCTGTCCACCCAGCGCGGCTACGACACCTACGTGCTTGACCTGGTCACCGAGGGTCGCAAGCCAGATATGGTGCGACGGCTCGGGGCAACCTACGCCCATGTCGGGGACCTCGGCGACGCGGCCGCCGAAGCCGACATCGTGATCGAATGCACCGGTTTCGTGCAGATGCTGCTCGAGGTGGGCCCGCGGCACGTCCGGCAACGGATCATCTGCCTCACCGGCGTTTCCCCAGCCGGAGCGGAGGCCCGTGTCGACCCAGGGCTCATGAACCGCAACATGGTCCTGCAAAACTCGGTGATGTTCGGCTCGGTCAACGCCAACCGGAATCACTACCAGCTCGCCGCCAACGCCCTAGCCCGGGCCGATCCGGGCTGGCTCGCCGCGCTCATCACCCGCGAGGTGCCGCTTGGCCAATGGGCCGACGCCTACGCCCGCAGACCCGATGACATCAAGACCGTCCTGGACTTCACTGCCTGACCGGCCGGTAACTTGGCATCACTCGGCGGAACGCTCTCCGCATCTGCTCGATCCAGCACCGCCGCGACCAGGTCTAGCAAGGGCCCGGCGAGGTCGCGCTCGGCGACCATGACCACCTGGTCATCGACCTGAATGTGGCAGATGGCCCCGCCGGGGAACGGCCGGTACGGCGGCGGGTTCGCCAGGGCACGCGAGGCGAGTTCGCCCCACGGGACGTCACCGGTGTCCCCGGCGGGGTCCACCGTGCGGCTGACCACCGTGCCGCTTCCCCAGATATGGGTCACTACCACCCTCATGCAGCCAGTTTCCCCAGCTCCACTGGTCGCCAACCAGCACCGGCAGCGATCGCGGCAAGACCCGGTCATGACGACAGCCTCAGGTGAGGGTGTGCTGTGCCGTGACTATCCGGTCGGCTATCCACTAGCGGGTCACGACTATCGGCTCTGATGGATGCGCGCTTAAACGCACCGGACCTAGCGTGATCGTCATGGACGAAATTCCCGGCAGCCGTGCCCGCCATTGCCCATGAATAACTTCGTGGCTCTTTCCTGCACAAGGCCGGCGCGTCCATATGTACGGCACATTATCCCGTCTGGCCAACCCGGTCGGACGCGCGGAAACGACTCGGCAGAAATGAGGTAGCAACGATGATTAGGCCTGTTGGCCCGCTGCGGGCACTGGGTCGCTGGGGGAGGCCGCTGGCGGTGGTGGCGGTTGCCGCCGCGGCGGTCGCGGTCGCCGCGTGCGGCACTTACCCCGGTGGCAGAGCGGCGCTGTACCAGCCGGCGCCATCCAGCGCCCCGGCTGGCGGCGCGGGCGCTGCCGGTAGCAGTGCGCTGACGCTACGGCACACCGCGCTGGGCACGATCCTGACCACCGGCAAGGGCTTCACCGTGTACGCGTTCCAAGCCGACAAGGGCACGACGTCCGCCTGCACCGGGGCGTGCGCGGCGGCGTGGCCGCCGGTGACCGCCAGCGGCGGCCGCGTCATGGTGGCCGGTGGCGCCTCGATGTCGCTGGTCGCGGAAACCACCCGGGACGGCGGTGCGCACCAGCTCACCTACGCGGGGCACCCGCTGTACACCTACATCGGTGACTCCGGCCCCGGCGTCACCAGCGGGCAGGGCTCCGAGGCGTTCGGGGCCCGCTGGGACGTGCTGAACCCGATCGGTCACGAGGTCACCGGTGGCTAGCCCTACGGCATAACCTTTAGCGCGGCGTCTTGTTGCGCAGGAAGCACGCGAGCGAGCTGGTTACGCGAGCTGATGCCGAGCTTGACGAAGACCTTCCGCAGGTGGTAGGCGACGGTGGCGCGGCTGATGAACAGCTGCGCGGCGATCTGCGGGTTTGAGGCGCCAGAGCCGGCGAGGCGGGCGATCAGCGCCTCTTGCGCGGTCAACGCCTCCCGGGTATCGACAGTACTGGCGCGGGCGTGCCCGCCGGTCGCGCGCAACTCGATCCGCGCCCGGTTGGCGAAGGCCCCAGCACCGATCAGATCGAAGAACTCGAACGCGCGGCCAAGTTGCTCGCGGGCGTCATGCCGGCGCCGCTGGCGGCGCAGCCACTCGCCGTACAGCAGCCGGGCGCGGGCGAGATCCAGGCACAGCCGCGCGCGGCCGAGGCGGTCGATGGCCTCGCGGTAGAGGTTCTCGGCCGCCTCGCCATCGCAGACGAGTGCCCGCGAACGGGCCTCGATGCCCAGCGCCCAGTCGGTCCCGCTGGCGCGGGTCGTTTCCGCGAGCCGCTGCAGTGCGCCGACTGCGCGCTCACGCATTCCGCTGCGGGCCGCCGCCTCGATGTGCTCGACCACCGCCCAGTTGCCGAACCACAACGCGGGCGAGTTGCCGGTCGTCTGCGGCGCCGCGGCCAGCGCCTCCTGGTACCGGCCGAGGCTGTTGTACAGCACCGCGGTCGCCCATCGGACGTAGCTCAGCCCTTCGCCCTCGCCCTCGCTCTCCCCGTTCTTGGTGCCGGCCTCGATCAGCTCCAAGACCTCGGTTTCCTGGCCCCGCATCGCTGCCAGCGCCAGGGGGCCGTAGGGCGCGCTGCTGAGCTCGGTCGCCTCGGTTACCGATTCCGCCTCCGCGGCCATCGATGCCGCCGCGGTGAACTCCCCGGCGAGGAGGTGAACGCCGACGCGCATGCTAAAGGCAGGCGGGAGCGCAATGGGAGCGCTGCTGTCACGGGCGAGCTTCACCTGGCGGGCAGACAACGCGTCCCAGCCCTCGTAGTCCCACAACGTTGCGACGGCATGGCAGGCCACCCACAGCCAGCGGAGCCCTTCCTCCCGGGACAGGTCCGCGCCGCGGAAGGCGTTCACCGCGTGCTTGAGCGCCGGCGCTCCCGCTTCGTGGCCCGCTGAGATCAACAGCGCCAGGCCATCGAGCAGCAGATCGGGCGGGCGGGGCGGCCGCGGCGGCGGGGGGGCTGCACGTGCCGCCTCGGCCACCCCGCGCATACCGCCGGCAAGGGCCAGGTGGCCAGCGAACAGCGACGCGGCGAGCGCGTCCAGGTAGGTATCGCGTGCCAGCCGGACGTCGAACTGCTCAAACTGGCGGGCCGCCGTCAGCAGGAGCAGGGGTGCGTCGTTGCCGCGGCTGTCGGTAAACGCGATCTGCTCGCGCAGTGCGATCTGCCCGCGCAGCAGGTCCGCCTGGGCACGCTGGAACTTCTCCGGCGGCGCGGCCTGTGCGCTGGCCAGCAGCCGTAGCGCCGCATCAAACGCCCCGGCTTGATATTTCGCCTGCGCGGCGGCCATCGCCCGCTCCGCCTGCCGCGATGGGTCGGGTGTCAGCGCGGCGGCGCGCTCGAGAAAGGAGGCCGCCGCGGCCGGGCCGCCGCGCGCCTGTGCACGTCCGGCCGAGCGCTCCAGTTCCCCGGCGACATCCTCATCTGGCCCCAGCGCCGCCTGGGCGCGGTGCCAGGCACGGCGATCCGGGTCCGATTCTGGGTCGGTCGCCTCGGCCAGTGCCCGGTGCGCGCTGCGGCGCTCCTGCGGCGAGGCGGCCCGGTACACCGCCGAACGCACCAGCGGATGGCGGAAGGTCACCCGTTCCCCGATCCTCAGCAGCCCGTCGGCTTCCGCGGCGGCCGCCGCCTCCAGCCCGATCCCCAACAGCCCGGCCGCCCGCCACACCAGCAACGGCTCGCCTGCTGGCTCTGCCGCAGCGACCAGCAACAGCCGCTGGGTGGCTGCCGGGAGAGCCTCGAGCCGCCGCCGGAAGCTGTCTTCGACCCGCCCCGGCAGCCCCGGCACGTCCACCCGGAAGCCGAACCCGGGGGCCAGCTCGGTGATCGGCAACCCCCGCGGCAGCTCCAGCAACGCCAGCGGGTTACCCCGCGTCTCGGCCACAATCCGGTCTCGTACTCGCTCATCCAGCGGCCCCCTGACCACCGAGCCGAGCAGTTCCCGCGCGTCACCATCACCAAGACCCTCGACCAGCAGCTCCGGCAGCCTGGTGAACTCCTCGATCGGCTCGCGCGTCGCGACCACCAGCGCGACCGGCTCTGCCAATAGCCGACGTGCCACAAACCCGAGCGCCTGCACCGATGCCCGGTCCAACCACTGCGCATCGTCAATCATGCACAACAACGGCCGCTGCTCAGCCACCTCGGACAGCAGGTTCAATGCGGCCAGCCCCACCAGGAACCGGTCGGGTGCTTGTCCCGCCCGCAAGCCGAACGCCACGCCGAGCGCATCACGCTGGGGACCCGGCAGGCGCTCCAGCCGGTCCAGAATCGGCGCGCACAACTGCTGCAGGCCGGCGTACGCAAGCTCCATCTCCGACTCGACACCGGATACCCGCACAATCCGCAAGCCGGTCGCCAAATCGCTGGCGTAATCCAGCAGCGCGGTCTTCCCGACCCCCGGCTCCCCGCGCACCACAAGCACCCCGCTCTGCCCAGCCCGCACCGCATCGAGCAGGTGGGCGAGCGCCGCGCGTTCCGCGAGACGATCCAGCAGCATCATAGGGCCCTAGGTGGTGCCAGCGCGGATAGCGCGCCACTGCGGCCTTTACGCTACCGGCCCCGAGCTCACGGCGCTAGCGGCCGACAGCCGGTAGGACAGCCGTAGCAACCGTGGCCGACTGCGTGCCCGGGCGGCCTGTGCCTGATCGCGCGAGCGATGGCGTGGCGTTCGCCAGCGTTCCGCTGGGCCGGTCGTGGCTACTGCCCGGCGTCGCTGTCCTCTGCTAGCTCGGCCTGGGCTACCTCGGCTTCCGCGACAGCAATCGCCAGGCCCAGGGCTCGAAGGATCTTCCCGCTCGCCGAGACCACCCGGGCCGAGCCGACCACCGGGGCAACCCCGATCATGACCCCCTGGATGTCGTCGGCAGTGACCCCGCTCTCCTCGGCCGCCTCGGCGTTCAGCAAGTAGGAGACAGGCGCTGCGTCAACCGCTATCAGGGCAGCGAGCCTGACGAGCATGAGCTCGCGCGGTTCGAGGGAATTGCGCGCCAGCGACGCGGCGGTCATGTCGGCCAGCGTGTCAAGCACGGGTGTTTCGTCAGGCATGGGGCCCTCCTTGAAGTGTGCTTCCGGCACCGCTCAGGATCGCCACCGTAACCAGGGCAGGAAGAGGGCGCATCACCCCATAGGCGTGATACGACGGCCGGCGCTCGTGGTGCCGGGGTCGCCGTGGCGCAGGTAGCACACCTGCATGCCAAACCAGCGCCCGGCGAGCAGCGCGCCAGCGGATCGGCCCGTTCCCGCACAGTTCTAAGCCGGGGCGCGGCCTTGCCGCCTGAGCAGCGACTACTTATTTCCCGTGCCGCCGGTTACTCAGGTTTCCGCCGTGCGGGGCCGGTTGAGAATGAGCAACGATTGCTCAGGCGCGGGCGTCCGTGCCGCGGGCATCGTCGCGGTAGACACCTGAACAAGGAGACCTACCATGACGATTTGCTCAGATACCGCCGCTCCTGCCGATGCGGCGGCGGTCAACGTTTACCGGGCGATCGGCGGCCGGGCGGCTGTTGTCGCCGCCGTCGACGGCCTCTACGGCCGGCTCCTAGCCGATCCGGTGCTCAGCGGGTTCTTCCCGGGCGGCGTCGGCCCGCGCCACCGTGCCTACGTCGTCACGATCCTCGGTGAGGCGCTGGGCGGTCCCGAGCGCTACCGGGGACCCGACCTTGTCAAGGCGCACCGCGGCCTGGGCATCACCGATGCCGACTTCGACCGCACCGCTGGGCATCTTGCCGCGACCCTCGATGACCTGGGCGTCCCCGGCCACCTGGCCGATCACATCGTCGGGATCGTGGCGGGGCTCCGGCCAGCCTTGGTGACCGCCTGAGGAGTGCGGCCCGGCTGAGTTCCGAGAACAGCGCGGCCCTGCTGAGTTCCAGTGGCCGGCGGTGGCCCTGCGGTGCCTGGCCTGGCATTCTGTCCGGTGTGGTGATGACGCTGCCGCGGTGGCCGATCGTTGGCCGCCGGCCGGAGCTTGAGGTGTTCGAGCGGGCCCTGGGCTCGGGTGAGCGGGCGGGCCTGGCGATCTACGGGCGGGCCGGGGTCGGGAAGACCCGGCTGGCTGATGAGTGCGCCGGGCAGGCGGCGGCGAGCGGTCATCCGACCCAACGGGTGGCGGGCAGCCGGACGACGGCGCTGCTGCCGCTCGGCGCGGTGGCTTCCCTGCTCCCCGACGGCCCTGGGCCACTCGGCCCCGACGGGCAGGTCAACGCGGTGGCGCTGTTCGAGCAGACCCGCCAGGCCCTGCACGACCGCCATCGCGGCCACCGCCTGGTGACCGTCGCCGATGACATGGCCCTGCTCGACGCCGCCTCGCTGGCCCTCCTCGGGTACCTGGCCGCGCAGCGGGCGATCTTCTTGATCGCCACAGTGCGCACCGGTGAGCCGGTCCCGGACCTGCTGACCGACCTTTGGCGGGACGGCTGGCTCGAGCGGATCGACCTGCATGACCTCAGCCGCGCCCACGTTGACACGCTCTTGCACTTGGCCCTCGGTGGCCCGATCGAGGCCGGTGCTGGGCAAGAGCTCTGGGAGGCCAGCCGGGGCAACCCCCTGTACGTGCATGAACTGGTCCTGGGTGCCCTCCAATCGGGGGCGCTGGTCGACCGGTCCGGGGTGTGGCACCTGGAGGACCACCTGCCGGCCTCGAGCCGGCTGCTCGACCTGGTCGAGCAGCGGATCGGCGGCCTGCCGGCCGAGGCCCGCTCGGTGGTGGAACTGCTCGCCCTGTGCCAGCCGGTGGAGCTCGGCTACCTGGAGACGGCTGCCCCGGCCGGGGTGCTGGAGTCGCTGGAGCGGGCCGGGCTCGTCACGATCACGGTCGCCGACGGGCAGGTGCGCCTGGCTCACCCGCTGCACGCCAAGGTGGTCCGCGCCGCCATGCCGAAGCTGCGGGCGCGGGCGGTGCTGCTTGCGCAGGCCGAGCGGCTGGCGGCGGCCGGCGCCGCTCCTGGCCCGTCGGAACTGCGGATCGCCGTGTGGCGGCTGGACGCCGGGGCGCAGCCTGACCCGGCCGTACTGCTCCGCGGCGCCCACCTGGCGCGCGCCGCGCACGACTTCCGTACGGTGCGGCGGCTGGTGGAGGCGGTGCCCAGCGAGCAACTGGACGCGGCCGGTGCGTTGCTGCTCGGCGAGGCGCTGTATGAGCTAGGCGCGTTCGACGCGTCCGAGCAGGTCCTCGCCGCCGGGCAGGGTCTGCCCAGCAACGAGCACATCACCCTGCGGCTGGCGGTCACCCGGGCCAAAAACGCCCAATGGGGCTTGTGTCAGCCCGAAAAGGCGCTGGCCATCAACGCCGCCGCCCGGGCCGTGGTCACCTCACCGCAGCTCAGGGAGGAACTCGTGGCTGACGAGGCCTCTGTCTTGACGTTCTCGGGGCACCCCAACCGGGCCTTGGCGGTGCTCGGGCAAATCACCGGCACCGACCAGCGGACGCGGGTCGTGCGGGCGATCGCCGGGGCCATCGCCCTGGCAACGGCGGGACAGACGGCCGAAGCGGCGGCTCTTGCCCGCGCCGGCCACGCCGACCACCTCGCGCTCGGTGACGAGCCGGCCATCGCCCACCCGGCCATGCACGTCGTCAACGAGGTGTTCGCCCTGACCGAGGCGGGCCAGCTCGCCGAGGCCGAGCAGCTGGCCCGGGCCGGCGCCGAGATCGTCGCCTCCCAGCGGGTGGCCATCGCCCAGATCTGGTTCGCCGTGAACCTCGGGCGGGTCGCCATCCTGCAGGGCCGGGTGGTGACCGCCCGCCGCTTCTACGCCGAGGCGGCCGGGCTGGCACAGTCCAGCCGCTTCGCCGGCTCGCGGCGCGTCGCACTGTCGGGCCTTGCCATGGCGCATGCCATGCTCGGCGAGCCGGACGCCGCCGCCCAGGCGCTGGCCGAGCGCGCGGCCGCGCCGGCGTTCGGTTTCCTAGGGCCAGAACAGCACCTTGCCGACGCGTGGGCCGCCACTGCAGCGCGGCGGCCGGCGGAGGCGGCGGAGGTGTTCCGCTCCGCAGCGGCGGAGGCGGCCTCGACCGGCCACCAGCTCAGCGAGTCGTGGCTCCGGCACGACCTGATGCGCACCACCGGCGAGGACGTGTCCGGCCGCCTGCGGGAGCTGGCCGGCGCGTGTGACTCGCCACTGGTGTCCGCCCGGGCCCGGCATGCCGCCGCCGCCCGGGCGCGCGACGCCGGGGAACTCGCCGGTGCCGCCGACGACTTCGAGGCCCTGGGCGCGATGCTGCTTGCGGCCGAGGCCGCCGGCGCCGCGGCCGCGGCGTTCGGCGGCGCCGGAGACCGGCGGGCGGCCACCGCGTCGCTGCGCCGTTCCAGCGCGCTCGCCGGCGCCTGCGAAGGTGCTGCCACCCCCGGGCTGTTCCACCTCGCCACGGTCAAGGCCGCCGCGGCGGCCCCGCTCTCCGGCCGGGAGCGGGAAATTGTGCTGCTCGCCGCTACCGGCATGGCCAGCAAGGACATTGCCGAACGTCTCTACCTGTCCGTGCGGACGGTCAACAACCATCTACAGCACGCCTACGCCAAGCTCGGTGTCACCAGTCGCGCCGGCCTGGCTCAGGCACTCGGGAGTGCGATATGACGCCGGAGCAGATCACCTTGGTGCAGTCGTCTTTCGAGCGCCTCGGCCCGGATCTGCCGGCCGTGACAGCCCGCTTCTACCAGGAGCTGTTCCAGCGGGACCCGGCGCTGCGGCCCTTGTTCACCACCGACATGGCCGAACAGCGGGTCAAGTTCGCCCAAAAGCTCACCGAGATCGTGCGGGCCATGCCGGGCTCGGCGAACTGCTCACCCATACCCGCGCCCTCGGCGCCCGTCACGCCGGTTACGGGGTGCGGGCCGCGGACTACCAGACCGTCGGCGACGCCCTCATCGCCGCGCTAGCAGCCGTCCTCGGCGAGGAGTTCGACGCTCAGACACGCGAGGCCTGGGTTCTCGCCTTCAACATCGTTGCCGAGACGATGCTGGAAGGCGCCGCCGCGGCCCGGCCCATCGGCAGCTAGCCGTTGCGCCCGGCCGGGCAGGGCGGACGCGCCGCGCCTCGCTCGAAGGTGGCACGGCGGGCCGGCCGGTCACGCCTCGCTGATCAGGAATGCCACGTCGGTTTCGAACTTGGCGGGGTCCGGCTCCTGGGATGGGTCGGTGAGGTAGTGCTCGGCCCGGCAGCGCCAGGCTGAGCCCTGGGGGGTGTCCCAGGTATCGAACTCGACGCCTTTCTCCTGCGCCCATTGCAGCAGCGCGGCGTTGCTGGCCAGCAGGCCGTCGTAGGGCCCGGTGTGCCGGAGCACCGCGTACCCGCCTTCCGGCAGGACGCCGGGCCGGACGCGCCCGCTGGCGGTCACCGGCGCGGCCACCGGCACGCCCAGCTCGATCTGCAGGTCCCCGGCCATGTCGATGATCAGGTAACGGATCAGCGGCGGGCCGGCCGGCGCGATGCCCTGGCCGGCCAGCCAGCCGAACAGCTCGGGAAACGCGTCGTCAACGGCGGCGGAGATGCCGTCCATGGTGACGGCCGCGGGGATTGCGGCGTAGTGCTGCGCGGCGCGCGCCTGGATCTGTGGCTCATTGCTCATCTCGAGGCCTTTCGTTGTGCGCTGACAGCCATAGGACGGCGGCCCGCGCCGGTATTCATCGCTGGCCTGCGTTACGCGCCGCGC
>Ga0126383_10003015_pt1 | contig 11052 bp, 12 predicted proteins | sample PanSoiMetPlot_35_FD_96882 | JGI IMG/M metagenome (GOLD analysis project Ga0126383, IMG submission 96882) | Tropical forest soil microbial communities from Panama - MetaG Plot_35 | ecosystem: Environmental > Terrestrial > Soil > Tropical forest > Bulk soil | place: Panama | collected 2016-02-17
TTTCCGAGTTTCCGCTTCGCGTAAAATGCGCCACACTGGCCTGGCATGCGCTGCGAGCAGCACTCAAGGGCGAGCAAGAAGCGGTTTCAACCGAATAAACTTTTATGGCGTCGAACGAACAAATCGTTCTCTCCCGCGACGTTGATGCCACGCAGATTCCCAGCGGGATCCCTCATCGTGTTACTGCCGGGACCCAGGTACGGCTGATGCAGTCCCTTGGCGGCAGTTACACGGTGATGACCGATATTGGGTACATGGTCCGGATTGACGCCAAGGATGCGGACGCGCTTGGTCTTGCGCCCAATGCCGCCGCAAGCGATGCCCCGCAGGAGTTCAGCGAAAAGCTGGTCTGGGACAAGCTAAAAACCGTCTACGATCCGGAAATTCCGGTGAACGTGGTTGATCTTGGGCTGATTTATGACTGCCAGATTGCCCCGGTAGCCGAGGGCAACAAGATCGACATCAAGATGACGATGACGGCGCCGGGATGCGGCATGGCAGACGTGCTCAAGTCAGACATCCAGCGCAAGATTTCAGATTTGCCGACGGTAAAGGAGCTCAATGTGGAAGTGGTATTTGAGCCGCCGTGGCATCCCGGCAAGATGAGCGAAGCCGCGCGGCTCCAACTGGGACTGGACCTTGAGAGCTCGCCTTTTCCGATGCACTAAATCAGAAGAAGCGGGAGAACGGGCTATATCCCCACTCGCTCTCCCGCCCTCCTTCCCTGCTTGAACCAACTCCATAGCTGGGCCCAACAGAACCTGGTGAGTTTCTCAACACTCAGGCACCCGCGCTTTATCGCGGAACGCGGGGCAATGCTACATCAGACAAAACGAGGACTATTAAGAAATATGGTGGCCGGCAGCAGAGAAAAAAATATAGAAAATCGTTCAAAGTCACACAATTTTGTTAGAAAATCTAAAAGTAGTATCCCCTGAACAGCTCACTTGGAATTGGTCTTTAATAGAGACAAAATATTTATAATCAATAGCTTAGATGCCAAGCGTGCCCTTGTGATGGTGCATAGAAACGCAAGGGAAGCTGCAAAATCTTGCTTAGCGTTACGAGCGTGCTATAGTCGCACCTGTTGCCGAAGGACCAAGGCGGGCCGGTGTAGCTTTCACTTAGGCCCCAGCACCGCCCGAACCAGAAAACAAATGCCCAAGAGTTTGCCCAAGATCGTGCTTGTGTTGATCGTGCTGATGGCGGTGTTTTCACCGTTGATGCAGTTCGACAGCTTGGACAATTTTCCGGTGGCCACCGGCGATTTTGAAATGCATATGATTTCCGTCCTCTTTGAGACGGGAATGTTCTTTGTGTTTGCCGGAATCCTTAAACTCGTTCCGGCGCTGCTTCGCAGCGGGTATCGGCCGCCCACGATGACGTTTGCCAGCTTTGTGCGCGAAGCGGCCCCTCTGCAGACCGTCTTTTCCTCTTTTAGCGTTCCTCTGCGCATCTGATTCCTTCCATTCCCGAAGTGTGTCCGCAATAAGAATTATTCCGTGACCAATGAGTCCGGGAAGCTTTTGTGGCCGCAATGCAGTTGGGCGTTTTCCTCGCCCAGCCTGACAAAGTGACATTTCACTTACAGACAGGAAATGGAAATGAAATCTTCAGAAATGTATACGCCGGCCGAAGTGGCGGTTTTTGCCGCAGGCCAACCGGTCCTGCTCGACGAGAAGGACCTCGACCCATGTTTATGTAATGATGGGGCGGAGATCCACGAAGACGAATGGCTCGTCCAGGGCTGTATTCAGGGTGACGCAGCGGCCTGGGAAGAGCTGATCGACAAATACAAGCGGCTGATTTACTCCATCCCGATCAAGTACGGAGCAAGCTCTGCAGATGCGGCCGATGTTTTTCAGGCCGTGTGTATTGAAGTGTTGCACAGCCTTCCCCAGTTAAAGAGCGTGCAATCACTGCGGTCATGGTTGATCACCGTTACGATCCGCCAATCCTATCGCTGGAAGAAAAAGCAATCGAACCACGTGGAACTGGACGCCATGGAGCCGGAGGTCGCGGAAGGAATCGCTTCTACCGCGCCTGTGGAGACCCTGGCCCAGCTTCAGGAGGAGCAGATTGTCCGTGACGTTGTGGCCAAGCTGCCGCCGCGGCACCGGGAACTGGTTCGCCTGCTTTTCTTTGAACAACCGCCCCTGCCTTATGCTGAAGTGGCAAGGCGGCTGGGACTGGCAACGGGTTCCATTGGGTTCATTCGCGGGCGCTGTCTGGAAAGGCTGAGGAAGGCGCTGGTGGAATTCGGGTTCAACGGGTAAGGAAAGGACAGTGGAGGCGCAACAGCCATACAAGGCTGTTGCGCTTTTCGTTTTATAGTCGCGAGAAGATTTTGGGGGCGGACAGGTCGCGCCGGTATAGTTCCAGGGGATCAATGTGAGTGAGCTCGCGGGAAGTGACATCAAGCCGGGAAATTTTCTGGGCAAACGTTGAAACCAGGAAGTGCAGGTCCTCAGCGTTGAATGGCTTGGCCAGGAAGTCATCTGCTCCGGCGGCATAAGCGGCCTGGACCTGCTCAGGACGGCCCTTTTCCGTTAAGAGAACAATATATGGCTGGGTTTTCAGCTCAACGCAGCGAATCCAGTGGCACGCCGCGAGCCCCGTCATCTTGGGAAGGTCCCAATCCAGAATGCAGATGTCCACATGTTCCTTGCTCAATGCGGCACAAGCCTGCTTGCCATCGGCAACTTCCATGACCTCAAAGCCCCAGAATTCCCGCGCGGCCTTCCTCAGGTCGCAGAAGACCGATTCCGCCCCGCCAATCAGAACCTTAAGCTTTCGCATGACTGATCTCCGGCAAATTGATTCTTAGACAGCTATCTTGTAGTCGCGACGAACCGCTGTGGACGCCTGTGCGCTGTGGGGGAGAGCGCTGATGCAATAGAGATCGTCCGGATGGGGGAAAACAACCTTATGGGCTGCGTTCTTCCGATAGACCCCTAAAACTACCTTCAACTGCAGAATTTCGTGTTCGAGACCGGAGGGTATTCCGTTGCCTTTACCCTCACCCATTGCCGCCCTCAAATAGCGAATGTCTTGCTCGATTGCGGCGGCTGCTTCCAGCCATTTTTGATCATCATCCATGGCGCCTGTTTGCTCCAAACCAGAGAATTACTTACCTGACATCACGTGCAATAATTACCCAATAATTCTTGCTGCCGTCCTATATTGGGCTTACTTCCCCGTGAGCTCCAAGCCGCTTTTTTTCAATCAGATGCGGCCGTTTTCGGCGCCAAGGGTTCGTTTCCCTACTACTGTTCTATAAGGGTACAAAACCGCTAGAAAAATATAGATATCGCAATCATTGGGCCAGTAAGCGTGAAGATTCCCATTTTGGGATTGCGAAGCAGGAATTCAATGCGGGAAGGTCATGCTCGCGCAAAATCGATGTATCCGCGCTGAGGATCGGCGCTGATCAATTTTACGCGCAGCTTGTCTCCCACGTCCGCGCCTTGCCCGTGGACCAGCAGGCCTTCCACGTGAGGTTGAAGCACCCGCACAAAAGTCCCCTTGGGCGTGGCTCCAGTTACGATCGCGTCAAACGTCTGCCCAATGCGGCTGCTCATGGTCACCGCGGCAATCCGCTTTGACATGCCGCGCTCGACCTTGCGGGCCGCGTCCTCTTTTGTGGTGCAATTGCCGGCGATGGCGGAGAGCTCATCATCAGAGTAAGGATTTTTCTGGCGGGCCAGTACAGCTTTGATCAGCCGCTGCGTTACGACATCGGCATATCGCCGGTTGGGAGCGGTGGAATGCGTGTAATCCTGTACGGCCAAACCAAAGTGTCCGGGGGAAGGCTGCCCTGGGCGTTCCAGAACGTACTCGCCGGGGCCCATCAGCTTGATGACTGCCAGTGAGAGGTCAGCGAAATGGTCAGGATCGGCGGCTTTGCGCGTTTGCAGGAAATCGTTAAGGGCCTTGGAGTCCGCCACGGCCGGCAGTTTGCCACCCTGCTGTGCGGCCAGGGCCACAATGCGGTCCCAGCGTTCGGGGGTCTTTACCACGCGTCGGATGGAAGAAACGCCCGCGTCTTCCAGGGTTCTGGCCACAACTCCGTTGGCGGCGATCATGAAATCCTCGATCAATTCGGTGGCGCGGTTCTTCTCCTGTTTCTGCAAGTCGACAATCTGGTCGTTGAGGATTACCGGATGCACTTCAGTTGTTTCAATATTTAGCGCGCCGTGGCGATGGCGTTCATTCTTGAGCGCCTGAGCTACCTCATCCTGCAGCTTGAGCTGGGCCTGCAACTCGGGCGATGCCGCCACTTTGGCCGGCGCCGGGCCTCTACCTTCCAGCCATGCTCCAACCCCGTTGTATGCCAGCTGCGCTTTGTTGACGACCAGAGCGGGATAAATCTGGTGCTTGCTGACCTCGCCATTGCCGTCCACCACAAATTCCGTGACCACGCTCAACTTGCCATCCACTTCAAGCAATGAGGTGGTGCCGGTGGAAAGCTCTTCCGGCAGCATGGGAAAGTTGCGCACACCGGTATAAACCGTGCAGGTCTCCTTGTCCGCATGGAGGTCGATTGGCGACCCCTTGGGCACGAACGAGTCCACGTCCGCTATTCCTACGAGCACCCTGGTAGTGCCGTCCGCGAGTTTCTCAGCGTATTCAATCTGGTCAAGGTCGCGCGAGGTGTCATTGTCAATGGACGACCACAGAAGCTTGCGCAGGTCCTGGACGTTTCCCGGCGCCGGCTGCGGCGGCTTGCTTTTGATTGCGGCCAGTTGCTGCGCGACCGCGGGCGGAAATTCCGGCTCAAAGCCGTTTTCCAGCATGAGTTGTTTTGCGGCTGCCTGAAGATCGAAGTGGGAGGGACGTGAATTGTTCATAGATGAAAATGGAAGCAGGAAAGCTTAACACGAGATGGCTTGTATGCTCTCATGCGCCAGATCCATGGGGTACAAAACCTATTGTCTCTTGTGATGGGGTGGGGTAAGTTAACAATCGTGACAAGAACAATCTTGCTGTTTTTACTTTCATGCTGCACAGCCATGGCATTGGCGGAGAAGACGGCTCCGCTCTCCAAGGAGCAGTTGGGAGAGATCAGCGCGCGCGGACGAATGCTGGCCGAATACGATGAGATGGCCGGGCATGCGACAGATGCCGTGATGGCAACGCATCCGAAACAGGACAATGACACTCGTTTTGTTTGCCGCAAAGCGGATGCGACATGGACCTGCGTTTTTGGCCGCCTCGCCGCCGACAAACTTCTGATCGACTACGAAGCCCTGCAGGAAGCCGGCGCGAAGGAGTTTCAGGTAAAACACCGTGAGCCACCAGAGGAAGAAACAGGATTTTTCTTTGCCGCAGTGAAGGCCATGCTGGTTGCGGGCAAGGACTTTCAACTTACCGCGGAGAACAGGCCGTACAACCCCAGCGTTTTACCCGCACCTTCTGGCCAGTGGTATGTGTACATTGTGCCAGCGCAGACAAAAAAAGGCGTTTATCCCCTTGGCGGCGATGCGCGTTACCTTGTCTCGGCGGAGGGAAATACAATCGTGGAAAAACGTCAGTTGCACAAAACAATTCTGGAAACGACGGCACAAACGCCGCAGGGCACAAAGATGGCGGCCGGGGTTCACACGCATGTGTTGACGGATGTACCGGAAGACACGGACGTGTTTTTTGTCTTGACCAGGAGGCCATTGGTTCCTGAAATGATCGGCACCGGAAAGAAACAGATGTATGAAGTGGAAACAGACGGCACGATCAAGCCTATGAAGTAGCGCATCCGGTCCAGCAAAAAGGCTGCCAGATCGGCAGCCTTTTTCCTTGTGATCCAGGTGTATTACCGCGCAAACGATCCCACAAATGCGCTGCGCTTATCGTGCAGTGTCCATGAAGTGTTCAGGTCTTTGCCGCGATACTCGTCGGTCATGGCCACAGCCGGCATGGCGTGGGTGGTTTGCGTGAGCGGCTTGTAGAAAGTGTCTTCGTTGCCGCAAAGGTGGTCTTTCTCGCCGATGGCACGGGTCTCCACCGTGACGACGTTGCCGGCCTGAAGGCGCGCGCGCGTACTGTGCTCGCCCTGCGCTATTTCCATATCGATCGGTGTATCCAGCACGCGGACCACATGGCGCAGAAGTTCGCCGCCCATCTCCTGGGCAAAATTGACCAGCGCCGCGCGCTGTTGCGGCGTGGCCTGGCGGTCAACCAGCAGCACGGATTTGGCAGGATAAGGCTTGCCGTAAGGATCGCCCAGAGTGGCTTGCGCCTTGATGGCGCCGACAACCGTCAATCCGTCGAGCGAGACGCCGTCCCACTGGCCCTGGCTAATATGCCAGGCAACAATCGCCTCCTGCCCAGCGGTATTCACTTCGCCATTGGCGAAGCACTGGCCAACATACACGTCGGCGCTGCGGGTCTCAAGATACTGGCCGTGGATTTGCCGCGCTGAGGCGGCAAAGGCGCTCAGGCCCAGCAGTGTTATGAAAGCAGTCAGGAAGGCAATCTTTCTCATGGAAAACTCCTAACTCCTATTTTAGCCGCCTGGACCGGCCTGAGGATAGGCGGAAGATGGCATGGGATTTTCCAGGCGCCGGGCGGCGAAATAGATCAGGGTAAATCCCACGTTGGCCAGGACCATCAGCAGCAGCGCAGGCACATAAGGAATAGCGAAGTGCAGGGCCAATGACGCAGCACCGTCGGCAGCAGGCAGCCAGCGATCAATGGTGGCAATCCGCAGCGTGAACACGCCCCCGATTACTATGGCGCAGAGGAAAGTAATCAGGAACAATCCGCCGAAGACTTTGCGGACCAAGGAAAAGTTCCGGCGCAGCGCCGGGAAAATCCCCACAGGCTCATTGACGCTCACCGGAACCACCAGCGTGAACAACGAGGCAATCAGCAAGGCAGGAATAAAAAAGCAACTGAAGCCCATCATTACTGGAACACCAATCGCGAGCGCATAAACCAGGGCGGAGGGCAGGAAGCGCAGCATATCCACCAGAATGGCAGGCAATGCAAGTTCCTGATTGGCAAGCTGAGCTGTGGTGATGCGGCACACCGCGCGAGCCGCGAGCAACACCGGCATCCAGAGCGCAAGGATCAATCCAAAGATTGCAGCGAACTTTTGGCCCTCACCCATTGATTTCCAAAGCACAACGGGGTCCCACTGGCCGGGGGGATTACCGCTACGCATATACAGTGTCATTGCAACAACCATGGTCACGCCGAGCACTCCGGCAATGGTGGCTGAAAGGCAGTACTGTCCCGCCCTTTGCGCGAACAGGCGGGCCACTTCGCGAAACAGCGGCGGATCAGGGTTGGTGCTCATGCATTACAGGCCGTCAGTGCTTACTTGCTGGCGCCGCAATGGCAGCCACGCTCTCCGGAACAGCAATTTCCCGGCTCGGCCAGCTGGCCATCCGGCCCGATGCAGGTCTGGGTCATGGCGCACCAGAAAAGCCCGTCGCCGGAACGCGGGACCGTGGGATCAGGCTCTGACCAGATGTATTGGCTCTTCCAATGCAGCGCGGAGCAAAGCCCCAAACGATCAGTATTGAATCTTTCAGGTACGTTGCTCATGCTGCACCTCCTGCGGCCTGCGATCCGGCTGCCTTCAGAATGGCCCGCTTTACGGCCACCTGCGCCAGATGGATTTTGTGGGCGTTGTGGCCCAGGCTTTTGGCTTTTGCGACTGCCGCTTGTGCGGCCTGGTCTGCGGTGGCCTGCGTTACGGCCTTGCCTTGTAGTGCCTGTGCGGCTTCCGTTGAAACCCACGGGATTGGCGCGACGTGCCCCATGACGATGCGAGCGCTCTGCACGGTGCTGGCATTCATTGTGAGGGCGACGGCAGCGGTGGCGTAAGGCCAGTCAAAAGCTTCTTTCTGGCGGACTTCATAATGCGCGGCGCGAACTCCCGGAGCCGGCGGCACGATGACGTGCGAAATGAATTCGTCCGGCTTGAGGTCATGTTCGCGTTCCTGCTCTGTTTTGGGGATGACAAAGAATTTCTCTACAGGAACTTCCCGGGGCCCGCGCGGCCCGACGATCCGCACCTTTGCGTTATAAGCGATCAGAACAGGCGCAACGGTTGAGGGACTTACAAAAAGAGCCGGCCCGTCATTGCCAAGGATGGCGTGATAGCGATTGTCACCCTGGAGGACAAGCGACTTGCCATCTTTCTGCGCCAGCAAACCGTGTCCTGCACGGAAATACCAGCAGCGCGGGCGCTGGCAGAGATTGCCGCCGATGGTGGCAACGTTGCGTATCTGCGGGCTGGCGGCGTCACCGGCCGCGGAAGCCAGCATGGGATGCTGATGCTGAATCTGGCTCGTGGAGGAAATTCGATCCAGCGTTACCAGAGTGCCCAGTTGGGTCGCGCCACCTTCATTGCTGACGGCGTGCAGGCCGGCAACCTGCTTGATGTTTACCAGCCGTTTGGGCGTGGTGATCTCATCCTTCATCAGGGAGAGCAGATCACTGCCGCCGGCGAGAATTTCCACTTCGCCCCAGCTCTTGCCGAGGAGCGCAGGAACCTGGTCTGCAGCGGTGGGAGAGGCGTAATCAAACGGTCGCATTGCTGCCTCCTTTCGGGTTGAGCGCATTCACTACACGATCAGGTGTGATGGGCAGGAACGGAACGCGCACGCCAATAGCATTGGCGACGGCATTACCGATTGCAGCCATCGGGCCAACGGTGGGCGGCTCACCCAGGCCGATTGGTCCGCGCTCGTCATAGCCCTTGCCGGTCATCATGTGGACCACCAACTCGCCCACATCGCCGATGCCCGCGAGGCGGTAGAAATCCATGTTGGGGTTGAGCATGGTGCCGAGGTTGTTATCCATGATTTTTTCTTCGTAGAGCGTGCTCGCGATGCCCATGATCATGGCGCCGTAAACCTGGCTTTCAGCGGTTTTCATGCTGATGATGAGGCCGCAATCCTGAACCAAGACCATTTTGTTCATTTTGACGACGCCGGTTTCTGTGTCCACGGAGACATCAGCCATCACTGCGCCGCCGACGCCGCTGGAAATCAGGTCGCCGGGGCCAGGGTTCTTGCCCAGCGCCTGAACTGGCTGAGTGCCGAGCCGGGCGCAGGCATCTTTCCAACTCATGCTGCGCGAAGGCGCGGATTTCACGCGGATGCTTCCACCAACGGCTTCGAGATCTTCCGGCTTGGCGTTTAGCGCGGAAGCGACCTTGGCAAAGAGCTGATCGCGGGCGTCAACGGCTGCGCGGCGTGTAGAAGAGCTGACGCCGCCAATCGTGGTGCTGCCGCCAGAGCCGCCTGATTTGGGATATTGATTGTCGCCGATCTTCAAATCGATCTGATTGAGCTGAAGGCCCAGAGTGTCCCCGGCAACAATCAGGATGGCGGTGCGCGTTCCCACGCCGAGGTCCTGCGTGCCCATCTGGATTTCTACGGAGCCGGTGGGATAAATGGTGAGAGCGCAGTTGCTTTCGTGTCCGCGTCCGCCCCAGGTGTGGATGGCCAAACCCAGGCCGCGTTTGGTTGTGCCGGAGCCCTGGCCGCGCGGATGCCAGTTCTGCTTCCAACCGATCAGGTCAGCGGCAATCATCAACTCGTCGCGGTAGGTATCGGCGCGATGGTAAGTGTCCTCTGATGGCGCGGTGAGCGCGATGTTCTTCAACATCAGTTGCAGTGGATCCATGCCCAGTTTGGCGGCGCAATCTTCAATGGCGGACATGGTGATGAGGCAGCCCTGAGGATGATTGGGCGCCCGCCATGCACGCGCTGGTCCGATATTGGTGGCGACAGCCGTGTGCTGCTTGCGCTGGTTGGGAATATTTACAACGTAAGGCATGGGCGGAGCGCCGCCGCCACCGGGACCGCCGGTGCCCCATGAGTCGGATTGCCACGCCGTGAGCGTGCCATCTTTTTTGGCGCCCACTTTCACCCTGGCAAAAGCCGACGGACGGCAGCCCGCAAGCTCGAGTTCGGGGGCGCGCTCCAGCATCACGCGAACCGGCTTGCCGCCGGCTTTCTTTGATACCTGCGCAGTGTAAGCGCCCCAGCGATCAATGCCGAATTTGCTGCCAAAGCCGCCACCGATATGGTCCTGGTGTACGTGGACGTTGCTTTCAGAAATCTTCAACGCCTGCGCGTACTGGCCGGCCAGACCGGAGACGTTTTGCGTGGAAATGTGGGAGAAGAGATGATCATCGTCAGTCCACTCGGCAATGGAGCCGTGGCTTTCCAGGCAGCAGTGCGTGATTACGGGGCAGCCGTAAACGCCTTCAGAGACCACTTCCGCCTCTTTGAATCCCGCGTCGGGATCGCCTTTGACCTGCTCAGTCTCCTTCTTGTAAGGCGAATTGTTTTGCTCCGGCTCTTTCACAGGAGCGGCTTGCAAGGCCTTGATTACCTCATCGCTGACTTCATTGTCTTTCATCCGCTTGGCCATTTCCGGACTAACTTTGAAGGCAAGACCGCGCTTTTGCACCGCGGCAACAACCTGATCGTCCGGCGCATCGTCATTCAACATCTGGAAGACATCGCGTTGGGAAAGCGGGCCGGTGCTGGCTGCCACATTTTTAGGCTCGGAAAAATCGTCAACAAAGAAGGGAAGCGGTTGATATTCCACTTTAATGGCGCGGGCGGCGTCGACGGCCGTTGGTTCATCGACCGCGGCCACTACAACAATGTCATCGCCGGCCCAGTGACTCTCACTGCCTTTATCCTGAATGATGTAAACGCCTTTCACGCCGGGCATCTTTTCCGCCGCGGATGTGTCCACGTTTACGACCTTGGCGTGCGCATGCGGAGAGCGCACTACTTTGCCATACAACATGCCCGGACGATGAACGTCATAGGTGTACTTGGCGCGTCCCGAGACTTTCTCCGGACCATCGACGCGGGAGAGACGCTTGCCAAGCAGCGAGCGCTGGTCGGCGGCGGGCCATCCATATTTGGTAGTGTCATCAGCCATGGCTCAGGCTCCTTTCGTCTTTGCGGCCTGCAAAATGGCGGCGCGCATTCCGGCATAAGTTCCGCAGCGACAGAAGTTCCCGCCCATGCCGTGCTTGATCTGTTCCGGCGTGGGGTTGGGATGGTGGTCAAGAAA